>Ga0209052_1000127_pt1 | contig 30522 bp, 25 predicted proteins | sample WorMetHEROISLAND_2_FD_187409 | JGI IMG/M metagenome (GOLD analysis project Ga0209052, IMG submission 187409) | Marine gutless worms symbiont microbial communities from Max Planck institute for Marine Microbiology, Germany - Olavius sp. 4 HERON... | ecosystem: Host-associated > Annelida >...
CGAGGCATGGAGTATGAAGTAGTGCTCCTCCGCGATCAGACGGTGGATTTCATCCGCATCCCAATGCGATAGAGGAGGAATGCTGTAATGTTTGTCCGGCTTTGCAGGACCTGCGGTATTGAAGGTCCTCATCGATGTCCTCATGTCTGCGTCGAAGCCAACCAGTCGATTTTCAGTCTGGGCATGGGCCGGTATCTCATGCCCCGGAAAATGTGAAGGTAGCCCAGTAGTAAGGATGCGAGAAGGGGGTGTCGCTCGCCTGTGCCGACGCGAGGGCAACCGCCGCGTCGCCGCCTTTTTCGCGCAATGCTTCGGCCGTGACGTCACGCAACCAACCTTGCGCCGTGCACAGCGCCAAGGCTGCCGGCAGCGGTGGGTTGCTGTCGTGGCCAAGCAGGTTCTGGTAGAAACGTTCCAGTAACAGACCGGTCGCCAGGTCATCGACGGGCCACAAGGTGCCGATCACCGCCGGTGCCCCCGCCTGCAGCAAGCCGGCCGGCAGACCCAGGTACTCGTCGGGGGAACAGTGGATGTTCGTCATACCGGTCTCGCACGCGGAGAGGATGACCAGCCGGGAGGCGTCGAGATCCAGCTTGGCGATGAACTTGAACAGGGTGAATCTCTGTCCCGCGGCCAAGGTTAGACCAGACCGCATCGGGTCCCACCAATCGTAGGACCCGTGACAGGCGAGGTGGAGGTAGTGGTAACCAGGGGCGGTCCGCATGACGGCCTCGACCGTGGCCGCATTCCCTTCCAATCGCTGAAAGTCGGAAAAGCACGCCGTTACCGCCTTGCCTTCGGCCGAGGCGAATCGGAGGTCCCGGGTCGGATCGACGATGGCGAGCAGCTTATGTCCCTGACGCCTTTCTTCCTCCAGGCGCCGGCGGCCGACGGATAAGGCATAACCGCTGGGCAGGTAGCGGATGGTCCAATCATCGAGGAAGTAGCGCCGTTGTCCGTCGAGGGTGTGCCAGGCGGCATGGATTGGCAGCAGGCCCAGACTACCCTGGGGCATCAGGAGCACGGAGGCGCCTTGCTCGAGGCCCCGACGCTGCAGCCGCTCATGGACCGGCCCGAGTAGCCCGTCCCACAATTCCCGTCCCACCGTCTCGATCAGGTCGAGCCACTGTTCCCTGACCAAGGGATTTTCCGGGAAGATGCGGTATTGGTTGTAGGCACCGAGCCAGCCGGCCGGTTGCGGCCCATCCGGTGGCCCTTGCAGCAAGGTATGCAGATCCGCAAGGGTGAAGCTTTCCAGCTCGACGAGATGCTCCCGGGTTACCGTCGCCGTCCCGTGGGGGACCACGAACACCGCGCTACCCTGGAAGGTAAGGAGGGGTACAACCAGGGCGCCCGCCGCGGGGATCAGGGCCAGGAGCCCGGCCAGATCGAGGCCGGTCGGTACGAACTCGGGCCGCGCGGCGTGGATGGTCTCGATCAGCTGGTCGAGCTCGCTCTGCGCCCGGCGCAGAGCCTCCGCCAGCTCCTGGTCGCCGCGGCGGGCGGGGGTGCCCGGGGCGAGGTGCATTTCCGCCTCGAGGTCATGCACGGCCTGCCGTGCCAACCCTATGGCCTGCCGATCGGCCTCGGGCAGCACCGCCAGCTCGACCTCGCTCAAGGCCAGGGTCTCCCGCAAGAGGCAGGTTTTGCCCTGCTCCAGACGCAACAGGCCCGCTGCCGGTCGCCCCAGACGCACCGCGCAGTAGGCGGAATTGACATAAGCCTGGATCCGACTGCCCACCCCGTCGCGGCCACCGGTCTCGGGAGGGGCCTGTGCCGGAAGGTCCGCCTCCGCCGCGATCGCCGTGGTATAGGCAACCTCCGCCGCTGCCCACTCCCTTTGGCCGAAGTGCAGGTCGCCGAGATTCCGTTGTGTCCGTCCGTGTTCGGCGGGCAAATCGACCCGAGTATAGACCTTGAGCGCCTGCTCGAAGTAGCGGATGGCCCGCCCGATATTCTCAGCGCGCTCGCCCTGAATGCGGTCCGCGTAGGCGTGTGCCAGGTCGCGCTGGGTCAGCGCCCATTGCTCGGGTAAGGCAGGTCGAGTATAGACCTTGAGCGCCTGCTCGAAGTAGCGGATGGCCTGCTCGAGATTTTCGGCCCGCTCACCGCGGAGACGCATCAGGTAAGCACTCGCCAGGTCGTGTTGGATCAGCGCCCAGTCCTTGGGCGAAGCGACCTGGGTATGGACCTTGAGGGCCTGCTCGAAGTGATGAATCGCCTGTTCGAGATTCTCGGCGCGCTCGCCGCGGATGCGCATCAGGTAGGCGCTTGCCAGGTCGTGCCGGGTCGTCGCCCAGTCCTTGGGCAAGGCCGTGCGGGTCCGCACCTTGAGGGCCTGCTCGAAGTGATGAATCGCCTGCTCGAGATTCTCGGCGCGCTCGCCCTGGATGCGGTCCGCATAGGCGTTTCCCAGGTTGTGTTGGGTCATCGCCCACTGCGCGGGCAGATCGGTGCGGGTCCGTACCTCTAGGGCTTGCTTGAAGTAGCGGATCGCCTGCTCGAGATTCTCGGCGCGCTCGCCCTGGATGCGGTCCGCATAGGCGTTTCCCAAGTTGTGTTGGGTCATCGCCCACTGTCCAGGCAAGGCGGTGCGGGTAATGACCTGGAGGGCCTGCCGATAGTAGTAGATAGCCCGGTCGATATTCTCAGCGCGTTCGCCCTGGACGCGGTTCGCGTAGGCGTTCGCCAGATTATTCTGAATCCCCGCCCACTGCTCGGGGAACTCGATGCGGGTTCGCACCTCCAGAGCCTGCTTGAAGTGGTGAATCGCCTGCTCGAGATTCTCGGCGCGTTCGCCTTGTGGATTCCGAGCCAGGCTGCTCCCGAGCATGCCCTGCAGCGCCGCCCACAGCTCTGGGGCCTGCCCGCGCTCGGTCAGGTTCAACGCCTGCCGGCACAAGCGGACGCGACGGGGCATGTCACTCGGTTGGCCGGGGCTGTTGACCTCGCGGAGGATCGTCCGCAGGTCAGTGGCCAGTATGGTGTCCTCCTCATGCTCGGGGATCTGTGCACGGTCCGATTGCCCGGACCTTTTCCCTAACCAACGTCCGAGGATGCCCATATTCGATGTTTCCTCTGCCTGGGTTCGGTATGGGCAGACACGCGAGGATGTCACCCTTTGGAGACAGTGAACTTTCGGATCGGCGGCGGAATTCGGGGGTAAGGATTGCCCGCCCCGATCCTGGGGACTTGAGGATAACACCCAACGCCAACTCATGCGCCGCTTTGAGCCGAGCACTGAAAGAGAGCTTGTGGGATTAAGGGGTGTTTGAGCTGCTCGCTAATCGGACAGGATGAACAGGATTTCCTTGTAGTGGTTGTCTTTAACTGGTAGAGGGTAGGTTGGCCTGCTGTGCGGCCTGGTAGAGCTGGACAATCAACCAGGTTATCAGTTATAAATTTACCATCACCCGAAAATGGAAGTAACACCGACCACTATGTGAGAATGCGAGCGAGGGTTGGGTTCTGCTCAACGCCGGCTGGTATGTATGTGGGCGACGAAGCGCTCGGTCCAGTCATTGCCTCCCACGGCGCGCAGATGGCTGTAGGCGGCCACCAGGTTCTTGTGGACGATCGCATCGTGTCTGCCGTCGATCCCCCTGCCGTGCAGGACTTGGTAGCCGAAGGTCCAGGTGGGGTCCGGATTCAGGATAGCCGAATGGTGAAATTCGTGGGCCCTGATTTCATACGACTGCTCGCGCGGCGTCTCCGAGACCCGTGGCCAGGGAAAGGCCGGGGTCTCGCGCAAGCGGACGTATCCCCTTCCCTGGGGCCGGTCATGCATGGCGACGTCTGCGTTCAGGACCCCACACATGGCACCGCATCGGTCGCCCCAGTGCAGTGCGCGGCACAGATACATGAGGCCACCGCATTCGGCGTAGACGAACCCCCCGGATTCCACGAAGTCGCGGACCGCCGCGCGCATGGAGCGGTTTTCGGAGAGCTCGCGCAGACGAAATTCCGGGAAACCGCCACCAATGAACAGCCCGTCGGCACCCGGAAGCTCTGCATCCCGCACCGGACTGAAGTCCACCAGCTCCGCCCCGGCGCGGGCCAGGGCGGCGAGGTCGTCCGGGTAGTAGAATCCGAAGGCGGCATCCCGCGCGACGGCAATGCGTACCGATTCTCGCGTCGTCGCGGCCGGCCGGTATGCGGTCGGGAGCACCGGCGGTGCTGGAGCCGAGCGGGCGATCTCCAGTATTCCGGGGACGTCCACCTGCCCCGCGACCTGGTGGCGGATGCGTTCGATCTGGTCCTCCGCCTCCTCCGTTTCGTTGCTCGGCATCAGGCCCAGATAGCGCTCACTGATCCGGATCTCCGGCGTCCGATGCAGTGTGCCCAGCAACGGCAGGTCGGTGTAGTGCTCCAGCACTCGGCGCAGATTGGTCTCATGGCGTGAGCCGCCGGCCTTGTTGGCGATGACGCCAGCGATGTTCAGCGCCGGATCGAAGGCCAAATACCCGAGCAACAAAGGCACAATCCCCCGGCCCATACCCCGGACATCCAATACCAGGATCACGGGCGTGCGCAACAGCTTGGCCAGCTCGGCGTTGCTGTTACTGCCGTGCGGGTCGACAGCATCGAACAGGCCGACATTGCCCTCGATCAGGCCCAGGTCCACGTCGGTCAGACCGCGCGCGAACCCGCCGCTGATCTCCTCCCGGTCCATGGTGTGAAAATCCAGGTTGAAGCAGGCGCGGCCGGACGCCTGACCGAGCCAGAGGGGATCGATGTAATCGGGTCCCTTCTTGAAGGGCCGGACGGATACACCAAGTCGCGTCAGCTCGCGGCACAACCCGATGGAGAGCGTGGTCTTACCCGATGATTTGTGGGTGGCGGAGATGTAGAAATGGGCCATGGTGCGGTGGGAATACGGAGACCTATCGGACCCGCCGAAGGGTCGAGCAATGCTTCGGGGTTTGTGCGTTCAGCCAATGGTACAGGATTGACGGGACGTTCAGGATGAACAGGATGCTTCGTCGTTTGGTAGTGGTGGTCTTTAACTGGTAGAAATTAGGTTAGACCGCTGTGCGGTCCGGTAGACCTGGACGATCAACCGCGCCATCATTTAAGAGCTTATCACTACCCGTAGTTTTAAGCGCGGATCGGATCCTGGAAAGGGTTGTTATCCGTGCGTTGAAGGTCCTGGATGCAATACCGCTGCGCGGCGGAGATACCCTTAACGATTTGGTCACAACCGGAATCGACACCGGACGACTGACTGATCGACTCCGGCAAGCCTGTAACCCTGTGGCGGAAGCTCGGAACGCACCAAAAATAATCCGGTTAATCCTGAAAATCCTGTTCATCCTGTCCTATTGGAACATTGCAACCAGCGTCCGGATGAAACCTTAAAATCCGGATGATCAATTTCAGTTTTTATTCGCTAGTTCCGAGGATATCTCAGGGTTGGAGCCCCCCATCAGCCGCTCTTCCCGACCGCCCCGATGCCCTTGTGGGGGATGAAGATGCCGCAACCCATCCAGCGCTGGGGGCCGAGTCCCCGCTGTTGCAGGCGGACCGATTCCTCCGGCGACATGTCGGACAGCATGAGACTGCGCGTGCTGAGCATGCCGCTCGGCGTGGTCAGGAGGGTCGTCTTGCCGCACAGGGCCTTGCGTATGCGGATGCCCTGGTCGCTCAACGCCTGTGCCGCCCAGTCGAGAAAGCCCGCCTCGGTGTCGTCCGGGACACCGGCCACATAGCGCGAGAGGAGTGTGGTTTCTGTATTCAGCCGGCGGATTTTGCCGGGGCCGATGGTCAGTGGACAACCGGACACGTCTAGAGTCACGCCCTCGAGCGCTGCCATGAGTGTCGCCGCGCGTTGCTTGGGCACCCGGATGGTAAGCTTGGTGCGTTTGGACGGAATCAGGTGTTGGTCTGTACCATGGCTGGGCCGCTCCCAGCCATTCTGGGAACCCGCCATGTAGATTGTATGGACCGCAACCCCGGAATCATCCTCCGCGATCCAGGGCGCGGCCTGCTGCAGCACGGCGCAGAGGGCGTAGGCGTGGTCTACGGGCAAGCGTTTGCAGACCACGGGAAACAGCACATCGACGATGTCGTCCAGGACTTGGAATGAGGTCTCACAATTGTCTTCTTGCCAGAACATCTTCGAAATTCGTCCATCCACACCGAACCACGGTCTCGCGTCAGCCTCCGGTTGCCGGCCGGTAGTGTTACCAAATTGTATACTAGTCTCACGCCGCCGGTATTCCCCGTCGCCGAGGCTCGACGCGAGCCGCGCCGCTTTACCGCCGCACTCCGAAGCGTTCCAGGGCAAGGGCGTATAACGATCATATCGAACAACAAGTCGCTATCGGCTGCCAGTTGTCAACCGGGTCCGCGGAGACCCCTGTAGGCACGGGGGCTTGCCCGCGCCTACCAACCCGGTGGTTAGGTTGCCCAGACTTGACCGACAACTGAACGACTCCGCCAGGCCATAAGAGGTCAGAGCCCTTTACGGTTGATCATATGCTCTCAACGCCCTTGAGCGGTATTTCGTAAAAGGGCTCTGATCCCTTATGGCTGGTCTAATTGATTCGCGCTCACCCATGCGAAATGGTCCGGAATCCATATGGAGCTAAAGCTTAGGGTCTAGATAACTATGAAGAGAGGATTTTCTCTCAGCAGAGTTTAAGATTCTATCAAGTGGTGGTAAATTTCAAATGATAGCGTGGTTGATAATCCAGGTCTACCGGGCCGCACAGCGGCCCGACTTACCTTCCTTCTAGCAGTTAAAGCCCACCTATAAGTTTTCCTCTCGAGGATTGAATCTGGATTCACATTCTTTCAGGTGTAGATGATAAAGTTTTTCGTGGAACACCATTGAATTTTGCAAGCCTCACGCTTGGCATATGACCAGAATGATTCAATGCCATTGATAGGGCAATTACCACGGGCAAATTCATGCTGATCATGATTCATACGGAAATGCTTTATTGTACCCCCTATCCACCAGCCCATCGTAGCCCCTCCAGCCGTCCGAGTGGATGATGCGGTCAAGGACCACCTGGCCCGGGATCGCGGCCTGTAGCGGCTTCTTGGCGTCGTTCAGGACGATCTCCGTGTAACCCTTCACTGTGGCGTTCCAGAATCCCGAAGACAATCACTTACCCCCGCCCCCGCGCCCTTTCCTCCCACGAACACGGCACCTGCCGAAAGAGGATTCACCGACTTCAACCTCGCCGGAGAAGGGTGATGACGCGTCACAAAGCTGAGCGATTCGGATCTGTAGTTTGAATAACAACTGATTGATCCTCGGACGGCTTACATCACTCCGCTCGGCTGATTTTCGAGGCCGATAAATCGTGCGTAAATAGGATACAATCCGTCTGAATTTAGCTTCCGACAAAGTATGAACGCCTGAAATACCTGTTTTTCCCTTGCATAACACAACCTTAGCATGCGGTTGCAGTGCTAAAGTTATCTAGGTCCCTTGCAAATAATCACTATACTATATTCATAAATAATTAACCACTACCAATAATACTCACTCTGCTGAGAGAAAACCCTCTCTACAAAGTTATCCAGCCCCATCTTTTTTTACCGCAAGTGAAACGCAAATCGGTTGCAATCGGCCCGCCATGATCGATGTGGTAGGCGCGGGCAAGCCCCCACCTACCAGTCCGCTGTACTAGGCAGTCAGCCGCCCCAACTCTTCGACGTCTTCCAGGGGCATCTCGCACTTGGTCCCGAGACAGGAGTAGGCCCGAGTCCCGGTCCCCGGCGTCATGGCGCCCAGGCTACCCGGAAGTCCCACCTCGGCGGCCGGGATGGCGAGCACCAGACGCTGGGGAGCATAGGTGCGCCGGGCGATTTCGGTCCAGTGAGCCAGGTCGTCTCCTGCGCCGCGGATGATGAGGGTCCGGGGGGGATCCAGGTGCTCTTCCAGGGCGGCGAGCAAGCTGGCGTGGGCATGGGGCAAGCGGCGCATCGGCTCGGCAGCTAACACCAGGGTCCCCTGGGCAGCCGTGAGGTAACGGGGCTCGCCCAGCAGGTGGCCGAGGCGTTGCAGTACCCGGGCGGCTACCCCGTTGCCGGCGGGTACCGATTCGTCCCTCAGGGGCTTGGGCCGATGGATGAGCTGCTCGTGGTCGTTCGAAGTGAAGAAAAAGCCTCCCTCTTGGGAATCTACGAACTGGTCGAGCAGTACCTCGGCGAGCGCCGTCGCCAACTCTAGGTCCGCGCGCTGCCAACGGGTCTGTAGAAGCTCCAATAGGGCGTCGATCAGGTAAGCATAGTCGTCCAGATAGGCATTGAGGTGGGCCGTGCCATCCTTGCAGGTAGCGAGCAAGCGCCCGTTCCGCCAAAGCCAGGCGCGGATGAAGTTGAGGGCGCGCTGGGCAGACGCCAGGTAGTCAGCGCGACCCAATACCCGCGCGGCCCGGGCCATACCTTTGATCATCAGGCCGTTCCAGGCCGTGAGAACCTTCTCGTCGCGGCCCGGCCGGCCTCGCCCCCCCCTGGCGGCGAGGAGCTTGCGTTTCGCCGTTTTCAACAGGGCGGCGACTTGCGCCTGGGTCGTCTCCAGATCGCGGGCTACCTGGTTGGCGGTGCGGTAACCGTGCAGGTGCCACTTACCCTCGAAGTTCGGCTTCCGGTCCAGACCGTAAACGGCGGCGAACGGGGGGTATTCCTCGGCCGTGAGCAGGCGCGCGATCGCTGCGCGGTTCCAGACATAGAACCTGCCTTCCTCGCCCTCGCTGTCCGCGTCCAGGGTCGAGTAGTAGCCGCCCGCGGGCGACTGCATCTCACGCATCACCCAATCGGCGGTGGCGACGGCGGCGTCCCGGAACAGGGAATCGCCCGTGATCTGCCAGGCATCGCAGCACAGGGTGAGCAGGGGCCCGTTGTCGTAGAGCATCTTCTCAAAGTGGGGGATCATCCAGAGATCGTCCACCGAGTAGCGGCAAAAGCCCCCGCCCAGCTGATCCCTGAGTCCGCCCCGGATCATGCGCTCCAGAGTGAAAGTCACCATATGCAGGGCGTCCCGGTCCGGCGCCCCGTCCGCCCGGCTCGCCGCATAGTGGCGCAGCAGGAGCTCCAATTCGGTGACATGGGGGAACTTCGGGGCCGACCCGAACCCGCCGTGGACGGGGTCGAATTCCTCGGCAAGCCAGCGGCGGGCCGCCGCCAGGGGCGCCGCGTCCGGAATCTCGCCGTCCCCACCGGGGGTGAGTCGGGCCAGGGCACCCATCAAGGCACGGTTCTGCTCCCGGATGGTGCTCCCCTGCTCGCGGTAGGTTGCCGCGATGCCTTCGAGCAGCGGGGGAAACGCCGGTAGCCCGTGCCTGGGCTCCTTTGGGAAGTAGGTCCCGGCAAAGAAAGGGCGCTGGTCGTCCGGGGTCAGAAAGACGGTCAGGGGCCAGCCGCCCGGACGCTGAGCCAGGAGCTGGTGGGCGCTTTGGTAGATTTTGTCCAGGTCCGGGCGTTCCTCCCGGTCTACCTTGATGTTGACGAAGAGCCGGTTCATGACCTGGGCCGTACGCGGATCCTCGAAGGACTCGTGGGCCATCACATGGCACCAGTGGCACGCGGAGTAGCCGATGGAGAGCAGGATGGGTCGGTCCTGGTCGCGGGCGAACGCCAGGGCCTCCGCGCACCAGGGCCACCAGTGGACAAGGTTGGCGGCGTGTTGCCGGAGATAGGGGCTAGTGGCATCCGCGAGGCGATTGCGAGGAACGGTCGAGTCCGACATATCAGTTGTCCTGTCATTGTTGCATGTTTGGTGGGCGAAGCCCACCCTACAGGCAATGGGTACGCGGGCACGGGGTTTCCATGGCCGGCGCGGCATCCCCGTTTTGCTGGTAGTTGAGCCCCCCGGAACAGGCGCGGTAGTGGAGTCTGGCTCCGCACCGACGGTCATGTGTGCCCTCGCAAAAAATGCTACCGGCGCGTACCGGCCGACGGAGGGGGACCGACTTCTTCATGGTCAACCTTGCGGAGCGCTCAAGCTGGCGGTTGCCTGATCGGGTCGATGATTTGCGTGAATGACCTTAGCATTGGCTGCCGAGAAGCAAGGTTAGTCTCATTTGCTTGGATCAGACGCGAATTTATTCTAAAATTTCTCGCCTAATTTCTTCCAGTGATAACTCTATTACCAGCCTTGAGTTCTTCTCTAGCCGTTTCGATAACGGCAGTGGTGAATTTTAACTGATAGCGTGGTTGGTCCTCCAAGTCTACCAGGCTACACAACGGTCTAACCTACCTTCTACCAGTTAAAGATCACCACCACCATTGAAGTATGTATTTCACGCAGCGGTTGCGCGTGGGGATGTTGCCGTGTGAGTTTCCGCCTTGGAGCTTAAGGTATACGATTACTATCGACCCTGGCGCTGCGACGACACCTCGGGAGAAGAACCACGATGCCTTGTGTGAGGAGGTACGCCAACACACGGGCCGAACCGCGCAACCCAGTGCCGGGATCATTGACAATCAGACGGTCAAGATCACGGAAAAAGGGAGCTTTGTGGGTATGACGCCGGCAAAAAGATCGAAAAGAGCGTAAGCGACACATTCTAATCGATACCTTGGACCATCCTCCTGATGGCCGTCGTTCATGCCGGCAACCTTCAAGACCGCAACGGCGCACTGTCCGTTCTCGCTCGGGCCCAAGATAACTTTCCGACGCTGCGACTGGTTTGGGCCGATGGTGGTTATGCCGGTCAATTTGGTGTAATTGGTAGCGGGCTTATTTTCCTGGATCCTGGAAATCGTCAAGCGCAATAGCAACGCCTGGGGCTTTGCGTTACTCCCCCCGGCGATGGGTCGTTGAAAAGGACTTTCGCCTGGCTTGGGAGATACCGCCGCTTGAACAAGGATTACGAACTCTTCACGGAATCGAGTGAAGCCATGGTTTATATCGCCATGATTCAGTTTATGCTGCGACGATCAGGTTGAGAGGTGACCTTATCGTACACCTTCTGAGAACACAGCGACCTACAACAGCTTGACCAGGGCCGCAATGGCCGCAACCTGGGCAGTTGCATCATCGGGATGATCCATTTGGTCAAATTCAGATTGACGTTCGTGATCTCGGTTTTGAACTCCGAGCGATGCTCGATTCTCTTTGCGCAGGCACAGCTCTGTATCCGCGCAGATCGGCCCGGGTAGTGAGGTCGGGGAGGTGGGGATCAGGCAACCCCACGGATGCCGGATATATACCCGATGCACGCGAATATTCCGCCGCAAAGCGCACGTAGGCACCCGATAGCGGCGTTGTGACTCATCGCAATCGAGTTGGCTAATCCCCCTCAATCGCACCTTGCTCTCGGGCACGACCGACGCACCTCGCTTACCAAAATCTTACGTGCATCGGGTGGTTAGGAATGGGACGGTTCGACGCGGCTGGCTCCCATGTAGGCCAGTGCGGGAAGTTGCGACGGCGTGAGGGAACAAGAACCGAATGTAGATTGGTCGGGGTGAGAGGATTCGAACCTCCGGCCCCTACGTCCCGAACGTAGTGCTCTACCAGACTGAGCTACACCCCGATTTAGGCGATTGACGGAAAATGGCGTACCGGCATTGGGCCGGGCGAACTGCGAAGCAATGAACAGCTCGGATTTTAGGATACCCACGACCGGTTCCCTAGCGGAGCACGGACTGCGAAGCGCAGGGATCGTCCGTCCGTATTCAATAAGTGCGCGCAACGGTAAAGTCCGCCAGCTTCTTTAACGCCTTGCGCTGGACCGATTCGGGAAACATCTCAGCCGCTTCCTTGGCCAACTGGGCGCGTTGGCGCGCAACCGAAATAGTGTAGTCGATGGCCTCCGCCGATTCAATCGCCTCGGCAACCGCATCGATTTGATCCCGTCCGCCGCTCTCGACGGCTTGGCGCAGGAGCTTGCGTTCCTGTTCGGTGCCCACCTCCAGCGCCCGGATGATCGGGAGCGTAGGCTTGCCTTCGGCCAGATCATCGCCCAGGTTCTTGCCTAACCGGTCATCGTCGGTACGGTAATCGAGGGCATCATCCACCAGTTGAAAGGCAATTCCGAGCTGGAGCCCGTATTGCGCGGCGGCGACTTCCATTTCTTCCGGGGCCTGGGAAAGCACCGCACCCAAGCGGGTACCGGCCTCGAACAGGGTCGCGGTTTTGCGTTCGATGACTTCCAGGTAACGCGCTTCGGTGGTGTCCGGATCGTTGCAGTTGAGCAGCTGCAACACCTCGCCCTCGGCGATGCGGTTGGTGGCGTGGGAGAGGACATCCATCACCCGCATGTCGTCCAGGTCCACCATCATCTCGAAGGCGCGTGAATAGAGGAAATCACCAACCAGGATACTCCCCTGGTTGCCCCATACCGAGTTGATGGTCTCGCGGCTGCGGCGCAGCTCCGAACCGTCGACGACGTCGTCGTGGAGGAGGGTAGCGGTGTGGATAAGCTCCACCACGGCGGCAAGGCCGGTATGCCGGTCACCCTGATAGCCGCAGGCGCGAGCCGACAGGAGCACGCTGAGCGGGCGCAACCGCTTACCGCCACTCTCGATGATGTAGTGACCGATCTGGTTGATAAGGGTCACATCGGACTTGAGTCGTCGCAGGATCAGACGGTCGACGATCTGCATGTCCTCTGCAACGGGAGCGCGAATCTCCGACAAATCCATATTGACCTGGAGGCAACGATTGATGGTAGTGGTAAATTCTTAACTTAACGTGATTGTAGAGTCCAACTCTACCAGGCTGCGTAGCGACCCAACCTACCTTACTGCCAGTTAAATTTCACTACCACCCGATTGATACATCATTGATGTATAATATTCAGTGATGCTAGGTGGGGGGCAGGAAGCTGTCAAGCCGACAATTCTTCCGTTGGCTTCCTGTCGTCAGCCGTGGCCGTGGTGGCCCACCATGAGCGGTAGCTTAGGCTATGCTGGCTTGACCGATTCCCGAACGATCCCACCAACGTCTTGTTTTCGGAAGGATTTATACGCGCTCGCCCTTTAAATCAAGGGCGGTTTGACTCGGTCGGCGGCTCAAGCTAGTATCCCTCAGTTTGAGGCTTGTCCCGCCACGGGGAGCCGAGCCGGACAGGTTGTTGGAGAGGCGAGATTCATGTATGCAGTGATTCGAACCGGGGGCAAGCAATACCGGGTTGCCGAGGGCGACACACTGAAAATCGAGAAAATCGCCGCCGAGGCCGGCGCGACTGTCGAGCTCGACAAGGTGCTCATGGTTGCCGACGGTGAAGACATCAAGGTTGGCAGACCCTACCTGAGCGGCGGCAAGGTCACGGCTACCATCAAGTCCCATGGCCGCGGCAAAAAGATTAAGATCATCAAGTTCCGCAGACGTAAACACCACCTGAAGCACCAAGGCCATCGTCAGTGGTTCACGGAGCTTGAGGTTACCGGCATCAACGCCGGTTGAGAGAAGGGCACCATGGCACACAAAAAGGCAGGCGGCAGCTCTCGAAATGGTCGCGATTCACGGTCCAAACGCCTCGGCGTCAAGATCTACGGCGGCCAGACGGTCCGGGCCGGCAACATAATCGTCCGTCAGCGGGGCGCCAAATTCCACAATGGTGAGAATGTGGGTCGTGGTCGGGATTACACCCTCTATGCGCTGACGGAAGGCGTCGTGAAGTTCGCGGTCAAGGGTCCCCGGAACCGCAAGTACGTCAGCGTCGAGACCGGTTGATCTCCCCGTTCTCGAAATCCTAATACCCGTTGCACGTGAATTTCGGTAAGCGAGGTGCGTCGGTCTTGCCCGAGAGCAAGGCGCAACAAGGAGGAATCCAAGCCCCATTTGACAAGTCGCAACGTCACTATCGGGTGCTAGGGGCGTGCATGCGGGCGATATATTCACGTGCAACGGGTATAAGTCCCTGGGCAAAAAGCCCCGTCAGGTGACGGGGCTTTTTGCGTTGGGTCCTGATAACTTCTAAAGAGAGGATTTTCTCTTAGCAGAGCAGGTGTTCTATCATAGGCAATTTTCCTCTCGATGATTGAATCTAGATTCACATTCTTCCAGGTGTAGATGAAAAGTTTTTCGTGGAGCACCATTGAATTTTGCAAGCCTTCGTTTGGTATATGACCAGAATGATTCAATGCCATATGATAGGGCAATTACCACGGGCAAATTCATGCCGGCCATGATTCACACGGAAATGCTCTTTGTACCCCCTATCCACCAGCCCATCATAGCCCCTCCAGCCGTCCGAGTGGATGATGCGGTCAGGGCTACCTACCTGGCCCCGGATCGCCGCCTGTAGCGGCTTCTTAGCGGCGTTCGGGACGATTCCCGTGTGGAACTTTCCCGTGGCGTTTCAGAATCCCGAAGACAATCGTTTTACCCCCAGCCCCGCGCCCTTTTCCCTACGAACACGGCGCCCGCCGAAATAAGGATTCATCGACTTCAACTTCGCCGGAGAAGGGCGATGACGCGTCACAAAGCTGAGCGATTCGGGTCCGTAGTTTGAATAACAACTTGATTGATCTTCGGACGCCTTACATCACTCCGCTCGGCGATTACCGAGGCCGGTAAATCGTGCGCAAATAGTATATAATCCATCTGAGCTTGGCTTCGGAGATGTATGAACGCTTAAAATACCTGTTTTTTCTTGCATAATATAACCTTAAGCAGCAGTTGTAGTGCTAAAGTTATCTAGACCCTTGCGTTTTCAGGTAGCGGTAATTTTTGCAGCGATAGAAGGGAGAGCAGTGCTCTCGGAGCACGGGGCCTTGCCGGCGCCGGCCGCCTGGAAGCAAGTCCTCGAATCAAGTCATGAAGTTCGTCGATGAGGTCACTATTTACGTCGAGGCCGGTGACGGCGGCAGTGGTTGCGTGAGCTTCCGGCGCGAGAAGTTCATCCCCAGAGGTGGCCCGGATGGTGGGGACGGCGGTGACGGCGGCAGTGTTTTTCTGGTTGCGGACGCGAGTCTCAATACCCTTGTGGATCTCCGCCGACGCCAGGGATTCCGCGCCAGGCGCGGAAAGGGCGGCATGGGCCGCAATATGACCGGCCGTAGCGGCGAGGATCTGCTGGTGCGGGTTCCGGTCGGCACCCGGGTGCGGGACGAAGAGACCTGGGAGTCCATCGGCGAGCTCTTGCGTGAGGGTGAACGTCTGCTCGTTGCCCAGGGCGGTTTCCACGGTATCGGCAATGCCCGCTTCCGGTCTAGCACCAACCGTGCGCCGCGCCAATCCACGCCGGGAACACCTGGGGAGCAGCGCCGGCTCCACCTGGAGCTCATTCTGCTTGCGGACGTCGGGCTGCTGGGCCTCCCGAACGCGGGCAAATCGAGTCTGATCCGCAAGCTATCCGGTGCCCGGCCTAAGGTGGCGGGCTATCCCTTCACCACCCTGTACCCTAATCTGGGCGTGGTCAGCGCGGGAAACGGGCGCAGCTTCGTCATCGCGGACATCCCAGGGATCATCGAGGGTGCGGCCATGGGGGCGGGACTGGGCATTCGCTTCCTCAAGCACCTTGCCCGCACCAGATTGTTGCTGCACTTACTGGACATAGCCCCCCTGGACGAGCTTGTCGATTCGGCGCAACAGGTGCGCGAGGTCGAGCGTGAGCTCAGGACCTATGATGAGGACCTGGCACGGAAAGAACGTTGGCTCGTGCTCAATAAGCGCGACCTACTGGATCCCGCAGGCTTTGAGCGGCGGCGTACCGAACTCCTGGATCGGCTCGGTTGGACCGGCCCGGCATTCGGCATCTCCGCCGTCACGGGCGAGGGCACGCGGGAGCTTACGCGGGCTCTGATGCGGCATCTGGACCGGAAACGCCGTGAGGCGGCGGTCGAGCCGGGCGCGACTGCCCCGGACCAGGCCGTGAATCATGAGGGTGATTGGCATCCCTTAGCGTGAAAGTACGTCAGTAAACGAATCTGCCCGCTGATGCGGCAGTGCTGAAGTACCGATGACATCGGTTGAGCGCTTCTATTGGAAATTTTTCCGCAAATGAATGCGAATCAACGCAAATCGATCGCAATCGGCTCACCATGAACGATGCGGTAGGCGCGGGCGTGCCCGCGCCTACCAGCAAGGCGATGTCTTCACTCTGAAATGATACGCGCTCGCCCGGCTATGTTTGTCCATTCTTGATCTGCCTTTGCGTCCATTTTCGTTTATTGCTGATCGCTAGTAAAAACTATGGACTTTAGTCCAAGGGCTTTAGTATTTTTTGGCTATAAGACCGAAGAAGCACGCGACACATGCGGTTTACGATCTGAAGGTTCATCTGGTATGGATCACGAAGTACCGCTATAAGGTGCTGACCAAGGATGTGGGGATAAAGAGTACGGACATTGGTTCGACAGACCTGCGCTGCTAACGATATAGAAATCATCCTAAAGAGTAGTGAGCAAGGACCATGTACCTCTCTACATCTCCTATCCGCCAGGGTTGTCGGTTAGTGAAATCATGAAGTTATTTAAAGGGAGGACGTCGCGCAAACTACAACAAGAATTCCCGCATTTGAGGAAGCAGTATTGAGGACGCCGCTTTTGGGCCATTGGGTATGGTGCTTTCAGTTCAAGGTATATTACAGAGATCAAAGAGTATATAGAGTATATAAGGAGGCATCGAGAACATCAGGGCCATAATGATGATGACTTTCCAGTCGAGTGCGCCCCGACTTTCAGTCCTTTCGAGCTGACTTCAACCCGAGGCTTTCAGTCGCTCCCCAGACTATGGACTTTCAATCCATAGTGTTTGATGCGGATAAATCTTTTGTAAAGATCCTGCTTGTTCTTTGTTTTCGATCATTGAGAGCTTTTCCAGGAGCTGTTGACATAATCGTAGTGCCAACCGCTGATAGGACAAGATTAACGGAATGATCAGGATTAACAGGATTATTTTTCCGAGCAACCAATTATAATATCCTGTCAATCTTGGAAATCCTGTGAATCCTCTACCATTAGGAGATAAGTCCAGAGATCAAAGTTTACTCCTTTTCCCTTCCCCACGGGGGGGCAGATTTTGTTTTGCCCAACCTACGAGCTAAATGTCAACAGGCCCTAGAAGCCGGAAGCAAGGGGCGAATCCTCGCAGGCGTCCGGGCACCCTTGTCTCCGGGCTAAAGAGGTATCATCCAGAATGGATCGGCCCGTGATCTCCCGCGACCACATTCCGAATACCAAACGCTGGGTCGTCAAGATCGGCAGCGCCCTGCTTACCAGGGACGGCCAGGGATTTGATCGGACGGTCCTTGCCCCCTGGGCCAACCAGGTAACTGGTTTCCTGCGCGACGGGGGCGAGCTGGTGATCGTCTCATCGGGCGCCGTCGCTGAGGGCATGGCCCGCATGGGTTGGGCCCGACGCCCAAAATCCCTGCATGAGCTGCAGGCTGCCGCCGCCATCGGCCAGATGGGGCTGATCCAGGCCTACGAGGCCTGCTTTCAGAAGCGCGGCATCCATGCGGCGCAGATCCTGCTCACGCGGGAAGACCTGGCCGACCGGGGGCGCTATCTGAACGCCCGCAGCACCCTGCTTTCCCTATTGCGGCTCCGGGTGGTGCCAGTGGTAAATGAAAACGATACGGTAGCCACGGACGAACTGCGGTTCGGGGACAATGACACTCTGGCCGCCCTGGTCGCCAACCTGGTCGAGGCCGAATTGTTGATTCTACTCACCGACCAGCCCGGCCTCTGTGACCGCGACCCCCGCTTCAATCCGGACGCCAAACTCATCTCCGAGACCCAGGGCGACGATCCCCGGCTCGACGCCGTGGCCGGTGGCAGTGTCAGCGGATTGGGTCTCGGCGGCATGGTAACCAAGGTACGCGCCGCGCGACTCGCGGCCCGTTCCGGGACCGCGACCATCATCGCTCCGGGCAAGGGAGATGATGTACTGCGGCGGGTCGGCGCGGGTGAGCGGGTCGGGACCCTGTTGACCCCGGTCCAGGGGCCTCAGGCCGCCCGCAAGCGGTGGCTGGCCGGTCAGCTCCAGGTCCGGGGCTGGCTTGTCCTGGATGCCGGTGCGGTGCATGCCCTACAGGGACAGGGCAAGAGCCTCCTGGCAGTGGGGGTGAAGGAGGTGCAAGGAACCTTCCAGCGCGGCGAGGTCGTAGCCTGTGTTGACGAGCGGGGCCGTGAGATCGCCCGCGGGCTTGTCAATTACAACGCCCTGGAATCGGATCGCATCAAGGGCCGACCCAGCACCGGCTTCGAAAGGATTCTGGGTTACCTGGACGACAAAGAACTCATTCACCGGGACAATCTTGTGCTGCTCTGAACCTCGCCTCCCGATTCCACGGCGGGGCGTGCCACCCATGATGGTCGGGTTGTGGCACCGCTCGGTGTCGCAAAAGTTAGGGGCGATGTTTCAATCGGTGCAACGAAAGAAAATAGACGATTGCCATGAAAAACTTCATCGACCTGATCCAGGGGTGCCTTACCGATGTCCGGGAAATCATGCCCTGGGACCTGGAGGAACGCCTGCGGGAAAATCCGGATCTGCTGATCCTGGATGTGCGCGAGCCCTACGAATTCGACGCCATGCATATCCCCGGCTCCCTCAGTGTCCCCCGCGGCATACTGGAATCTGCCTGTGAGTGGGAGTACGAAGAGACGGTGCCGGAGTTGGTACGGGCGCGGGAGCTTGAAATCATAGTGGTTTGCCGCTCCGGGTACCGGAGCATTCTCGCCGCCCATTCCATGCAAATACTGGGGTACAAGGACGTAGTCTCGCTCCAAACCGGGCTGCGGGGCTGGAAGGACTATGAGCAGCCCTTGGAAGATGCACAGGGACGGCCCGTCGATCTCGACGATGCGGATTTGTATTTTACGCCGCGGGTCCGGCCCGATCAGATGAGACCCGACGCAAGCCGGGGCTGGCGCGTATAAACTCTCCCGAAAACCTCACCTTCGTGGAGGGTGTCGCAAAAGGTAACGTCCGACCCGTATTGCAAGTATGGACCACCATTATCCGGACGCAGCAGGGGTAGTGGTGGTCTTTAACTGGTAGAAGGTAGGTTGGGTCGCTCGCAGCTCAGTAGACTTGGACTCTCCACCACGCTATCAGTTAAAATTTACCACCACCGAGTCGCGCAGTGTCCGGCTGACCCTGCTGATCGCGGCCCCGCGGGCCAGCGCGGTCACCGCCCTGTTCGGGGCGGTTGCCTACAGCGCCTTGGCCGGATTCGCCGTCTCAGCGTGCCTTGGCCATGCTAGCGGTGATCCTAGGGGCGGTGTTGTCCTCCCAAACCGTACGCCCGGCGAGCGGGATCGTCCTGGCCCTGGTAGGGGCACTGATCCTGTGGACCCCCAAGGCGGTGCTTGCCTACGGCTTCTGGCTGTCCTTCGCCGCCGTGGCCATGTTGCTCACCGCCTTCGGGCAACGGCTCGGGACGGGCCGGTCGCGGCGCAGCTTCGGCCGCGCCCCGTGATCCCGCCGCTGGTGAATCTGATTGCCGTTCCCTTGTTCAGCCTGGTGTTGCTGCCGGTCGTGTTGGCGGCGAGCCTGCCGGGTATGGTGCCTGGACTCAGGCTGGAGCTGCCGCTGGTCCTGACAGCGCGGTTGTTGGAAGGGGGATTCGAGCTGCTGGAGGCGGCCTCCGGGTGAGATTGGGCGGCGGTGACCGTGTCCCAGCGTCCGAGTTGGTCTGGGTCGGTGTTTGCCGGCGTGCTCCTGCTGCTTGCTCCACGGGGATTGCCCAGGGCCTAGCTCGGGTCTCTGTTCCTGCTGCCGTCGGCCCTGATCCGCCCGCCGGCACCGAGTGAGGATACCGCCGAGTTTACGCTGCTCAACGTGGGACAGGGGGTTCAACACCGGCACCGCGGCCATACTCCCTTATCTCCACCATCAGGGCGTGCGGCACATCGATACCCTCGTCATCAGCCCCGCGGACCGGGATTACGCGGGTGGATTCGTAGGTCTCAACGGTAAGATCTCCATCGGCCGCGTCCTTAGCGGGGAGCTGCGGGAGCTTCCGGGAGGGACGGCGCGTCCTTGCCTCGCCGGCCATGACTGGGCCTGGGATGGGGTGGACTTCGAGTTCCTCTACCCGGCTATACCCGGCTGCTGTCGGGCACAAGGGAAACCCTGGTTCTTGCGTCCTGCGGGTGAGCATACCTGGTGCCGGTTCCAGCGTCCTGTTGAACCGGGGATATCGACACCGGCGTGGAAGACGAGCTGGTGGTGACCCAGCAAGGGCGGTTCGTAAGCACTATCCTGGTAGCGGGTCACCATGGCAGCGCTACTTCCACAGGGTAGGCGCCTGTGGGGCCATCGCGTGCGGCATCCGCGAACTTGCGATGCATTAATACCCTCTCCATCCGAACTTCCGGGGCTGGAAACCCGTGGGGTTGACGATAGCTTTTGGGCTTTTGGCGAGAGGCTTGGGTAGAAGCGGATTGAAGGGAGAGTTGCCATACTTCTGGATTTCATCCGGTCTACAAAGGGAAAATCCACCGGCCGCGGGCTTAAACAGTTCGATTCAAGCTCGGCTGGGTGCGCATGCGAGAGACGTTGCGCTTTACTGGCAAGATCATATCGGCGACGGTCTCCCGTGTCGCCGACCGCTGATTCGTCAGCATTGCCGTCGCTACCCATGACGATTCGCATCTGCCAAAAGCCAAAAACCAAGGCGCGGTCGGTGTGGATTTAGGTGTGTCGGCGCTGGCAACACTCTCGACGGGAGAGCCACCCATCCCCGGCCCCAAGCCGCATAAAGCCTTGCTGGGTCGTCTGCGGCGCGTGTCTCGCTCGTTGAGCCGCAAGGTGAAAGGCTCGGCCAACCGCCGCAAGGCCAAAGCTAAACTAGCGAGGCTTCACGCCCGTATCACCAATATTCGTTCAGACGCACATTATCAGCTCACAACCGATCTCACCCGCCGGTTTCACACCATCGGCATTGAGGATTTGAACGTGCGCGGCATGGTGAAAAACCGGCGCTTGGCGCGCTCCATCGCCAACATGGGCTTTTTCGAGTTTCGCCGGCAGCTGGAGTACAAGGCAGAGATGCGTGGTGGACACGTCGTGGTGGCGGATCGCCTCTTTGCCAGCAGCAAGACGTGCTCGGATTGCGGACACAGAATCGAAGCCCTGCCCTTTTCGGTTCGGCATTGGACCTGCCCGGGATGTGGCGCGAAACATGACCGCGACGCGAACGCTGCGGTCAATCTGAGAAATTACGCGGTGAGTTCCACCGTGTCTGCCTGCGGAGGGGAAGGCGCTGGCTGCCGTTGCAAGACGGCAGCGAAACCGCCCCCGGTGAAACAGGAGGCAAGCAGCAAATTTAGTCAGAAATGATTAGGTTTGCATAGGTATTGCGGAACGCTAGCTGCGTATATTAGGTCCCATCCGTTTCCTTGAATTGGCGCTCCGTTTCCTGGAACAGTTGCCAGATTTTCTCGAAATTCAATGTGGTTTCCATCATGAAAGTGATCTTCTGTCGCTGAGGTTTTCCCCTCGGTTAGAGGACTTGACTACCGGTAGAGGCCACCGATTCTGGAGATGAGGTAAAGAGCTCAGTTCAGGATAGGAGGGGAGGGGAGGTCAAAACACGATAGGCATCGGGTATATCCACAGGCAGGTTGCCAAGGCCACGTTTTGGGGCAGGTTTATACACGCCCATCCGTACTCACCATGCCGTTTGCCTTCGGAACCATGAGGTTATGCTAACATGCCGTTATCCCGTACCGGATGACGAATGCAATATCAGGGAAATTTCGTCCATGAGCGGTCTTCAGAATCTCGGTCTGCTCCTGCTGCTGGTCCTGATCGGCGGTTGCACCTCGGTTCCCGACGAATACGCTGACCCCAGGGATCCCCTGGAGTCCTACAACCGCGCGATGTACAAGTTCAATCGAGTGGTCGACGATGCGATCATGAAGCCCGTCGCGAAAGGATACAAGGCCATCATGCCGGAACCCGTAGACCACGGCATCACCAATTTCTTCAACAACCTCGCGGACGTAACCTCGGCGGTCAACAATCTATTCCAGTTCAAGCTTGCCCGGGCCGGGTCGGATCTGAGACGCCTGACCGTGAATACCGCTATCGGCGTACTTGGCATCTTCGATGTAGCGACCAACATGGGGCTCCCGAGCTACAAGGAAGATTTCGGTCAGACCTTCGGTTACTGGGGCGACGACTCCAGCCCCTATCTGGTATTGCCCTTCCTAGGACCCAGCACCATACGCGACACCATCGGGTTGGGTGGAGACATTGCCGCCAATCCATTGTTTCATATTGACAATAGACCGGTTACTTTGGGGTTGACCGCCGTTGATATTACCGATACCCGGGCCGACCTGTTAACCGCCGGAGACATCCTGGAAGAGGCGGCCATCGATCCCTACGCCTTCACCCGAGATGCCTACCTGCAGCACCGCCGGAATAAAATCTTCGACGGGAATCCCCCCGAGGAGGAAGACGACTGGGAGGATGAGTCGGGTGAAGCCGAGGCCGCGGCGGATGATCGGTGAGTGAGGCAGCGATGCCGGCGATCTATTCCCACCGAAAGAAGTTACGCATCACGCGAATCTCCGCGAAGAATTGACCTGTCCGCCCGGCCGCAGCCTGCGACGGCCGACGGATTTTGCGTGGGTTTGCGCGATTCGTAGTGCCCCATGGAAAACTATCACGGGCAGTGTCAAGATCGCGTTCGACCCCCGCCATCCGGCGGATCAACCGCGCTCAGCACCGCCTGCGGCCTGCCTGGGGCGAAAGGGAATAGGCGCATAGCCGACCCAGGAGTCCGTCCGCCAGTCCGCCGGTGCGCCTTCGCGGGGCGGGATCGGGATGCCGCATTTGTCGGCGAAGTAGCGATGGAAGGCAAGACTCGGGGTCAGTTCCGGATGGAAGACGGTGACCAGGACGTCGGGGTCTTCCGCAGCGGCGCAATAGTCGTCGATCTCGAGCAGGGACGATACGGCTGGGCCGAGGCGGAGGATCTTCGGGGCCCGAATGAAGGTGAGTGGGACGGACTCGGGGGCGACCGCCGGGACTTCCACGGTGAGGTTGAAGCTGTCGAGCTGGCTGCCAAAGGCATTGCGTTGGACCCGGATGTCCATAAGCCCCAAGCTTGCCGTCTCGCCCACCACCTCCCGCGCCAGGAGGATGGCCCCGGCGCAGGTGCCCCAAAGCTTGAGTCCGGTTCGCGAGCGCTCCGCGATTTCGCGGTCGAGCCCGTAGCGGCGCAGCAGACGGCTCAGGCAGGTGCTCTCGCCGCCGGGAAGGATCAATCCGGTGAGACCCTCGAAGTCCGCGGTGCGCCTTACCCGCCTGGCCGACAGGCCCAGGGCGGCGAGGTGCGTCAGGTGCTCGGCCACCCCGCCCTGGAGATCGAGGATCCCGATGATGCCCGGCATGGATGGGATTCCTCAGATTACCAGCCCCGTTCGGCTAGACGTGCCTCCTCAGGGATAGTGGGGATCTCGATGCCGGTCATGGGCTCGCCTAGGCCAGCGGATACCTCCAGAACCTTTTCCGGGTCGTCGGCATAGGTGGTAGCCTGGACGATGGCGGCGGCGCGGCGAGGGGGGTCGCCCGACCTGAAGATGCCCGAGCCGACGAATACGCCGTCGCAGCCGAGTTGCATCATCAACGCGGCGTCCGCCGGCGTGGCGATACCGCCGGCGGCGAAATTCACGACCGGCAGCCGCCCGGCCTCCCGTACCTTGAGCGCCACCCCATAGGGGAGGCCCCGGTCCTTGCAGAAACCCATGAGCTCCTCCTGCGGCATGTCGCGAAGGGTGCGGAGCTCCCGATTCATGGTGCGCATATGGCGCACCGCCTCCACCACATTGCCGGTACCCGCCTCACCCTTGGTGCGGATCATCACCGCCCCTTCGGCGATGCGTCGGCAGGCCTCCCCCAAATCGCGGGCACCACAGACGAAGGGGATGGAGAACCGGGTCTTGTCTATGTGGTTCTCCTCGTCGGCCGGGGTAAGCACCTCGCTCTCGTCGATATAATCGATCTTCAGCGCCTCGAGTAGCTGGGCCTCGACGAAGTGTCCGATACGCACCTTGGCCATGACGGGAATGGATACGGCGGCCTGAATCGTCCGGATCAGGCCGGGATCGGACATGCGCGCCACGCCGCCTTCGCTGCGGATGTCCGCCGGCACGCGCTCCAGGGCCATGACGGCCACGGCGCCCGCCTCCTCGGCGACGGCGGCCTGTTCCGGCGTGGTCACGTCCATGATGACGCCACCCTTGAGCATCTGCGCCAGTTGCGCATTCAAAACAAGTCGTTCAGCGGTCACTGTGGTACTCCATATTCGCGAGGGTAGTGGTAGTCTTCAACTGGTAGAAGGTAGATTGGATCGCTATGCGGCTCGGTAGACCTGAACTATCAACCACGCTATCAGTTAAAATTAACCTCTACCTTTGCGAGCTCTGGGAGGCTAAGTGCCGTCAGCAGGTGGATTTTCAAGCCCCTCGCCTCCCGCCGCTCGGCCTGTGTGTTATATCCCCAGCAGGCCATGTGCAGGCGGACGGCCGCCAGGTTCGGCCGGGCGAGAAATCGCTTCAAGGTAGCCAGACGGTCCTCCACCAGGTGGATAGGTTGGCCGGGATGACGCGCCATGAGCCGGCTCACTACCGCCTCCTTCGACATCCCGCGGTCCAGGCCGAAGATATGCTCGCCGTCGAAACGCACCCCGTGGTGTTCGAGCAACCGCGCCACGAACCGTTCCTGCTTGGTGGTAATGATGTAACAGTCGATCCCGGACGGGGGCCTGTTCAATGCACGGTCCATCCCTGGGTACAGGGGACTCAGCAACAACCATCCCTGGGGATCTTCCCGGATCCAACGGTCACGGACCGCCCCGTACAGCTGCTTCAGGCCCGCTGTATCCGTTCCGGACCCGGCAATGGCGTCGGGTAGCCGCTGTGGAAAGGTCTTGAGCAATTCATCCGGGTCTTCTCCATCCTGGAGCAAACGCATCATCAGGATCGCCTCGTAGCCCGTTTCGATCACCGGCCGGGCGCGACAATAAAGCTCCAGGAGCGGCTGCGGCGGCAATACTTCTACCATATCCTTCCACAAGGTCGTTGCCGCCTTCCAGCCGGTGATGCCGGTCTCACGGGCGCTGTCGCAGAGGACGCCGTCGAAATCCAATGTGAATACGGACATGGGAACAAGGACCTCCAAGGCATTGGCAAAACGCCGGGGGAAAGAAGGTAAAACAAATCTCGATTCTAATGACAGCACCGTGCCGGGGCGAGCGCGCATCATGGAGACAGGCAGGAGCGGGATTGATTAACCACGGAGATGTGGAGAACGCGGAGCGTTTTGACGGAGTTTTGGTCGGATTGTCGGGAGTACAGATTTCCCGCTGTGTACCAAGTCCCAGAAATCTTTGGCTCATGGGACCAAGTGTGTGAGCGCTACCCATAGATTGAGAGGTTCATGGGGCTAATTGTGCGGCGTCACACAGTTAGCCCCATAAGCCAAATCTTTATTGTGATCGCTTGCTCGGCATACCCGGCATCTCTGCAATCCAAGTGAGAATGCGAGAGCTTCCGTGTGCAAAAAATTTTAATTAAAGCGGAGTCCGCAAAGCATCAGGTATGTGGGATCTCCATAACTCGATAAAAGGTAATTCTCAAATAAAGTTGCTCAATCGAATGCGGAAGAGTAACTGTCCTCCATTTTTCAGAATTTTCCGAACAATTCAGCCCACCGCTGTAAATTTCCCGCCACTTGCCTAATTCGTTACCTCCTTCGATTCGAATAGCCCCCGGTGCTAGAATAGGCAATCCTTGTTAGGGTAGGAATAGCAACTGCCTAACGGTGCGTACATGTCCGAAATTGACATTGAGAGCTTGAGAATAGTTTACAGGTAACTGCGCGTGCCATCCGAGATTCCCGGCAAAGATTAATCCTTGGGTGCCGAATTCATTCAATTTTGATATTGCAGTAATCTGAGTGCACTTAATATCATAAGGGTCCAGATAACTTTAAGAGAGGGTTTTCTCTCAACAGAGCAAGTATTCTATCATATTAAGTTTTCCTCTCGATGACTGAGAGGAAAACTTAATATGATAGAATACTTGCTCTGTTGAGAGAAAACCCTCTCTTAAAGTTATCTGGACCCTAGTGTGTAACCCATCTGAAATCCGACTTCGGAGATGTATGAACGCCTAAAATACCTGTTTTTTCCTTGCATAACATATGCCTTAGCATGCAGCTGCAGTGCTAAAATTATCTAGACCCTTAAAAATATCTGTAAACAACATTGACGACTTCAAATGGTGTACCGAATCGGGCCGGATTTTGGTTCGTATCAAGGCGCGGCGCACCCAACGTAGAGTGGGCGCTGTAACGTCTTGCCGCAACCCGGAAGACGAACCAAAAGACCGGCAGGATGGTATTTCATTTGGCAGAAATTACCTTACTCCGTGCGGATGCACTCGGAGTCGGTACGACCGGTCGCCGGCCAATGGAGAAATAGGTCAGTCCCACCGCAGTGACAACCTTGGGATCGAACATGTTGCGTCCATCGAAGAGGAGGGGGTGGTTGAGCTTGCGCGCGATCGCCGCGAAGTCCGGGCTGCGGAACCCGATCCATTCGGTAACGATGACCAGGGCGTCCGCGTCTTCCACGGCGGACATGGCGTCCGCGGTAAGGATCAGATCATCCCGATCGCCGTAGATCCGCAGGGCCTCCTCCCTCGCAACCGGATCGAAGGCCCGGACACGGGCGCCGGCGTTCCAGAGGGACTCCATGAGTCTGCGGCTGGGGGCCTCCCGCATGTCGTCTGTGTTGGGCTTGAAGGCCAGTCCCCAGACCGCGATGGTGCAGTCTGCCAAGCTGCCGGAAAAATAATTGGCGATTTTCTCGAACAGCACACCCTGTTGGCACCGGTTGATCGACTCCACCGCGTTCAGGAGCCGGGCCTCGTATCCGACGGCCCGGGCCATCCGCTCCAGGGCGCGCACGTCCTTCGGGAAGCAGGAGCCGCCATACCCGCAACCGGGATAGATGAACCGGTAGCCGATGCGGGGGTCGGACCCGATGCCAACTCGGACCTTTTCGATGTCCGCGCCCACCGCCTCAGCGATATTGGAAAGCTCGTTCATGAAGCTGATCTTGGTCGCCAGCAGGGCGTTGGCGGCGTACTTGGCAAGCTCCGCCGAGCGCACGTCCATCAGCATGACCCGGTCGTGGTTACGATTGAACGGGGCATAGAGGGTGCGTAAAAGCTCGGCGGTACGCGGATTATCGGTACCGACGATGATGCGGTCCGGTCGCATGAAGTCTTCGATCGCCGCTCCCTCCTTGAGGAATTCGGGATTGGAGACCACGTCGAACTCGACGTCGACCCCGCGTCCGACTAAGGCTTCCCTTACCGTCGCGGCGACCTGGTCCGCGGTCCCAACCGGCACCGTGGATTTGTCAACCAGGATACGATAGGCATCCATGTGTTCCCCGATAGATCGAGCCACGGTGAGCACATGCCGCAGATCGGCGGAGCCGTCTTCGTCCGGCGGGGTGCCGACGGCGATGAACTGAAACAGCCCATGCGCGACACCGGTTGCCGTATCGGTCGAGAACGACAGACGGCCCGCGTCACGGTTCTTCTTTACTAGATCCTCAAGGCCCGGCTCGTAAATGGGAACACCGCCACCCTCGAGCACGGCGATCTTCGCGGTGTCGATGTCGACACAGAGCACATGGTTACCGACTTCGGCAAGGCAGGCCCCGGTCACCAGGCCAACATAGCCGCTGCCGAAAATGGTCACGTCCATCGCAGGTTCCGGTGTCGTAGCATGTTAACGAGCCGGGTCGAGAAGATACCGCCGGTACGGGCGAGAAGCGCGCGAATCGATCCGTTTTCTTTGGTTACCGGACTTACCGAGACCTTATGGCGTGATCCCAATCCAACCGAATTGTCCACTTGACAAGGTGTGCAAGATCTGAAAATCATGACGGTCGGTCGTCAGAACGCGGTTGGTTCACTCAACCCCTGACAGCCAGACGATACTGACATCAGCCAGATCAACCTTCTGGTCCGCATATTTTCCAGGATGCCGGAGATCGCAGGTAGATTCGGGATCTCGATCTGACGCAAGCGCATGGCACCACGGCGAATCCATTCCAGCAAAGCTAGCTTGCCGCGCACATCGAGAAAAAACAGGTTTCGACAATGGGGCCAAATGATTACCGGCTCGGCTCCGTGAGGAACCAACCTGTTTACTAAGAACACCTTCGCACTTGCGTGCAGCGGATCGGTGCCGTCAAACAACGCGACTAAAAAGCCGGTGTCGAACGAGAAGGGTATTTCTCATGCCGCCGTTCCCAGATCCGGCGGCGCAATAGGTCTACGGACGGTTCTACCGCTCTCCCTTTATCGAACAAATCCACTCCCAGCTGATACACATCCGGTGGGGGCTCCAGACCCACCAACCAATCGGTAAGACCGCGTTTAATGGCTTCGCTCCTGCTGTAACCATATCGATGACAGGTTGCATTCAGATGCCGTTCCAAATCTTCGTCCAAGCGCACCGACAACATAGCGCAAACCTCTCAGAAAACCGTATAGCCGCATTACAGCACCCGAAGCTCGGTATTGCAATGGGCGAGGGGTCATATTAGGTCATGGTGTCCTTTGCGCTTATGCGGTCCTAACGATTCCGCCACGGCTGCGCAGCGGTTACCCCTGGTCCCTTTTGGCGCGCATCCAGAATCGAGATTACCAACATCAGACAGGCCAGGCCGATCGCGAGTCGGTTCCCCAGATACACAAAAGGCGTCGCCCCCCGGCGCGGTTGCACCTCGGTTGAAAAGGCACCGCGTTCGAAGAGGGGTAGGCTACCTACGATCCTCCCCCGGTAGTCGAGGATGGCGGAGACCCCGGTGTTGGCGGCCCGCAGGAGCCAACGCTCGTTCTCCAGGGCCCGCATGCGTGCCATCTCCAGGTGCTGGTAGGGTGCCAACGAATCGCCGAACCAGGCGTCGTTGCTGACATTGATGAGATAGGCCGCCTCCGGCAGGGCCTTGGCTACCTCGGCGGGAAAGGCATCCTCGTAGCAGATGGAGGCGCCGGCCAGGTGCTCACCCACCCGCAGCAGCGGTCGTGGGGCAGAGCCCGCGCTGAAGTCCGACATGGGGACCTCGAAGGCCCGAGCGACGGGTCCCAGCCAGTCCCTGAAAGGGATGAACTCACCGAAGGGGACCAGGTGGCGCTTGCGGTAGAGGTCCTCGCCCGTCCCGATACTGATGAGCCCATTGAAGTAAAGGCGCGCCCCGAGGTCCATGACCGGAATCCCGATCACCAGCTCGGTGCCCTGCGCCCGCGCCTCCGCCGCGAGCGGCCGGATGAAGGTATCCTCCACCTCGTGCAGGAAGTCCGGGACCGCCGTCTCCGGCCACAGAATCAGGTCGCTGTCCCAGTTCTGCCGGGTGAGCGCCAGGCAGGCGCGCAGGCTGGAGCTGCGCGTATCCAGGTCCCATTTTAGAGACTGGGGGATATTCGCTTGCACGACAGTGGCACGGAAGGCTGCTCCGTCCGGCTCGGTCCACTCGATACCTCGCAGAGCGGTGCCGGTGAGCCAGATCAAGACCAACCCGGCAAGCGCGGCGTACCTAACCCGGCCCCGTTGACGGATCAGGCACCAGAGCAGCCCGGCGCACAAGGCCAGCACTAGACTGATCCCATAGACGCCCGTGATGGGCGCGAAACCCGCTGGCGGGGCCTTGATCTGGGTATAGCCGATAGCGAGCCAGGGAAAACCCGTAAACAGCCAGCCCCGCAGCCACTCGGTCAGGACCCAGACTGCGGGAAACGCCAGCAGGGGACCCTTTACCTGCGGGCCGTTGCCGAGCCTAGCCGTCAGGGCACCGGCGATCCCATAGTAGAAGGCCATCGCGACCATCAGCAAGGAGGTCATCAGATAGGCCAGCCAGGGGACCATGTTGCCGTACTCGTTCAGGCTGATACGGATCCAGAAGATACCGAAACCCATCAGACCGACCCCGAACCCCCAGCCGACCAGAAAGCCCTCCCGCGGCCTCGACCTGGAAACAAGCGCGTAGAAAAGGGCCAGAGCCGGAATGGCGATGGAATAGAAAGAGAAAGGCGCGAAGGCGAGCACCGCCAGCCCTCCCGTAGCCACGGCGAGCAGGACGCGAACGGCAAGGGGAAGACCGGAAATCACGAACGGCACGCTGAAAGATCCTGCGCAGGGAGACAGGTGCCGTTTCTATCAGTCGCGTCCGATGTGGTCAAATCCTCCGGACAACGCCGAATCATTCTACCAGTGTCCGGGGAAAGCGAGTCAAGCTTCGGGTAACCCTTTGTACTATTGAGGAAGGGTCTAGATAACTTTAGAGAGGATTTTCTCTCGGCAAAGTAAGTGTTCTATCATATAAATTTTCCTCTCGAGGATTGAATATAAATTCACATTCTTTCAGGTGTAGATGAAAATTCCTTCAAAGAAGTGTATCGAGCGGCATGATCTCGCCGGTTTCGATATAATTTCCGACCTACCAGCAAATCGATCCTTCCGTATGCAATAAGCGGACACATTCACCTATCACACGTTCCTGCATAGCAAGGTACGTATCAATTGAAGACCTGCCCTCGTATGCTTTCCCGAGATTATAAGGTGGTGAC
>Ga0209052_1000129_pt1 | contig 29037 bp, 24 predicted proteins | sample WorMetHEROISLAND_2_FD_187409 | JGI IMG/M metagenome (GOLD analysis project Ga0209052, IMG submission 187409) | Marine gutless worms symbiont microbial communities from Max Planck institute for Marine Microbiology, Germany - Olavius sp. 4 HERON... | ecosystem: Host-associated > Annelida >...
TTGTCGCCAACAGTATTTTAAACACAAAGGTCTTTGTGGTTTCCTCGGCACCTTCAATAATTACCTGGCTAGCCGTTTAATTCCTCAGGTTGCCCACTATCTTGTGTTTATAAGGTATATAAATCCCCTAAAAACCCTCTTAAATCTTGTTCATCCTGTCCGATTAGCGAGTTGCTCAAATAGTCCTTAACAAGCTGTTTTTCCTGAATAATTTGCCGCTGCCCGAGAGGGCAGCGTGTTGAGCTAGGGCGTGTTCGACGGTGTTTGCGTTCTTCGAGATCGGGCAGCACGCCAAACCCGACCTACGTGCAATGCGAGGTCCGGGCGGGCCGACTGCGCGGACCTCTCTATGCAACGATCACGCGGATTTCAACCGGCCCGCGATGTCCGGTTTGGCCTGGGCCAGGATGGAGTCGCGGTCGATGCCGTCCAGGATCTCGCGGATGACGAGCTTAGGCCCCGCCTCTCCCCAGGATTTGCCGTGGGCCAGATAGACCTCCGCCGCCTGCCCTACCACATAGGTGGCGTAATAGGCGACGGCGCCCTGGGCGGTGCCGGTCACCAAAGTAGACAGGCCGCCGGTACTTAGCTTGAGGGCGGAGGAGAGGAGGTTGATGCCCCATACGGTTCCCATCAAGAGCGCCAGCTGGGTGGCGATGGTCTTGACCAGGTTCCCGGCCTCGGTCTTCGAGAGGGCCAGTCCGTAGAGCCTGGACAGGTGCACCACCATGCCCGCGTCGACGGCGGCCGCGGCCAGGAGGTCCACCACCGGAATGGGATTGAGCGCCACCGAGATGCCCTTGGTGATGCAGTAGGTTCGAATCAGTCTGACCCCCAGCGTACGTTTGACCTCTAGAATGCATTTCCCCACCTTGTCGGTCAAGTCGCCAGCGAAGAGCGAGGCGTTGAGCGCCGCCAGGGTTTCCCCTTCCGCTTCGAGGAGCTCCCACAGGCGTTGCTTGAGGGCCGCCAGGTCCGGCTCGCTCCGGTGCAGGGTCTCAGTCTCCCTGCCATCCATATCCACCAGGATAACCAGGTGCTCCGCGGGTCGGGCGCTGACGCAGACGATGTTGCCGGGGTCGATATAGCCGTGGGTGTGCAGAGTCAGGGAGGCCAGGAGCTGCTCCTGCTCCTCCCTGGTATAGCGGTCGATCTTGTTGAAGACCAGGACGATGGGGTGCTGGTCCCCCACCAGGATGCGCAGAGCCCGGATCTCGGTCTCGGTAAGGTCCCCGTCCACCACGAAGAGCACTAGATCCGAGCGAGCGGCCACCTCATGGGCGAGGCGCTCGCGCTTGTCGCCCTGGACCTCGTTCAGGCCTGGGGTGTCGATCAGATAGACGCCGCCGGTACGGCATTCCGCCCATTGATCCATGGCGCTGGATTTGGTCTCGCCGTGCAGGGGGCTGGTGCTGAAGCGGTCCTCGCCGAGCAGGGCGTTCAGGAGCGCGGATTTGCCGACGCTCACGCGGCCAAAGACGGCGATATGGATGTGACCTTGCTCTAGCTTTTCGAGCATGGCCTCGACCTGATGGTAGTCCTCGACCAAGGACGCGCCCACCTCCGGCGGGATACGCTGATCCTGCACCAGCTCGCGCAGGCTCTCCCGCGCCAGCTCTAGATGGCTCCGATCAGTCGTCGGCCCGTGGTTACTCCGCCTGGGGCTCTTTACGGATGTCCAAGGCAAGTCGTGCAAAACGCCTTGCACGCGTTTCCAGATCTTCACTCAGGCCCTCCTCAAAGACTTGTGCCGCCTGGGCCGGCCGCAGAGCACCCCGGGATTCCAGCGAGCGGGCTACTGCCTTCCCGAGGGCGTCGAAGATCATGCCATAAGCTGCGGCATGGGTAATACCGCCGGCCAGGGTGCCGAGACCGGGGAAGGCCTTGAGGGCATTCCCGGCCACCGCGAGCATGATGGTGCTGCTGCGGGCGACGCGCTTCTGCACCAGCTCCAACAGCAGGTCGGTATCCATGCGCCGCATCGGGACTTCATACAGATTGGCCATTTCTTTAACCATACTCACTCCAAGATAGCCCTGGATCACCAAGTCGGAGCCTGGGGTGATGGCGGCCATGGCACCGATCATGGCCTTCTTGGAATAGCTGCGGGTAAGCCCTTCGGCGCGCCCGCGGCGGTGGGCCAGCTCGGCCTCATCGAGCTGTTGGACCGCGAGCACGAAGACGCTGGTGTCGCGCAGCTTCTCCAGGATCTCCGGGTCCTCGTCCAGGTGCCGCTGCAGGGCCGCGCGCAGCTCATCGACCTGCGGCGGCAGCTCCCGAACCACCCATTCCTCTCCCCCGTCCGGCAACATCCGCAGGGCCTCGCGCCTGCCTCCAGCCTGCACGGCTACCAGCTCCACCCGGGCCCCTTCCTTTCCCCTACCCTCGCCCCGGTGCGCCTGCAACCGTTCGTGCAGGCGCGCCAGGAGCAACTCAAGCTCCGATTCCCGGTAGCGATCGGTCTTGTTCAGGGCGACGATAACCGGCTTTCCCAGTGCCAACAGGGCGTTCAAGTCCGCGAATTGGGTACGACTCAGATCCCCGTCGCACACGTAGACCACCAGGTGGGCCCGCATGGCCTCCGCGCGCGCGGCCTCGTCCAGGCCTGCCCCCACCTCGTTGGTACCCGGCATATCGGTGAGCACCAGCTCATCACCGCCGCTGCTGCGCCAATTGTAGGTTGCGACCTCCCGGGTGGTGCCGCCGACGACGCTGACGGCGGGTTCCGCCTCCGGCAACAGAGCCTTAATGAGCGAGGACTTGCCGCTGCTGATCTCGCCGAAGAAGCCTACATGAATGCGACCGGCGGATTTGCGCTGCTGAAGCAGCGCCAGCTCGCGGCGCACCACCGCGATATCCATGCCCGCCGCCTCTCCCCGTTCCAGGCGTTGCTCCAGCATTTCCCGATCCACCTGCGGCGGAACCTGGGGCCGCTCCGCCCGCGCGCGCCGCCCGAGCCGGGGCCGTAACAGGCGCCACAGGGCATAGCCGCCCCCCCCGCTGATGGCGAGAAAGCCGCCGGCATAGAGATAGAAGAACCAGGTCGGGCCCTCCCACAGGCGCGTCCAGACATCGAACGCCGTATCCGTCAGAATCAACAGCGCCCACAGTAGGAGCAAGGTCAGGAGCGCCACCGCCAGGGCGAGCCCGACCCGAATGAGCTTGGAGGGTTGGAGGCGTCGGTTCATCAAGGCGCTGGCCCGCATGGTTCATCCGGCATCGTCCACCGGGGTTACTGTCTTGTGGAGTCCGCGGCCATGCCCGCGCCCCGAGGCACATCCGAAATAAGGCGATTGACGGAAAATGGTGTACCGGATTGGGCCGGATTCCGGTTCGTATTCAAGGTGCGGCAACCAATGCATCGTGGACTATGTAACAGCTGCCGCAACCCGGAAAACGGACTAAAAGTCTAACAGGATGGTATGTCATTTGACGGAAATCGCCTAACGTCCAGGTCTTTTGTTACGGCCCTGCCACGCAGGGGGTTCCGAATCCTCTCGCGTCAATGCTCCCCGAATACACCATCTACCGTGGATACATCCAGAATGCGATCGGCCCAAAGATCGAGTTGTTCCAGCGTGGCTGTATCATCGAGGCGCTTGCGGGTTTCTTCATCGGGGGGACCGAGACGTTTGACAAGCAGGCGTTTCAGGATAGTTGCGGCTTTTTCGGTTTTGCCTTCAAGCTTGCCTTGGTAGTGGTGATCTTTAACTGGTAGAAGGTAGGTTGAGCCGCTGTGCGGCCCGGTAGACTTGGGCTATCAACCACGTTACCATTATAATGGTTTACTATTACCTTTTAAGTATAACCCGTCGTATCCTGACCTTGCGGAAGGCTTCGAACATGGCAAGCCTCTGGGATTAAGGATTGTTTGAGCTACCCGCTAAATGGACAGGAGTAACAGAATTTTTTATCCGGTTTTAATCGGCTCCCGCGCGCAGAAAAATCCTGTCAATCCTGAGCATCCGTTTAATCCTGTACCATTAGGCGCCTTCTCGGGCCGCACCGAATAACCCCGAACAGCGCGATTTGGGAGACCGGACCGATGCAGTATCAGCCTTCAGCCGGTGGGCTATAGTTGGCGTCCTTGGGATTGAGAAAGATGAAGAGAAACTGCCCCGGCTCGATCTCCACGAAATCCATGGTCGCCTCGGCCAACAGGGGCACGTATTCGGGGGCCATGACGATATCGATCCCTTCCGACGAGATGCGAATATCTTCATCGGTGGCGTCATCGAAGCCCATCCGGTAGTAGATGGACCCATCCGGCTTACGGTGGGCGGCGAGGCGCAGCGACAGCCCCTCGGTTCCACCCTGCTTGGCCGCGCTCAGGACCTGCTGAGCAGCCGTTGTCGTTAGCTTGAACATAGGTTGTTCTTCCTCGGAGAATTGAACTGAAAAGGCGCGAAGAGTACGCAGGATTTCAAAGCGATACGTCGGCTTGTGCTTTACCCACCGGGTGATCCAATGAACGCTGATCGCAATCTTCTAATCGGACAGGATCAACAGGATTTTCAAGATTAACCGAATTATTTCTTGTGCGGTTCGAGCTTCCGCTGCCGAAGTCAATCAGTCGTCCGGTGTCGATTTCGGGTGTGACTAAGTCGTTGACAAGGGTATCTCCGCCGCGTGGGGTATTGCATCCAAGGCCTTCAACGCACGGATAACCACCCTTTCCAGGATCCGGTCCGCACTTATACGTGTCCGGTCAATCTCGTATCGGTGGGCGCAACCTGCTCCCCACGCCCTGCCGGGGAAGGTTACGGACTCGTGCACTGGATGCGCCCCAGCGTCGGTAGAACCGACCGACGCTCAGGCCGGATTTCGCGGGAATACCTCAGGGTCAGGGTAGGAAAGAGCCCATCTGCCCGAAGGGACGTGCGATCTGGCGTACGTTCTGGCGCATGGTCGCGACACCGCCCGTCATGAGATAGACGCGCTGGTCGATGATGCCCATACCCTCTCCGACGAGGCTCACACTTTGCTCGACGCCGGCCATATCCCGGGTTATCGAGTCCATACTCGTCCGTATCCTCGACATGATTTTGGTCAGGTCCGTCATGTTCGCATGAATCGGCTCCATGTGATCGATGTGCTCCTCAAAGGTGTCCATCTCTGCGGTGATGACGCCCATATCCTCGTCGACACTGCGTAGGCGGTCGTGCATGTGCGCCATGTTGCCGACGATACCATTGAGGTCTTCGTACAGGACACGAACATAGTAGACATTGAAGACCGCCAGGATCACCAGCAGCATGGAGGTGACGATGAGGACTGCGTCAGTAATGCGAAAATGGCGGTAGCGTTCGTCCAGATGGAGCTGGGTCTCCCGCCCGAGCCGGGCAATGACCTGAACGATGGCGCGCCTGGGATCTTCTCTCATGGTCGATCTTCCTTCCTCGAGGCCGCCTTGAGAATTTCAGGGCGGCCATGTGGGGCAAGGGCGCTCTACCCTTTCCAGGTCGGGTAACCGACTGGAAATGCAGCACCATCGAAAGCGCGCTTTCGGCTACGCGGGTTGGCTCCCCGGCGGTTTTTTTCAATGCCGCCTCATGGAAACGGGAACATTTTGTTCATGGAGCGGGCAGGCTTGGCCACATGGTGCACCTCCTGGGACATGGCCTGGATCTCGTGGTTCATGATGTCCATGTTCACCGAGATATTCCCGACGTTGTTGCGCACCGTGGCCACATGGCGGTTGATGCCGTGGACGATTTCCCGTATCGAGCGCATGTCCGAGTCGATGATTTCCATCGCCCTGTTCACGGTTCCCGTCATGCCCTGGATATTCTTCAGCAGCGCGACCCGTTGCTCCATATTGGTGATGTGCCCGCGAACCCGGTGCATTTGCTCGGACACGGATGTCAAATGGACGTTCATGTCGCTTACAATGGCCGAGATCCGATTGATCTGGGCGCTCAGGGTCAACAGCAACACCAGGATCGAGATGGCGATCGCGCCCAAGATGATGATGCCGGCCTGAATACTGTAATTGAGACGAGCGCCCAGCTTATTCTTGATGTCGATCTGGCTGAGGATGATGCCTTCGAAGGAGCTTAGCGCACGCAGATATTTCTGTTGGAGAATGGCGTCTTCTTCTCTGGTCAATCGCTCTTCGGCCATGTTCTTAGTTCTCTGCGGGAAGGATCGGGGTACGCTAACGGCGTACCCGGGCACAGGTTGGAATGATAACCCCTTCGGGGCTGGTTCGTCCCGCAACCTCCGAAATCCGATCGAGCAGGCACGTATAACTCAGACCGAAAGTATGACTTGGCGGCGTCGTACGGGAGTCGGTCAAATCAGGGCAAGGTAACCACCGGGCTGGTAAGCGCGGGCTTGCCCGCGCTTACAGCTCATGGAGGGCTTCGCGGCCCCGGCTGACGACCGGCAGCCGGCAGCGACCTGCCCGGTTCCTGATTTGAGTCGAATTTCCGATAATGGTAAATTTTAACTGATAGCGTGATTGATCGTCCAGGTCTACCGGGCCGCACAGCGGCCCAACCTAACTTCTACCAGTTAAATGGCACCACTACCCCTTTTACGACACCCTCGGAGAGAGAGGGACGGCTCGTGGCATGCTTAACCCACTGCGATCGGCTCTGTTTCCACTTAGAGATTAACCGCTGCCGAGATTAGAATTCGAAGACAACCGGGCGCAGGGATTGCGCGGATTTTTCAAGGGCCCGCCAGAGCTCCCCATAGCAACGGCCGCTGGCCGGATGGCGCTCCTGATCGGCTACTTCCGCCAGAGGGCCCAGTACGAAGGCGTGGTACAGTATTTCGTCCCGGGGCAAGGTGCAACCAGCGGTCGTTCCGGCCAGGTCCCCGTAGGTCAACAGATCTAGGTCTAGGGTCCGGGGCGCGAGCCTGTTCGGACCGCGGACGCGCCCGAAGCTGTCTTCGATGGCGCGCAGGGCGGTAAGGAGCGCACTTACCGGCTCGCTGGAATCGAATCCGGCAACCAGATTGAAAAAGGGTTGGCCGTCGAAGCCGACCGCCTCGCTCTCGTAGACGGAAGACAGGATCAGCCCTCCGAACCGTGCGCGCAGGGCGTGCACCGCGCCCCGGGTGCAGCGTTCCCGATCCTGATTGCTGCCGATGCTGACCCAGCAACGCACCCTCGGTAGACGACCGTCGCCCGGAGGGCAAGCGTCGGGTGACGTAGCGACCTCACCACGGCGGTGGAGTGGGCCACGCCTGGGAGCGAGCGGTCGCTTGCGGGACATGACGAATGACTACCGTTGCGCGGGCTCAATCGCGCTCCCCGCGCTCGATGACGACGCCGACGTCCGTGGCGCCGGAGACGGCACCGATTTTGTTGAGTCTGAGTCGAACCCAACGCACCCCGAATTCATCACGGATGATCCTGGCGCAACGCTCCGCCAGAGTCTCCACCAGCCCGACCCGGTTCTCACCCACGAACTGCTTCAAGCGCTTGGAGACGGCCTTGTAGTCGAGCGCATCCTCAATGCGGTCACTGGACGCGGCCCTGGCTACGTTCGTACTCATCTCCAGGTCCAGAACGACCGGTTGCCTGATCTTCTTCTCCCAGTCATGGATGCCGATGACGGTCTCGATACGCAGCCCGTGCAGGAAGACGATGTCCATGTAGGACCCTCTTGGTATCCGGCTAAGGAGATTCCGAGATGCTAGCATCCCCAGGGTCGGACCGACCAGCGGCGGCGAGATTGCGCAATCCGAAGATGCGGTTCGCCGACCAGCCACGTCCCAAGACTGGCAGTTTACCACATCCTACGGAATTTGCCCAATCCACTTTGCCCTGGTGGTCGGCTTGACCCAGGCCCGGATTGGGATTTCTAATGTAGCGTCATGATCGCGAACCTACTCCTTGCCATCGGCGCCTACCTGCTGGGCTCCGTCTCCAGCGCCATCATCGTGTGCCGGTTGATGGGCCTGCCGGACCCGCGGACCCGGGGCTCGAGCAACCCAGGCGCAACCAATGTGCTGCGTATCGGCGGGAAGAGGGCCGGGGCCATCACCCTCTTGGGCGACGCCCTCAAGGGACTGGCGCCGATGCTGGTCGGCCACCTGCTCGATGCAGGTCCGGCGGGGCTGGCGACGACGGGGCTGGCGGCCTTCCTCGGCCACCTGTATCCGGTGTTCTTCGGGTTTCGAGGGGGGAAGGGGGTCGCGACGGCGCTGGGGGTGCAATTCGGACTCTATTGGCCTATCGGACTTACGGTAGCCGCGATCTGGTTGGTTGTCGCAAAACTACTGAAGATCTCCTCGGTCTCCGCCTTGGCCTGCATGGCCCTGGCACCGATCGTCGTCTGGATCTTCCGGCCGGAGTCGATATTGATTTGGATGCAGCTAATAATCAGCCTGATCCTGTTCTGGCGTCACCGCGGCAACATCCGCAACCTCATGTCCGGTTCCGAGGCCAGGCTCACCAATGCCGGGAAAAATCCTGATGGTGGTAGTGGAGGTCTTTAACTGGTAGAAGGTAGGTTGGACTGCTGTGCGGACCGGTAGACCTGGATGATCATCCACGCTATCAGTTAAAACTTATCGTTACCAAAATCCGGATCCTCTGTCAAGGCGTCTTAATGGTACAGGATTCCTAGGATTAACAACATATTATAAGCGGTTATCAAAAAATAATCCTGCTAATTTTGTCCTATTATAGCGAGCAGCTCAAAGGGAGGTCGCGGCCCGACAACAAACCGGGGGCAGTTCCTCCATGCGCCAACGCGCTCTGGGTTTGAAGGCCAGGGGCTCGGCCTGACCAGCCTGCAGCCGTTGCCAGCCGACATAGGCGATCATGGCCCCGTTGTCGGTACAGAAGGCCGGCCGGGGATAGAAAACCTCGCCGTTCTCCTGGGCCGCCATTGCGTCCATCCGCGCCCGCAGGCGTCGATTCGCACCCACGCCACCGGCCACTACCAGGCGCCTGCTCGCGCACAGGCGCAGGGCACGGCGGCATTTGATGACCAGGGTATCCACCACCGCCTCCTCGAAGGCCCGGGCGATGTCGGCCTGGGTCCGTGCCGGGTCGTCGGTCCGCGCCGTCTCCCGCTGCCAGGTGTTCAGGGTGAAGGTCTTGAGCCCGCTGAAGCTGAAATCCAGTCCCGGACGATCAGTCATGGGTCGCGGGAATCGGTAACGCTGCGGGTCTCCATATTCCGCCAGCCTCGCCAGGGCGGGACCGCCGGGGTAGGGCAGCCCGAGGATCTTGGCGGTCTTGTCGAAGGCCTCCCCAGCGGCGTCGTCTAGGGATTCCCCGAGCAGGCGATAGCGGCCAATCGCCGTGGTCTCCACGAGCTGGGTGTGACCGCCGGACACCAGCAGGGCGACGAAGGGAAAGGCGGGCGCCGGCGCTTCCAGCATGGGGGCGAGCAGGTGACCCTCCATGTGGTGGACACCGATCGCGGGTACGCCCCAGGCCCAGGCCAGAGCGCGACCGACGGCGGCCCCTACCAACAGAGCACCGATTAGCCCGGGGCCCGCGGTGAAGGCCACACCGTTGATGGATTCCCCGGGAAGCCCGGCCTCGCTCAAGACCTGCCGGATCAGCGGCAAAGTCTTGCGCACATGGTCACGGGAGGCGAGCTCCGGCACCACGCCGCCGTACTCGGCGTGGATCTCCACCTGGCTGTAGACGGCGTGGGCGAGCAGACCGCGGTCGCCGTCGAAGACGCCTACGCCCGTCTCGTCACAAGAGGTCTCGATGCCCAGTACACGCATATCTGCCATTATCCCATACAAGGTGCTTTCCATCAATTCCCTTCCCTCTATTATACCCGCATCCCCGGTGCATACCTCTCGATCAGATCCTTCAGGTTCCGCTTCTGATGCCCGATCCATCGACGTATTCGCTTGCTTGCTATCAGGTTATCTTTCGGGCACCCTGCAATGGTACCCAGACCGAACCCAGTATCAGGGTCCGTTGTGTCGCGCATTGGAGCGATATCCCCGCAAGCCCTGTTTTTCTTCGTCGTCAAGCTCCGACAGGCTCGCGCGGTGGCACAGGCGCTCGAACCTGGCGTCTCCGGCCTCCTTGTTGAGGGCCTCGATAGCGCCAAGCAGGTCGGCCTCCCGCCCCGCTTCGGGGATACCGACGAACAGGCTGGGATCGGTGAGCCGGTCCAAGTAAGACCGGTAATGCTCATCCAGACTGTCTTCCAGGTGGTGGGCGAGCTGGGCCGTGGTTATCTCGGGGTCGGCGGCGATCCGTTCCAGGAGCTCGGACAGTAGCTTGAGACTGAGTTTATCGAGGGTTTTCCAGTCGTCGTTCAGCTCGGCTATGCGCGCGGCCAGCCGCGGATGTTGCAGCACCAGGGCCACCGTCAGCCATTCCCGCGGTGGACGCCGGCGGGGCTCCGGCGGTCCGGCACGTCGCCTGCCCGCGTCCGCGCCGGTAGCAAGTCGGTTGCGGGCTACGCCGACCCGCTTGGCGAGGCGGGCGCCCAACATGTCACGATAGACGCTGGCGGGGAGTCGATCCAGCAGGGGCTTGGCCAGGGTCGCCAGACGGGCGCGGCCGTCCAGGCTGGACATGTCGACCTGAGTGGCGAGCCGGTCGAACAGAAAGTCGGACAGAGGCATTGCGCTATCCAGGTGCTGCTCGAATTGGGCGCGGCCTTGGCGCCGAATCAGGGTATCCGGGTCATCGCCCTCGGGTAGGAACAGGAAGCCGATCTGCTGGCGGCCCGTGGCCAGCGGCAAGGCGGTCTCCAGGGCCTTCCAGGCGGCATCACGCCCGGCGCGGTCGCCGTCGAAGCAGAACACCAGCTCCGGGGCGGCACTCAGGAGCAGCCGCAGGTGCTCGGCGCTGGTGGCGGTACCCAGGGTGGCGACGGCATAGGTGATGCCGAATTGGACCAGGGCGATGACGTCCAGATAGCCTTCGACTACCAGCAGGCGCTCGAGTTTCCGGTTGGCCTGTTGGGCCTCGTACAGCCCGTAGAGCTCGCGGCCCTTGTAAAAGACGGGAGTCTCGGGCGAGTTCAGGTATTTGGGTTTCTCGTTGCCAAGCGCCCGACCACCGAAGCCGATGACTCGGCCGCGGCGGTTGCGGATGGGGAACATGATCCGGTCGCGAAAGCGATCATAACGTCTTCCGTCCTGCTCGATCAGGAGCCCGCATTGGAGCAGGCGTTCGCGGCCTTGGGCGCCAGCACCGAGGGTCCTGAACAGAAAGTCCCAGCCGGGCGGCGCGAACCCGAGCCCAAAGGCGGCGGCTACCTCCCCGGTTAGGCCGCGGCCCTTGAGATAGTCCACGGCCCGAGGGGCCTGGGGGTGGTGGCGCAGCTGGCGGCGATAGAGAGCAACCGTCCGGTCGAGCAGATCATAGAGGGAACGTAGATCCGGCCCTGCCCGGACCATCTCCCTGTCGCCGGGGAGCTCCATGCCGGCCTGTTGCGCCAGCTCCTCCACCGCCTCGCGAAAATCCCGGCGCTCGTACTCCATCAGAAAGCCGATGGCGCTCCCGTGCGCGCCACAGCCGAAGCAGTGGTAGAACTGCTTGTCGGGGCTGACGGTGAAGGATGGAGTCTTCTCGTCGTGAAACGGACAGCAGGCCTGGTAGTCCTTCCCGGCCTTGCGCAGGGGGACCCGGCTGTTGATGAGGCCGACGATGTCGGTGCGGGCGAGCAGGGCGTCGATGAATTCAGGGGGGATCCTGCCGACCATAGATCAAAGCGAGCAGAAGCGGTAACACCGGTACGGATGCGCTCAGCTACCGATAATATCGAGCCGGCAGGAGCTCCAGGGAAAATCTAGCCGCAAATGGTCGCCAAACGACAGAAACGGACCCGGAATCATCGCTGACGGTGAGCCGATCCCAACCGATTTGCGTCGATTCGCGTTCATTGGCGGCAAAAAAGATTCCCGAGGGAAGAACCAGGCCGACGTCACCGATACTTGGGTATTGCCGTACCAAGAGGGTATCGCAAAAGGCACCGATCTTCACCCTTAATGATCCCCTACCCCCAACCCCTCTTCCCGGGGGGAGAGGGGTTTTTGCGACACCCTCACCAGAAGAGAGGGTCAGCCCGCGAGGCGTTCCCTGACCAGCTTACCGGCGGCGCCCATGTCCACCCGACCCTGGGTCTGGGGTTTGATCCGACCCATGACCTTGCCCATGTCCTTCATGGAGGCAGCCCCGGTGGCGGCGATAGCCTCCTTTACCAGGGCGATCAGCTCATCCTCCCTCAGAGCCGGGGGCAGGTATTTTTGGCAGACACCGACCTCATAGGCCTCCTGCTCGGCCAGGTCTTCCCGGTTCGCCTTGGTGTACTGCTCGATGGCATCGAGCCGTTGCTTGACTAGCTTGTCAAGTACCGCCAGGACCTGGGCTTCGTCGAGCTCGATCCGCTCATCCACCTCCCGCTGCTTGACCGCGGCGAGCATGAGGCGGATGACGCCGAGCTGGCGTTTGTCGCCCGCCTTGAGCGCGGCCTTCATATCATTCTGGATACGTTGCTTGAGCATGGGTATGTAGCCTGTCGGCTCCGGCTCAGTAGAGGCGATCCCAGCGCCGGTTCTCGCGCTGCAGCTTTTTGTGATGACGTTTGACAGCGGCGGCCTTCTTGCGTTTTCGCTCCGCGGTAGGCTTCTCGTAGAACTCGCGGCGGCGCACCTCCGCCAGGACGCCGGCTTTTTCGCAGGAACGCTTGAAGCGACGCATGGCGACTTCGAAAGGTTCGTTTTCCTTTACGCGGACATTGGGCATGAAGGCGGTTTCCTCGTCTGGTCGCTCGTAACGGTTGAAACAAAGTGGCGTATGATACTTGAATCGCTTGCGGCCTTGCAAAGGCCGTTGTGCGGGGGGGCAGGGTGAGCGCGTATAAATCTGTCCGAAAACATAACCTTGCCAGAGTCGTCCGGGTGTCGGTCAGGTCAGCGTAGCCTAGCCACGGGGCCGCCCCGCCTCCAGCTTATGGAGCGCCACCGCAGCCTTTGACGACAGGCAGCCGCTAGCTACTTGTTGATCGATAAGATAGTTATACGCACTTGTCCTGTGCGGCGGGGTGGTTAAGCCGCACAGGGTAAGGCTCCGATGAGATTGCGGCTCCCGGGCCCGACATTCCTGCTTCCAGCTGCCAGTCGCCGGTGCCGGACCCAAATATCCCACCGGAGCGGCCGGCAATACCCCAGTTTTCAAATTATTCCGATAAGTTATGGGGCTATCTCCGATAGTGCCACAACAAATAGCCGCTTGTACGTATTAAGTAAACCTTATTTTCCAACAGGTAAATAACCTGCTGAAAATACAACCCGAACAGATGCGGCAGCTGCAGGAAATAGACGAAAAATACTATCAGGAATTGCGTGACTACTTCTGGGCAACCTCTCCACAACAGACCGCGGGGCAGGATGACGAGATGCTGCTGGAGATTATTACCGCCAGTATTAAGGCGCGCGCGCGGGAGCTGAACATCGGAATCGACGACGCACTCCTGCGTTTTGCCGGTATTGCCGTGTTGATTAACCCTAGGTTTTACGACGCCCCCAAGGTCAGGGAGCTGTTTGCGCTGGAAGGGATCGAACCGAATTACAAGGTTCATACGTTGTCGGAGCAGTTCATATACGCATTTCATGACAGGTTCGAAGAATCCTGACGAGACGACACATGGCTATCCCCGCGGCGATCGGCGTATGGGAGCTGGGCGCGCTGGCGGCGGGCGGATTGGCGACAGTCTTCCTGGCCAGCCCTAGGGCCGGGAGGCTTCTGAGAAAACGGCCCGCGCCACCGCCAAGGCACTCGCAAAGCTGCGTCCCTGTCCCTGCATCCGACGCCGGGCAGAGACCTGAGCCCATCTCGCGGGACGCTACTCAAAGCTGCTCGAACCCCGGCTGCCGGGAGGAAATGTGCCCCGTGTGCAGGCAGCTACCTAATCCGATATCGGGCTTTACGCCAGCCTATGTGTCTGGGAAACGGGAACCCAAAGATTGGAAGACACGGCCGCCGCTGACTAGCTACAAGCGCACGGGTAGACAATATAACGGCGCGAACATTTTCGTGCGGCCGGATAAATCGCGGGTATACATCGATACCTCCCACACGGGTAAGAGTGCCGAGACCGAGGTCTTTAACCACCGCGGCCGGCACATGGACACCATCTGCCCCCACTGTGTGGGATGCAAACAGCGGACGCCTCCATGCCGGGAGCCGCTATCTCTATGGGAGAACCCGTCAGCGAGGCCCGGTGTCGGTAGATCCTGGAGACCGGGAGTCAGCAGCATCGCACCGCCGCGGCGCTGGAGCTTGCCCTGCTGAGGCCTGAGGCTTCCTTACCCGCGCCCCGGCTTCCGCCAGCAACGGGAGCCGATGCAGGGGCGACGCGGTCGCCTTCGTGAACACCGGGGAATTGAAACAGGCCGTTCGGGTGTCAGGCCCCGTGTGATTCTATCAAGAAGGCGCTGTTCTCTGTTGCAGTCGGCTCGCCATGATCGACCGTTCTTGATCTGTCTTTGCGTCCGTTTGCGGGTAGATCTTCCCTGAGGATCCCGCAAGCTCTAATGTTATCGGTAATCGAGAACATCCGCGGTAGGATCAATAACCCTGATCCTGGTAGACATCGGCGATGTAGCTCTCGAACTTGGTGTATTTGCCGAGGAAGGTGAGCCGGGTGGTCCCGATGGGGCCATTACGCTGTTTGGCGATGATGATCTCGGCGATGCCCTTGTCGGGGCTGTCTTCGTTGTAGACCTCGTCCCGATAGATGAACGCGATTAGGTCTGCGTCCTGTTCAATCGCACCCGATTCTCTCAGATCCGACATGATGGGCCGTTTGTTGGGTCGCTGTTCCAGGCTGCGGTTGAGCTGGGACAGGGCGACCACCGGGACGCCCAGCTCCTTGGCCAGGGATTTCAGGGACCGCGAGATGGCCGAGATCTCCGCCACCCGATTCTCACGCGCCTCGGGGGCCTGCATCAGCTGCAAGTAGTCAATGACGACCAGCGCCAGGTCGTTATGCTCGCGCTTCAGGCGCCGGGCGCGGGCGCGCACCTCGGTCGACGACAGGGCCGGCGTATCGTCGATGAACAGCCGGGTCTTGGACAGGATGTTCACGGACGAGGTCAGGCGCGGCCATTCGTCTTCTTCCAGCTTGCCCGTCCGTACCCGGTGCTGATCGATCCGGCCCAGCGACGACATCATGCGCATGGCCAATGCCTCCCCCGGCATCTCCATGCTGAACACGGCCACCGGGCGCTGGATCCCGATGGATACGTTCTCCGCGATGTTCATCGCGAAGGCAGTTTTCCCCATCGAGGGACGACCCGCCACGATAATCAAATCCGAGTTCTGGAGCCCCGAGGTCATGTCATCGAAATCCGGGAACCCGGTCGCCAGCCCCGTAATCCGCTCATCGCTGTTGTAGAGCCGGTCGATGCGATCGATGGCCGTGACCAGGAGTGACTTAATTTCCTTGAAACCACCCCCTCGCGCCAGCTGTTCGGCGATCTCGAACACCCGTCGCTCCGCCTCGTCGAGGATCTCGTTGTCCTTGCGATCCCCCGGGCTGTAAGCCAAATCGGCGATCTGGGTGCCCGCGTGAATGAGCTGCCGCAGCACCGAGTTGAAGCGCACGATCTTAGCATAGGCCACCGCGTTGGCCGCGCTCGGGGTGTCCTTGATCAGGGAACCGAGGTAAGGGAGGCCGCCCGCATCCTCGAGATTCCCGGTGCGCTCCAGGGTCTCCGCCAGGGTCACTACATCGAAGGGCTGATCGGCCTCCACCAAGCGACTGACCGCCTCGAAAATCAGGCGGTGCTCACGGCGGTAGAAATCACCCGTCACCACCTTGTCCGCAACCTGATCCCAGGTATCGTTGTCGAGCATCAGGCCGCCGAGCAGGGACTGCTCCGCCTGAATGGAGTGGGGCGGCACCCGCAGGTTCTCGGCCCCGTAGGGGGGGGCCTCGGGATAGGCGGTAGCTTCGGGAAAGGCGGAGATATCCGGCTCTGACATAGCCCACACCGCGGTTCTGGGATTTAACGCATGGAACAAAATAAGACCATCCTGAAAAATTCAAGATGGCCTCAATAAGAACACTTGCCGTAATAAGGTGATTTCTGGCAAATGAAATGCCCTTCTGCTGGTCTTTTCGCTCGTCTTTCGGGTTGCGGCAATCGTTACAGCATCCACTCCGCGCCGGTTACCGCCCATAGTGTTAGTTGAGCTTGAGGGTTAGATCGGCGTTTTAATGAGCCGATTCGGAAAACCGAACCTTACTTAATGATGGCGTCAAAAGCGCCATATCTTGGTCTATCTGAAGTGAAAGGACTCCCGCGCAAGGAAAGAGTCCCTTCGTGTAAGCCGTTGCAGCATTGGCAATACAGCGGTTCAACCTACCTTCTACCATTTAAATGCCACCACCACCTCAATATTAATCCGGTTTGCAGCATTCTGCATCCAGGATCGGATGCGACGCCTGCGCATGGTATCTGCGATACTCGAAACGGGAATACGTGCATCGAGGTGGAGTTTCCGCGCCTTTCCTCCGCCCGCACGTGGAGGCGTATAGGATCAATTCACGTTTTCGTCGTCGAGTCCGAATTGGTCCTGCAGGATACGCCTGAACAGAAACTCGCGGCCTATACCGATTTACCGATAGATGTCAGCACCCTATTTCACCTTATTTTGCGCCATCAGAGCCCCCCCAACCCGCCAAGGCATAGCACAGCGTGGGGGGAATATCCACGCTATTGCCAAGCGCTGTAACGCCGCCTTGGCGGGTTGGGGGGCTCGCTGCGGGCGCGACGAGCAGCAACCGTCTGCGTCGTTGCGCGAGCTTGAAATAGGGGTGGCTATTCCTGTGCTCGCGCACCTCGCAGCTGGCCGCTTCTCGTCGCGCTAAGAACGTAAAATAAGGTGAAAGGAGGTACAGGGCGTGTTGACATTTAGAAAGCTCACGCAGTGGACCTTGCGCTAACCATATTGATTGACTGTAGGACCGCTGGGATGTTGCGACCATTTAACATGTGAAAACAATCGGCTGGAGTTAAATGTCAACAGGCCCTGGCCATTCCCCCCGCGGTATTGTGGGCCGCGTACATAAGGGATGGTCGAGGCCAAACCAATTGTAGAAGGGGTCAGCTCCGTAGATACACCGGAACTCGTCGAGTTCGTATCCGGCCTTCGTACCATGGCCGAGTTTCGGCTTGTACGTGGCGCAGACCTGAATATAGCCCGTGAGAATGGCTAAGTAATCCCCCTCGGTCGCCCGGCTCACTCAATTACCAGGCCTTGATGTGATTGTAGATCGCCAGGTAATGGTGGGCCGGATGATTCCAGGAGTAGTCATAGACCATGCCGTTGGAAAGCAGGCGCCGGAATTCCCTCGGGAATTCGTACCAGAGCCCGATGGCGCGGTCCAGAGCCGATTCGATGGCGGAAAAATCCGTGTTATCGAAGACGTAGCCGTTGCGATATTCGAGGGGCATATCCGCGTAATCCCGGTCGAATACGGTATCGGCGAGACCGCCAACCGCCCTGACGACGGGGACGGCGCCGTAGCGTAGCGCGATCAGCTGGGCAAGACCACAGGGCTCAAAAATGCTGGGCACGATCAACATATCCGCGCCGGCGTAAATCAGATGGGCGAGCTGCTCGTTGAATCCGATCTCGATATGGATATCCGGGTTGTCATTGAGATGGTGCTTGAGCCCCCAGAATTCATTGTTGACGCCCTGGTCAGGACTCGAGCCCAAGAGCACGAACTGGGAGCCCCGGTGGAGGGCATGGAACATCGCGTGCCGGACCAGATGCAGACCCTTCTGGTGGTCCAACCGCCCGACATAGGCGATCAGGGGTTTGTAGTCCTTGCGTAGCATCAGACGCTCCCGCAGCACCTCCTTGTTCGCGTATTTCCCATCCAGATGCCAGGCGTCATAGTGGTGGGGCAGGAAGCGATCGATCTCGGGATTCCACACCTCATAATCGACGCCGTTGAGTATGCCGCCGAATTTGCCCCCGTGGACGGAGAGCGTGTGACCGAGCCCTTTACCCTGGTCGGTGTAGCGGGCCTCCCAGGCATGCTTGGGGGAGACGGTGGTCACAAAGCTTGAATAGATGATGCCGCCCTTCATCATGTTGATGGCTTTCGGGTTGTGATCGTCGCCCAGGCGGTCCCGATGAAAATAATAGTCCGGTCGATTCAGGCCGGTCCCGGATAACACAGGCTCTCCGTGGACCCCCTGATGCTGAAAATTGTGGATGGTGTACACAACGCGCTGATCGTGCATGCCCATACGATGATAGATTTCCCACAGCAGGACCGGCACCAGACCACTTTGCCAGTCGTGGCAGTGAATAATGGTCGGACGCTTGCCCGACTTGAGCAGAAACTCGATGGTGGCCTTGCTGAAGAAGGCAAACCGCAAGGCATCGTCGTGGGACCCGTAGAAGGAACCGCGATTGAAGTAATTTTCGCTCGAGTGGGGCTCGATGAAGTAGCACCGGCGCCCGTGGACCATGCCGAAATAGACCGTGCAATGGATGTCACCCCCGGCCCAGGGCACCCAGAGATCATGGTAGGTGGCATCCAGCCCCCAGATTTCACCGTACCAGAGACAGTCGTATTTCGGGAGTATGATCTCCACATCGTTGCCGCGAATCTCGAGTTCGCGGCTCAAACCGAAGACGACATCAGCCAACCCGCCCACTTTGGCTACGGGTGCTAGTTCGGACGAGATATGAACGATATACATAAGGATGGCCCAGTGAGACTCCAGCTGAGCTGGGGGCGGTTAAAAAAGCTCATCGATCCCGCGTCTCCCGCATCCTGTGGGGAAGCTGCTTTCTCCCGATTCCGCAGGCACTAAACGTCATATTATGGTTATGCGACCGAGCGCCGTCTACCCCCGCGCCGGCGGGGGCAGGGCTACCGAATAATAATCACCGCTGAAACATAACCTTGGCCCGAGCCAAACCAATGGTGCGGATGAATTTCCCACCTGCCTGCTGTTCTCCTGGAAGCTGAAGACGTGCTCAACGCGGGAGCAAACCTTGGAGCAGATGCGGTTGTTCGCCGGTTGCTCGTCACTGAGCGGTCGGTTACACCGGCCCTTCATCGCAGATGTGGCTCTCGCAGCCGGCATCCTCCAGGACCTACTCCGTCTTCTCACTGCGGTAGGCGCTGTCGGCCCATACCCCCAGGTCCGCGTTATCGGGGTCGATGAGGGCATCGAGGACCTGGCTGTCGTGCACATTCGCCGGTGTCGCTGGGAAAGTTCGGATGAACTTGTGCTCAACATCGGCGCTGATGTGGTTCTTTATAGCCGAAGTACAAGGCGACCACGCTTTCCCGTCCAACGCCCAGCCACGTCTTTCCGCGTCCGCTTCGCGTCGCTCCGGTCCGCCGGGATTTCACCGTTCTTGATCGGTTGGTTCTCTTCGCGGCGGTTGCCTTGCATCGGTACCGGGACGAGGGAAGCATCGATCAGCTGTGCCCCTGCCTGGCCTCGAATCCCTCACCGATCAAGCAGTCGTCAACGTGCTTGAACAGGGTTTTCCAGCAATCCCAACTGCTTGAGTCACTCGCGACAGGGTATACTTGATCGATAGTGGTGGTCTTTAACTAGTAGAAGGTAGGTTGGGTCGCTACTCAGCCCGGTAGACCTGGACTCTCAACCACGCTATCAGTTAAAATTTACCATCATCCCTGATCCCATTTCCACTGCATCCACCGCTCCCATGAATCTTGCCGCAGAAGACATCGAGTTCATCTGATTCGCCGAATAAACCCTGAGCAAATCGGGCCGTTTACGAGATCGAGCTGCGCGAACGAATGTTGCGCGTGGAGGAAGAGCTCAGGCATCAGCGCGCTGACCAAGACCGTCCTGGAGCAGACGGACAAGCGCTTCGAGGCTGTCAACAAGCGTTTTGAAATCATGCAGGAGGAGATGAACCGGCGCTTCGAGGGGACGAAGCGTATCGACCGCTTTATGATGTGGTCCTATACCACCACTTCTGATTGTGGGCGGTCTCATCATGGCCATACACAAGCTGCGACCCTGAGTCGAGAGTCGGTAGTCGAAAAATCGGCCGCAAGACGCGGGGAATGGATCAACCAGCCCCATGCAGCAGATATTTAGGTACCCTTGCAGTATGGGGACCTTAGACTTTTTCAAGATACCCCTGAAACGAAAGGAACAGGCAGCGATGGAGACATTTCACGGCACGACCATCCTCTCCGTCCGGCGCGGCGGACAGGTAGTCATCGGCGGCGACGGCCAGGTATCTATGGGGCAGACGGTGATCAAAGGCAACGCGCGTAAAGTACGCCGACTCTACAAGGGGCGGGTGCTGGCCGGATTTTCCGGGGCCACGGCAGATGCCTTCACCTTGTTTGAGCGTTTCGAGGGCAGGCTGGAAAAACACCAGGGCCACCTCACCCGCTCGGCGGTGGAGCTGGCGAAGGATTGGCGTACCGATCGCATGTTGCGGCGCCTCGAGGCCCTGTTATGCATAGCGGATACCACGACCTCGCTGATCATCTCCGGCACCGGCGATGTGATCGAGCCGGAACACGACCTAATGGCCATCGGCTCCGGTGGGTCCTTCGCCCAGGCAGCGGCAAGGGCGCTGCTTGAAAGTACCGAGCTCGACGCTCGCGGGATCGTCGAGCGGGCCCTCAGCATCGCCGCTGACATCTGCGTTTACACCAACCATCGGTTGGTGTTGGAAGCGCTGCCGGCGGCAGTGGAATAAGCCGTATACCCGGTGCGCACACGGGCGCTTTCCTTCACCTGACAGCGCTCGGGTGAGTGCATATAAATCTTCACGAAAACATGGCCTTGACTGACCTGACTGCCGCTGGGCAGGCCGGTTTTCCTGGCTTCAGGAACCGCGGTCGCGTTCACGTTTTGGATCCGCGGACCCCACGGATTAGGCAGATTTCCAAAGACAAAAAATCTGTGACAATCTACCTGATCTCCGGATCGATAGGATTCCTTCCCGGTCACGCACCACATTCGCGGCACTGACGCGACCCAAGCATTTTTGAGTACTCATGTCGGACATCACCCCCAAACGCATCGTAGCCGAGCTCGACAAGCACATCATCGGCCAAGAAGAGGCCAAACGCGCGGTTGCCGTCGCCTTGCGCAACCGCTGGCGACGGGCGCAGATAGAAGACCCCCTGCGCACCGAGATCACACCCAAGAACATCCTCATGATCGGGCCCACGGGTGTGGGTAAGACGGAGATCGCGCGCCGCCTGGCCAGGCTCGCCGACGCCCCCTTCATCAAAGTAGAGGCGACCAAATTCACGGAGGTCGGCTATGTAGGCCGGGACGTGGAATCCATCATCCGGGAGCTAGTGGACGCGGCGGTGAAGATGGCTCGGGAGCAAGAGCTGGACAAGGTGGCGACCCAGGCTGAGGCCGCCGCCGAAGAGCGGATCCTAGACGCCCTGCTGCCCCCGCCCACCAATTTCGAGGAAGACAGCCGTTCCGGCGGCCCCTCCCCGGCGACCCGGGAAAAGTTTCGTGACAAGCTGCGCCGCAGCGACTTGGACGAAAAAGAGATCGAGATTCAGGTCAGTGCCACACCCATCGGGATAGAGATCATGGCCCCGCCCGGCATGGAAGAGATGACCAGCCAGCTCCAGGGACTGTTCCAGAACCTGGGCCAGGGCCGCACCAAGCGGCGCAAGCTGAAGATCCGCGACGCCCTCAAGCTGCTCACCGACGAAGAAGCGGCCAAGCGCATCAACGACGAAGACCTCAAGCTGCGCGCGGTAGAGAGCGTGGAACAGAACGGCATCGTCTTCCTGGACGAACTCGACAAGGTCACCAAGCGTTCCGAGCACACCAGTGGCGTGGACATCTCGCGCGAAGGCGTACAACGGGACCTGCTCCCGCTGGTCGAAGGTTGCACCGTCTCCTCCAAGTACGGTTCCGTGCGCACCGATCACATCCTGTTCATCGCCTCCGGGGCTTTCCACTTGGCCAAGCCCTCGGACCTGATCCCCGAGCTCCAGGGCAGACTCCCAATCCGGGTAGAGCTCAAGGCATTGACCACGGAAGACTTCGTCCGCATCCTGACCGAACCCGACGCCTCCCTCACCGATCAATATAAGGCCCTGATGGAGACCGAAGGCGTCGACCTGGACTTTACCGAAGACGGCATTCGGCGGATCGCCGAGACCGCCTGGCAGGTCAATGAACGCACCGAGAACATCGGAGCGCGGCGCCTGCACACGGTCCTCGAACGCCTATTGGAAGACGTTTCCTTCAATGCCGCCGACCTCGACGGAACTAAGGTCACCGTGGACGCGTCCTATGTAGACCAACACCTCTCGGAGCTGGCGGCGGACGAAGACCTGACGCGGTATATTCTTTGATGGTGGGCAACTATTCGGGCACAAGATATCGTACCCTGGTAGCAAGAAACTACAAGATATTGTGTTTCCATCGCACGGAAATGGGGATCAAAATGAACCACTCTACTTTGACAACTTAATAAAGTTACCACTACCCAGAAATTTAGGCTCTTTATGGAAACCGGACGGCCGGCGAACCAGGAAGGGAACAGGCGGACGATAAGGAGTGCGGCGGCAAGGTTACCCCGGTAGCGACGGAAATCCGGGGTATCCTAGTGTAATCGAGGCGCCGGCACGTACCCCACAAACCCGCCGCCGCTTTGGATGTAGCGATGCACCCCTCCCCAAAAATGGGGTTATGGCCAGGGGATAACGCCATCGCCGCGCCGGATGTGATTTCTGAGTGCCCCGGAAAATACGGCGCTTCCGTGCGATGAGAACACAACATCTTGTGGTTTTTCCGTTGTCAGCGCACAATATGCCACTATGCTCTAGCGTGATAATAACGAGTCAGTCCCAAAAATAAAGAGAGGATTTCTATCAGCCAGAGATAAACATTTTCTCATAATAAATTTTTTCTCGGGATGTTGAATCTAGATTCACGTTCTTTCAACGTGTAGATGAAAAGTTTTTCGTGGAACACCATTGAATTTTGTAAGCCTTCATTTGGCATATGACCAGTATAACCATGGCGCCCTGTCCGGGTGTTAGACGACCGATAACGCGCAGGACAAGCCCTTAGGGGTAAGCCTCGGCGTGGTGTTCAGCAGCATTATGGGTGCATTCGCCAACGCTACGGTGGGTACAGCGATCAGCGTTGCCACGGGGTTGACCGCTTTTGGTATCAGCAACTGCCAGTCGAAACGGGTAGGTTCGACCGCGAAGGAAAGGCGTATTTATGGGGCGACCGAATCGCTTAACACGGGTGGTTAGGTTGCAGGGCGCCGATCCAAATCACGAAAGAGGCTATAAGCCCCGCAGGATAGGGCAAGGCGTATAACTATCGTTAGTGGTTAAATTCAATGCCCACTCAGCGCGGGCAAGCCCGCACCTGCCAGCCCGAAGGACGTTATTGCAATACGCCTTGCCCTATCCTGCGGGGCTTATAGCCTCTTTCGTGATTTGGATCGGCGCTCTTTCTTTGCAACTCAGTCGAAACCTTTCAGAAAGGCCTTGTATAAAATCCCTTCCGTATTCCTCCAGCCGTTCGGCTTCCTGCGCCAGGTCGAGCCCCTCTCCCGCGAAGTCGGTGGACAGTACGCGAAGCGTGTGTTCCCTGCCGTTATCGAGCTGCGCATAGACTTCCACGACACCTCTTCCCCTCAGGGACCGACCAGATTCGGCGGATACCAGGGCGTTGATGAGTAGGGCGAATGCCATCCCCGAGATCGATTGCTTGTGCTCAAAGATCCAGGACTCACAGAGATCCGGCGTCACGCCGGTCTCATTCCAGAATCTAGCGATGGAATAGGAAACTTTCAAGAATCTCTCGATTAGGAAGTCGGTATCAAGATAAGAGAGCAATGCGCCGCCTTTCGGGCCTTGATCTCTGTCGAAAAGCACTCGATAAAGCGCCTGGAAAGCAAGTCTGTGATCAATCGGCGTCAGTCGCGCCATATCGAAAATAAAGCACTGGTATTCATCCTCCGTTACCTGATCTCTGGGAAATCGGCTCCCCAGCAAGTTGAAAAAGGCGCGTTGAGATTCGCTCAATTGATATACGGAATCCGGAATCTCCGGCTGCAACACTAAGCGGTCCTCCTCGGAGACAAAATGTTCCAGCCAATAACGCGCGGAGCGCAGCCGTTTATGCAGGCCATCCTTGTCCGGCGCGCCTGGACTGGTCGTCGACCTGCGTTCAAGCTCCTTCTCGATATCGATGTGGGGCAGCTGTAGTAAGGCGGTGAGCAGCTGGAAACCCACCGGATGATAGGCCGTGGATCGGGGATCGACCTCGATCATGTGCAGTGTCTTTTCCTGCTCGGCCGTCGCCCGCCCCGACAAACCGGACTCCACGAGTCGATCATGTTCATTGTAGAGCTTTACTAGATAGCCGTAGTCGGCCGAGAAGTTTACGGCCTTCCGCGGCGGCGTCCGGATCATTAAAAAGCGCAGGACTTCCGGGGGCAGCAGATCCGCCATTTCCCGCGCGGCAGTCCCCACGGCCTTGGATGAGCTCATCTTGGCGCCGCCGACCAGGAAGAATTCGTAAGGGATATTCAACGGGGGGTTCTCGTCGAAGATGCCGCGCAGACATGCGGCCGCCACCTCTCTGGAGCCGCCCTTAGTGCAATGATCCTTACCGGCCCCCTCGATCGTGACGCCGAAGGTATGCCATTTCGCGACCCATTCCAGCTTCCAGGACAGTTTGCCGCTTCCATCGAAGGGTGAAACTTTCCCACGGTTCCCGCAGCCGGCAGCCCAGGCCACCAGCTCCGGCTTGCATTCATAGGAGACCTCTTTTCCGTCATAGTCCGTTACCTCAGTAACGCCGATCTTTCTACACCGTTCGCAGATAACCTGAAACGGAAACCAGCTGGTCGGTCGCGTGGCATGGCTGACGTCCGCGTAGACCTGACGGACGATATGGGCATTCTTCAGGATGGCATCAATGGCTTCGTTGAACCGACCGGAACGATAGAGGTCGCGCGTGCGGTAGATTTCGGCTCCGACGCCCAGCTCACCGAAGATGCTCAGGAATTCTGATATATAGTGATCGGCTAGGTTGGTGGCGGAAGATTTTTCCGGCGCCGGAACATTGCATAATGGATACCCTAGGTAATCCCTCAGCCAGGGCTCCGCGTCCGCGGGTAGGCCGTCCAATGGATCGAAATCGTCGATTCCATAGGAATAGCGCGCGTCGAAGCCGTGGGACAGGAGTGCCCGGTAGATCGCATCGTGGATCAACACGCCGCGCAGGGAACCGACATGTACCCTGCCGGATGGCGTCTTCGAGTCGTTGACGAGCTGGGGGCTCGTCAGTTTTTCGATCAGTTTTTCGTTCCACATCGCTTGTTCGGATCATCCGACTCAGGGCTGAAAATCCACCGCCTGCTCACCCTGGGCAAAGTAGCGCTCGAGGAATTCGTCGAAGCCCATGTCGTCGGTTTCCTCCAACTCCCGTTGTCGCTCCCAGGACTCCCGGCTCAGGCGCTCGAACAAGGCCGCGTACCCGGTGTCGAGCAACGAGCCGCGAAAGCGGTCACGGTACCGCTTCGAGGTACGTTGCGCAAAGTCGAAGAAGCCCTCCGCGTTGGCGCGCATCTCGGCGAGCATCTGCGCGGAAGGTGTAAGCTCCGGATCTCGTACCTTCTCCTGTTGCCGATGCAGGCTAGCGACACAGGGACCACCGCTGGCGCCGTCCATCAACTCCGCGGCTGGGAGCACGGCGTCTAACACTTCCCCCGCCCACCGACGCAGGCGGATGCCGTTTCCATTCCGGTCCAGCTCCAACGAGGGATCGCGACCCCGGTGAGCAACTGAGAGCAGGTTCAGGTCGATGGCCCGGCGCTCACTCGCATCGATGCGGGGACTCTCCGCAAGCAGGCAGAACAGCATAAAGGCATCCAGGAAGTGGAGCTGCTCCTCGGTCACGCCGAGGGGGTGGAAGGCATTCACATCGAGGGAGCGTAGCTCCAGATAGCCGACGCCGCGCCGGCGCAGGGCCAAACTCGGCTTCTCCAGCCACCGGGGAGGCTGTTTTGGGCGCACGGTACCATAGTATTCGTTCTCGATCTGGAGCACATTGGCATTGAGCTGCTCATAGCACCCGCCGACCTTGACGCCGACGGCCTGGTAATCGGGACAGGGGGTCCGGATGGCCCAGGTCAGACTCCGGACGTAAGCCTCGAGGCTATCATAATTCGCCTTCATCCCGGTGCCGACGGTCTTGAGATTCTGATAGCCGATACCACCCATCCGCAGGGAGGTCGCGTAAGGGTAAAAGGAAGTGCTACGGTCGAACGCCTCGAGATCCGTATTCCGATCCTGCACAAAGGTCTTGCAGACCGCCGGAGATGCGCCGAAGAGATAGGGAATGAGCCAACCGAACCGCTGGAGATTGCGGACCGACGCCATGTAGGCCTCGGAACGGAAATCTCCCAGCGCCGTGTTGCGGCCTTCCAGCTCCCGATACAGCGGCCAGAAGGCATCAGAAAACGAAAAATTGTAGTGAATGCCAGCGATTACCTGCATGGGGCGTCCGTAACGGTTGCCCAGTCCACGCCGGTATACCGTCTTCATGCGTGCCACGTTGGAGGTACCGTACCTGGCCAGCGGGATATGATCTGCGCCCTCCAGCACGCACGGCATGCTCGTCGCCCATAAAAGCTCGTCGCCGAGGTGGCGATGGACGAAGACGTGCAGGCCGTGCAGGAAAGCGAAAACCTCCTGCTTGTCCCGCAGCGGCGGCGTAATGGTTTCAAGCAGGGCCTCGGAAAAATCCGTCGTGAGGTAGGGGTGTATCAAGGCCGATCCGAATACGGCGGGATGAGATGTGGCGGCAATGGTCCCCGCCGGAGACACCCGCAGCCCCTCCTTCTCCAAACCGATCAGACCGTCCTGCAGGCAGTTACCGAGCGGTGCGCGCGCCAATTCAGCCAGCCGTTTGTCGTAGTTGGTGTAAAGGTCCATTCACCGCGGTGGAGGATTTTTACTTGTTACGATCTATTAACTCTTGGTGGCGGCAAACCTTTAACTGATAGCGTGGTTGAGAGTCCAGGTCTACCGGGCCGCACAGCAGCCCAATCTACCTTCTGCCAGTTAAATACTACCACTACCAATCCTGTTAATCCTGTCCGATTAGCGGGCAGCTTAAACAGTCCTTAGAAGCTGTTTGGTTAGAAGCAATCCTGAATGATTTAGCGTTGCTCGAGATGGTGTCGTGTTGGGCTAGGGCGCGTTCGACGGTGTTTGTGTCCTTCGAGATCAAGCAACGCGCCTAACCCAGCCCGTCCACCCACATGACCCTCCGTGTGGCCTGTATGCACGGGTATGCACGGACTTCACTTGGGGTGGGTTATACCCACCGCCGCTGCGATCTGAGCCGTGCGGGCCTTGCATGGATTATGATGGAACAATAAACGTCTGAGGTACAGCACATGAAGGTCGCCGTGTTTTCCGATGTCCAGGGCAATCTCCCAGCAATGGAGGTAGCCATCGAACACATTCTGGACTGGGACCCGGACCTGGTGGTAATGGCGGGAGACCTGATCAATCGGGGCCCGAGCAGTCGCGCCTGCCTCGAACTGTTCGATGCCTTACGCCGTGAGCGGGGCTGGCTGCCGATTGTGGGGAACCATGAGACCTGGGTCCTCCGCTGCGGCCGGGAACGCCCCCGCGACGCCCTCGATGCCGCCATGCGCCGCTTCGCGGACCTGACCTTCCGGCAGATCGCCGCAGTCGAAAAGGCCCTGCTCGACTGGCCCGATCATATCAGCTTTCACGCCGATGCCGAGGATAGCTGGGTCCATGTCACCCACGGCTCTATGGTCGGCCATCGGATCGGCATATCTGCTACGACGACGGACCAGGACCTGCGCGGCCGGCTGCCGGAAGACGTCTCCCTGTTCGTCGGTGCCCACACCCACAAGCCCCTGCAGCGTTGGCTGGGGCGCACCCGCATCCTCAACGTCGGCTCCGTGGGTTCCCCCTTCGATGACGACGTGCGCGCCAGCTATGGCCGGTTGGAGCTGCGGGACAGACGCTGGCGGACCCGGATCGTACGCCTGCCCTACGACCGGGCGCGCACCGAACGGGACTTCGTGGAATCCGGGCTCATCGAGCAGGGTGGCCCCCTGGCGAGGATCATCTTCGAGGAATGGCGCCAGGCCCGCGTGCTGCTGGCGAGCTGGCACCGTCGTTACGGAAAAGCAGTGCACAGCGGGGCGATCACCCTTGAAGGTGCGGTAACCGAGTTCTTGCAATCCTTATGATCGACGCCCCAAAGGCCGTCCGTAGGGGATTAAGAATTTTTGGGATTTATATACCTTATAAACACAAGATAGTGGGCAACCTGAGGAATTAAACGGCTAGCCAGGTAATTATTGAAGGTGCCGAGGAAACCACAAAGACCTTTGTGTTTAAAATACTGTTGGCGACAAGAAGATTCAGGGCCTGTTTCGTATAATTCACGAAGGGCGTGGCCCATGAGAAGCATTCTCCCCCTCGGGGTCAAGAACCTTTTGTCGGGATAGACCGTAGAAACTGTGCGCCTGGAACTCAAAGAATCCTGGAACTAAGGACAAGACCGGACCACAACTTCTCCCGCCAACGACCGGCAAAACATCAACGGCGGCTACATAGTGATCGGTGTTACCGAAGTGGCGGGTGCAACGCACCGCTCGGTGCGCGGACTCGCCCCGGAGCAGATCGATACCGCTCAAAGGTGGATTCGCGATTCTTGCAACCGGATTCAGCCAGCCTATATGCCGGTCTTGTCTCCAAAGGGCATGGATGGCAGAAAAATACTCGTGCTCTGGTCCCCGCCCAGCGATCTATGACCCCATCAAGCGCCGGATGCACACAGCGGAAGGTCAAATATTAGGTGCGGATCGGTTCGGAAACCACCTAAGGCTAAAGGCGCAGTACGCAATGATCTGATGCAGCTCATTTCGTAAAGATTCGAGATCGTGCTGAGACCCGGGGTTGGGTCAGCTACTCGAGTCAGCTACCCGAGCTTGGCGTTGCGCAAATCGCGCCATCAATGCAGTTTACCACCGGAGCCACGATAATACCATCGAGC
>Ga0209052_1000131_pt1 | contig 28758 bp, 22 predicted proteins | sample WorMetHEROISLAND_2_FD_187409 | JGI IMG/M metagenome (GOLD analysis project Ga0209052, IMG submission 187409) | Marine gutless worms symbiont microbial communities from Max Planck institute for Marine Microbiology, Germany - Olavius sp. 4 HERON... | ecosystem: Host-associated > Annelida >...
AGGGGGGAGATGAAGCGGGGGGCGATGGGCAGGATCCGATCCTCACCCGGCTCTTGTTGGGGCTACCGGATCGAGATCGGGCCCGTACGCTGCTGACCGATGCCCTGACGCGCATGGACGAGGCCGCGGTCCACACCATCCACGGCTTCTGTCTGCGCGTCCTCACGGACCATGCCTTCGAGAGCGGCGCGGCCTTCGATGTGGAGTTCATCACCGACGAGACCCGGCTGCGAACCACCGCCGTCGAGGACTTCTGGCGTCGCCGGGTCGCGGGTGCGGACCCGCGGACCGCGCGCTGGGTGCGGGAGTACTGGAAGACCCCCCAGGACCTGCTCGCGGACCTGCAACCCACCTTGGCGCTCGACGACCTGCGGCTATTGCCGCAGGTGAACGCGGCCGGCATCGAGACCAGGCGCCGGGAGCTAGATGCGGTCTTCACCCGGATACAACAACAGTGGCGCGTTGACTCCGATCAGGTAGCGGATCTCCTAGCCACCAGTCCCGTTCTCAATCGACGCTCCTATACCAAGCAGGTGGTCGCCCAGGCCGTTCGAACCGCCGCGGCGCTGGCCGCGGCCACCGAGCCCCCGTCATCCTTGCCCGCCGGCTTCGAGCGCTTGACCCCGGCCGGACTGGCGCGTGGGACCAAGGCGACTAAACCCCCGCCGGTCCACCCCTTCTTCGACCTGTGCGGCCGCCTGTGGGTGCTGTCGGTCCAGGTTCATACCGGCGCCAAGGCCCTGTTTCTGACCTCCGCGCGGGCGTTCGTCCGCGCCGATCTGGAACGGCGCAAGGGGGACGAAGGTCTGCTCTATTACGACGACCTGCTGCGCCGCCTCGATCGGGCCCTGACCGGGGACGGCGCGGAGGCCTTGGCCGCCGGCGTGCGCGCCCGCTATCCGGTGGCCCTGATCGACGAGTTCCAGGACACGGATCCGCAGCAGTACCGCATCTTCCGTCGCCTCTACGGCGACCGGCCCGACTGTGGCCTGTTCCTGATCGGCGACCCCAAGCAGGCCATCTACGCCTTTCGCGGCGCCGACATCTTCACCTACATGCAGGCCCGGGACGACAGCGCGCGTGCCGGACATCGCTATGGCCTCACCGTCAACCGGCGTTCCGGCTCGCGGCTGATCGCGGCCGTCAACTGCCTGTTCGCCTCCGCCCGGGAGTCCTTCATCTATCAGGATTACATCGGCTTCGAGCCGGTGGCGCCCGGTCCCACTGCGGATGAAAAACCCTTGCGGATCCGGGGCGTCGAGCCCGTCCCCCTGCAATTCTGGATGCTCCGGCTCGAGGCGGGGAACCGGACCCTCAGGCCGCCGGGCTTTATCCGCGGCGATGCGGCCCTAGTGAGCGCGGCGCAGGCCTGTGCCCAGTATATTGCCGAGCTGTTCAGCCGGGCGGATGCCGGCGAGGTGACTATTGGGGACGACGCCCTGAAGCCGAGCGACATCGCCCTTCTGGTGCGTACCCACCGGGAAGGCGACCTGGTGCAGCAGGCCCTGCGCGTCCGCGGCATCAACAGCGTGAGCCTGAGCGAGGAGAGTGTGTTCGCCACCGCGGACGCCGAGGAATTGACCACCCTGCTGCAGGCCCTGGCCGAGCCGCACGACGAGGGCTGCGTGCGGGCCGCCCTGGCCACGACCCTGCTGGGACGCACCGCGGCGGAGCTGGAGCGGCTCGCGGACGGCGAGCTCGCCTGGGAGATGCTGCTGGTCCGCTTCCGGTCCTACCGGGAACGCTGGCGGCAACAGGGGATCATGGCGGCACTACAGGCTCTGCTCGCGGCGGAGCAGGTTCCCGCCCGGCTGCTGCGTCGGCCCGACGGCGAGCGCCGCTTGACCAACCTGCTGCAGTTGCTGGAGCTGCTGCAGGTGGCCTCCGGCGAGCATCCTGGCCTAGCCGGACTATTGCGCTGGCTCGGCGATCGGCGCGTGGAAAGGGCAGGGGACGCGGCCCAACAGCTGCGCCTGGAGAGCGATGAGGGGTTGGTCAAGGTTGTCACCTTGCACAAGAGCAAGGGCCTGGAGTATCCCCTGGTGTTCATCCCCTTCCCCTGGAGTGCCTTCAAGGGCTCCCAGGGAGGGGCGCCGGTGTTCTTTCATGCGCCGGAGGACAAGCGGGCTTGCCTGGACCTGGGCTCGCGCGACCTGGGGGCACATGCGCGCCTGGCACGGACCGAGCGGCTCGCCGAGCAGCTGCGCCTGTTCTACGTCGGGGTGACCCGGGCGGCCAGGTTCTGTGTGCTCTGCTGGGGGAAGGTCAACGGTAGTCAGGACGCGGCTCTGGCCTACCTGCTGCATCGGGATCCGGAGAGCGAGCTGCCAGCCAGCCGGATGCAGCGCCTGTCGGAAGCGGAGATCCGCGCGGATCTGGATGCTCTGGCCGCGCGGGCGCCGGGTGCCATCGAAGTCCGAGCGCTGCCCTCGCCCACCGGCGAGCGGTGGCGCGGAGGCCGGAGCGCCCCCACGCACCTGGCCCCCAGGGTATTCCGAGCCACCATCGACGCGGGCTGGCGGATAGCCAGCTACTCGGGCCTGGTGCGGGGGGACGAGAGTGAACGCCCCGATTTCGACGCCGCCGTGCCCCCCGCCCCGGAGGCCGATCCGGTCGATCCGGCCGACCCGGTGTTCGCGTTTCCCGCCGGTCCCCATGCCGGCCACTTCCTGCACCAATTGTTCGAGGATCTGGACTTCCCCCTGGCCGCCGGCGCAACCCTGACCCGTACCGTCCGCGACCTGCTGGATCGCTACGGCGGACTGGGCGCGGGCCGTGCCGCGGACCGGGATTGGGCGCCCGTGGCGGAAACCCTGGTGACCAACGTCCTGGATACCTGGCTGGACCCGGCCGACTCCCTGCGTCTGCGCGATATCGCCGCCGCCGACCGCATCTCGGAGCTGGAGTTCCACTTTCCCGTCGCGGGTCTGAGTCCCGAGTCCCTGAGCGCCGCCCTGGCGGTCTCCGAGGCCCACGCGGACGATGCCGAGGGGCTGGGCTTCGAGCCCATGCGCGGGCTCATGCACGGCTTCATCGACCTGGTGTTCCGCCACCAGGGATGCTTCTACATCGTCGACTACAAATCCAACCGGCTCGGCGACCAGCTTGCAGCCTACGGGCACGACGGCCTGCGTGTCGCCATCCGCCGCCACCGCTACCAGCTGCAATACCTGATCTACACCCTGGCCCTACACCGGTTTCTCGGGTGGCGGCTACCCGGCTATGACTACCGGACCCATTTCGGCGGCGTTTATTACCTGTTCCTGCGGGGAATGCGCCTTAACCAGGGTCCGCGTCGCGGCGTCTGGTACGACCGGCCGTCCTATGATCTGATCCAGACCCTGGATCGGCTGTTCGCCGGTGGGCCGGAGGCAAAGGCCCGCTGCTCTCCGGTAGTGCCGGAGCCGGCGTCTTAACGAACCCGTCTGCCCTCAAGCCCACCTGCGCGACCTTAGGCGCGTCTTTCGATGGTGAAGGATGTAAACACCCTCGAACGCGCCGTAACCCGATGCCCGATCGGGCGTGCCTGCCTGCTTCGTAGAAGACGCAGATTCAGATGAAGCCGGCTGCGGACAGCGGCGTCATCCGCGGATTCGATAGACCACGTTGTCGGGCTAGGGCGCGTTCGGCTTTGCCGGTATACGCCAACCTTGGAAGGCGCGCCTAACCCGACCTACCGCTGTTTTGCCCACCACGGTGGTTTCCGCACTTTCATCTGGTGGGCACAGCCCACCCTACAAACCGGCCGGCGGAACCGAGACCTACGGCGAAGACCATTCCGAGGTGGCATTACGCTGCAACAATCCGGGCTTGGTCTGGTAGGCGCACGGCGAGTACCACAAGGCCATCGGCTATTTGCTGAACGCTCGATGTTTGGGTGGTGGTGGAATTTAACTGGTAGAAGGTAGATTGGGCTGCTGTGCGGTCCGGTAGACCTGGACTATCAACTACGCTATCAGTTATTACCACTACCCAAAAAGCGAGTAGGAACTTCACAGAAGATCTAGCCGCAAATCAACGCAAATGGACGCAAATAGAACAAAAACGGACCATCATGGTATGGCGAGCGCTTTTAAATCTATCCAAAAAACGTGATCTTGTAACCACCAAGCTGGTAGGCGCGGGCTTGCCCGCAATTTTAGGGCTGCCGGCTCGATGTTACCGATGGTTGAGAGCATCCGTACTCGATCCCCTCACCCCAACCCCTCACCCGGAGAAATCGTAGGGGCACGGCGCGCCGTGCCCCTACGATTTCTCCGGGTGAGGGGATCAAATGGGCGGAGAGGGAATCAAAGGGTGAAGATCGACGCCTTTTGCGGCACTCTCCCAAAGGCCGGAGCGGAATCGTTCGAATCACAGGACTTAAAGTGAACAGGTCCGCTATGCGGGTCGATGATGGAAATTCGGTTGACCAGGAAGCTCAGATAAACTAGGGTTGCGTCAGGTTCCGGTGCATACGGTATTCAGGGTTCCGAATCACTCACGAAGAGAAGCAACCGCCATTTCGCTCCGGATCTGCGCCGGGGTTTGCTCGCGGGACCTGTTCGCTCAGTCTGTCCGCGCTTGTCCGATACTCGTCGACGGCACTCCCTCTGATCCAAAGGCCGGTGAGCCCCGTCCGGCGGTCGACGGCACTCCCTCTGATCCAAAGGCCGGTGAGCCCCGTCCGGCGGATGGACCTTCCGGTCAGGAGCGTGTTTTGCGGTCGTATGTGGGATTTGGGATACGAGGTGTTGGAGGACCATTGGAGTCGAAGACGGTTAGCAGGATACAGCGGCATACAGCCGTTCACTATTGTCTGACTTGTGCATTGGTCAGGCGACGGTGCCAGATCGATCAATGCACAATTGCATGAGAGAGAGCGATGCGGATCTACGTAGGAAATCTGAACTACGAGGTCACCGATGAGGAGCTGAGAGAAATCTTCTCCGAATTCGGTGAACTGGCAAGCACGGATGTGATCAAGGACAAATTCTCCGGCCAGTCCAAGGGGTTTGGTTTTGTGGACATGCCCGATAACGATCAAGCTCAGCAGGCCATTAAAGAGCTGAACGGCAAGCTGGTGAAGGGTCGAAATCTGACGGTCAACGAGGCTCGGCCCAAGGTTCCGAGGTCCGGCGGCTTCCGCTGATCGGATGCGTCGGCGTGTGGTCCCTGCTCCGCGGGGACCGTACTTCCTTGCCCGGCAAGGTCTGGGAAAAAGCTTCGGGCGGAAAGGACCCTGTCGGTGGGAGTTCGGATTCGGGATCAGTCGATCCCGAGCTGGTTCCAGCACTCGTCCACGCGGCGCTTGATTCGTTTATCCATCCGGATGGGGCGGCCCCATTCCCGTCGGGTCTCCCCGCGCCACTTGTTGGTGGCATCGAAGCCGATCTTGGAGCCCAGCCCTGACACCGGGGAGGCGAAGTCCAGGTAGTCGATCGGCGTACGCTCCACGATCACCGTGTCTCGCACCGGGTCCATGCGCGTCGTCATAGCCCAGATGACGTCCTTCCAGTCTCTGGGGTTCACGTCCTCGTCCACCACGATCACGAACTTGGTGTACATAAACTGGCGCAGGAATGACCAGACGCCCAGCATCACGCGCTTGGCGTGCCCCGGGTATTCTTTTCTCATATTCACTACCGCCAGGCGGTAAGAGCAGCCTTCCGGCGGCAGGTAGAAGTCGAGTATCTCCGGAAACTGCTTCTGCAGGATGGGGACGAAGACCTCGTTGAGCGCCACGCCCAGGATGGCCGGCTCGTCCGGCGGCCGGCCCGTGTAGGTGCTGTGGTAGATGGGGTCGTGGCGCTGACTGATGCGGTCGATGGTAAAGACGGGGAAGCTTTCGACCTCGTTGTAATAGCCGGTGTGATCGCCGAAGGGACCCTCGTCCGCCGTGTCCCCGGGGTGGATGTGGCCTTCGAGCACCAGCTCGGCCCTCGCCGGCACCTGCAGATCATTGCCGATACAGTCGGCGACCTCCGTGCGGCTGCCTCGCAGCAGGCCGGCGAAGGCGTACTCGGACAATCCATCAGGTACCGGGGTAACGGCGGCGAGCATGGTTGCTGGGTCCGCCCCTAAGGCGACGGATACGGGAAAGGGTTCGTCCGGGTGCTCCAGACGCCACCCCCGAAAGTCCAGGGCACCACCGCGATGGGCCAGCCAGCGCATGATGACCCGATTAGCGCCCAATACCTGCATGCGGTAGATGCCTAAGTTCTGGCGCGGCTTGTCCGGTCCCCGGGTCGCGACCAGTCCCCAGGTAATGAGGGGACCTGCGTCTCCCGGCCAACAGGTCTGGATAGGCAACCGACCCAGGTCCACCTCCGCTCCTTCATGCACCATCTCCCGGCAGGGAGGGTCACCGAGCCGTTTGGGCGCCATGTCGAGCACCTTCCTGAACATGGGCAGCTTCTGCCAGGCATCCTTCATCCCCTGAGGCGGGTCCGGCTCCTTCAAGAAGGCCAGCATCTTGCCGATCTCCCGCAGGACAACGACCGACTCCTCCCCCATCCCCAACGCCACCCGCTTGGCAGTGCCGAAGAGATTGCCCAGGAGCGGGACCCGCGATCCCTTCGGCCGCTCGAACAGCAGGGCGGGGCCCCCCGCACGCAAAGTACGATCACAGATCTCGGTGATCTCGAGGTAGGGATCGACCTCGATGGACACCCGCTTGAGCTCGCTCCGCTGCTCAAGCTGGGCGATGAAATCTCTCAGGTCCTGGTAATGCATTTGGAATTGTGGGTAGTGGTAAATTTTTAATTGATAGCGTGGTTGAGAGTCCAGGTTTACCGAGCCGCACAGCAACCCAATCTATTTTCTACCAGTTAAATACCGCCACCACTCAACAGCGAAAGATCTTTATTGATAGGACCTTTCGGATCAAGTATTAGCTCGCGTTATTTCCAGTCAGAGGGAGTGTCGGTAATTCGCGGTAGTAACTTGAGTGAAAGTATCGATACTCGGCTCGACGATGGTAGATTAGTTTCCTTATCCCAGGATAAGTCTGTGGTACCTATGGCGTATTTGAACCTCATGATCGTTACACGGAGAAAGAGAAAGAGCGTATTATAAAAATTTATCAAGAAATGGAGCATGCGTGGGATCGAACGGAGTCATGAAATCTGTCGCCAAACAGCAAGCGCCTGGTTAAAAGAAAGAGCAGAGCAGCTTCCATCCCTTGAGGCGACGCTGGCACCTATCGATCCTGAGCAAACACCGATGTTGGAGCTCGATGAACTCTGTTCCTTTGTCTTCAACAAAGACAACAAAGTATGGGTCTGGATCGCTTTGAACAGAGAGACCCGGGAAGTCATTGCTTATGCTTGTGGTGATCGCAGTAAAGAAACGTGCCAAATCCTCTGAGATCGCATACCGTCCACTTATAAAAAAGCCATGGTTTTTACCGATTATTGGGAAGCGTATCAAACTGTTATTCCGAATGGGCAGCATTTTCCTGTCGGCAAAGAAACAGGAGAAACATTCTAGGTTGAACGCTGGAATACCGCCTTGCGGTAGCACTTAGCGCTCTTCGTGCGCAAGACACTCTCTTTTCCAAATGTATCATTATGCATGAGATTTGTTTAAAGCTCTTCCTGTATCGGTATAATGCGGAGTTATTGCCAGCTATTGATTGTGTTACCATTTGATAATTTACCACTATCAGAATACTTAACTCTGCTGAGAGAAAATCCTCTCTAAAGTTATCTAGAACCTCGGTCAGGCGTCGAAGGGATGTCGCTTGATAATGGTATCCGCGCGGTCCGGTCCCGTGGAGATGAGGTCGATGGGCAGCCCTGAAAGCTCTTCGATCCTGGCCAGGTAGCCGCGGGCGTTCTGCGGTAGTGCGTCGTAGGACCTGGCGCCGAGGGTCGGTGTCTCCCAACCCGGCAGATCCAGATAGTGGGGCCGGCATTGGCTCAGGGCGTCCGCGGTGGTCGGCGGTGCGTTCAGCCGCCGGCCGTCCAGCTCATAGTCGGTGCAGATCCTGATCGTCTGCAGGTCGTCGAGGACATCGAGCTTGGTGATGCAGAGACCGTCCACACTATTGATATCGAGTGAGCGTCTGAGGGCCACCATGTCGAGCCAACCGCAGCGGCGCTTGCGCCCGGTGGTGGCGCCGAATTCCCGCCCGGCCTCGCCCAGGTGGGCCCCATCCGCATCGAACAGCTCTGTGGGAAAGGGACCTGCGCCGACGCGGGTCGTATAGGCCTTGACGATACCCAGGACGGAATCCAGGTTTCTCGGACCCATACCACTGCCGCTGGCTGCCCCGTCGGCGGTGGTAGTGGAAGAGGTTACGAAGGGATATGTGCCGTGATCGATATCAAGCAGAGCACCCTGAGCCCCCTCGAACAAAAGGTTTTTGCTCGCTCGACCGAAGGCCTGGAGCAGGCCTGGAACGTCCGCGATCAGTGGCGCGATCTCCTCCGCCTGGGTGAGAGCCTCATCCAAGACGCTTCGATAATCCACGGCTTCGGCCTTGAAGTAATGCACCAGGGCAAAGTTGTGGTAGTCTATGACCTCGCGCAGCCTCTCGGAGAAGCCTTCGGCATCGAGCAGATCCCCGACCCGCAGACCCCGCCGTGCTACCTTGTCTTCGTAGGCCGGTCCGATACCGCGACCGGTGGTCCCGATGGCCTGTTTACCGCGGGCGCGTTCCCGCGCCTGATCCAGGGCGATGTGGTAAGACAGAATCAGCGGGCAGGCCGGGCTGATATGCAACCGTCGGCGGGCCGCCACGCCGCTCTGTTCGAGCATGCGCAGCTCCTCCAACAAGGCTCCCGGCGCCAGCACCACCCCGTTACCGATGATGCATTGCACGTCCTCGCGCAGGACACCGGAGGGGATCAGATGCAGGATGGTTTGTTTCCCGTTGATGACGAGCGTGTGCCCCGCGTTGTGTCCGCCCTGGAAGCGGACCACGGCTGCTACCCGATCCGTCAGTAGGTCCACGACCTTGCCCTTGCCTTCGTCACCCCACTGGGTCCCGATTATGACTAGGTTTTTTCCCATGCTCGATACTACCCCCAACAGGTTACAGCTAATACGCCACTGACCGAGGGATAGCCGAGGCGCAAACGACGAATCACGCGAATTCGCGCGGATCCTGAGCTATCCCTGGAACTATGCGAATAAAGACTGAAATTTATCATCCGGTCGAGGTTTCATCCGAACGCTCGTCGCAAGGTTCCAATCGGACAGGATTGACAGGATTTTCAAGATTGGTAATGGTGACCTTTAACTGGTAGAAGGTAGGTTGGACCGCTGTGCGGCCCGGTAGACCTGGACTACCGACCACGCTATCAGTTAAAAACTTATCACTATCAATCTCGTATTGGTGGGCGCCGCCTGCCCCTTACGCCTGGCCGGGGAAGGTTGCGGACTCAGGTGCTGGCAAAACCGACTGTCACTGAGGGCGGATTTCGTGGGGATACCTCAGGCGTGGATCGGGTTTTCCGCGTTTAACGGAAACATTCGTGTCGATTCGTGTGATTTCAGCCTGTAGGATGTGCAAAGCGGGACCTGTTCCTCCAGATGGTCTCAGAGAGACCTGGTCATTGCTCAATCCGCGCAAGCGCCCTCGGCGGCGACCAGCACCCAACCCGTATCCGCACGCTCTAGGCGCACTTCGCACCCCAGTTCCCGCGAGCCTTTCATCTGCCCCGGCAGCTCCGTGATCACCTGTCGCCCCTCCCGGCGCAGACGCCCGATCTTCCGCTGCAGGTCTGGATCCGATGACCAGGGTGCCAACACCCGCTGGGGCCGTTGGTAATGCGCGTCGATGCCGGTACCCAGGCGCAGCAGACAATTGAGGTCGGTGCTGAACCCAACGGCGGGACGGGACCGCCCGAACACCCGACCGATGTCGTCGTAACGTCCGCCGCGCGCGATCTCCTGGCCCCACCCGGGCATGAAGGCGGCGAACACCACGCCCGTTTTGTAATGATAGCCCCGCAGCTCCGCCAAATCGAAGTGCACTGGCACGTCCGGCAGCCATTTGTAAGTCTCCTCAGCCACCCGTCGCAAATGATCGACGGCAGTCCGCACCGGCGGATCGGCAGCCGCCAGCTCGGTCGCCGCCTGATCCAGGGCATCGTCGCCGTTGAGCGTCGCTAGGGCCAGCATCATCCGTGCCGGTCCGGCATCCAATCGGTACGCGTCGATCAGGGCCTCGATCTCGGGCACGGCCTTGCGCTGCAAGGCATCGAACAGGGCCAACTCCCGCTGCCCATCAAGCCCCGCCTGGCGCGCGAGCCCGCGGAAGATGCCGACGTGGCCCAGATCCAGATAGAGGCCTTCGATATCCGCTGTCTCCAGTGTCAGCAGGGCCAGGCGCAGGATCTCCACATCGCTCTCGACGCCCGAGTGGCCATAGATCTCTGCTCCGATCTGCATCGGACTGCGGGTGCCGGCGAAACCGTCCGCGCGCGTGTGCAACACGGTGCCCAGGTAACAGAGTCGAGTCGGCGCGTCACTGCGCAGGTGATGGGCGTCGATACGCGCGACCTGCGGCGTCATGTCGGCACGCGCGCCGAGCATCCTTCCGGTCAGCTGGTCGGTAAACTTGAAGGTCTTGAGGTCCAGATCGTGGCCGGTACCCGTGAGCAGGGAGTCGAGATAGTCGACGAACGGCGGGATAACGAACTCGTAACCCCAGCTCCCGTAAAGATCCAGCAGCTCGCGGCGCAAACATTCTATTACCTGTGCCTGCGGCGGCAGGATCTCCTCGATCCCAGCGGGTAACAGCCAGCGTTCCTCCTGCATGCCCAGTCCTAAGCAATCGGCGGAAAACGGAAGACCGACCTAAGCCGAATTATCGTTCGTCCGCACGGCGCAATACCAGGCGCATCGTGAGCCCTGTAACTGTTGCCGCAACCCGGCGGACGGACGAGACGGTATTCCATTTGACGGAAATTGCCTTAATTCACCACATACAAGAGCACGACGCCCACCACCATGCTCACCAAACCAGTAACCCGCAATGAACGGTTATCCTGTTCGATCATCAGACGCAAGGCCTGCCGCAGACTATCCGGGCTCAGGAAGGGCCAAACGCCTTCGAGCACCAACAACAATGCAAAGGCGACGAGCAGATCGTGCCACATACCAGGCTCCGAGCTACAAGAAACCGACGGGCATCGAACGCCGATATGTTCGTACGAAGCGTGCGGCTATTCGGAAAAACCCGTAGGGGAAGATACCGAGGTGGTCTCCGCTCCAACAGTGGTTGCTGGCGGCATCCGATGCATCGTCGGCGCTACTGCAACCGGCGCCGACCTGGAGGCCCGTCCCGATTCAGGCATCGGTAGAGTGGCTCGCCGCGGCTGCAGCGCGGGTTCTTCCGCTGCCTGAGGCCCGGCAGCGGGACCTATGCCCGCGGTCGGTGAAATACCGCTCCCGGTCGGGGCCTTCTCCTTGAAATAGCGGAAAAAATCCGATTCTGGCTGCAGGACCATCAGATTCCCGCCCCCCCCGAATGCACTGCGGTAGGCATTGAGACTGCGGTGGAAGCTGAAGAAACCCTGGTTGCGGTTGAAGGCGTTGGCGTATATCTCCGCGGCCTTGGCATCGCCCTCGCCCCGCAGCTGCTCGGATTCCTTGTAGGCATCGGCCAGGATCACGGTCCGCTGCCGATCGGCATCGGCACGAATGCGCTCGGCGGCCTCCGCTCCCTTGGCGCGCAGGTCTCGGGCCACCCGTTCACGCTCGGCGCGCATGCGCTGGTAGACTGACTCGCTGACCTCGGGCGGCAGGTCGATCTTCTTGACTCGGACATCCACCACCTCGATCCCGAGCTCGGCGGCATTGGTATCCACCTTCTTGGTCAGGCTCTTCATCAGCTCCAGGCGGTCATCCGAGACCACCTCTTGAATGGTGCGCTTACCGAACTCGTCGCGCAGTGCCGTGTTGACGCGCTCGGAGAGCAATCGCGCGGTGCGCCCGCTGTCGCCACCGGTGGAACGGAAGAACTGCCCCGGGTTGGTGATGCGCCACTTGGCGAAGGAGTCAACGATCACGTCTTTTTTCTCCACCGTCAGGAAGCGCTCGGGTCGGGAATCCAGGGTCTGGATGCGGGCGTCGAATTTCTTGATGTTGTTCAGCACCGGGACCATGAAATGCAGCCCAGGCACGTACTCACTGTCGACGATCTCACCGAGGCGGAGTTTGATCGCTACTTCCCACTGATTGACGGTGAAGGTCACGGCATAGATCGCCAGGGCAACCAGGATCAGCCCGATGGACGCCAGCATCTTGATTCGATTCATCGACGAGACCTCCGTTCGCGAACCACCTTGTGCCGGGGTGTCGGCTCCGGTTCCTGATCGACTGCTGAAAGGGGGTTTTTCAGCTCCCGCGTTTGGTCTCGACGGTTGTCCGCATTGATCAGCTGGTCGAGGGGTAGATACATGAGGCTGTTTCCCTCCTCCACATCCAGGAGGACCTTGTTGGACTCGCCGAGAACCTGCTCCATAGTCTCCAGATACAGCCGCTCGCCGGTTACCTGGGGTGCCTTCTCGTACTCGTCCAGGATAGCGAGAAAACGCGAGGTCTCACCCTCGGCACTGGCCACTACCTTGTCTCGATAGGCCTTGGCATCCGCCTGCACGCGCGCGGCTTCACCACGGGCCTGGGGCAGGATCTCGTTGGCGTAGGCCTCGGCCTTGTTCTCCAGGCGTTCCTTGTCCTCCCGCGCCTTGATGGCATCGTCGAAGGCCTCTTTGACTTGCTCCGGCGGCTTGGCCGGCTGCATGTTTACCGAGGTGATCTCCAGACCGGTCTTATACTGGTTGATCAGGCCCTGGGCACGCTCGCGGATGGTCATGGCGACGGCGCCGCGCCCCTCGGTTAGGATGAAGTCCAAGCGACTGCTGCCGATGGTCTTACGCACCACCGTCTCGGTGGCGTCGCGCAAGGTCTTTCCCGGGGACTGGTCCTGGAAGAGGTAGTCCGCCGCATCCTGGATGCGGAACTGGACGGTGAGCTCCACATCGACGATGTTCTCGTCCTTGGTGAGCATGGCGGCCTTGTGGGTGAAGGAGGAGATCTCGTCCACATTGACCTTGCGTACCTCATCGACCGGATATGGAATCCGCCAGTGGGGTCCGGGGTCGGTAATCTTAGTATAGGCGCCGAAACGCGTTACCACGCCCCGCTCCGCGGGCCCCACGATGTAGATGCCCGATGCTAGCCAGATAACGAACAAGATCACTGCCCCGAGAGCGACCACATTACCGCTGATACCGCCCCCCGCTCCCGGCGCGCCGCCGTTTCCGTCGGACTTGCCCGAGCCACGCCGGCCTTTCCTCCCGAACAGGCCGCCGAGGCGTTCCTGAAGCTTACGCACCACCTCATCCAGATCCGGCGGTCCCTGATCCAGTCCCTTTCCGCTCCACGGGTCTCTGTTCCCACCACCCGGCTCATTCCAGGCCATAAGCGCTCCAACCGTCACTCTTAAATAGTGTACTGATCTACTCGATCGTCAAAGATGCTTTATTGGGAGACCTCGAAAAACCCCTTCCGTATCGAGGCCACCGCGACTGCCGTCGCGGGGACGAAATCCCCGCGCCCCATCAGCAATGATGTGCCATTGTATACCCATTTTCGGATTAAGGCTCTTCAACAGAATCCGTGGGTCGAGCCTACGTAGCCCAGGCATCGGGTCCCACATGATGTCAGATTCCTTATGTTACGCGGATTCTATTCAAGAAGCTGTCCGGTTAAAAGCAATCCTGAATTATTTGGTGTTGCCTGGGAAGACGTCGTGTGTTGGGCTAGGACGTGTTCGAAGGTGTTTGTGTTCTTCGGGATACAGGCAGCGCGCCTAACCCAACCTACACCTAAAGCATAAGGTACGGCGCGTACAGACCGCGCGGGAGGTAATGCTGGTGGACAGGTTGTGTTAAGACGCCAGACCACGGATCTGGCCGTAGATCAGCGAGTCTTGGTGCGTCGAACGCAACACATCAAACTTGTCCCGACGCATGAGGGATCTTCTCCCTCTGAATAACGCCGGGTCATTCAGGGTTGGTTTGTCTGAGCCCGGACCACATCCGCTAGGCGGTTTGCAATGGAATCTACCAGGGCTTCGTCCGCACCCTCCACCATGACCCGGATCAGGGGCTCGGTACCGGACGGACGCAGCAGTATGCGCCCGTATTCGCCGAGTTCCTGCTCCGCTGATCCGACGGCATCCCGTACCTCGGGCAAACCGATGATATCTCTCTGTTCATCCAACCGGATATTGATGAGTCTTTGAGGATACTTTTGCATTTCACCCGCCAGATCCCTCAGATTTCTGCCCGCATCTTCCATCGCCGCGAGCACCTGGAGCGCCACCACGATACCGTCGCCGGTAGAGGTACGATCCCGGCAGATGATGTGCCCCGAGGGTTCTCCCCCCAGGAGTCCGTTGTCCCGTTTCAATCGCTCCATGATGTAGCGGTCGCCTACCTGGGTACGCGCGAAGTCTAAGCCTAGTCTCCGGAGGGCATGCTCCAGCCCCAGGTTACTCATCAGGGTACCCACGACCTCGCCCTTGAGACACTGCTGCTCCAGGCGCGATTTTGCGATGATGTAGAGCAGCTGGTCACCGTCGATCAGGTTACCGTCTCCGTCCACCATCAGCGTCCGGTCTCCGTCCCCGTCGAAGGCCACCCCGAGGTCCGCGCCCTCCCGTATGACGGATTCCATGAGCGCGTCGGGGCTGGTAGAACCGACCTTCCGATTGATGTTGAACCCGTCGGGCTCGACCCCGATGGCGACGACTTGTGCCCCGAGCTCTTCGAACACGTCCGGCGCCACGTGATAGGTCGCCCCGTGGGCGCAGTCCACCACCAATTTCAGACCCCTGAAGCCCATGGTTGCCGGGATGGTGCTCTTACAGAACTCGATGTAGCGACCACGGGCGTCGTCCATCCGCTTGACCTTGCCCAGCTGCGCGGGACCGACCGTTCGCAGCGGTCGATCAAACTCACGTTCGATTGCCGATTCGACCTCGTCCGAAAGCTTGTCTCCGTCCGCCGAGAAGAACTTGAGGCCATTGTCCTGATAGGGATTATGAGAGGCGCTGATCACGATGCCGGCAACACCGCGCAGGGTACGGGTGAGATAGGCGGTGGCGGGGGTGGGCATGGGGCCGAGCAGTCGGATGTCCATACCGGCGGCGACCAGGCCGGCCTCCAGAGCGGATTCGAACATGTAGCCTGAAATGCGGGTATCCTTACCGATCAGTACCTTGCCGCCCTGTCCCCCGCCGAGTACACGTCCTGCAGCCCAACCCAGCTTGAGCGCGAAGTCCGGTGTGATGTTTCCCTCACCTACGTGCCCACGGATGCCGTCGGTACCGAAATATTTGCGCATTACCCTTATTACCCGTCTATACTTCAAGTAACTAATAATTTTACTTTTCCGGGTAGTGGGTAATACTAAGTAGAGAGTCTAGATAGCTTTTAAGAGAGGATTTTCTCTAGAGCAGAGCTAAGTATTATATCTTAAGATGGTTTTCCTCTCGATGATTGAATCTAAATTCACATTCTTTCAGTTGTAGATAAAGTTTTTCGTGGAACACCATTGAATTTTGAAGCCTCCGTTTGGCATATGACCAGAATGATTCAATGCCATTGATAGGGCAATTACCACAGACAAATTCATGCTGACCATGATTCACGCGGAAAAGCTTTTTGTACCCTCTATCTACTAGCCCATCGTAGCCCCTCCAGCCGTCCGGGTGGATGATACGGTCAAGGGCCACCTGGCCCTGGTGCGGCCGGTAGCGGCTTCTTGGCGGCGTTCGGGACGATTTCCGTGTGGACTTTCCCGTAGCGTTCCAAAATCCCGAAGACAATCGTTTTACCCCCAGCCCCGCGCCATTTCTTCCCACGAACACGGCGCCCGCCGAAATTAGGAGTCATCGACTTCAACCTCGCTGGAGAAGGGCGATGAGGCGTCACAAAGCTGAGCGATTCGGGTCCGTAGTTTGAATAACAACCGATTGATCGTCGGACGGCCTGACGACCGGCGGCAACTTGCGCCCTGGTACCTAGCATCCCCTTTCACCTTAATTTTGTGCTCTCAGAGTCCCCAAACCCGTCAAGGCAAGGCGCAGCGCGCGGAGAACAGCTCACTCTGTTGCGCGAGCTTGAAATAGGAGGGCTGTTCCTGCGCTCGCACGCCTCGCATCTAACCGCTTCTCGTTGCGCTGAGACCGTAAAATAAGGTGAAATGGGGATACTAGTATATCAGTGCTGAAGTAACGATAATATGAGAACTATTTTTTGCCGCAGTGGTCAGGTCTCCACTGAACCACGAATACACACGAATCGATTTGTATGCAGCTGTATTAGTTTCGATTGATATTGCAAATTCACAGCCCCTGCCGGCCTTCATGCCCCAGGGTAGGAACCGGCAATATCAATCGGAATGATTGATGGTGGTGGTCTTTAACTGGTAGAGGGTAGGTTGGGCTGCTACGCAGCCCGGTAGATCTGGACTCTCAACTAGGTTATCATTTAAAAATCAACCACTGCCAAATGATTTACTAAGCTTGCCTGTTGTCCCGCTGCACGGCATGCAGCAGACGATCATAGATCTCGGGAAAGGAATAGGCGACCCGGTTCCAGGAAGGGATCAGCTTGGCCTCCTGAGATTCTCTGCTCTGCTCCCAGGCATCCCAGAGAAAACCGCGGAAATGGCCGACGGCGGATTCTTCTCCATACAAATCGAAGGCCAGGGTGTTGACATCCGCATCGTAGCTGTACTTGCGGACGTACTTGAGCGCGGTCTGGTAGTAGCTGTGGAGAAGCATATCCACGAAGACATCATCCAGCGGCACGCCGTGGGAACGCATGTAGGTGAGATAGAACTTAGCGATGTCCATCACCATGCGATGCAGACCGTGCTCAGTATCCTCGGGGGACAGGTCCTGGTGCTTGTGCTCATAGTTGGACGCCAGGTCGATCTGGGCGATCTGCCGCGTGGTCAGCTGATCGTAGACCTGGGACAAGGTCGCCACTTCCAACCCCCAGTCGTAGGCCACATTGAGCCTCCGCGCCAGGTCCGCGGTAAAGCAGAATTCCCCGGCCAGGGCATATTTGAAGGCGCTGTGGTACTGGAAGAAGCGTTCAAGCATGCCGTGTCCGCGCTGACGCATGATCCTAGACAAGGTCTCGACGAACGGGATGACGAAAAGCCGCGTCACGCGTCCCTTCAGCGCACGCTCGGTGGGTGAGATACGGGCATAGTAACCCTTGCAGAACTGGAAGTGGTTATTCGGATTGACCACCGGCTCGATGAGCCGCCCCAGGAGCATCCGGTCATAGGTGGCGATATCGCAATCATGGAGCGCGATGACGCCACCGCCACCGCGGGCGAACAGATACCCCAGGGCCACCCACACCGATTGCCCCTTGCCCTGTACCCCGAAGGCGGTTCCTCCCCGCTCCGCTAGTTCGTCCAGCAACTTCCGGATGCGCGGACCTTCGATCCAGACGATTCGAACGTCCCGTTGCCTGGTCTCGAGGTGCCCGAAGTATTCTCTTGCCTCGTGGAACTGGCGCTCCTCCGGGGCACCGCCGAGGGCGACCACGATGTTACTCAGATAACGTACCTCTCTGATCTGCTCCAGGATGCGGTCGAGTACCTCCGCGTTCCCTATTTCGGTATAGAGCGAGGGCAACAACAGGCTGATGTTCTGGTGCCGGGCGTGCTGCTCCAACCGCCGCTCGAGCTCATCCAGATAGGAGGCCTTGTCGAAGGCCTCGTAGAGACCGTGCAGGGTAGTGATCAGGGGTTCCTGATGAAAATCGGCCATGACGCTCCTCCGCGAATAGCCAATTAGGTAATGGTGAATTTTAACTGATGGCGTGGTTGATCGTCCTGGTCTACTGGACTGCGTAGCGATCCAACCTACCTTCTACCAGTTAAAGACCACCACTACCACCAATCATTATAGCCGACTCCACCGGGAGCGCAGGCTCGGGGGGACCGGACAACCGGGGTGAGCGCGTGTAATTTTCTTAGGTTTCCGCCGGCTGGCCGCCGGCGACTGGTAGCTGACAGGCTGTTTCCCGACCCGGCTCCGGTCGCGTCTCCGGCCTTACATACCTGATGCACGTGAAGGGGCTAGATAACTTATAGAGAGGATTTTCTCTCAGCAGAGTAAGTATTCTATGCATATGAGTTTTCCTTTCGATGATGAAATCTAAATTCACATTCTTTCTTTCAGGTGTAGATGAGAAGCTTTTCGTGGGACCTCATTGAATTTTGAAGCCTTCGTTTGGCATATGACCAGAATGGTTCAATGCCATTGATAATGGCAATTACCACGGGCAAATTCATGCTGACCATGGATTCACACGGAAATGCTTTTTGTACCCCCTATCCACTAGCCCATCGTGGCTCCTCCAGCCGTCCGAGTGGATGATGCTGTCAAGGAACCTGGCCCCGGATTGCAGCCTGTAGCGGCTTCTTGGCGGCGTTCGGGACGATTTCCGTGTGGATTTTCCCGTGGCGTTCCAGGATCCCGAAGACAATCGTTTTACTCCCAGCCCCACGCCCTTTCTTCCCACGAACACGGCGCCCGCCGAAACTAGGATTCATCGACTTCAACCTCACCGGAGAAGGGCGATGAGGCATCACAAATCTGAGCGATTCGGGTTCGTAGTTTGATAACAACTGGTTGGTCGTCGGATGGCTTACATCACTCGGCTCGGCCGATTTTCAAGGCCGGTAAATCGTACGCAAAATAGGGTACACTCCACCCGGCTAATTTGGCTTCGGAAATGTGTGGACGCCTGAAATACCTATTTTCCCTTACGTAACATAACCTTAGCATGCGGTTGCAGTGTTTTCTATAAAGTTATCTAGGGCCCTCCTCGATTCAAGGTACGACCCTATCATGCGATCGCTCGTCCCCACCTTATTCTTTGCTGCTCATTTATGCTCCCATGCTTACAGCCGATTGGAATCGGCCCTTCATCGACGAGGCGGAATCGCCGACGCCCCGCAGCGTCGGGTATAAGGATTAGGAGTTGGAAGGAAGGCGCCACGAGCCTGCCACCCTGGCCGGACGACCGGGACCTGATCGAGTTCAGTGTGGATGATCCCGAGGCGCGGTTTCGTTACTACATCGATGGCAGACACCTCATAGACGCCGACGGGGCAGTACGCTACACCCTTCCTTCGAGGGCCTACGCTGTACGCCGGGCGGCGTTCTCAAGATCTATGCCTACGGCAACCAGGGTCGTTTCGAGAAATTCGACGGCGAATGGATTTCCATCCAGGGCCGTCGTCACGACAAGGTCCACCGCGATCTGCACAAACATATCCTCTGCATCCCGCAGGGATTCGAGCTGCGCTCCAAGCGGGACATGATTCACGCCATGTGAGGCCGCGTCCCGAATAAGGCAAGCACCGGTTTCCTGCCCGATTAAGGCGCAGCGGATAATCCTTGACTCCCTGGGACTCGGCCAAAGCCGCGTCGAAAACCCTCCGCGCCCCATACGTCTCAAGCGGTTAATCAATCCCGCACATGCCAATCCGTAAATCGGAGACCTCACTGTCCATGGATAACCCATTACTGAAACTGAAAGGGCCTCCACCCTTCTCCCGCATCCGTCCCGAGCAGGTGGAGCCTGCCGTCGATAACTTACTCGCCGCGTGTCGGGCACGGGTCGAGGGGCTGACGGGGCGCGCGGACCCACCCACCTGGGAGAACTTCGTCGCCCCCCTGGTGGAGACCAACGACGGGCTCGACCGGGCCTGGTCACCGGTAAGTCACCTCAACGCGGTCATGAACAGCGAGGCACTGCGGTCCGCTTATAACGCCTGTCTGCCCAAGCTCAGTGAGTACGGCACCGAGGTCAGCCAGAACCGAGCCCTGTTCGAGGGCTTCCGGGCCGTCGCCGAGCAGGAGGACCTGGATGCCGCCCAGCGTAAGCTGCTGGCGGATGCCCTGCGCGATTTTCGTCTCGCCGGGGTTGATCTGGCGCCGGACCGGCAGGCCCGCTACAAGGCGATCAGTCGGGAACTCGCCGAGCTTACCAGCAGATACGAAGAGAACCTGCTCGACGCCACCAACGCTTGGAGTAAGCAGCTCACGGATCCATCCACCCTTGCTGGGTTGCCCGCTTCAGCTCTGGATCTGGCGAAGCAGATGGCCGCTGACCGGAGCGAGGACGGCTGGATCCTGACCCTGGACCTGCCCTCTTGCCTTCCGGTCATGACCTACGCGGACGATCGCGGGCTCCGCCGCGAAGTCTACGAGGCCTCTTGCACCCGGGCCTCGGACCGGGGACCCCACGCCGGCAGGTGGGATAATACCGAGATCATGGAGCGCATCCTCGCGCTGCGCCATGAGCTGGCGACGCTGCTGGGCTTCGGGAGCTACGCCCAACGCTCACTGGCCGCCAAGATGGCCCGATCCACCGAAGAGGTCATGCGATTTCTGAACGACCTGGCGGAACGGTCCGTGCGCCAGGCCCGCCGGGAGCTGGAAGAACTGGTGCGGTTTGCGGGAGAAGGGTACGGCTGCGAGCGGCTTGAACCCTGGGACCTCGCCTATTATGCGGAGAAGCTGCGTTGGCACCGATACCGGATCACCGCGGAGGAACTGCGGCCCTATTTCCCTCTGCCGCGCGTGCTCACCGGCATGTTCGCGGTGGTGGAGCGGCTATTCGACATCCGCGTACGGGAGCTGGAAGGCGTCGAGACCTGGCATCCGGACGTGCGATTCTTCGAGATCCGGGACGGCAGCGGCACGCCGCAGGGTCAATTCTATCTCGATCCCTTCGCCCGCGGCAAGAAGCGCGGGGGCGCCTGGATGGACGTGTGCATAAACCGCTGTCACACCGGTCGCCGCGACCAGATTCCCGTCGCCTACCTGGTATGCAACTTCACGCCGCCGGTGGGAGGGCGGCCGTCCCTGCTCACCCATGAGGAAGCCGAGACCCTGTTTCACGAGTTCGGCCACGGCCTGCACCATCTGTTGACAAAGGTCGATTATCCGGCGGTGGCAGGCATCAACGGCGTGCCCTGGGATGCGGTGGAGCTGCCGAGTCAGCTGTTGGAAAACTGGTGCTGGGAACCCGAGTCCTTGGCCCTGATATCGGGTCACGTGGACACGGGAGAACCCATCCCCGAGGCCCTGTACCAGCGTCTGCGGGCGGCGAAGAACTTCCAGTCCGCCATGCAACTGGCGCGCCAGCTTGAGTTCGCCATCTTCGACTTCCGCCTGCACCTGGAGTACGACCCGCGGCGGGGCGGGCGTATCTACGAACTCCTCGATCAGGTGCGCGATCAGGTGGCGGTGATGAAGCCGCCGGATTTCAATCGCTTTGCCCACGGCTTCTCCCATATCTTTTCCGGGGGCTATGGGGCGGGGTACTACAGCTATAAGTGGGCGGAGGTACTGTCCGCGGATGCCTTCTCCCTGTTTGAGGAACGCGGCCTGTTCGACTGGGATACGGGGCTCGCCTTCCGCAAGACCATTCTGGAGCAGGGCGGTTCCCGCGATGCTATGGATCTCTATGTGGATTTCCGGGGACGCGAGCCGACCATCGACGCCCTGCTGCGGCATTCGGGTATCGTGACCTGATGGGAGCCATTGATCCAACCCAGAGACGCCGACGACGCAGAGAGCGCGCAGTCGGTAGGCTGGGTTAGGCGCGTGCTGCAATATGGTATGTGACAGCAAGGTCGAACGCGCCGTAACCCGGCATGCTCAGCTCGGCTGGTCGTATTGGCTCTCTGTGTCGAGTTTCGTCTTCCCGTTGGCAGATTAGGTTTCTCTTAGTCTTAAGGGTATCTCCGTTTGGGTAGTGGTGGTCTTTAACTGGTAGAAGGTAGGTTGGACCGCTGTGCGGCCCGGTAGACCGGGACTCTCAACCACGCCGTCAGTTAAGAATTTACCACTACCAGCTTGTGTTATGGTACGTGAGGTCCTGATCGTGCGCCGCCTGGGTCTTCGCAACTACGAATCCACCTGGCGGGCCATGCTGTCCTTCACCGACCGACGCGGCGCGGGCACCGCCGATGAGCTCTGGTTATTGGAGCATCCCCCCGTCTACACCCTGGGTAAGGCCGGGTGCCCGCGGCATATCATCGATCCGGGCGACGTCCCCGTCATCGCAACCGACCGCGGCGGCCAGGTTACTTATCATGGTCCGGGACAGCTCGTCGCCTACCTCCTACTCGACCTGCCTCGCGCCGGCATCAGCGTCAAACGCCTCGTGCAGCTCCTGGAACAGGCCGTCGTCGATCTCCTGGCAGGCTACGGGATCGAGTCCTCCGCCCGCCCCTATGCCCCCGGCGTCTATGTCGAGGGCGCCAAGATCGCGGCCGTCGGGTTGCGGATCCGCCGCGGTTGCAGCCTGCATGGATTGGCCCTCAACGTTGACCTGGATCCGGGACCCTTCTCGCGGATCGATCCCTGCGGTTATCCGGGACTTGCGGTAACCACAATCGCCCAGCTGGGCGTATCGGCTAGGACAGGACCCGTCGGCACCGAATTGGCCGAGCGGATCGCGCGCTTGTCGGCGCGGCGCGTTATTTCCGCTTAAAGACTACCCCGCTAACGCAATGAGCTACAGGAAGCAGGGCAAGCGCGTATAGAGGTAGGTTGGGCCGCTGTGCGGCCCGGTAGACCTGGACTATCAACCACGCTGTCAGTTAAAAGTTTACCGCCGCCAAATCCCTGACTTAATTCCACCTGATTGACACGTTTTTGTCGGTGTAACCGCTACCCACCGAAGACCGCCGCCTAAATCAGAACCACGTCATACTGCTCCTGGGTATAGAGCGCCTCGACCTGGAGCCGGACGGATTTTTCGGTAAACTCCTGAAGCTCGGCCAGATGCCCGGATTCCTCGTCCAGCAGACGGTCGATCACCTCCTGGGAGGCCAGCACCAAAAGGGTCTCCACCTCGAATTGACGTGTCTGGCGCAGGATCTCGCGGAAGATCTCGTAACAGATGGTTTCAGCGGTCTTCAGGGTACCGCGGCCGCCGCAGCAGGTGCAGGGTCCGCACAGGATGTGCCCGAGGGATTCGCGCGTGCGTTTACGGGTCATCTCCACCAGACCCAGTGCGGATACCTCGGTGATATGGGTCTTGGCGTGGTCCCTGGCGAGGCATTTCTCGAGCGCGCGGAGCACCTGGCGCTTGTGCTCGTCGTCGCACATGTCGATGAAGTCGATGATGATGATGCCGCCCAGGTTGCGCAGACGTAGCTGGCGGCAGATGGCCTGAGCCGCCTCCAGGTTGGTCTTGAAGATGGTCTCTTCCAGCGTCCGGTAACCGACGAAGGCGCCGGTATTCACATCGATGGTGGTCATGGCCTCGGTCTGCTCCAGGATCAGGTAGCCGCCGGACTTGAGCTGCACCTTGCGCTGCAACGCCTTCTGGATCTCGTCCTCCACGCCGTAGAGATCGAACAGCGGGCGTTCCCCCTGGTAGTACTCGATGCGTACCGCGATGTTTGGGATGTATTTGGCGGCGAAGGTACGCGCGCGCTCCATGGTGGAGCGTGAATCGATCCGCACCCGTTCCACCTCCGGTCCTACCAGGTCGCGCAGGGCGCGCAGAACCAGCGGCAGGTCATCGTGGACCATCCCGATGTCAGTGCAGGATCGGTAGCGTTCTTCGATGCCTTGCCACAGCTTGACCAGGAAATCCATGTCCCTACTCAGGGCCTCCTCGGCGACTCCTTCGGCGGCCGTGCGGGCAATGAAGCCCCCTTTACAGGGCCCGGAATCCACGCGGGGTTGCAGAATATCCCGCAGCCGCCTGCGTTCCTCCTCGTCCTCGATCCGCTGGGAAATGCCGGTAGTGCTCACGGTCGGCATAAAGACCAGGTAGCGGGACGGAATGGAGATATTGGTGGTAAGCCGGGCGCCCTTGGTGCCCAGGGGATCCTTGACCACCTGCACCATGATCTCGTCACCCTCGCTGACGACCTCGCGGATGTGCTCGCTGCGCGGCGCCCCTTCCGCGTCGACGATATCCGAGGCGTGCAGAAAGGCAGCCCGCTCGAACCCGATATCCACGAAGGCGGCCTGCATACCAGGTAAGACGCGGCAGATACAGCCCTGGTAGATATTCCCCACTAGCCCGCAGTGGTCGGTACGTTCGATGATGACCTCCTGCACGGCGCCGTTTTCCACTACCGCGACCCGGGTCTCCGGAGGCATCACATTGACAAGGATTTCTTCGCTCAACTCTCCGATACCTTACTGAATCTCGCTCAAGGCAGCGTACAGCCGCAAACTCCACCGGGATGGCAATTTCCCAAAGACATAAAGGCCTGTGAAGTATGCAGGCTAGGTCAGGCAGTCGATACCCGCCTCGGCGAGCAAATGCGCGGTCTCGAACAGGGGCAACCCCATCATGCCCGAGTAGCTGCCCCGCAGCTCCGCCACGAACAGAGCGCCCCGACCCTGGATGGCATAGCCGCTGGCCTTTTCACGGGGCTCACCGCTGTCCCAGTGGGCATCCGCCTCCCGCGCGCTTACCGCGCGGAAGCGGACCTTGCTGACGCTGAGGTCCTGCCGCTCACGCCTGTCCACCAGAGCGATCCCGCTCAGCACCCGATGCGTGCATCCGGCGAGCAGCCGCAACATGGCGGCGGCATCCCGACGATCGCTCGGCTTGCCCAGGACGCGGTCCCCGACGACCACGGCCGTGTCGGCCGCCAGCACCGGCGGACAGGGCGCCGCCCCGACCTTGGCCCGACCGGCCCGGGCCTTGTCTAGGGCGAGGCGCAGCACGTAACTTGCGGGATCCTCGCCGGGCGGCCTAGCCTCGTCCAGATCGATATCGATGACCTCGAACCGAATGCCGATCTGCTCTACAATAGAGTATTCGCCTTCTCGGAGACTTAGATGCCAGCAGGAGTGACGGGTTCGCCAGGGGACTTCCTTATGCATAGGTTGAATAGCATCGTGTTGCGTTAGGCCGCGTTCGACGCCGTGCCTGTCCGGGCGCGGTCCTGGATGATTCGGCGTTGGTTGTGGGAGCCGGCGTGTGGAGCCAGGGCGCGTTCAGCCCGGTCGCCGTGCTTCAAAGACTCGACCTGCACGCAATGCGAGGTCCGCGCATACTGGCTGCGCGGGGGGGCTTGTGGGTGGACAGGTTGCGTTAAGACGCCGGCGTTGATCCGGCAGTCTTGTAGGTCGGGTTAGGCGCGTCCCCATGGTTGCGATATGTCGCCTGGTCGGATCGCGCCTTAGCCCGACAACCGATGGATAAAAAGCTGTTCGGCTAAACAGGATCGCTCCCACAACACCTCCGATCCTCCAAACAGCACCAAATGATTCAGGATTGCTTAAATGCACTCTAGTACCTAGTTTCGATTGATGTTGCATATTCATATGCCTCTGTTGGCCTTCATGCCCTAGGGTAGGAACCAGCAATTGCTCTCAATTATCGGTAACATCGAGCTGGCAGTTTTCTTGAGGTAAGCGCCAAACCGACGTGGTAGTAGTGATCTTTAACTGGTAGAAGGTAGGTTGGGTGCTGTGCGGCCCGGTAGACCTGGACTATCAACTACGCTATCAGTTAAAGATTTACCATCACCCTTAATTTCTAGCTAAGCGTGGTCTTGACAATGGGGTCCACCTCAGTAGGTTCCATTTTCCGAGAGCCGTGTCATGCCAAATGAACTTGTCTTTAGATGGCATAGAATGTCTCGGAGCACTTTCGGCCAAGCTCGTAGGCAGTATCTAAGCTTCAGATTTTAACCAAATAGCTCCTCATGTACACTTGGTGCCTGTAATCCGTCGCAACAATCCGAAGGGCCGGCCCTTTGGTTTGCGTCTGGCCGCGGAGTGCTGAATCAAATTCCCTCGCTGACGAACCGGGGAGGTCGCGACCGTGATTCTGTCCCAGCTCACTGCCTATCTTGCCGAGCAAAAACGGGCGGCGCTGACCGACATCTCCCATCACCTCGGCTCGGACCCGGAGGCCCTGCAGCTGATGCTCACCACGCTGGAGCGCAAGGGTCGGGTCCGTAAGCTGCCTGGAGGAACCGCCTGCCCCGGCGGGTGTAGCAGATGTGATCCGATGTCGGTCGAGCTTTATGAATGGTTGGGCGACGGCACCGGCCGCTAGGGCAGGGCAGGGGAATGATTATTCCCGACCTGGAGACGCTGAGACCGCGTATCGGGTCGGATGCTAGTCTATACTACCGCCTCACTCATCGTGGTGACTCCTGTACCGACGCCCATCCTCGCCATGTCCAAAAGGCCTAAACGACGCGCAACGCTCGGGAAATCCGCGCCTACTGTTTCCCCCGCGGCCATCGAAAGCAAGGCCCGGGAGGGCTTGGCCGGTGGGCTTCACCGTGAGGCGATTGCAGGTTTCAAACAGCTCCTGAAGCAGGAGCCACGCCCTGCCTGGTGCCTGGTGCTGGCGGATGCCTACATGGGCCGGGTGCTCGAGCTGGCCGCCAAGGATATGCTCGAGGAGGCCCTGGCTATCTGGGAGAATCGGGTTGGCCTGGGCGAAGACATCCCCATTCGATCCGGAACAGGCTACACTCCTCCTGCGCACAAGGGTCGGGTCGAATCCATGCTCGACCTGTTCGCGCCGGGGAACGCCATGCCGCCCCCAGAGCAGGACTAGGTGCGCTCCCTCCTCCGCGTATCTCTCCGGCGCGGACTTGGTCGTCGAGCGGTTACCGGCGGATGACCCGGTGGTGCTCCATGCAACCTCGGCGCGCACGGCCCTGATGGCCTATTGCACCGCTGAGGACGCGGCCCTTCAGGATGTATTGGCGGCGATCCCGTTCCGCTTGCCCTACCGGGACTGGGTCCAGGTCCTCAAGGCCCTGCAGCACCTGCCGGATGAGCCTGAGAAGGCGGCCGGGATTCTCGCCCGGATAGAGGAGGCATCCGCCTTTCGCTATCTGCGGCAGGCGGCCCACCTGGCCCATGCCCGTAAGCAGATCCCCAAGGGACGACTGGACCTGGCCCGCAAGGAGCTCTGGCCCAGGCTGGGGAGTGAGCCCGTAGCGCCCATGCATGCACCGAGATCGACCTGGTAGCGGGCCTGATCGCGCTGTTCGAGCATACCGAAATGGGGCCCCGCCCTGCGCGACTTGGTGAAGCGCCTCGGCGGCGGGTTGGCCGGCCACCTGGCGCTGGCCCTGGCGAGGGAGGCGATCTCGCTCTCGCTGCCGAAGCTGTTCAAGATGGTCGGGCTCGGAAAGCCGGCGCCGGGCGGACGTGAGGACCTACTCGCCGCCCTCGCCAGGCTGCGTACCTAAATCTGGACGGTAGCGGTAAGCTTACCGGCGGGCTCGTCACCCATCTGGCAACGGCACTTCCCCAGGCCGCCTGGGGCGAGTGGTAGTGGTGGTCTTTAACTGGTAGAAGGTAAGTTGGACCGCTGTGCGGCCCGGTAGGCCTAGACTATCAACTACGCTATCAGTTGAAAATTTACCGCTACCGGGCGAGTTATCCAAAGGCGAGATCGAAGCGGCCTGCGAAACCCTGCGCCGGTGCGGGCTCTACAAGGCCCGCCTGCAGGCGGGCCTGCACCGCCCTGAAGCGGTGGCGGGGCGAGCCCCTGTTCGAGTTCCACGCCTTCGAGGCCAAGTGTCCTCGGAATCCCGACGACTGTTCGGACGCCGACTTCGAGCGTCTGCAGGCAGCCCTTGAGCGCGCCTGGGAGGATAGGGGATACCCGCATCGCGCGCCGTATCGAAAAGCTCCTCATCGCCGCCGGCCCCGTGCCTTTCTTACCGCCGCCGGGCATCGGACCCGACTTCTCGCCGTCGGGACCGGAAGCACTCGGCATGCTCATCGGGGTGCTCGGACTCAACGAGATAATGAATGGGATTGCCGCCGGAGATGAAGCGTGACCTCAAGAAGCTGGCGCGCCAACAGGGCAATGAGGCGGCGGCGGAGATGCTGACCACCTTCTTGAAGGTGGCCGCCGATATTGCCGACCTGGAGCTGGAGAAATGAGTGATCCCTATCTGATCCTCGGCCTTACGGAAGACGCGGACGACGCTACCGTTGAGGCCGCTTATCTGGAGGGTATAAAGCGTTTTCCACCGGAGCGTGCTGCCCCCCGCTTTAAGGCTCGGCCTACGCCTTGTTCGACACCGCGCCGCCGGAGCCGGTCGGTCTTCTGGACAAGGCCGCTCCGATCGGCGCCTCACGCCGTCCGGAGCCCGAGCTGTTCGCGGCCCTGCTGCGGGGATACCTGATGGACGAGGCCGCCAAAGACCACCTCACGGCCCGCTTCAGGGCCTATCTGGACGGTGCGGATAGTGCATCCGCAACGGATGCGGGCAGTGAGGACGCATTGGCCCCGGATCTCTTTACCCTGCTGGCGGAGGTAGCCACGCTCAAGAGCGAGGTCAAGCTCGAGTCGTGCACCTCAAGTCCGCCTTCGGCGAATTTCGCGGTCTATACACTGCCCTGCGTGAGGCCAACACCCGTCTGGCCGATGAGCAGGCACGATGTCGGGAGCAGGAACAGCAGCTGGGGCAACAGGCGCAGAAGGAATTACTCCTCGACCTGCTGGACCTGCGCGACCGCTTGCAGGCGGGCCACGACCAGGCGCTCCGCTTTCGTCCGGGCCGATTGGCTCGTCCAGGTCGAGTCGCCGTCGTTTCATCGCGTCCATGGCCGAGGGCATGGCCAAAGTTCGGCGCTTTCGCCAAGATCGACCTGCGGGTCGCGCGCATCGCCGCCGCGGACCATGTGGAGGGGGCCAACAAGCTGTTGCGACTCGTCCTCGACCTGGGCGGCGAGACCCGAACCGTCTTCAC
>Ga0209052_1000132_pt1 | contig 28724 bp, 27 predicted proteins | sample WorMetHEROISLAND_2_FD_187409 | JGI IMG/M metagenome (GOLD analysis project Ga0209052, IMG submission 187409) | Marine gutless worms symbiont microbial communities from Max Planck institute for Marine Microbiology, Germany - Olavius sp. 4 HERON... | ecosystem: Host-associated > Annelida >...
ATAAGTAGTCGGTGTAATCAATTGCTATTTGTGCGTTTGTAAAAATCTTGAAGAAAAAAAACCAGAAATTAGGCGCACAAGGTGAGCCGGTGTCAGTAAGTAAAATTCGATTTGGGCAACAGCCCGTCAAGGTTTAGACAAATCTGATGATTGGATGAGATATTGAAGCCGCCGTTGGCAAAAAGACCTTGAACGATGAAGCCAGCAGAGATACTCCCGCCATCGGCGGGTTGGTCGCAGATCCAATAACCCTGAACGATGAACCCCAGAACCCGAATCCCATGAACCCATGCAGGGACACCATTTAATCCTGGGGCAACTCGACGACTTTTTGACCGGCGAGACCCTAAAAGATACCCACGACGAACGCTACCGTCAACAAGTGGGACGGCTGCTCGTCCTACGCAAGGGATATCTCAAGAGCGACATCGAGCCCCGCAAGAAACTGATCGTCCGGGCCGGGGAGCATCGGGCTGCCATAAAGATTGATTTCTTAATAAACCTGGCGGGCAAATCCAGGATGGTCATCAAGTACGGACCCGGCTCGATTGTCACGCGCCGTCGACCGCTTGTGGCCATATCGCGGGTGCTGACGCCCTATCAGATACCGGTTGCCGTCGTTACCAACGGCGAAGACGCCGAGGTCATCGATGGGTCGACGGGCAGGGTTCTGTCGCGGGGGCTGGAATCCATTCCTTCTAAATCGCAGCTGATTGACATGACGTCCGGCAATCAACCCGAACCGATCGAGGCCGGCCGCGCAGACATGGAATCCCGCATCGTATATTGTTTTGAAGTGGACGGAAGCTGTCCCTGCGATGAAGATATTTGCAAATTGGAATAATAATGCTTGAATTATCGTCCAAATTGTAAATTTCGCTTGCATTTTTTTCTTGCATTTCTTAATTTTGTTATATATTCAACCGGATGGAATCTGATAGAAATAAGAAATAGCTTCTGCAACCGTAAATGATCAACGAGGAGGTTAGACATAGCTGCACCAAGACGACCCCATCGACCGATTCGTACAGATAGAGTTAACATTAACAGAAATATCAGGGCCCGAGAGGTTAGAGTAATCGACCCTGATGGCAAACAGATCGGTATTATTCCCACGGTTGAGGCGCTTGATCAGGCAGCTGAATTTGGTCTCGACCTGGTGGAAGTTTCACCCAATGCGAATCCCCCCGTTTGCAAGATTATGGATTACGGTCGCTATCGCTATGAGCAGACCAAGAAAAAGCAGGAAGCCAAAAAGAAACAAAGCACATTCCAGGTAAAGGAAATCAAGGTCCGCCCCAAAACGGGTGAACACGACCTGCAGGTCAAAATCGGCCATATAAAGAAATTTATCGGCCGCCGGGATAAAGTCAAGGTAACCGTGATCTTCAGAGGACGAGAGATCACCCTGTCCAAGTTGGGAATGGCTGTGCTGGAGAAAATTGCCGAAGAGACCGAAGAAATCGCTCTGGTAGAACAAACTCCCAAATTTGAAGGCCGTACCCTGGCAATGATACTGGGGCCGAAATAATTTGATCCGGGTATAACTTAAACGCTAACTTTTAACTCAAGACACCGACCAAGTAAACAGCATTGATTATGACGGTGGCGTGGGCCGGTTTTCGGTAGCTCACGCCATCTATTTTTAATTATTCAAAAAATGCAGATTTCTACCGGTCTGAATCCCAAAAGGGATCAGCCGGCAGGTGAAGGAGAAGCTTCATGCCGAAAATCAAAACAAATCGCGCTGCCGCCAAACGCTTTAAGAAAACAGGAACCGGAAAATTTATTTTTAAAAAATCGTGCGCCAACCATATCCTGACCAAAAAGACTACCAAACGGAAGCGGTCGCTGCGGCAGCCGCACATCGTTGCCGGCTCGGACCGCAAGGAGATCCGGCTGCTGCTGCCCAACGGGTAGCTCTGCAGAGGACAGAATTCGAAATAAAGAGGCGCTCGAACTCGGATCTGGGATGACAGGTTGGGGATAGTAAGTGCAAGGCGCATGGAGCAAAGCGCATGGCGTTGGAACCTCAGAAGACAGAAAACCATTGCCATAGAGCAGGGCTTATAGAGTAAAGCGTTAGAATTTTCTAAATCACCGCATGATAGGCTGGTACGCTATGCGCCATGCGCTATGCCCTTAGCACTACAGCATCGAGCATCCAGTAACCAATAACCATCAAAACAATCTTAACATTCTATATAATCGAGGTAATTAAAATGAGAGTTAAACGTGGATTCAAGGCCCGCAGACGCCGAAAAAAGGTGTTGAAATTGGCCAAAGGCTTCCGGGGCGGCCGGAGCAAACTGTTTCGAACAGCAACCGATGCCGTCGACAAGGCCCTGATGTATTCCTACCGCGATCGCCGCAGGCGCAAGCGCGATTTCCGGCGGCTTTGGATAACCAGGATAAATGCCGCTTCCCGGCTCAACAACTTGACGTACAGCAAATTCATTCGCGGGCTCAAGCTTGCCGGGGTTGAACTCGATCGCAAAGTTCTCGCCGAGTTGGCCGTTTCGGACCCTAACGGATTCGCAAAAATTGCCAATCTGGCCGCACAACAACTATAGGAATGACGAATGAATAATGAATGATGTGGATGTCGCCGGCGCAACCCTGGCGCTTGCACCGCGTTTCGTTCTTTTTCGGTATAAAATCGAAGCAATTCCTTCATTCAACATTCGTCATTCGTCATTCCAAGCGTGGTGGCATGGAAAACAATCTAGACCAGATACACCAGCTAGCCCTGGACGAATTGCAAGGCGCTCAAAGCGGCCGGCAAATAGATGATATCTCGACGCGATACCTGGGGCGCAAAGGCCTTTTGACCCAATTTCTGCGCAATATATCGAAACTGCCGGCCGAACAAAGACCGGCTGCCGGCAAACGCGCCAACGAGGTCAAAACGGCACTGGATACGGCGCTCAAATCCGCGACAGAAAGGCTTGCATCCAAAGCCGACGAACAGGACGCCCAAATTGATGTCTCCCTGCCGGGAAGGATCTCCGCTCGCGGCACCTTGCATCCGATAACCCAGGTCAATCAGGAAATTTGCGACATTTTTTCGAGTCTGGGTTTCGATATCGGAGAGGGACCGGAGGTCGAGTCGGACTGGTATAATTTCGAGGCCCTCAATTTTCCCAAAGATCACCCGGCCCGGGACATGCAGGATACGTTTTTTGTCAGCGACGATATCGTCCTGAGGACTCACACCTCGCCGCTGCAGATCCGGACGATGGAATTGCAGCCGCCGCCCGTAAGAATCATCACGCCCGGCAAGGTGTACCGGTGCGACTCCGACCTGACCCACACCCCCATGTTTCATCAGGTCGAAGGTTTGCTGGTGGACGAAAACGTGTCCTTTGGCGACCTGAAGGGAATTCTGACCACCTTTGTCCACCAGATGTTCGACCCACAGACGAGCCTGCGTTTTCGCCCCAGTTTCTTCCCGTTCACCGAACCCAGTGCGGAAGTGGACATTCTTTGCGTCATGTGCCGCGGAACAGGCTGCCGGGTATGCTCCCACACCGGTTGGCTCGAAATCCTCGGCTCCGGCATGGTTCACCCGGCCCTGTATGAAAATGTGGGCTATGATGCCGAACGCTACACCGGATTTGCATTCGGGATGGGGGTGGAAAGAATCGCCATGTTGAAGTACGGCATCGATGACCTCCGCCGTTTCTTCGACAATGATGTGAGGTTCCTATCGCAGTTTTGAACTAATCGCATAGTCAAATATTGAATTCGTAGCGGGCTTAGCGGTTTGAGGAGCGCTTCGCTTTAGGATAGAGGCTGAAAAACAGAATGTTCAGACCTCCAACCTCAAACCTCGAATCACCGCGGGGGCCTTGAGCTCAATTGCCAATCAACTATAAAGCGAGATAGAGGAAATAATGAAGGCTAGCCTCAGCTGGCTCAAAGATTACATAGACATCCAGATGGATGCCGCCGATCTGGCCGATGCGCTGACCATGGCGGGCCTGGAAGTGGAATCGGTCTCGGATCGCTATGCTTACCTGCAAACGGTGTTCGTCGCGCGCGTGACCCAGGTGAATCCCCATCCCAATGCCGACAAGCTGACCCTCTGCCGGGTCGAGGCAGACGAGACCAGCCGGACAGTGGTCTGCGGGGCACCCAATGTCACCGAGGGCATGCTGGCGCCGCTGGCCCTGCCCGGAACGGTTTTCCCTGATGGCACTCAGCTGGAAAAAAGCGTGATACGCGGTGAGCAATCCGACGGTATGCTGTGCAGTGCCATGGAACTGGGGCTCGGCAGCGACGGCAGCGGCATCATGGCCCTGGACCCGTCTCTGAGAACGGGTGATCCGCTCGCTGCGGCCCTCGGCCTGGAGGATACGGTCTTCGAATTTGATCTGACCCCCAACCGTCCCGACTGCCTTAGTGTGATCGGTATCGCGCGCGAGATTGCCGCCATCCAGAATACAGCGCTTAAATATCCGGACTACGAACTGGCCGACGGGCAGGACGTCATTTCCAGCTTGACCTCTGTTAAAATCGAAGCACCCGAACACTGTCCGCGGTATTCCGCCAGGCTGGTGGAAGACATAGTGATCAAGCCCTCGCCGTTTTGGATGCAGGATCGCCTGCTGTCGGTCGGACTGCGACCGATCAACAATGTCGTCGACATCACTAACTATGTGTTGATGGAGACCGGCCAACCCCTGCATGCGTTCGATTTTGATCTGCTGGCGCAGCACCGCATCGTTGTCAAAACCGCGGCCGAAGGCGATAGTTTTGTCACCCTGGACGAAAAGGAACGTCAACTCAACTCCCAGATGTTGATGATCTGTGACGGAGAAAAACAAGTCGCTGTCGGCGGTGTTATGGGCGGTTTGAACTCGGAGATCGAAGAGACCACCCGTCGGGTGCTGATTGAAGGCGCATATTTCAATCCGGTCAGTATTCGCAAAACATCAAAAACCTTAGGGTTGAGCACCGACGCCTCCCATCGCTTCGAACGCGGGACGGATCCGGAAGGCACGGTGCGGGCGGTCAACCGGGCCGCCGCGCTGATGGTGGCGCTGGCCGATGGGACCCTCGTCGAAGGCCTGATCGACGAGTACCCGCTGCCGCAGAAAGTAAACCGTGTCAGCCTGAATACCGCCGGCACCCGCCGGCTTTTGGGCATTCATCCGGACGGCAGTGAAATTAAGAAGCTGCTGGAATCCATTGAATTTAAAGTCGAAGAGATGACCCCCGCAAACGGAGATCAGCAGCTGGTCGTCGTCCCCCCCACCTTTCGGGTGGATATATCGCGACCGGAGGATTTGATGGAGGAGATCGCCCGCCTCTCGGGCTATGACGGAATACCGACAACGTTTCCGGCCATGCCGGCCGAAGCACGCCCGCCGGACCGCAACCTGGAATTTCGCAGCCGGTTGAAAAATTTGATGGTCGCTTTCGGATTTGCCGAGGCCATCACCTACAGTTTTGTCGCCGAGGCTTCCTGCGATCGGCTGCGGCTCAAGCCCGATGATCACCGGCGCAACCTCATCCACATATTGAATCCACTGTCGGAAGAGCAGACGGTCATGCGGACGTCCTTAGCCGGCGGGCTGATCCTAACGGCAGTTTACAATATCGCCCAGCAGGCCAAAACGCTGAAAATATTTGAAATCGGAAAAGTATTCATCAATAAGCAGCCCGGCGAACTGCCCCGGGAACCGGAATTTTTGGCAGCCCTGTGGACCGGATCGCGTCAGGTCTCTTCCTGGCACGGCCGTGAGATCCAGTGTGATTTTTACGATATAAAAGGTGTCGCTGAAGAGTTGCTGGCTGCTCTCAAAATCGATAACGTCCGCTTTACCGCCAAATCCGAGGCCGACTGCGATTATACCCGGCCCGGCCACACAGCTCAAATTTTCACCGGCGACAAGCCGGTCGGCCAGGTGGGTGAAATTCACCCCCTGGTACGGGAGGCCTTCGATTTAAAGCAGACAGCCTATTATCTTGAACTCGATCTGGAGTCAATGATCGCCTTGGTTCCGGATACCGCAAGCTCCAAACCGATTCCCAAATTCCCGGCGATTTTCCGGGACATCACGGTCATCATCGACCGCGGGATCGAAACCCAGACGGTGCTGCGGGCCGTCGAAAACAGCCGCGAGGATCTGGTTGAAAAGTTGCATCTATTTGATGTCTTTGAAGGTGATCCCATTGCGGCCGGCAAAAAGAGCGTTTCCTTCAGGGTTACTTACCGGTCGCCGCATAAGACCCTGGAAGACAGCGACGTTAGTGATCTTCACAAGTCGATCACAGATAATTTATTGAAAACATTTAATGCCAGCTTACCATAGATATTGAAGATTGAAGATTTGTGTCCCGCCTGGGCAGGACACAAATCTTCAATAAATTATTTGGGTAACCATGCAGAATAAAAAACCTTATCAGACAAAGATCCCTGACAAGCTTTATTTCAAGATTGGAGAGGTCAGCGACATTTCGGGACTCCCAAGCCATGTTTTACGATTTTGGGAAACGGAGTTTAAGAAGATAAAGCCCCGCCGGACCTCTACGGGACAACGCGCGTATACCCCCAAAGATGTCGCCATGATTCTGGAAATCAAGCACCTGCTCCATGAAAAAAAGTTCACCATCGAGGGTGCCCGCAAATATTTAAGCTCCAAAATCCGGACGGAATCATATGACCGGGATTTTTTGAAAGATCTGAGAAAGGAATTGGTGAGTATCCGGGAATTGCTCGACAGCAATTAATTTGACGAAAATTATTGACAATTAAGAGAATTTGTCTTAAATATTCTTTCTTAGGCGTCAAGTGATCGTAACCTTCGCATAGCGTTAGCGAGGGTCGATCGCAAAGGCCGCCAGGCAAGGTCTTTGCAGAAGGTTCATTAGGCAAAGATATTCGAGCGGGCATAGCTCAGTTGGTAGAGTACAAGCTTCCCAAGCTTGGTGTCGCGAGTTCGAATCTCGTTGCCCGCTCCAACTAATGCTCACCGTTGCCGTCGTGGTTAGCGGCTTGGGCAGGCACCGTTTCCGAATTGTGGAATGAACTTAACTTTTTCCTTATGGCTATTGGTATGAACAGATAAACTTTCGCGCTGTACATCAAGAGGTCAACCTGAAACATGAGGAAACGGGCTATAGCCCGTTTTTGTGTTTTTATACCGTTATTAGAGCGTAAGTGGAAACAAAGAAAAAAAATAATCCCAAAAAAATCCGGCGACACCACCGGGATCAAAAAGCTGTCAATGAACGAAAGGTGGCCGGGTTGGTCAGGGCACTGGCCGAGCCGCTGTGCGCATCCGAGGGTCTGGAACTGGTTCACGTGGAATATCAGCGGGAGGCCAACGGCAGGATTCTAAGGCTCTATATCGACAAACCGGGCGGGATCGTTCTTGACGACTGCGTCGCTGTCAGCCGGCAGATGGGCGACATTCTGGATGTCAACCTGGACGATATTGGACCGTACAATCTTGAAGTTACCTCGCCGGGACCGCAACGGCCGCTGGGCAAACGTGAGGATTTTGATAAATTTAAGGGTAGCCGGGTAAAACTCAAATCGAGTCGACCGCTAAATGGGCAAAGAAACTTCACCGGGATTCTAAAGGGAATATCCGGCGGGCAGGTGACCCTGCAGATCGGCGAAGAAGCCATCGTGATACCGTATCAGGATATTTCGAAAGCACGACTTGCAGAATAAATGGAGATCGCTGATGTTTACCTCAGACATAAAACGGGTTGTTGAACAGATTAGCCGGGATAAAGGTATAGACCGCGAAGTCCTTATCAAAGCGATGGAGGAGGCCTTGCGGTCTGCTGCCAGAAAGAAATTCGGCAACAAACTGGATATCGAGGTGCAATACAATGACGAATCCGGTGAGATCGAGGTGTTCCAGTTTAAGGACGTCGCCGAGGTCGTCACCGAACCGGCCTACGAGCTGAGCCTTGAGGAAGGCCGCAAACTGGATCCCGAATGCGAGGTCGGGGACAGCCTGGGTTCCAAGATGGACGCCAGCACCTTCGGCCGTATTGCCGCTCAGTCAGCCAAACAGGTCATCATCCAGAAAATGAAAGATGCCGAAAAAGACGCGGTCTATGCCAGTTTCATCGACCGCAAGGGAGAGATCATCAATGGCATCGTTCAGCGCATAGATCGGGGCGACATTATCGTGAATCTGGGGCAAACCGATGGCATCGTGCCGATCCGCGAGCAGGTGCCGCGAGAATCCTATCGCCGCGGAGACCGTATCCGTGCCTATATTCTTGACGTGCTGCACGAGTCGCGCGGTCCCCAAATCGTGCTCTCACGGACCCATCCGAATTTTCTAATCGACCTGTTTCGGACCGAAGTGCCGGAAATCAGTGAAGGCATTGTCAACATCATGGGCGCATCCCGTGAGGCCGGCATACGGGCCAAGATCGCGGTAGCCTCAAACAACTCCGACATCGATCCCGTCGGTGCCTGCGTGGGCATGAAGGGCAGCCGGGTGCAGAATGTAGTGCAGGAACTTCGAGGTGAAAAAATCGACATCATCCCATGGCATATGGACCCGGCCAAATTCGTCTGCAATGCCCTGGCACCGGCTGAAATATCCAGGGTGATCATCGATGAAAGCAGCAAAATGATGGAGGTGATTGTCCCGGATGAATTTTTATCAATCGCCATTGGCAAGAAAGGCCAAAACGTCAGACTGGCTTCCAAGCTTACCGGCTGGCATCTGGATGTAAAAAGTGAAACCCGCTATAACGAGGCCATGCAGACCGGCTATGACTCGCTGGTCGCACTGCCCGGCGTCGGCATCAGCTTAGCCGACGCCCTGTACGAAAGCGGTTTTTATTCGGCCGAAGAAGTCAGCGAAGCCGGCATCGAAGATTTGATTCAGATTCGAGGAATCGGAGAAGAAAAAGCAGTCAGACTCCTGGAAGCCGCCCAGCAGGCCGCCCTAGAAGCCGCCAGGGAAGATGAAGAGGCCGGGGATGGTGCGGACGGTGCGGCTTTAGAAGCTGAATCCGGAGATGAGAAAAGTGCGCAGGCGCCATCGGAAGCATCCGCTGAAGCTGAACCGCAGTCAACCGGTGAAAGTGAGCCGGAACCGTCCGACGAAGCAGAATCGGAAGATAAAAATGGTTGAATCCTCCAGAGGCGGACAAGTAGTGAATATTCAATGGCCGATGCCGGCTAGGCCGGATTAGGCTTTAGGGGGACGTAATGGCAAAAATCAGGGTTTACGAACTTGCCAGAGACCTTAATCTGACAAACAAAATTTTGCTCAGCAAGCTGAGTGACCTGGATATCTCCGTCAAGAGCCATATGAGTGCTCTGGATGAGGAAACCGTTGCCAGAATAAGGACCGAGTTTTTCGGCAAAAAGGAAGAAACCATTGTGGAAACACGGGTAAAGCCGAATATTATACGTCGGCGCCGCAAAAAAGTGCAGATCGAAGTGGCACCAGAGCCTTCGGCGGAACCCGAAGAAGCGGCCGTCGCTGAGCCGTCGGCCGAAGACGCCCCCGAAGAAAAAGTAGTTGAAAAAGAAGCTGCCCCTGCGGAAGCGCCTGCTGAGGCTGAGGTGGAAAAGCCCGCCGAAGAAACAGTTCCGGAAGCCGAAGCTGCTGACGCCGCTGAAACCCCTGAGGCCCCTGAAGCCGCCGAAGCCGCCGAAACCGTTGAAACCGCCGAGCCGCAAGAACTGAAGATAAAGAAGCCCAAAAAGCCTGTCAAGAAAATCAAGAAAGAAGCGGCGGCTAAAATCATCCAACTGCCGGTCAAACCGGTTGAAGCGCCCTCGGAGAAAAAGGCCGCTGCGGCTGACAAAGCCAAAGTCAGGACCCTTCCGACCCGCCAGCCTGCTGAACAGCGGCCTGGCGCGGCCGCAGATGCGCGCTCCAAGGACAGCCGCAAAAAGAAGGGCAAAAAACAGGCTGAAGAAGGTGACCGCCAGAGAAGGTTTTTAAAGAAAAAGATTTCGTTTCGCAAAAAATCGGTAATTGAGGGCCAGGACCTGTATGATGGCGGATTCAAAGGCCGCAAACCCCGCAAGGGAGCCAAGGCCAAAGCCGCTGCCTCGGCCCAAAAAACCCAGATCACCACAGCCAAGGCGATCAAACGCCGCATCAAGGTCGACGATGCCATCATTATTTCCGATTTGGCCAAGCGCATGGGCATCAAGGCCAACGAAATGATAAAAACCCTCATGGGCATGGGATTTATGACCACGGTTAATCAAAGCATCGACTTCGAGACCGCCGCCCTGGTGGCCTCCGAATTTAACTACGAGGTCGAACGCGCTTCATTTGAAGAAGAAACCGTATTAAAGCAGGTTGCCGACGATCCGGAAAAACTACAGGAGCGGCCGCCGGTGGTTACCATCATGGGCCATGTCGACCACGGCAAAACGTCCCTGCTGGATGTTATCCGCAAAACCCGTATAACGGAAAGCGAAGCCGGCGGCATCACCCAGCACATCGGGGCCTACCATGTCGAAACCGACATGGGCCGCATCGCCTTTCTTGACACCCCCGGCCACGAGGCGTTTACCGCCATGCGTTCCCGGGGAGCCAAAATCACCGATCTCGTGGTTCTGGTGGTCGCCGCTGACGACGGCGTGATGCCCCAGACCCTGGAAGCCATCAATCACTCGAAGGCGGCCGAAGTTTCGATCATTGTAGCGGTCAACAAAATCGACAAGGCCAATGCCGATCCTGAGCGGGTGAAGCGGGAATTGGCCGAAAACGGATTAACCCCTGAGGATTGGGGAGGGGATACGATCTTTGTGAATGTGTCCGCCAAGGAACAACAGGGTATCGATGAACTGCTCGAAATGATTTCGCTGCAGGCCGAGGTTCTGGAGCTAAAGGCCAACGCCGACAAATTGGCTTATGGCCATGTCGTCGAAGCCAAGATCGATTCCGGCCGAGGCCCGGTTGCAACCGTACTGGTGCAGGACGGCACCCTGCGAAATGGAGATCCGGTGGTCTGCGGGATTCACTTCGGAAAGATTCGCGCCATGCTGGACGACAGAGGCAACCAGGTGGACAGCGCCGGGCCTTCGATCCCCGTTGAAGTCCTGGGTCTGTCCGGTGTGCCGATGGCCGGCGACGAGTTTATCGCCCTGGCCGATGAAAAGAATGCCAAGCAGGTCAGCGAGCACCGTATCCAAAAACAGCGTGCCAAAGAGCTGGCCCAGACCAACCGGCTCAGCCTGGAAAAACTGTATGAGCAAATCCAGCAGGGCGAAGTCAAGGACCTCAACCTGATTATCAAGGCGGATGTGCACGGCTCGATCGAGGCCCTGGGCGAAGCCCTGACCAAACTTTCCAATGAGGAAGTCAAGGTTAACGTGGTGTCATCAGCCACCGGCACCATCACCGAATCGGACATCTCCCTGGCAGCGGTGTCCAATGCGATCATCATCGGATTCAACGTGCGCCCGACACCGAAAGTCCAGGCGTTTGCCGGTGAAGAAAACGTCGAAATGCGCTTTTACAACGTCATTTACGACATCATCAAGGATGTCAAGGGCGCCATGGTGGGTCTGATGGAATCCACCTACAAGGAGCATGTCATGGGTACCGCCGAAGTTCGCGAAGTGTTTCAGATCCCCAAAGTGGGTGCCATCGCCGGCAGCTATGTCACCGATGGGAAAATGGAACGCGGACAGAGCATTCGGGTGCTTCGCGACGGCGTGGTGCTGTATGAAGGCAAAAACTCTTCCCTGCGGCGGTTTAAAGATGACACCAAAGAGGTTATGGCCGGTTATGAATGCGGCATCGGGGTGGAGAATTTCAACGACATCAAGGTTGGTGATGTCCTCGAATGCTACTATCTCGAAGAGATCCGACCCGAAATCAAGTAAGCAACGTTTGCAGGCACATAAATCCGGGATTTCGAGCGGTGCCGGGGGATAACGAAATTAAGGCAATTTGGGTTATTTGTTATTCGTTAATTGTTATTTGAAACCCCTGAAATCGTCTGGCTGCAGATTGGGTCAATTAATCAACTAATAACAATTAACTAATAACGATTAACAAATATGGTTGTCGGGACAGGACTCATTACTCTCAGGCTGCATGATTGCCGTTCTTTGAAAGGCAAACGCAAGGTGGTCAAGTCGATGATCAACCGGCTGCGCAACAGCTTTAATCTGTCGGTGGCCGAGGTGGGATCTAACGATATTTATCAGAAAGCAGAAATCGGTTTTTCGCTGGTGGGCAACGACAGCTCGATGATCAACTCGAAAATCGATAAGATTTTCAATATGGCCGAAGATCTGGGGCTGGCAGAAATCATCGAAACAGAAATGGAAATCATACATATATGACCCTTTATTCCCGGGCCGACAGGGTCAGCGGTCTAATTCAAGAAACCCTGTCGGATTTACTAAGCAAGCGCATTCACGACCCGCGGCTGGAGATGGCGACCATCACCAGGGTGAAAATGTCAGCGGATCTAAAACTGGCGCGGGTGTACTTTGCGGTATACGGCGATGACCGGAAATCGGACGAGGCGGCCAAAGGCTTTGAGAGCGCCCGCGGTTTTATAAAACGAATTCTTGCACCCAAGCTCGGTTTGCGCTATATGCCGGATTTAAAATTTTTTTATGACGACTCTTTTGACTACGGATCTCATATCGATCAACTGCTTGAGAAGATAAAAACGGAAAATGGACCAGATCGTCAAACAAATTGAAAAAGCCAGACATCTTCTGCTTGTTTCCCATGCCGACCCGGATGGAGACGCCGTGGGTTCGCTGCTTGCCCTCGGCCTGGCCTTGGGCAAGCTGGGAAAAAAGACAACCATGTACAACGCCAGCCCGATCCCGGCCGTCTATCGCTTTTTGCCTTCGGTGCAGCGCATCGTCAGGCATATAAAAAAAGCCAATACCTATGACGTGGCCCTGATCCTTGATTGCGGTCACCTCACACGTATCGGGAACGCCGGCAAGACCGTCGCCAAGATACCGATGATCATCAACATCGATCACCACATTACCAACAATGGGTTCGGCGACATTCAACTCATCGATCCGCTGGCATGCTCCACGGCTGAGATCGTCTACCGGCTGATCAAAGCTCTGGATGTAACCCCGGACAAAGCCATTGCAACGTCCATCTACACTGGCATTCTCACCGATACGGGCTCGTTCCGATTTTCAAGCACCAATCAGGCCGCCTTTGCCATCAGCAAAGAAATGACGGAGCGGGGGGTCGAGCCCCATGCTGTCGCCCAGCATGTCTATGGAACATATTCTCTGGGGCGCATCAAGCTGCTGAACCTGGCCTTGGATTCAATCGAGATATCGGATAACGGCAAATTGTCGGTGATGACCGTCACCGATGCCATGCTAGAAGAAACCAGAACCCAGGCTGAGGATGTCGACGGGTTGATAAATTACGCCCGGCGGATCGAAGATGTCAAAGTCGCTGCGCTGATTCAGGAGCAGAAGAACGGTAAAACGGATTCAAACGGCCAATGTCGCTACCACGTGAGCCTGCGATCAGACGGTAGCGTGGATGTGGCAGCCATCGCCGGCTCTTTCGGGGGAGGCGGGCATGCCAGTGCCGCGGGATTTCAGATAGAGACGACACTGGCAAAATTGAAATCCGACATCAATACCCTGTCGCAGAACTTGTGAAGCGGGGTGTGGGTTCATACGAATCGGGGTTCGGGATTTGGAAATGCGTATTTGGGATTGCAAATGCATGGCGCATAGAGCAAAGAGCATAGCGTTTGAATCTCAGAAGACAGAAAACCATTGCCATGGGGAAGACGTATAGAACCAATCGTTAGAATTTATTAAATCACAGTATCGAAGGCCTGTACGCTATGCGCCATGCGCCATGCCCTTTGCGCTCTGGCATCGAGCAACCAGTATCGAGTATCGTGTATCAACAGCAACGATGCCGCTAATAACGAGTGACCAGATGCCAGAAACCAGCAACCGGAGCGGCATCATCATTATCGACAAACCCGCCGGCATTACCTCGGCCGGGGTCGTGTCGATTGTAAAAAAAGCGCTCAGGGCCAAAAAAGTGGGACATGCCGGCACCCTGGATCCTTTTGCCGAGGGGGTGCTGATTTGCTGTGTCAACCAGGCCACGCGCCTGGCCGAATTTTTACTGCACGGCCGCAAAACATATATCGCCGAGCTAAAGCTCGGAGAGGAGACGGATACCCAGGATTCGACCGGCACCGTGATCGCGAGCACGGCGCCGCAAAATTTTACGAAAGCAACCATCCAAGCGGTAGTCAAAGAGTTCGAAGGGACCCTTGAGCAGCTGCCGCCGGTTTACTCGGCCTTAAAGCACAAAGGTGTCCCGCTCTATAAACTTGCGCGCAGCGGCAAACCGGTGCAAAAACCACCCCGGCGAATAGAGATTCACTATATCCGCCTATTGGATCTGGCCTTGCCTATGATTCGTTTTGAGGTTTCATGTTCGGCCGGAACCTATATCCGGACGCTGGGGGCCGATATCGCGAAAAGACTGGGCTGCGGCGGGCATTTAACGGCGTTAACACGGACGGCCTGCAACGGATGGAATCTGGATCAGGCACTGCCGCTGTCCGATTTGGAACGAATGGTTCCCGGACTGGGGGAATCGCCGCATTTCATCGATATGGCGGACGCCCTGCCGCAAATGCCCGCATTTACGGCCGATGCCCATGTGGTCAAAAAGATCCGGCACGGCCAGGCGATCACAGCGCGGGAGCTCAGCGGTCCGGGAGAATTGGACACTGCCCCCAAGGCGGATTTAACAATAAAAGTTCTTGATCAAATGGGGAAACTTGTTGCAATATTAAACTATCAGGAGCATGATCAGCCATTGAAATACTGCTGCGTTTTTGCCGTATAGGATGATCGATCCTGTCAAGCCGCAGCCGACAGTGAAAAAACTCATTCGAATGATTCTTAACTAGAGGAGGCCAAAAAGAAAGTGACTCTCACAACCGAGGACAAGAAAAAACTGATCGAGAAATTCAAATTGCACGAGACCGACACGGGATCGCCGGAGGTCCAGGTCGGGCTTTTGACCCACCGAATTTCTTATCTTACCGAGCATTTGAAGATTCACAAGAAAGATCACCACTCCCGCAGGGGACTGCTGATGCTGGTCGGACGACGGCGCCGGCTGCTCAATTATGTCAAGTATAAAGACGTCAATCGCTTTCGGACAATTATTGAAACCCTGGGATTAAAAAAGTAAATATCCGGCCCCAATGCTTCTTTATACCCATCCAATTACAGAGAATTTAAAACCGGCGGTACCCGAATCATCACCACCCTATTCCAGATATATCGGGCAAGCATCCCGATTACAATTCGATTTATGGTCATAGGTATCGCTCTATAGGTCCGGATTCATATCCGGAGGCAGGCGACACGGACAGTACCGAGAAGGATGTATGTCCAACCACATCAGAATGTTTCAGTCACAGTGTCGTTCAACAGTTAGGAGATAAAATGGAAATAATGTTTAAAGAAGAAATCGGCGGAAAGACCATGAGCATTCAGGCCGGCAAGGTTGCCAAACAGGCATCCGGATCGGTGGTGGTCCAGTATGGCGACACCATCGTTCTGGTTACCGCTGTATCCGCCCACGAGGAAAGGGCATCGAGCTTTCTGCCCCTTTCGGTCGAGTACCAGGAAAAAATTTATGCGGCCGGCAGGATTCCGGGCAATTATTTTCGCCGTGAAATCGGGCGCCCCAGCGAAAAAGAAACGCTGACGGCCCGTCTGATCGACAGACCCATCCGCCCCCTGTTTCCCAAGCACTACCGCTATGAAACCCAGGTGATCGCCACGGTGTTGTCCATGGACCAGGAAAATGATCCCGACACCCTGGCAATGATCGGTGCCTCGGCCGCCCTTTCGATTTCCGACATTCCTTTTGCCGGGCCCATCGCCAGTGTCCGCGTCTGCCGTATCGACGGCCAGCTCAAGGTCAACCCAGCGATTCCGGAATGGGAAAAGAGCGACATCAATATCATCGTGGCCGGCTCTAAAACCGGTGTGGTCATGGTTGAAGGCGGTGGGGATCTGGTCAGCGAAGCCGAAATGCTGGAAGCTATCTTTTTCGGCCACAAGGCCATGCAGCCGCTGATCGACATTCAATTGAAGCTTCAAGAATCCAACGGGGTGCCCAAGCGACCCTTCACACCACCGGAAAAAGACGAAAATCTGGTCCGCCGCCTGGCCGCGGACGCCTCGGCCCGCATCAGAGAAACCCTGCTGATTCCCGGAAAGGTCGAACGCAGCACGGCCATGCGCAATCTCAAGACCGAGATCGTCGACAATCTGGGTGAGGAATGGGCCGAGCATCAGGCCGAAGCCTATGAAATCCTGGGAAATTTGCAAAAGGATATCAGCCGGGAGCTGATCCTCAAGGACGACCGCCGCATAGACGGCCGTCGTTTCGACGAAATCCGGCCGATAACCTGCGAAGCCGGCATCCTTCCCCGTCCCCACGGCAGCGGTCTTTTTACCCGCGGCGAAACCCAGGTCATCGGCGTGCTGACCCTGGGCTCCGGGCAGGACGAGCAGCGGGTGGAAACCCTGAGCGGCGAAGAGTTCCGCCCCTTTATGCTGCACTACAATTTCCCGCCGTACTCCGTCGGCGAAGTCAAGCGCATGGGGGGACCCAGCCGCCGTGACATCGGACACGGAGGATTGTCCACCCGGGCGATTGAAAGAATCCTGCCCGAAAAAGAAGATTTCGACTATACGATTCGGCTGGTGTCCGAAGTTCTGGAATCCAACGGATCCTCATCAATGGGAACCGTCTGCTCATGCTGTCTGGCTCTGATGGACGGCGGTGTCCCCATCAAGGCGCCGGTGGCCGGTATCGCCATGGGCCTTGTCAAGGAAGGCGATCAGGTCGTCATCCTGTCCGACATTCTGGGAGACGAAGATCACACCGGCGACATGGATTTCAAGGTGGCCGGCACCCGGGACGGTATCACCGCGCTTCAAATGGACATAAAAATCCTGGAGCTTTCGCGGGACATCATGGAAAAGGCGCTGGCCCAGGCCAAATCCGGACGCCTGCACATCCTGGACAAAATGGCGGAGGCGCTTGACAAACCGCGCCCGGACATTTCACCCTACGCCCCGACCATTGTCACCATTCAGATCAAACCGGATAAAATTCGCGAAATCATCGGCCCCGGCGGCAAGGTTATTCGCGGCATCCAGAGCGAAACCGGCACCACCATCGAGGTCGATGACTCCGGCCTGGTGAAGGTGGCCGCCTTTTCGAAAGAGGAGGGTGATGCGGCCATTAAAATGATCGAAGAACTCATCCGGGAGCCGGAAGTCGGTGCGGTCTACGAAGGCAAGGTGGTGAAAATCACCGATTTCGGAGCCTTTGTCCAGATTATGCCCGGTACCGACGGCCTGGTGCATATCTCACAGCTGGCCAATCACCGTGTGACCAAGGTATCCGACATCGTCAGGGAAGGTGACCAACTCAGGGTCAAAGTGCTTGAAATCAGCCGGGACGGGAAAATCCGACTGAGCCACAAGGCGTTGCTGAACGAGGGAGATGGACGTGCCAGTCGCTAAAACCGTTCTGAAAAACGGTATTCGGGTGCTGTCTCAAAAAATACCCCACACCCGCTCAGTGTCAATGGGGGTGTGGGTCGATGTGGGTGCGCGGGATGAAACCGAGACCGAAAGCGGGCTGTCCCATTTTATCGAGCACATGATTTTTAAAGGCACCCGCAAACGTTCGGCCTATCAGATCGCCAAGGAATTCGACGCCATCGGCGGTCACACCAATGCCTTCACGGCCATGGAAAACACCTGCTACCACGCCAGAGTGATGGACACCCATACGGAAACCATGGTCGACATCCTCTCCGATATCTTTATCAACTCGGTCTTCGATTCCAACGAAGTTGAAAAGGAACGGCCGGTTATTTTGCAGGAAATCGGCATGGTTGAAGACAGTCCCGACGAATACGTCCATGTGCTCTCGGGCCATAATTTCTGGGGCGAGTATCCCCTGGGACGCTCCATCCTCGGCAGCCCGGAAAACATTATTCGATTCGATGCCGCGATGCTGAAAAGTTTTTTCCGGCGCCTTTATCAGCCCGAACGCATTGTCATCTCCGCGGCTGGAAACCTGGAACACGATCATTTTGTAGACCTGATCGCCCCGGCCTTTGAATCCATCCCGGTCGGCAACGATTTCCCGCCGCGCCTGATGCCACCGGACCGTTCGGTGGTCGATTTCAACCATCGCGATCTGGAGCAGATGCACGTCTGCCTGAGCACCAAAGGATTGGCCATCACCGATCCGCGCCGCTACCCTTTTTCCCTTCTGAACACCATCGCCGGCGGCAACATGAGTTCCAGGCTTTTTCAGGAGGTGCGCGAGCGTCGCGGCCTGGCCTACAGCGTGTATTCCTTTATTTCTTCCCATGTCGATGCCGGCATGTTCGGTTTCTATGCCGGGGTCGATCCCAGACGCACCCGTGATACCATTGTGCTGATTTTGGACGAGATTGTGAAGTTGACCAAGGCGCCGGTCGAAGAAGCAGAACTCGAGGGCGCAATAGAGTACACCAAGGGCAGTTTATTGCTGGCTTCGGAAAGTGCCGACAACCACATGGTACGCAATGCCCAGAACGAAATGCATTTTGGACGCGATATTCCGCTGGAGGAAATAATTGAAAAAATCGAAGCTGTCAGTGTCGATGACATCCTTGAATTGGCGGATGAGCTCATCAAACCGGAAAAAATGACCTATACCCTCTTGGGGCCGGTGGATGGTCAACAAGAGCAAATAAAAAGTATCTTGCCGGATTAACCGAATCGTGCCTTAGAACTCGCAGGGCGGTTATTTGTTATTTGTTAATCGTTATTAGAACTCGACAAGCAGAGATATATAAAATTCGATAATATCCTTTAAACGATTAACCAATAACCAATAACGAATAACTTTTAAACTTCCCATGAACCCTGCTCCGACTATCAGATTTCTGCGATTACGCCCCGATTCGGATGCGGATATCCCCCTGCCCCGTTACATGACCCCTCAGTCCGCCGGCATGGATATCTGCGTTGCCGTGTCCGAAGCCGTGTCGCTGGCAAAAGGTGAAATTGCGCTGCTGCCCACGGGGTTTGCCATGGCGCTGCCCCAGGGCTATGAAGCCCAGATTCGACCCCGCAGCGGTCTGGCGGCAAAACACGGCATCGGGCTGATCAACTCGCCGGGCACCATCGATGCCGACTACCGCGGTGAAGTCAAGATCGCGGTTATCAACCTGGGCCCGAAACCATACACTTTTCGCCGGGGAGACCGGGTGGCCCAGATGGTCATCCACAGCGTCCACCAGGCTCGGCTGCGGGAAGTTGATTACCTTGACGAAACCGGCCGAAACACCGGCGGTTTCGGGCATACGGGAAAGTAAAGGAATTGGGAATTCGGAATGCGGAATGTCGAAGTAGGAGATGTCTGCTTCTTCTAATTTCCACATTCCGCATTCCCAATTCCGAATTCATAAAAACTTACTCGATCATTATGAGCTCCTGAGCTGAGCTATGATAAGAAACAGACCGTCGTCATATAAATTCGAGGTATGCACCCTGGCCAGCGGGAGCAAGGGCAATGCGACCTACGTATCCGACGGGGAGACATCAGTTCTAATCGATGCCGGCCTGTCCGGCATCGAGATCCAGCGCCGTCTGGCGTCACGCAACCTTTCCCCCGAGGACCTGAATGCCATTATCGTCACCCACGAGCATTCCGACCACGTCAGGGGGGTCGGCATTCTCTCCCGCCGCTATAAGCTGCCGGTATACATCAATCCCAAAACCCGCACGGCCAGCCCCGGTCTTGGCAAATTGCACGAAATCAGGCCCTTCGAATGCGGAACGACATTTAGCGTCAACAAACTGGCCGTTCACCCCTTTGCCATATCCCACGATGCTGAAGATCCGGCCGGCTTCACCATCGGCCTGAATGGCACCACCATCGGAATTGCCACCGATCTGGGGATCGCCACCGCCATGGTCAGGCAGCATTTGAAAGACTGCGCCCTGCTGATTCTGGAGGCCAACCATGACCCGACCATGCTGGAGACCGGCCCCTACCCCTGGCCCCTGAAACAGCGCATCAGCAGCCGAACGGGCCACCTGTCCAACCCGGATTCAAAAAAGCTTCTAAACGAGCTGCAGCACGACAAACTTCAGCACGTCGTCCTGAGACATCTGAGCGAGACCAACAACACCCCCCAGAAAGCCTTTGACGAAGTCGCCCCGGCCCTTACCCGCTGCAAGGCCCGCTTGACGGTGGCCGACCAGTACAGTTCAGGGCCGGTAATCTATCTGAAATAGCGGATTGTTCTCAGATGTTTCCGTAGGTCTGCCAGGTATATAATCTAGAGCGGTCTACAGGTTGGGACTCGATATTATTCAGGTTGCCAGAAGCAATATTTAAAATGATACAATGGTGTATTTATAGCCGAGGTCAACAATTCGGCCGAAGTGTGGATTGTGTAGTCTAATATATAATTTTGGAAAAACTGAATTAGCGAATTATTAAGCTTGCGATATAAATTAAATATCACAAGTAATTTGAAGATTCAAATTTTGCGATATGGAGCCATATGGAATCGTAATGCCGTGTATGAACTGAATCCAAAGCCGTCAGACTTTTGGGATCAGAATGAATACCCTTGTTAGGCAAAATCAGCTCTAACCCTTTTAGCAAATCGGTCGAGTTCCTCTTTAGGAGGATGCTTTGCTGGCCAAGTAAATGTGACACCATCCTCAATGTGGCGCGGCAACACATGAATATGAAAATGCTCAACGGTCTGCCACCCTGCTTTTTCGTTAGCCTGCAACAGTGTCATACCCGCCGGTTGCATGGCTGTCTTGACAGCTTTGGAAATTCTGACTACAGCTTGAAATACCGCGGCTGCTAAATCGGAATTTAGGTCATAAATGTACGGTACGTGTTGTTTGATAGTTACGATTACGTGACCTGGGTTAACTTGACCAGCATCCATGAATGCTATAATTTGAGAATCTTCATAAACTTTACTTGATGGTATTTCACCTGATACAATTTTGCAGAAAATGCATTCAGCCATTTTTTACACCCCTTTTCCGGCTTAACATAATAAATTGGACAGTCTTCAAAATAAGTATAAAAAAAGTACTTTTGTCATCTCAACTCGCTGCTAGACGGAGGCCAAAGCCGCAAGGCCTGCTTTGATGATCTGGGCCAATTCGATGGTGCGGTCCACCAAAGCCCGAGCCGCAGCCACCCCAAATTCGTCTTCCAGCACTATATGGCGGGTTTCAGGTTCAAATTTCCCTTTCCCTTCCCGGGTACTGAACGCGGCGGCGCCGAGTTGATACATTCCATTTGCCATGACCATACGGTGGCTATGGAAGAAAACGTTGATTGTGGATAGCGTAGTTTCCACACCACCACCACGAAAAAAACCCATAGCTATGGCGCCGCCTACTTTATTCTTCAAAGACATATGGTAAAGGTTGCCATGGACAAAGGCGCGGGTGCGGTCGATAAGGTCAGCCGTAGCGCCGGATAGACGTCCGAAATGGGCCGGGGAAGCCACGATAATCCCGTCGGCTAACAAAAGCTTGGGATAGATGTCTTCCATGTCGTCTTGCTGGGCGCAAGGTTGATCTTCCGTCTGGTTCACGACGCACCAATTGCAATGATTGCAGGGGGCGATCTTCTTTCCCGCCAGTGTGATCAGTTCCGTTTCCACGTCCGAATGGTTGCCTGCCTGGGAAAGCGCCTCAGCCAGCAAAGCTTCCATGTTTCCTTTTTTCACACGACTTCCGCAAAAACCAATGATCTTGATCATCTTGCCTCCTTTGCCTCGAATTATGCAGCAATCGCCGTGATCTGAGCGATCCTCGGTGCATTATTTTCCAGCGATAAGGGATTTTGCATGTAAATTTAGTTTTTAAAATCAATTAGAGATTCCAGTTATAATCAGAGATCGTCTGCAAATAAATCCCTCGACCGCTTGCTAGCAACTTGTTATTGGATCCGAAAATTAAAACCTCTGCTGTTGAGATCCTGCGGCCTATCTTCAGAATTGATCCTTTGGCGATTATTGGCCCTTCATTTGCCGGGCGGCAAAAATCTACACTTATATGTGCCGTTCCCGTTATTTGGGCACCCTCAGAAAAGAGGGTGTACAACCCCGTCAAGTCAATTAGCGAGGATAGTATTCCGCCGTGAACGATTGGTTGAGGCTCCGGATTGCTGACGATTTCCTGTCGCCAGGGCATGTGGATTTCTAAACCGGACTCTGTCAGTTTTCCGATTTTCAGGCCTAACCACCGATGAAACGGTGAAATATTGAGATATTCTGTTAGCTGTTCAAGGGTAGGTTTCGACATTTTGGGGTCATTCATGTTGTTTGCTCCCAATAGATTTCGTTGGCGCTGGGTGTTGGGCCTAAGACAGATGACCGGTAATTTGTGAAGATTCGCTCAGGATTGCAGATTTTTTTGCCAATATCACATGCGTACTAACACTGTACCCTGAACTGACTGAGCACCGATGGTCGTATTTCTCAGCCACAGTGTATTTCATCCAAAGTCAATTTCCAGGATAGTGAAGTCATCTTCGAATCGATCCCTCTGGCTGAGCTTAAGACCATTATCATATAAGTAATCCAGACTGGATCGCCTGTCGTCTTCAATCCTACTCATGAATTCTGAGAATTCATTGAAACGCCACATTGACCCGTCTGGTTTTTCTACCTCATAGACACCGTCCGAAAACAGATAAAGCTTGGTTACTTGGCCGATGGTGTGTTTACTCTTTGGATAGTCCACATCCGGCATGCCGCCGATAATGTAATTGGGGGTCCGCAAAAGCTCCGGCTTAGAAGCCGACGTTTCGGAGCCGTCAAATACCAGGGCGGGTGGATGGCCGGCACTGGCATAAGACAGTTCGCGTGACGGTTTGTTATAAACGCCGTACCACATAGTGAAAAACATATCATTGTTTTGTTCACCCGGAAACGCGGCATTCAAGCATTTCAACACGCTCTCGGGATCGTTGAAAACGGCGTCTGGGAGTGATTGGGAACGCAATGCATTCATTACCGAAACGGAAAGCAGGGCAGCACCGACGCCGTGGCCGCTGACATCGATAAGGTAAAATGCAAAATGATCCCGATCGAGCCAGTGGTAGCCGAAAGCGTCCCCACCCAAGGATGTTGATGGAACAAATCGCCAGTCTGTTCGAATAGTGCCTTCGGTGATTGGCGGGGGCAGAATAGTTCTCACGTAATCAGCCGCTTCTTCCAATTCCCTGTTGAGCTGCTGAAGGGCATGGTTCCGTTCAAGCAAGGTCTGCTCGATTTGGATATTTTTCTCTGCCAGTTCGAGGTTTGTCGACCTCAAATTTTTCTCGGCTTTATCCGCTGTCCGCACGTAATAATTGATGAGTAATGCCAAAAGCAGCAGGACGGCAAAACTAGAAGATAAATATTGAAGTTTGTATTGGGATGGTGAAAGAATATAAATCTCCGGTGTCTTGAAAAACAGATAGAGGATGAAGTAGGCAAAAAAGACAATTGTGAAACAAAATATGCGTACTGATTTCTTCCAGTTTGCATTGAAAAAGGAGAGACCGATCAAATAGACAAGCCAGAGCTGAAGACCGGATTCCCATCCAACAAAATACACACCAAAGACTTGATGGAGAAGCAATTCAATAAAGGCAAGGGTAAAGGCAATGTTATGCCTACCCAACCGATTCAGGAAAAATGCAAGGGTAAACGTCGGTACGCTAAAAAGGGCATTGAACCAGACCATTTCGACCACGTTCAGTTCTCGGAATCTGACAATCAGTAAGGCATGGCCGAGTGCGCCAATAATATAGGCGACCTGGGTGATGACAAAAAATCTTTCGTCCTTCTGTTTGACGGCTTCAGGTATTATATTGATCATTTGGGATTTTCCGATCCGTTGAAAATTTTGTCGCTACTTTGCTGCTTTTCAGGGGTGCAGGAAGCTTTTTTCGAAATAGTCAAATATGCAACTTTTAGTGCAATGTTTCGACATGTAAGTGCTCGGTTCGATATTCACCCGGAGTTGACCCGGTCCAGCTTTTAAAAGCACGGAGAAATGAATTGCTATCCTGATAGCCGAGCAAGAACGAGATCTCGGGCGGCGAAATCACCGAGCGTGCCAGGTAATGTTGCGCAAGGGCCTGTCGGGTCGAATTGAGGACCTCTTTATAGCTGGATGACTCTTGGCTTAATTGTCGCTGCAAGGTTCGTTTGCTCATGGCCAATCGGTGGGCAGCCTCTTCGATAGTGCTCTCACCGCTTGGTAGCATTTCCAGCAAAGTGCTTTTAACCCGTTGCGTGACAGTTGTCTCGGTTTCAAGATCGGAAAGCCGCTGTTTTAGCTCGGCCTCAAAAAAGTTCCACATGGCGGCATCTTCCGTGAGAAAGGGCCGACTCGCATCTCTGGCCGTAAATCCGAAACGAATAACCTTGCCCGGACGTATCGGATTGCCGAAATACGCTTCATAAGGCGCACTGCTTTTCGGAAGCTGGGGGAGTTCCAGAAGCACGGGCACGATTTCTTCCCTCGTCGCCAGGCGAGCTAATTGGGTAAAGAAAACAAGCTCAGTCGCCCCCAGAGATCCGGGAATTTGATCGGTGTATCCGTAACAGTCGAGCGTGGCAATTGTCCGATCCTTTCCAATATCCACAGCCAGGGTCATCGGACCAATCAGTGGCTTAAATTTGGCGAGGCGTTGCAGGGCTGTATTCAAGTTCGGACTGCAGATGCTCGCAAAAATTGGCGGATCGAACGCTTCAACCGAAATGGCCTGGCCCACCAGCAAAGGCAGTTCCTCTGCTCCCGCAGCCTGCTCGAGTCCTATCCAAAGGTTGAAATAGTCTTGTGGACTCAGAGTGGCATCACGGCGAGAAAACAGATCAGCCGGGAGACCCGCCAATGCCAGCACATGGGCCGGGTTGAGCCCCATGTCGGTCAGCATGATTTTCCAGCCGCGTTGAACGGTAAAATGAGTGGCCTTTTTCATATTGTTATCCCCATATGATTCAAGTTCATAATTCTATTCAATTCCCGACAAAGTTGACTGCTTTTCTGCGACTCCTTCCAATGCCGCGGTATAGGGTTCTGCCCTGGGTTCGGAAAACACATCCACCATCAAACCAATTGCACTGGTTAAGATCTGCTTACATCAAAGCTTTAAGATATTTTGAATACTCAGCAATTGATGTGTACGAATATGCTTCAATAATCATTTGGAATAGGAACAAGATCATTACCGCAAAGGAAATACCATTTAGTATCGGCTTATTTATAAAAAGTATAAGAAGTAAAGGAATCGCAATAAATGCTCCAAACACCATTTGGTAAATTGGGAAACCTTTTTCCACTTTTTCCATTCTGATTATTTCTTCTTCTACAAACTGAACATGATTTTCTTTATCTCCTTTTATTCCATTATCTAAAATTTTTTGGCTAAAATTACTATAAGAAAATCCACCAATCAAAATTAATATTCCACAAACCAATAACCCATATTTTAATCCATTGGAAAGTTGCCCGTTTGGGGCAAAAACCCAGACTGCAATTGCAAAAACTATTAAACCAATTCCCAAGTAGATAAAATTTGTAGCGACTGTTTTTTGGGCTAAGGTGTAATTTTCCAATGCTTGTACGATGTCCATTTTTGCCTCCTATGTTATTTCAACTCGCGCAGGTGCACACCCATTTGCTTTTCTAAAACTGGCTTGATCACAGTTCGGACATTGTATTGCTGATCACCTTCGTAACGGGGTGCGTACGTATCATAAGCGCATTTTACCATCTCGTAGCGCTCGGTAATCGGGACCATGTTATAGGCGTGGCTGACCACGAAGAACTCACCCACCTTGATCTGCTGCATAGCTATCTCGATGAACTGATCTGTGGGCATACCGAATTGCATGTTCTCTTCCGGCCCCAGTTCGGAGACCACGAAGCCTGGGCAAATCAGGCTGACCTCGATGAAGTCGGGCATTTCTTCGTGAAGCGACAGGGTGATGGCGAAAACACTGTGTTTGGTGGCTACATAGGCACCGTTGAGAGGTGTGCCGTGAAAAAACGAGTTTTCTGAGCCCAGATTGTAGATTGCGGCAGGGGTGCCCTGTTCAATAAACCGCTTTCCAAATATCTTGGTGCCGTACACCACCCCATAAAAATTCACAGCGAATATCTGTTCTATATGCTCAATGGGCATATCCAGTACCGGAGCATGGGGTACCATGATACCTGCATTGTTGATGATCACATTCACATGGCCTTTCCAAGCCCAGGCAAAGTCGGCTAATGCCTCCACTTGGTCAGGCTTGGTGACATTGCAGATGGTGTAGGTCGCCTCGACACCGAGCCGTTCTAATTCAGCTACGGCCTCCTGTAGACGGTTCTCGCGAGGTTCAGCCAGAACAATCTTCGCACCCTCTGCACCGAAAGCTTTGGCAAGTCCAAAGCCGATACCCGTGGCACCGCCGGTGATGACCATAACTTTATCTTTGAAGTCCTCCATAATTATTTTTCCTTAATTTTATTTGGGTTACGGTACAAGCCCGTTGTCGACCATCTGTCGAAAAAAGTCGTTCATGGATTCCTGGTGCGGGCGATAGGTCAATCCCAACTCACGCTTTCCTTTTCTGTTGTCCCCAATCCAAGGAATGTTAACGTTGCGGGAAATGATCTTTCTTGTCATTGTTTTGTCCATCATGGGTGCCACAAGCCACACCAGCCATTTGGGCAGTGCTTTTCGGGGAATGGGGTAATCATCGCCATATTTGGGTAAGAGCTCGGCAGCCATATCCACAAAATCCGTGCTATGGGCGTGCACAATATACCGCCCCTTGGCCTTAGCGCTAAAACCAGCTTTGTAGTACGCCTCGGCAAGATCACGAACATCCACTACACCAAATCCCCACCTTGGAGCGCCAGATTTCATGGTGCCATCGCCAAACTGCTTGATCAGTTTGAAACTTTCGGAGGTCGCAAAAGGGTTGATACCGGGGCCGATGACCAGCGTCGGGTTGACAGTGACAAGGTCCCACTGCGACTGTGCATCGTGAATCTTCCAGGCTTCCTTCTCGGCAAGGGTCTTGGAGTAGGAGTATGCCATATGATCTATGGATGCGGTTTGATTCCAGACTTCTTCGGTAAAGACTTTGTTTGGGGTCAACTCAACATCCGCGTTATCGCTGTAAATAGCGGCGCAGCTGCTGGTTACAACCACCCGCTTGACAGACGGAATCTTGCAGGCCTGCTCCAGCACGTTCCGGGTGCCAAGCTTTGCCGGATCAATGAGTTCCTTCTGTGGATCCCTTACATCGATCTTGAAGGGGGATGCCGTGTGAAACACAAGCTCACATCCATTCATCGCCTCGGCATAGGACCCTTCGTCGAGAAGATCCGCCTTGAAATACTTGATTTCTCCGGGCGCATTCTCTGCGGTTTTGTTGAGATATTTTAATTTTTCCGGATTTTCTGGATCTCGAACGGGAGCATGAACGGTTACTCCTTCATCGAGTAATTTTTTAACGATCCATCCTGCTACATATCCGGTTGCTCCGGTAATCATAACTGGCTTGCTTTTGTCTATCTTGCACATTTGATTTTCTCCTCACTGTTTATTGATTTTTATACCTGAACTAATGTGTTTCGCTGGATAATATAATAGTGAAGGGTTGGCCCCAAAAACAATAGCATACGATGCCATTGTTAATACAAAGTATGCCAAAATTTAATATTTGATGCCAGGGGACGTGGATATCCCTTAGAATCCGCCTCGGTAGTCGACAAAATGGGTATTGATATTTTTTTGGCTCAATAAAAAGGAGTAAGAATTTAGTGTTATTAGGTAGGCTTATTGCTTAACAACATATAGCATTAGGATAGCGAATATCACATGTTTACAAAAACCGTATTTTCTTGACGGCCTCATGGGAAAGGACTGTTGGCAATAGCCTTCAGCCAGCGTCAATCCATCAAAACCGCGAAATACTGTCAACATTCTTCTATTTTCAAGATTGGAGATTAGGTATGGAAGTCTGATAATTTTTGCATTAGTCAAAATTGTGTCTTCCGCGCCATTATCGATTCATTTAACAAGAGGGAAAAATTTGAGATTAGCTGAAGAGATAAGGATTTCTAAGGAATTTTAAGGTGCAGTTCAATTAGCTTAATGATTCAATCAGCTTTCCGCCACTTGGTTCTGGCTCTGACCAACTCCCGGCCGTCCCGCTCCCGGATGAGGCTGTGATAAAATTCGCTGTTTTTCGATTCCCGCGGGTGGCATGCCGCCAGGATGCGGTCCTCGTAAAAGGCCTCAGCCAGAAAGTTGATTTCCAGCTCCGCCAGCACCGCCGTATTCAAAACTGCGTCCGGGATACTTTCCAGCAGCCATTCCGCAAAGCTCGCGTTGTTGACATGCTGGTTGATATCGAGATCCCTGTAGCGGACGACAAAGCTTTTTTGGTGAGTAGGTGATTCCAATGCAGGCAGCTTGCCGAGCTCGGCGGGCAGAACGTGGTCGCCCTCCAGCGGTCTGAGCCTGTCGACTAACCTGAATATTTCATAAAAAAGAAGCAAAACCTCCTATAATTTGTTATATATCAATTGCTTAGATTGAAAAACAAAGGAGGTTTTGCCGTGACAAAATGTAACACAGAAACCATCGAATTTACAAGCT
>Ga0209052_1000134_pt1 | contig 28388 bp, 24 predicted proteins | sample WorMetHEROISLAND_2_FD_187409 | JGI IMG/M metagenome (GOLD analysis project Ga0209052, IMG submission 187409) | Marine gutless worms symbiont microbial communities from Max Planck institute for Marine Microbiology, Germany - Olavius sp. 4 HERON... | ecosystem: Host-associated > Annelida >...
GCTATACCAAAAGCAGTTAACGGATTATGAAAGTACTTGTCTAAGCAGGGAGGGATATTTTTATTCAAAAAAAGAAGGGGTCAAAATTCGGTTGTCGGAGGGGGTCAATTTTGCGTTGACATTCCGAGCCATCAGCCCCACCGTTAATGAGAATAATCCTGCCACCGTGAGTGCTGCTATAGTGAATAACATTTCCGTGTATTAAATTATTGTCTCCACCCCATGAGCCAAACACGTTTACTTTGGCGCCATTAATGTCAAACCGGTTATTATAGATTTCAGTATTATTTGGGTTGTATATCACATAGGGATATTGAGACGGATTGGAATGATTATCAACTGTGAAAGTACAATCATGAATCTTCAGGTTTGTAGGCCTGTCAATTCCGTAAAATCGGCTTTCTCCGCTTATGTTGACGGTGCAATTTCGAATATGCGAATTCGAATCACCTGATACATCAAAACCATAAGCGCTTTTTGAAACGCCGCTTTTTATATTTATGCGCACATCGTCCGCAGTAAATGCGATCAGCGATGAACCATCAATTCCCTTAGAGTTTTTAAAAATATTCTCCTGATTGAGTGTTAAATTCTTGATTAAGACATTGCGCCGACCTTGAGATATTTGAATGGCTATTCCGGACCCGTTAGCAGCGTAATTAATTGCTTTTCTATCTCCGCTGCCTTTTAAAGTGACATTGTCCGCGTTTATAATGATACCCGTCCCTGAGCCGATCGAACAGTCCTGGGTAATCACGTACTCCCCGCTATTGGTGATTGTGTATGGAAGCGTGTTAATAAATGTGGCCGAGTATCCTTGCGAGTAGATACCTATAATTGTGCAAAAAATTAATATGAACTCAAAATTTTTCTTCATAGCGCGGCCCCTTGGGAAAATGTTATCAGGGATAACTAATTAGCAATTTATATGCCTTAATACCTTAATTCCGCACATATTTTTTGTTTAAATAGGGGCCTAGGCTGATGTTGGTTTGATTTCATAGCGCTGAATGAAATCAGGCCTCGATTGAATAAATTCTAGAGTGATATCAGTCTGTTATGGCGCTGTTAGGGGGTATTCCTGGAGGGTTGCTAATAATACTGTCGCTAATAATTCCGAACTCTGGCAAGAAAGAGGACGCTATGCCTGGGATACTTGTGGCTGTTCAGTTCGACAGGTGTTCAAAAAAGTATACATTGGTTGTTGCTGGTATGCAATTAACGAATATCCTCGATATTTGTCACTTCGTGTCAGTCCTTCGATACACGACAGACACGGCATCAAGGTATAGGGTCGGCGCGGAGGCCGACCCTACCTTGGTTGAGAGGTTTTCTCGCCATGGGTTCCTGACACTTCAAGAATTTACATACCGATTCGGCTTCGATTGGCACCAGCGATAAACTTTCTGGCGGCGAATCCCAGCATGACGAGAATCCACAGCAGCGCCAGCTCACGCCCCCGGATTTCTTGCCACAAGCTCCATGGTGTGCTTTCTTTTAAACCGGCTTTTGCTGTCGTAATAAAGCAGCCGAGATTATTCGGCAGGATCCCGTCAACCACTTGTTCGACGATGTTGTCGGCGGAGCCGCCGCTTGGATCGGTCTCCGAGCCGAAGGCCAGCGGATCGACGATGATACCATTTTCGATTCCGTCGGCATCACCAAAACCGCCGTCTCTCAGGGTCAGGCTAATCTTTCGGCGACTGCTGCTGAATTCCGTATTCCCGGAGTAGTCCAGCCAGATCTCATCTACAGGATCGTATTTGAAAATATTGCCGTTGATATAGGCCGGCCGGGATAGATAAATGGTCACGGTGGTCACGTCGCCCGGATTTGACACCAGCAGCTTAAAGTCTATTAATCCGAATTCGAAATAGTTGGGTCTCCCGTTTTTGGCAGCGCTCAAATCAGGATCCGCTGGATCCTCGACTTCGAGAGAGACGATGGATTCAATATTTTGAGAATCTTTCGTGCTGATGCATACCTGGTCTTCCTCATCCCCGTACGGCATGCTGACACACTTGATATCGGTCTGATCGACATCAAAGGTTCCATCTGCGTCAAGATCCAGCGTGTCCGGTACTTCCTGAACATCGGGCACCCCGTTTTTGTCGATATCATGTTCGGCCGGACCTGTAACAAATTCCCTTTCCTCCGACCACTCTGAGGCCATATTGTGGTTGTCTATAAATCTGGCCTTCCAAAAGTATTCGGTGTCTTCTTCCAGAATTTGTTTGGGCAGGGTCAGCAATGTCAGCGCGGAACTCGAGGAGATATCGAGAACACAGACGCCGTCAAAGGCACGGGTCACCAGCCACTGGGTGCGGCTGTGACCATCGTTGTCATTCGGATCGCTGAAATCCCCGGTTTCAAACTGCGGCCTCAAGCCGACCGTGGCACCATTTTCCGGCATCAGCAAAGAGGGCGAATTCGGCTTAAGATTGCCCTCGCAGTAATTGGGATCGGTACCGGACTCGAACTCGTTGATATTGCTGACATCATCGTCATCCAGGTCTTCGTCGGCATCGTTTTCAAGAGGATTCAAACCGTGGGCCAGCTCCCAGTCATCCGGCATGCCGTCGTTGTCGTCATCCGTATCGGCGTTGTTGCCCTCGCCGTCACCGTCGGTGTCCAGATATTCGTCGGCATTGTATGGAAATTCATCCCTATCGTCCGGCACGCCGTCTCCATCGCTGTCGCTGAAAGTTTCCCGGGCGACTTCGACGAGGCAGGTGTCGGAATCGGTCAGCCCGCCGTTGTCCGTCACCGTGATCCTGAAGGTCAGACGCTCGCCGGATTGGCCGACGTACGGTGCAACAAACCTGGCTTTGGAGGCGTCGGCGTTCGAAAGCGTTACGGGTGTTCCGGCGGTCTGCTCCCACAAATAGGCAACAATGCTGCCGTCCGGATCCGAGGAGCTCCCGCCGTTTAAAGTCACGGCCTTTCCCTCGGTAACGCTTTGATCCGATCCGGCCTCGGCGATGGGTTTTTGGTTGGGGTCACTTCCGGGATCATTCGGGCTAATCGGGATCGCGGCGGTCAAACCGATTTGACTGCGCAGCATCTTCGTCGCTTCGCCGGTTAGACGCAGATACCAGTCGCTGGGCAAGTCTTCCCCGTCTTCATCCAGGGTAACGAAGCGGCCGGTTGTCGGCGTCTGGCTGTCATTTTCGGCAACTTTATAAATCGCCGTGCCCTCGTCAACCTCGTCAAACATGGCGACATAGATCATGCGGCACCCGGCATTGATGGCGTTGTAAAACTGGCGCCAGAAGAACCGGCCGCCGTTGCGCTTGATGTGGTTGTATTTTTCACCTTTAAGATTCCACCAGGAAAACCCGGGGAACACTACGGGCATATAGTCGATGCCGGCGCTGTTCAGGTCGGCAAAATCCGGTGCGATTTTTTTGTTGCGGAAGTTGTCGGCACCGCTGTTGTCGACATAGCGGCCCACGGCCCAGGGGCTGATGATATCGGCGCTGCGATAGGCTGCCTGCCAGTCAGCGGAATCCGAGCGCCAGTCGTCATCAACTCCCAATTTTAAGGTGACACGATACTTAGCAGGCGCGTCCGTGGTCAGCCAGCGGAACAGGTCGCGGGCCTGGGAAGCAGAGCCCGGTCTGCCGTTGCAGTTAAACCCCCAAATCGAGAGCACCGGGCGGCCGTTGTGATGCAGATAGCGGCTGCTGGCGGTGATCCCCAGATCATCCACCAGGTGGATCCAGTCGTTTTTGATATCATCGACCAGACTGCCGGCATTGCCGCCGGAAATATCGTACATGTTGGCAAAAACTCGACCGTATTTTTCGGCCCCGGCGCGAACATTCTGCAGAACCCGGTCGCGCATACCTCGAAAACTGCCGGTGGCTTCACCAATGAAACGTTGGACAAATACGCCGTCAATGCCGTAGTCCTGCATCCATTTCAAATGGCGCTCCACGGTTTTGGGCGTGTAGGCGCTGTACAAACCGGCATTGCTGCCGTTTGAATATTTAAAGTCAGTGGCATAAAGCTCGTCGGCATCGTACTCGCGCAGATCGGGCCACATATCAAACGTAATGTTATCCGGATTTGGTGTGTTGCCGGATCCGTCCCCCCAGTGTCGCCACCTTTTACCGGCACCGTCTCCCTCGGCATTAAACCAGCCCTGGTAGCCGGCCATAATCTTGTTGTTCAATGTACCGGCGTCGACGGTGTCTCCACCGTCGTCATCGCCGGTACCGTCGCCGCTGCCATCTCCGCCGTCGGCAGGGGAGCCCTCATAGGTTGCCATGATCCCGACGTATTGTCTTCCGCCGCCATCGTGATAGGTAATGTCAATATTGCCGGGGGGCTTCGTTCCAGGAGCGAAAAATGCGGTTGCAAAGCCGTCGCCGTCTCCGAATCCCCACTCCTGAAATACGAGGGTGCCGTTGCCGACATCGGTAAGCTCGGCCGAGTCGTCGCTGAAATAACTGAGAACCTTGAGACCATCGCCAGCCGAGACCGGCACCTGGTAAGGATCTCCGGCACTATCGATGGTTTTGAACTCGATGTTGGCCAATTCCAGTTGAATATCATGGCCATCGAGGACGAGAAAATCGTAGGCTCTGGCATCAGCGGGTATGTCGATGGAACTTTGGCCGCTGTTTTTTCGGATCCACATCTCGACTTTTTTATCTTCCTCGCCACGGACTGCAATGGCCTGGAAGCCCTGGTTATTCATTTTATTCGCGTCAAAATACTCGTTGACCTTGCCGCTGCCGCCGCCGTGGCTGGCGCCGAATGATACAATCTCATAATCGCCCGCCTTGGCAGGCGTTTGCTTGGTCCCGCCGTTGGTAAGACCTCCCGTACTGATATAGTCAACTCGGGTGCCGTTCCATGAAAACGACCCCTGTTTGCCTTGAATTTTGCCGCCGGAATTGCTGCTCGACGGCACCGACCAAACCACACTCGTACCCTTGTACAAGACCAACAGCCCGTCATCGTTGAGCTTCAATTCAGTTGCTCCTGAGCCGACAGTGTTGCTGGCCCAAACCGGCGCGTTGGCAGCAGTGTACAGTACCAGATTGTTATCGCTTTGAAGAACCAGGTGCGTTGCGCCCTTGCCGTTGGTACCGGCCGCCCAGAGCGCTTCACTGGTTTGATGATCCCGCAGTACCAGATTGCCGTCTCCCTGCAGATACAAGCGGTATTGACCATTGGACGACTCGAGCCATTCTCCGGTGGTGAGCGTTTCGTTGGTCGACAGGGCGTTGGCGCAGCCGCTGCAAGACTCCGCGGCTACACTTTTAGGGTTCGGCGTGTAGGTTGCCGCGTCAATGACCGCGCCCTTATGGGTGATATGCCGCAGATAGAGGGTATCGCCGTCAACCGTAAGTTCGGTGTACCCGTAATCGACGGTGGACCCGGCCAGCATATAGGCATTGCTGCCGGCATCGACTTCATATGGCGGGGCGCCGCCGTTGCCGGTGATCACCTGGGCCGTTCCATAGGCCGGGTCTTCAGGCGGATGTTCCCGGCCATCGAGCGCCAATTTTTTGCTGCGTGCATAGTAGTGGGCGTGGCCGGTGAAAATGATATCGGCGCCGGCCTCGTGTAAAGGAACCCCCCAATTGTCGTGGATGCCGTCTTCATAGGGTTTGGCGCCAAAGGGGAAAATCGGGTGATGCCAGACGGCGAAAAGCCATTTTTGAGGATTTTTGTCAACGGCTTCCCGCAGCATGTCACGTTGACTGCCGGTGATGGAAGCGTCTGAATTCATGAAGATGATGCGGACATCTTGATAGTCAAGGACAAAAAAAGCACCGTTATTGCCGTATCTTTGTTGACCGGGCAGATATTTCTTCCAGTTGCTGAGCCCGCTGCTGCTGTCAAGATTATCGTGGTTGCCCGGCACCGCCATGTATTTGGGGGGAATGTCACCTTGGCCGGAACCGCCCAGCTCGTCGTTAACCGACCTTTGCCAGGTATCCCATTGACTGCCGCTCGTACCATCAGCGACAACATCCCCAACATTGATAATAAAGCGGTAGTCCGGTGTGTTTTGGGCAATCGATCTCAGAACGGAGCGATGGGCGCTGTCGTCAGTGCGGGTGTCGCCATAAACGACGAATTTCCATGAAGCGGCAGCCGTGTTCGAATTGACAGCGATGATCACAATCAATGCGATCAGAAAGGCGATTAAAATCCGGGTGATAAAAGATATTCGCAAGAACCATCTAAGCTCGCTAAACATGGCTCCTCCTTTCAAATATTGTCAATAGCGGTTCCAAGCCAGGCTGCGCAGAATATCCGCGCATGTTCTCTCGGCTGCCCGTGCGGGATCAGCGGCAGCTGCGTGTCCGGCCGTCCCCATTAAAACGATCAGAATAAAGCAGGCGAACCAGATCATTTTGACAGTTGATTTAAACCGGCGGCCGAACATCACGGCAACCAGCAGCCAGAGCGCGATGACCCAAAGCAGATCGTCGCTATCATACCAGGGCTGCAGCGATGGAGTAGTCTGCGTCGGATTGGCGGCCGTGTCGATAAAGCATCCGGCCTTGCTGGCCAGTTCATCGAAGGTATCGCCGACGGCATTGTCCAAGGACCCGATAATGTCATCACCGCCGCCGCCGGAAGAACCGCTGGGCAACCCCAGCCCGGAGGGGTCGATGATAACCCCGTTGGCGATGCCGTCCAGATCGCCGAGGCCGCCGTCGGTGATGGTCAACGTAACCGCCATGCGATCGTCGCTGATCAGGGCGTAGTCGGAGTAGTCCATCCAGGTGCCGGCGATGGAGTCGAACTTGTACCATCGGCTTCCGGGCGGCGCAGGCGCGGACAAATGCACGCTGACGGTGGCCTGTGCGCCGGGCCGATCGACAATCAGCTTAAAATGAACCAGTCCGAAGGTCATGTCCTCGGGTTTGAGTCCGTCGCGGCCGTCGAAGCGCGGGTCATCGGGGTCCATGGATTCCAGGGCCTCGATGGCGAGCACGGCAGAAGCGTCGGCGATGCTGATGCCGATCTGTGCGCCGGCGCCCTGAACGTTGACGCATTTGATGTCGTCCTGGTCGCTGTCGGCGGTGCCGTCGGCATTGAGGTCCAGCATCGCATCGACTTCCTGCTCGTCGATGATGCCGTTGCCGTTGTTGTCGCTGGCCTGGAGGTCGGTGTCAAATTCGGCGCTTTGAGACCAGGGTGATAGGGCGCCGTGGTTGTCGTAAAAGCGTGCGCGCCAGGAATATCGGCTGTCTTCTTCGAGCACCATTTTGGGCACTGTCAATGCGATGAGCATATAGTCGCTTGTGACATCCAGTACGACCTGCTCATCGTGCTGTCGGATGATCTGCCAGCGAGTCTGCCGATGAAAGTCTGCGTCATCCGGGTCATAGAAGTTGTCGGTTTCAAGCCGGGGGGTCAAAGAGACGATATCGCGGTTGGCCGGTGCATATGGCCTGGGTGCGTCGGGAGCATCGTTGTAATCGTAGACGGCCGGATCGGTATGTCCGAGGAATTCGTTCAGGTTGCTGATGCCGTCCTCGTCGGGGTCGGCGTCGGCATCGTCGCGGTAGGGGTCCAGGCCGTTTTGGATTTCCCATTGGTCGGCCATGCCGTCGGCATCGGAGTCGGTCAGGGTATCGCAGGCGTCACCTTTGCCGTCGTTGTCGGCATCGGCCTGGTCGGCATTGGCATCATCGGGGCAGTTGTCGTGCGCATCTTCAACACCGTCGTTGTCGTAATCCTGAGCGCCGTGGTTGGAGCCGCTGTCATCGGCCGGCAGGTCAATGGAGACCTCTTTGGAGTGGCCGCTTTCATTGCCGCTGGTGTCATAGGCCGTAGCGACAAAAAAATAGGAGCTTCCGGGCTGCAGAACGGAGATGGTGTAGCTGGTGGTGTTGCCGACATCGGCCATGACGGAGTGGCTGCCGCTGGCGGTGCCGTAATAGATGCGGTAGCCGGCCAGATCCGATTCGGTGTTGGCATCCCAGCTGACGTATACGTTTGCCGAGTGGGCCGCTGCGGGCAGCAGGAACAGCAAAACCGTCAAGGCCGAGATAAAAAGAAGCGTTTTTGGGGTGAAGCAATATTGACGCAGCAAACGTCGAGCCGTAATAATCATGGCTTTTCCTTTCAAAAAGTTTTGCTATGCCAAGCAAAGCGCAACCGATTGAAAGGAGCGACGTTTGCCCGGCAACCCTGCTACCATATCCCGCTGCTGCGGGGGTTAGGCCAGAAGCTTTGCGTCCCACCCTTTCAAGTGGTTTGCCATTATCAAGCGGTCATAAATCAAATTTTGATGATCCTACCAAGCAAATTGAATGCCAAAGGGCTAACTCATCTGGGCTTTTTTGATTTCGTTGTCACCGTTTTGACCAGATAGTATGGGTTCTTTTTGTGTAATTGGCTTATAATAAAAGACAATTTTAATTACAGGATGGTAATTGCATTTTATGCGGCAGACCCGGATGGGATGACGGATTTAACCTTTATATGAGAACATTTACTGTCGAAGGGTGACAAAATTGGGCTGTATATCTTACAAATATTGTCTTTCGTTAATGGCCCTGCCAATTGAAAAATTCCATAATACTTTTAGAATTGGGCTGGAATTCGGCCAAAAAATCAAATCCAATAATTTCGACTTTACAGAAACCAATGGATGACATCATCAAGCCTTGAATCCAATCCGAAAATTCACAAAACCGACCTACAGGAAAAATAGCTTAGTTGCTTAAAACGGCCGTAAAAAAATCATAATAGGGCAGTCCACGGGCGAGCCTGAGGATCTGCAAAGCCAGCTCCCGGGCGTGGTAGTCGCCCCACATGCTGGACTCTCCGCAGGGGATTTTTTGTCCCGCCGGGATATGGTCCCACCCGTTGGGGCGGCGATAAATGGAATGCAGAATCAGGCCCTGGTGGTCCGCATCGGTTGACAGGTAGGGCTCCTGAAACAGGGTGTGGGCGATGGTCAGGCCCGCCCGGATGTAGCGTTGTCCCCTTGCGTCCCCGCCGTTATCACAAAGATAACGGCCAAGACGCAGCAGGCCCTGGGCGGCAATCGCCGCGGCTGAACTGTCCACCGGTTCATGCTCGTTGTAAGGATCGGCAGGCCGGGCACCCCATTCCGGCATGGCGGTCAGTCCCGGGGCGCCGTTGTCCCAGTAAGGGATGCCGTCGGCGGCGGCACATTCTAAAAAGTGATCGGCGGTGGCCTCGGCGGCATTTAAAAAGCGTTCCAGCCAGCGCTGCCGGTCCGCTTCGTAAAGGCCGGGATCGCATTGGTAGGCGGCATCCGCCAGTTTGTCCAGGTATTCGAGCTGTTCCGCGTAGCCCAGAACGGCCCAGGCCAGTCCCCGGGTCCAGGTGGAAAAGGGCGAATAACCCTGCTGGGTCGAGGGGCAGCGGAAAGATCCGTTGCGGACGTTGAAAATCGACTCGTGGGAGGTGCGACCGCGCACGTCGTAAAAGTCCCGTCCTTCGCCCCAGTAAACGGTGAAGCGGGCTGTGGTTTCGGCATGCTGCAGCAAGCGGGCGAGCAGGGATATTTTTTCATCCTGTTCCCCCATCAATACATGGCCCAGGCTGTGGGCCAGGGCCAGCGATCTCAACGAACGCATGGTGTCGATAAAAAGTGAGTGGGGTCCGTTGAAGGAATGGATAAAACCGAGATGATCCGGCAGCGCCGTCCAGCGGGTTGCCTGCACCGCTCCGGATACCCGCAGCGCCAGCCTGCAGGTTTCAGCATAGCCATTGCCGTCTTCGATGCGGCCCTCGCGGATCAATCGCAGGATGTTGCCATAGGTGCTGATATTGTTGAATCCGTGGTCATGGACGCCGGTGTGGCTGAGATGAACGGCCATGTGGTTCAGGGTGCCCTGCAGGCCGATCTTTAAAAAGGCACGATCTTCGGTCGCATCGAACTGCAGCAGCGCTGCACCGTACTGAAATCCCCGGGTCCATTCGGTCCAGCCCCGAGCGGTGTAGCACCCGGCGACCGTGAAAACCGGGGTCCCCCGCTGCGGGTCCCAGGAATCTTCGATCAAGCGGATTTTGCCGGCGGAAAGCTCGAAGAGGCGTTCGACGGCAGGAATAAGGTCCTGCGGGTTAATAGAGGCGTTCATATTGAGCATAGGTGATTTCCCCTTTCGCGCAAAGACGCCAAGGCGCCAAGATTATGTATATTCTAAATCAATTCCTTTGCGAGCATTGCGACTTTGCAAGCGAGCGCAAAGTCGGCCACGACTCGACTAAGCTCGCCGAAGTCCGCGCCGACCGGAGGCCCGCCCTACGATTTTCTAGAAAACGGTGTGGTTTCATACGAGCTTCGCCGCTGGCCAAGAAAAAGGCCAGTCTGATCAAATATGAAACTGTGCCGAACCAGCGTCGTTTCTGATGAACTCATCTTTGCTCTCGTCCTCGTCCTCGTGCTCGTCCTCGAGGTTTTTGGCCCGCTTGAGTATCGAGGACGAGCACGAGCACGAGGACGAGGACGATTCTAATACCCTCTTTGGGATTAATTTAAACCTGGTTTCATATAAGCTTCGCCGCTGGCCGCAAGCGTCCAGTCTGATCAAGGGAAGAAACCAATGAACATCGAACATCGAACGTCCAACATCGAACATCGAATAATGCATTCTGTCTATTTTATTAAAAAGACTGAGCAAAGCGATTCCACCCTTCAAAATTCGTTACTTACAGTCCGCCGGAGGAGGATTCGATATTCTGCGGTTCTGCGGTTCGCTTTTAATGTAGTTTCACACGAGGTTTCACTCGATTGTATCTATTATTTATTCATACTTGCGCTATAACCGCGGCACGCTCAATCCTCCGTCCACCATCACCACCTGGCCGGTGGAATAGGAAAACTGCCCGGAAGCCAGGGCAGTCGCGGCCCGGCCGACATCTTCGGGAAGACCCCAGCGCCCGGTAATGCACAATCCATCGGCGATGAGTCGATTGTATTTTTCGACAACCCCTGCCGTCATATCGGTTTTGATGATGCCGGGCCGGATTTCATAGACCGGTATGTCGTATTCACCCAGGCGGGCGGCAAAGAGTTTGGTGGCCATGCTCATACCGGCCTTGGCAATGCAGTATTCACCCCGGTTGATCGAGGATGCGGAAGCGGAGATCGATGAGATGTTTATGATGCACCCCCTGAAACCGTGCCGGCTCTGCTTCTGCTCGATCATCCAGCGGGCTGTCGCCTGGGTCAAAAAAAAGGCCCCTTTGAGATTGATGTCCTGCACACGGTCATAGCTTTCCTCGGTCGTTTCCAGGATGTCCAGCCTCTGCCGGGGTGCCACGCCGGCGTTGTTGACGAGCACATTAAGGCCGCCGAAATATTCCCGGGTCTTGGCCAGGATTTTTTTGCGCTCCGATCCCACAGCCACGTTCCCCCGGCAATAAATGACCTCGCGGCCGGTCCGGCGCAGCCCTTCAAGGGCGTCCATCACCGACGATTCGTTCCTGATGCCGTTTATTGCCAGATCAAATCCGGCGGCCGCCAGGTGCTCGGCACATCCGTAGCCGATCCCGCGGGAACCGCCGGTTATCAGTGCGATCTGCCGTTTTCCATTTTTCATTTTATGCCACCCTTCCCTATCGAAGATTTTTTGAATAGCGGCAACAAAGTTCATCCTTCCAGCGTTGGTATTTCAACCCACCGTCTCTGCGACCACGACTGATGGGCCAGTTCCCCCAGCTGCACCCCCTTGGCCCCCTCCAGAAGGTCCCACGGGAAAGGTGTGTCCAGGGCCACGTGCCGCAGAAAGTGCTCCCATTGAATTTTGAATACATTGTCGTAATCTTCCTGCGGGGGTACTTTGGCCCAATCATCGAAATAGCTCAGGTCCTGCTCGATGTCGGGGTTCCAGACCGGCCGGGGGGTGTTGCCGTAGTGCTGGATGACGCATTCGCGCAGGCCGGCGACGGCCGAACCCCGGGTGCCGTCCACATGAATGGTCAGCAGGTCGTCGCGGCGCACGCGGGTTGTCCACGAAAAGTTGGCCTGGGCGATGATGCCGCCTTCAAGCTCGAAAGTCGCATAGCCGGCATCTTCGGCTGTGCCGGTGTAGGATTGTCCGTTTTCATCGACACGCTCGGCAATGTGGGTGGCCCCCAGGCAGGACACCGCCGTAATCCGTCCGAACAGATTGTCCAGCATGTAGCAAAAGTGCGGCATCATATCCAGAATAATGCCCCCGTCGTCTTCGCGGCGGTAGTTCCAGGAAGGACGTTGGGCCGGTATGCTGTGGCCTTCGAAAACCCAGTAGCCGAATTCGATCCTGACGGTGAGAATGCGGCCGAAAAAGGAATTTTCAATCAGCCGCCTCAGCTTGAGTAGACCCGGCAGCCACAATTTGTCCTGGACAACGCCGTTTTTCAAGCCTGCCGCACGGCAGCTGCGGTAAAGTTCGAGGGCTGTAGCGGTGTCGGTAGCGGTCGGTTTTTCGCAGTAGATATGCTTGCCGGCGGCGATGGCCCGGCGGACGCTCTTGACCCGCAGCCCGGTGATCTGAGCGTCGAAATAAATCCGGTATCTCGAATCGTTCAGGCAGGCATTCAAGTCGGTGGACCACGGTTCGATCCCAGACAGCTCACTGAGAGCTTTGAGTTTATCCGGGTTGCGCCCGACCAGGATCGGATCCGGCATGATAACTTCCGCAGGGCCCGCCGGCAATCCGCCCTGCTTGATGATGGCGGCGATCGAGCGCAGGAGATGCTGATTGGTGCCCATGCGTCCGGTGACGCCGTTCATGATGATACCGACTTTGTTTTCTTTCATAATCGCTTTACCCTTTAAATTCTTCGAAGGTTCGGGGAGTTTCTCCACAACTGTCTAAACTATCATTTAGTCGCCCGGCGCCATCTGACACCGTGTCCGGCCGGGGCGAGCGCATACCCCGGCCGGACATAGCAGGAATTGAAAAACTCCCCGCCCCCCAGTTAAACATAGGCCAGATACGCCTCGATAATTTTGGTCAAAAACACTTTCTGATCCATGGCCCAATATTTGCTCGAGAAGATCTCCACTTCGATAAATCCCTCATATCCGCAGGATTCCACCCAGGATCGAATTTTTCTGATAGGTATGCACCCGTCGCCCATAAGCCCGCGGTCCAGCAGCAGATCTTCGGTCGGGGTTTTCCAATCGCTGACATGAAAAGCCAGAAGGTTCCCGCCTTGAACGCAGCGCAGGGTTTCGCTTCTAAGGTCCGGGTCCCACCACAGGTGGTAGACGTCGTGGACTACACCCAGATGATCGGATGCCAGTTCGGCGACCATGTCGTTGGCCTGTTTGAGGGTGTTGATGGCCGAGCGGCTGTCGGCGTACATGGGATGCAGCGGTTCGACGCCTAGCTTGATGCCGCAGGCTGCGGCATGGGGCAGGATGGCGGCGATACCGTCTTTTATCTGTCGGCGGCACTCCTCCAGGGCGAGTCCGGGAACCGCGCCACAGACCAGGACCAGCAGCGGTGCACCGAGTTCGGCCGCCTCATCGATCAGCTTGAGGTTGTCATCGATGGCGGTCCGGCGGTCGCTTCGGGCGGCTGCCGGAAAGAATCCGCCCCGGACAAGGGAGACGACGGTTAGACCGGCGTCTCGCAGCATTTGACCGCTCTGCCTGACGTTGCGGCCTTCGAGGGCTTCGCGCCAGACCGAAATCCCGGCCACCCCGTGGCGGGAATACTCCCGGGCGGCGTCTTCGATATCCCAGGGCTTGGTGGTTATTGTGTGAATGCAGAGTCGGGAAAGGTTGTCCATATTTCTATCCGCGCCAGCGAAAAGATTGAACGTCGAACATCGAACGTCCAACATCGAACATCGAATATTGATAAGGCTGCGCCTTGTCGATCTTAAAACAACCGAACTAAAAAAAATCGAGCGATGGATCCGCTCGTGCAGCGCAGGCGCTTGCCTCGCGGATTGGTCAGTCTTTTTTTAAATGGACAGAATACATTATTCGATGTTCGATGTTCGATGTTCATTTTTTAGTACTTCGTTGGGCTGCAAACTTACAAGCCGGATGCTGGATGCAAATCTCTACTTGAACGGCTTTCTGACCGGGGTGCGCTTTAGGGGCAGTTGCACCGGTTTGCCACCGGCCAGGGCGGAACGGTAGATGGCCAGGATGATCTCAACCGATTTGCGACCTTCCGGGCCGTCTATCAGCGGCGGCGTGCCTTTTTTCAGGGCGCGGGCCACATCCTCGAAATTCTTCTGATGCTCGACATAGCTGATGGCGGCCGGGTCGGCGGCACCGGCGCCCGCGCCGGCTGATTGAAGCCCCAGGCGCTGCCTGATTTTTTTATCGTTGGAGCGGCCCTTTTTGAATTCCCAGACCGCAAAACGATCGTCGCGCATAAAAATGGAGCCATCCGATCCGCACATGTGAACCTCGGCCGGATGTCCTCCCGGCGAAAAGCAGGAAGTGGACCCTTCGATAACGCCCATGGCCCCGTTTTTGAATTTCAAAATGGCGACGGCATTGTCTTCGGCTTCGATCCGTTCGTGGATGGCACGATCGGCAAAAGCACAGACCCAGTCCACATCCCCGGCCAGGTAGTAGAGCAAATCGATGGTATGGATCGATTGGTTCATCAGCGCGCCGCCGCCGTCCAGTTTCCAGGTGCCGCGCCAGTAGCCGCTGTCATAATAAGCCTGGGTGCGGTACCATTTGATGTAGGCATCGGCCAGGGTGATTTTCCCCAGTCGGCCGCCTTCAACGGCTTTTTTGAAGACGCCCACCGCCTCGTAGAAGCGGCGTTGGAAGATGCCGGCCAGCATCACCTTGTTCTGCTTGCAGACCTGAATCATTTTGTCGATCCGCTCCAGGGTGATTTCCAGCGGTTTTTCGCAAACGATGTGCTTGCCGGCCCTGGCCGCTTTTTGGACCGGTTCCAGGTGGGCGCCGCTGGGGGTGGCGATGGTGACGAGGTCCAGTCCGGGGTGGGCCAGAAAGCGGCTGTAATCCGTATAGGCTTCGCACCCGTAAGCCCGGGCCACCCGTTGGGCGTTCTGGTCACTGCGGGAAAAAACGCAGGCCAGGTGGCCGCCTTTCATCGCGGCGATGGCTTTGGCATGAAAATCCGCCACCATCCCGCATCCAACGATTCCAAATCCGTAGCCACCGCGTTTTACCATGTCGTCCTCCTTTATCGCGTTGCTATTGCAAAGGTTCAAACGGTGAAGCCAGCGCCATTATGCGGGCTTCAGCCAGCAGGGTGTATTTTGACACGAGTGCTGCCTGGGTTTCCGGGGGCTGGTCGCCCCGGGCCAGGTAGCCCAGGTACATGTCGCGCACTTGGCAAAAATGCTCCTCGTGGGTCGTTCGCAGGTCATCGGGTATGTCGATCAGTAATTGATCTGCTTCCCGACTGATCGACAGGCCGGGGTATTTGACGGACAATTTTTTCAGAAAGCCCTGCAGGGCGGCCTCCACCTCGGCCGGCCCGTCTTGCGGGGCGACCAGCAGTTCGACTTTAAAGCCGCGTTCCGGCAGCTGCCTTATTAAAAGGTTGGAGCGGGTTCCTTTGATCACGGAGCGGTGAGTGTCGCCGCCGCCCGGGGGGATTTCCAGATTCCAGATGACGCGGATGTGAACCGGCACGTCGTTGACGCGGTAGCAGATTTCGCCGTTGCTGAAATATTGCAGGGAATCTCCCGTCACCGCCGCCGGAAAATCAGCCTGCCGGGTTATGTTGCGATAGATATCCAAGGGGATGCGGGTCGACCAGCGCCGGGCCTGCTGCAGGTCGATGTCCCGTTCGAAATCGACGGCAACACCGGGAAACAGCATCCAGTGGGTCATGTCTACCAGATGGGTGGTGACGTCGGTGATGCCGTCCCCCTGAACGGCCAGGTCAAAATACCAGGGAGGGCGGACCAGGGCCTGGTTGTTGACCAGTTTGTACAGGTGGTGGACGCTTTCTTTGAACACCGTCGGGCTGCCGTCGGGCTCGATCCGGACCCGGCCGAAGATGTCCGCTTCAGCCATCAGCTCTTTTTGCAGGATGGTGGTGATCTCGAAGCGCTCGGTCATGATATCCAGCGCCAGGGGACGCTGCGGCTGAACAGCCCGGCGGAGCAGGGGCAGCCCGTCCGCGTTGATCAGCCAGGGCTTGTCGGCCAGAACGTTAAAGCCCGCACGGCTCAGTCTTTCGATATCTTCCATCTTAGTATCGTTTTTGCCGGCGATGACAACAAAGCTACCTTTTTTTCCCTCGATCAATTTCTGACGATAGTCAGCGCCGGAGTAGACGTGGATGCGCCAGTCGGTCGGATCGATTTCGCGCCGGTTGAAGGTTGTGACCAGGTCCAGGAAGCGGTCCAAGTCCGGTCCGGCTTCCGAATAGACATAGACATCTTTGGCCAGATCGGGGTGTGACTCTCTTAATACCAGGGCGGCATGAAAATGGCCCGGATTGAGGATGAGGATGGTGTGCACGGTCTGTGTCCTCCCAATATTAAACTGCGCTTATTCGAAAGAGTTGAAAAAATGAACGTCGAACATCGAACGCCCAACATCGAACATCGAATGTTGAGGACGCTGAGGTTCTTCGATTTTAAAACAAGCGAACCACGCAGAGGACATGGTCTATAGGCTGCAAAATTTTGAAGATAGGTCCGATTGCAGAGCGCAGACTTCGCCTGTTGCTCGGTTTTTATAAATAGATAGAATACATTATTCGATGTTGGACGTTCGATGTTCGATGTTAGTTTTTTTAGTTTGCGTTCAGATTTTGCCGCTGCACCTTAAGCACCTATCACTCTGTGCTTTTCCCGCCCCGCCAGAAGCCGGATCGGACCGCCTTGGCCAGGTGGCCTTTGACAGCCAAAAACCATCTGGTGCGACTGAAAAAGGTGATGAACGTCACCGTGGCGATAACAATAGAAATCGGGCTTTCAAAAAAATACAGCGGATTGCCTTCCGAAATAATCAGGGAACGAATCAGGTTCTTATCCAGGATGTTGCCCAGGATAATGCCCAGCACCATCGGTGCGATGGGATAGTCCATCTCGCGCATATAATAGCCGATGAAGCCGAACACGACCATTACCCCCACGTCGAAGAGCCGGGCCTGAATGGCGTATGAACCGATGACGCACAGCACGAAAACAACCGGCATCAGCTTTTCACGGGGTATCGCCAGCACCCTGACCAGCGGGCGGACCATGGCAAGCCCCAAAACAAACATAGCCGAAGTTGCCAGCAGCACCATGGCGACCACCTGATAGACGAATTCCGGAAACTCGATCATGATGAGCGGGCCCGGACGAACTCCGTGAATGAACATGGCCGCCAGCAGCACGGCCGCCGGGGCCGACCCGGGTATGGCCAGAGAGAGCACCGGTATCATGGCGCCGGCCACGGCGGAATTATTGCCGGTTTCCGCCGTCAGCAACCCCTCGATGCTGCCCTTGCCAAACTGCTGGGCTTCTTTGCTGGCATTTTTGGCCAGATCGTAGGATGTCCAGGCGGCAATGTCCTCGCCGACCCCCGGAATGGCACCGATAAAGGTACCCACCACTCCGGAGCGGATTATGCTGCGCCAGTATTGGACGATATCGCGGACGCGCGGGATTATTCGATCGATTTTGCCCTTGACGACCTCCATGCGCGGTTGTTTCATGACGGTGATGATTTCGGCAAAGCCGAAGGCGCCGACCATGGCCGGAATCAGATGGATGCCACCGGACAAATCCATATAGCCGAACGAAAAGCGCTGGTAGGCATGATAGGGCTCCATTCCGATCGTGGCGACCAGCAGCCCTAAAAAGCCGGCGATCCAGCCCTTCAACGGATCTTTGGGGGCGGTCAGGTTGCCACAGATAACGATGCCGAAAATTGCCAGCCAGAAAAACTCGAACGATTTGAACTTGAGGGCAAAGTTGCCGATCAGCGGGGTAAAAAAGGCCAGCATCAGCAAGCCGATGACCGAACCCAGAAACGATCCTGTGGTGGCAATGCCGATGGCCCGTCCGGCCAATCCCTGCCTGGCCAGGGGATGGCCGTCGACTGCAGTGGCCGCATTGGCCGGGGTTCCGGGAATGTTCAATAAGATTGCGCTGCGGCTGCCGCCATAGATGGCGCCGACATACATGCACACCAGAATCAGAACGGCCGTGTCGGGCGACATCTTGAAGGTCAGGGTGGTCATCAGGGCCACGCCCATGGTCGCCGTCAACCCGGGCAGCATGCCGACGATGATTCCCAGTTGGGTGGCCCCCAGCACGTAGAAAATGATGATCGGATTCTGGAAGAGAAATCCTCCCAGCGCCTGGGTGAACATCACAAATCCGTCGACCATGTTGCTTTCCTTACCCGTGGGCCGGTCAGGGCAAATCGACCAGAAACAAGTAGCGAAACACAGCTCCCACGATAGCTGCGGTCAGGGCGGCCTGCACCAGAGAACCGGTCAGAATTGTTGCGCGTCGAACGGTGCCGTCGGAAAGCCCCAGTTGAAACAGCAGCAAAAAAACCAGTACAAAGACAAAGGTCGCCAGGTAGTAATTCATGCGACCGATCATGACCAGTCCGTAGATAAGGCAGATTGCCGTCGTCAGGAGCATGCGCAGAATGGATTTGTCGCCCGACAATGCGCTCAGACTGTCGCGGTTGATCCCCAGCCGGTAGCCCTTCTGCCGCAGGGAGCGCACAAATACGGCCAGGCTCAGGATAAAAATGATCGCTCCCAGAAGACCGGGAACGATTCCGGGGGCTGAAAAAGGATTGGCATTCAATTCTTCAAATCTTGGCATCTGCAGGGAATGGATGACGATCCAGGCGCCGAAGGCCATCAGAAGAATAGAAACCACGAAATCCGCCTTGGGCATGTTTTCCGGCTTCATAAAGAATGTTCCGCAGGATTGAGGTAAAAGCGGCAGGGCGCCGTTTTAATGCCTTGTGGCGCCCTGCCGGATCGTTACCGCATGGTTTCATGAAATAATGGCAGGAATTGTCCCGTCAGCTGGATTAAGGTTTGGGTATACCGACCTTATCCGGCTGAATTTTGGCCTGGCCGCTGTCCCATTTGAGCCAGGCGTCTTCCTGGATCTTGGGAAAGGCCCGTTTCTGAGCTTCCTCGCCCCAGGACGGCGCAAACACCGCACCACGGCCGGCCGCATATTCTTTGAGGCGTTCTGATTTCAATATCACCTCGTCCCAGGCCTTGCCGAGGGTTTGAACCATATCATCCGGCACCCCCTTGGGAATGAAGACCCCAAAATAGATGGGAGCGCCCTTGAATTCGGGTATCCATTTGGTGATGGGCGGCACGCTGCCGTAGCCCATGATGTCCAGGGGATTGTCATCGAGCACGGCCAACGCCCTCAACTTGCCGGCTTTGAGCATGTCTGTTTCTTCCGACGACAGCTGGGTTACGACGTCGGCTTCGCCGGAGACCACGGCGATGACGGCCGGATTGCCGCCGTCATAGGTGATGTGCTTGTAGTCGATGCCGGTGTATTTTTTAATGGTTTCGATGCCGGAGTGGCCGGCCGAATTGATACCGGCGGAAGAAACCTTGACCTTGCCGGGGTTCTCTTTGAAGGCTTTTAAAAGATCATCAAAGGACTTGTAGTCTGAGTCGGCGTGGACCGCGACCACCTGGGGCAGGGAAATGTTCAAAAAAAGATGCCAGTCGCGAATGTTGGTGTCGATCATTCCCAGGATCTGGTATGTGCCGAGATCCTTGGCGGCGCCGGATGTCCAGGTGTATCCGTTTTTGGGCGCATCCAGCGTGTTTTTGGTGCCGATCGAACCGGAGGCCCCCGGTTGATTGACGACCACGATTTTCTGGCCGAGCGCTTCTTCCAACTCTCCGGCGCACACGCGGGTGACCTGATCGGTGGAGCCGCCGGCGCCCCAGGGTACGATGAGCTTGATGGGTTTGGTGGGTTTCCAGGTGTCGGCTGCAGCACCAACCGGCACGGTTAACAGAACGCATAAGATCATAATGGTGAAAATGCGATAGTTTTTCATAAATCCTCCTTGGTGGGTTAGGGTTCTCTGAAAAGGGTGGATCCATCGCGCCCGTAATCCCCCTGCGCGCATGAACCGTTGTTGGGCCGAGTTTTTCCTAATGCCCGGAAGTGATTATCATTGCTATGGAGGTGATGAACGATCCCTTTGCTTCCCCCGTACAACTATCTATTCAAAAACAGATATGATGTCAAGCTGCCCTCCCAAAATTGCATCCGGCCTGCAACTCCGGCAGCGTCGTTTTTTATTCTGTCATTGAATACCTGGTGCTTTGAGCCAGGTCAGAGATAATAGGCTGTGCCGTGCATGAATGCCGTGGAATATTGGAAAGCTGGAATGTTGGAATAATGGGTTTAGGGGAGTTAGGTCTGATCTTATGATAATGGCACGTATCTGAAATTAAAATCAGACCATCATCCTTTTTTGATACCCAATATTGCATTGTTCCACTATTCCATCATTCCATCCGGCTTTCAAGGTAAACGGCCCCCTTCTTTTTTGAAGTCAAAGGCGGGGTCTGCCTGGGCGTCTTGTGTGGTCGTAGCTGAAAGCGAAGCCCCAAGCCATGCCAAGACAGGTCCCCACGGCCCGGATCTCTGCTATAGATCCGGATTCGGCAGCATGATATCCCGAATCGTGGACACCAATTTGTCATAGCCGCCGATAAACTGCCGCAGGGTTCTGACCGTGGGGCCGAAAGTGTCGAAATCGTTCAAGCTCAGGCCATCCGGCTCGTAGGCGCGTCTGAAATCCTCGAATTTGTTTTTTAATTCGGCGATGATCCAGGGCTCGACCGGTACGTCCATGCGGGGGGCGACATCCGCGTCGCAGCCGTTGAAACGGCGCTGCCACTCGTGGGTCAGGGTGACGACCACGTCTCCGCCGACAAACTCGGACCAGTGCATGTGGTTGCGGGTGGCAGCGGAAAGCAGCCGGATGCGGTAGCCGCGCTCGTTGAACAATTCGTAAGCCTTCTTCATGACGGCGACCCCGGCCCATTCCAGGCAGGGCGGGTTGGAGACGATATCGTCACGCTCGGCCAAAACTTTGAGCCAGTCGTCGACACGCCCGACCATGATCGTGCAGACCGGCCCCATCTGTGATGTGTCCCTGCCTTCTTTTTCTCGGCGATCCAAGCCCTTCTCCACCGCCTCGGCCACCGCCAGGGCCTGGGCAACGGAGAAGCAAACCGTGGCATTGATGCTCACACCCCGGTAGGTGGCCGCTTCGATGGCTGCCACACCGGCCGGGGTTACCGGCATCTTTACGATGATGTTGGGCGCCAGGCTGCTCAGGTACACGGCCTGTTCGGCCATCCGCTCGGCGTCCCGGTAAAGCTTGGGATCCGTCTGGATCGAAAGCCGGCCCTTTTTGCCCGCCTCGCGTTCAAACACCGGCAGGAGAAGCTCAGCTGCCGTCACCGACAATTCCTCGATCACCTTCCAGGCCAGTTCATCATCGGTGGCGACGGGGTTATGCTGAATGATCTGTTTAATTCTGTCTTCCCACTGCGCCATTTCCTTGTCCAGCACTTCTGCGACGATCACCGGGTTGGAGGTCGCTCCCACGGCACCGTGCTCGATGGCATAGGTCAATTCCGCCACCGAGCAGGAGTCGTTCCACAAGTCAGTTATGCTTGTGCGGACCATTTTGTTAAGCGGGCCTTTGAATTGCTGTTCGTTCATTTAAAACCATCCTTTTAAGTGAATTGTTGAGGGTAGAGGAGTTTCTCACCAATGGGACGTTATCTATTAATGGTTATTTGTTATTAGCGCGGCCGCTGGCCGCAAGCGTCCAGTCTGATCAAAGGAAGTAACCAATGAACATCGAACATTGAACGTCCAACATCGAACATCGAATAATGTATTCTGTCTATTTTATTATAAAGACTGAGCAACTTGTCGGGACGAAGCCGAAGGCGAAGCCTGAAGCAATTCCACCCTTCGACATTCTGCGGTTCGATATTCGATATTCTGCGGTTCGCCTTTAACGTAGTTTCATATAAGTTTAAAAGGAATGAAGGCGAATTAAATACTACATCCATCGTAGGAATAAAGAGCTGGGTTTCCTACCAAATCTAATAACGATTAACGAATAACAATTAACTTGCATTGGCGTATTTCCGGCTCAATCAGGCTATTTCCCTGCCGGTCAAAGCGGGAAAAAACTCACCGGTTCGCCAACCTACTGGCTGGCCGTGATGCCGCCGTCGACATACAGGATTTGGCCGGTGATAAAATCCGAGGCCGGTGAACAGAAAAAGAGCACCGGTCCGACGACATCCTTTGGATCGGCGATGCGGCCCAGCGGGATTCGTTCCAACAGCAGTCTTTTAAACTCCGGGTTCTCCATGACATGTCGGATCATCTCGGTGTAGACGAAGGTCGGGGCGACACCATTGACCGTAATCCCGTGGGGCGCCAGCTCCATGGCGTGCTGCTTGATGAGCATCACCAGTCCGCCTTTGGTGCTGCAATAGGCCGAGTAACCGCGGTGCCGCAGCCCCAGTTGGGATCGGACCGACAGCAGGTGGACCTGCTTGCCTTTATTGCCGGCGGCGGTCTGGTGCCTGGCAGCGGCCTGGGCCAGAAACATGGCGCTTTTGAGGTTCGACTGGTAGACCTCGTCATAGGCCTCCTCGGTGACATCGAGCAGGGCCTCTTCGCGCTGGATGCCGACACAGTTGACCAGGATATCGATGGCACCGAATTTTTCGACGACGGCATCGGCCGAATCCCTGATCTCCGGCACGGATTTGACATCCACGGCGATGCCCATGGCCTCCAGGCCGCTGTTGTTGAGTTGAGACGCCAGGCCGGCAGCCTTTTTTTGGCTGCGCCCGGATACGGCGACACGGGCCCCTCTCAAGGCCAGGCCCCAGGCGATGGCCTCGCCGATGCCGCCATAGCCTCCCGGCAGATAGACGACCTTGCCTTTGACATCGTCGAGATTGGTCAGCTCGTTTGCAAAATCTATCGTTGGCGTGATTTTCTCCATTTAACCCACCCTTTGGTTTGGCGGCTCAATCCATTTGCAGCCCGCCGTTGATATCGATAATTTCACCGGTGATGAAGCCGGAAAGCGGCGACACCAAAAAAGCGACGGCATGGGCGACTTCCTCTGCTTCGCAAAATCGCCCGACCGGAATCTGAGCCAGCAATTGCTTTTGCTGATCGGTCGAAAGAAAATCCGTTATCATCGGGGTTTTGATATATGCGGGTGAGATGCCGTTTACCGTAATGCCGAAGGGGGCGCACTCCCGGGCCAGCGAAAAGGTCAACGACGCCAGGGCGCCTTTGGAGGATGTGTAGGCCGTGCCCGCCGTCAGCCCGCCGGTTTTCATGGCCAGAGAACACACGTTGACGATGCGTCCCCACCCCCGGGCTTTCATAGCCGGCAGCCATTCCCGGCTCAGGTAGAAAGCACCGTCCAGGTTGACGGCCATGACCTGGCGCCACTCCCGGGCAGAGGTCTCCACTGCTTTGTTGTTGGAGAGGATCCCGGCGTTGTTGATCAGCACGGAGATGTCCCCGACCTCCCGTCGAATTTTATCGCAGCCGGCAGCCACATTTTCGGGAGCGCTGATATCCAAAACCAGCGCGTGGGCTTTGGCGCCGAGCTCTTGGGCCAGCGTCTCCAGTGATGCGGCCGCCACATCCACCAACACGACGCGGTAGCCCTCCTTGGCCAAAAATCTGGCCACCGCCCGGCCGAGCACACCGCCGGCCCCGGTTACTATCGCCTGTTTGATTGTGTCATCCATTTTATTTGCCTGTGTCAATTCTGAACTTATACCGGTTGGCAGAAAATAGGTTCCGTTGGCGAAACTACCTGCCGTTCTACAGGGACAGCACGGACAATAGCTTAACCGGCGCTTTGCCTGTGCCGGCCACCACTTTGTGGGGGATCGTGGAATCGAAATACAAACAATCGCCTTCCTCGACGGCGTATTGATCGTCACCATAGTAAAACATCATATTGCCAGACAGCACGTAGATCATTTCCTCCCCGTTGTGATAATTGAACGGGACGTCTTGGGGCTCCAATCCATGGGGCAGGGTCACGATGAGCGGCTTTAGATCGTTGTCTTTTTTTTGGCGTACGATGGCTTCATATTTATAGCCCAAAGGTGTATAGTCACCGATCAGCTCCTTGCGCTCGTTTTTTTTGATGATCGACAGTCTTCGATTTGGCTCTTTGTTGTCATCAAAAAAATAGGAAACGTGGACATTCAAGGCATAGGCGATTTTTGAAAGGGTCGGGATGGGCGGCGGCGTGTCGCTGTTTTCGATTTTGGATAAGTACCCCGGTGTCAGATCGGTCATCTGGGCCAGGGCCTGAATGGTAATGTTGTTCTGCTTCCGTAATCCTTTTATTTTTTTTGATATTTGGCTATATTCCATGTCGTTTGCCGGGTCGCATGTTAATTTTTGAATTCCGTGAAGTGAGCCGGTATGCGAGCCGGGCTACTGAATTCGGGAGGCTGTTCGCCACGGATCGGCATTGGGGCCCATTTGGGCCTTGAGTGTTGCGGTGGCGTCGTTTAACTGCCCCAGGACGTCTGCCGACAATTCGAGATTTACGGCCTCGGCATTCATGATGATCTGATCCGGGTGCCGGGCGCCGGCCAAAACCGCCTTGATTCCCGGCTGCTGCAGCACCCAGGCCAGGGCCACCTGGATCATGGGCGCACCAATCTCGTCACAAATCGCGCGGATTTTGGCGATGGATTCGAAAACCGCGGCTTCATAGCCATCTTCATCGTGGACCGTACCCGGCCGGTTTTTGGTGTAAAATCGTGTTCGGGCGCGTTCATCGTCCACATCCTGGGAGGATCTGAATTTACCGGTCAAAAGCCCTTGGGCCAGCGGGCTGTAGGCCAGCACAGCCACGTCCGTGGCGAACTTGTCCAGGATTTCGTGCTCCAGGGCGCGAAACAACAGGCTGTAGGCCATCTGATTCGTCACGACGCTGCCGGCGGCCAAGGCCGCGTCGAGATCCTGGACGCCGAAATTGCTGACCCCGATGTTGCGGATCTTTCCGGCTTTTTTCAGATTTTCCATGGCCTCCAGGGTTTCCGCAACCGGCACGGCAGGGTTGGGCCAATGGATCTGGTACAGATCGATAAAGTCTGTCTGCAGGCGTTTCAGGCTGCCCTCGCAGGCCGCCACAACCTTTTCTTTGGACATGTTGTCCGCCCACACCTTGGTGGCGATCATCACCTTGTCCCGAATTCCCTGCAATCCTTTACCGACAACTTCCTCCGAATAGCCGTCACTGTAAAATTCGGCTGTGTCGAACAGATTGATTCCCAGATCCACCGCGGCCCGGATCGTTGCGATGGAGTTTTTTTCATCCTGCGCACCCCAGGTAACTCCGCCGCCGATAGCCCAGCATCCCAAAACGATGGCGGACACATCCTTTCCCCCGGGACCTAATTTGTTGTATTGCATTACGCCTCCTCTACGGTTCAGGGTTCTAGTCAATTCCAAACCATCTAAATTCCTTTTTGTCAACATAAATATTTCAATTAGGAAATATAGAGTAATAGTATTAATATTTTCGGCAAATTACGTGATGATAATATTATCCTACAAGGAAAGTTTAGAGAGGTAGCGCGGATGTGGCAAACCGGGTTGCGATGCGGGTTGCAGGCTATTTTTTATAAAAACCGACAAACAATAATTAAGTTTGCCGGGGGTTGCCCAAGGCACCCGTTTCAGTGAATCGCACTCAAGCGAGGGCAAATCCAACTTCGCTGTGCTTCGAGGCGACAAGTCGGCGTTTTGTGAACATGGCGCCGGCGTTGCAACCATCACGCCATCATTCCATTTGATCAGCGACTGCGGGCTATGATTTCATAAAAAGACCGACTTTATCATTGCTGCCCATTTCTCCAATCAATTCCCCTATATATGTTTTCATGCTGGAGAAGTAATTGGGCTCCAGGCGCCTTTTGAAGAGGTTGCTGGAAAACATCGCCAGCAGTCCCTCCAACTCAGAGATGCCATCGTGGGTGGCAGGATCGTACTGTGCCCAGTTTTTTAAATGTTCTTCCGACCGGAAGAAAAGCATTGTACTTCAGGCGTAGGCGACATCGGGTCTCCATTTGGATACGGGAATGGATACGTGGCCGATCAATCCCGGCGGATCGGCGCTTTCGATTATGCCGTCACGCATTTCGATAGTGATCGGTTTACCGCAATCCAGACAAGGGGCGTCGATGCGGACCCTTTTGCCCGGAAACAGCCAGCTGACCGCCAGCGATTCGAACGCTCACTGCGCGAACCACTTCTGTTCACCATCAACGCTGACACGGAATTGGGTAGGCAGGTTGTTGAATGGGGCGAACGAGGCGATTAGATCCGTATTGGGGAACAGCCAGCCGTAAATGCCGGATTCAAAGAGAAAATGCATCGTTTTTCGCCCGTTTTCAGGCGAAACGCCCAGTTCTGCGGCAATTTCAGTATAATGGGGCGCCTGCCCCGATTTTACCATCTGTTTCAGGATAAAATGATAGGTTTGATTTAATACGTCGGCAGCGCTCATTTTTCCTCCTGTCTTGGTTCTATCAGCACCGGTTTGCGATCACAGGCCAGGGTACCTTCTTCGTTGCGGTAAAAATCACAGCCGTCATCCAACTCCTGCTTCAGGCCGTTTCGGGCGCGATGAAGCCTTATCTTGACGTTTTCAACGCTGATTTGAAGTATGTCGGCAATTTCCCTGTTTTTAAATCCCTCCAGTTCGCTGAGAACCAAAACCGTTCTGTGGTCCGCCGGGAGCCGGTCGACATACTCCCTTACGCACGCGCTCATTTCCTTGCGTATGACCTTCTGATCGATGGCGGTTTCGGTTTGGCCGCCTGGTGAACTGTTGAACTTTGCACCGGCGCCCTCATCCATCGAGGTTCGCTCGGAAGCGTGTCTGTGGGCGGGAGACCGCAAATGATCGATCGCGGTGTTGGTGGCAATGCGGTATACCCAGGTGGAAAGTTTGGACCGCCCGTTAAAGCCGTCCAAGCCGCGGCTGACTTTGGTGAAGACTTCCTGGACCACATCCTCGATGTCCTGATCTCCGAGCAGTCGCGACAGATAGTGATGGATTTTGGGCCGCAGTTCAGTGTGTAGATCGTTGAAGTCCATTTCAGGCTACCCTGATGGTTCCAAGGGCCGTGTTTCGAATACCCTTTAAGCGTTTGGTTTGACGGTTGAACTTCGAACACCCGATGTCTGCTTCCTCATCTTTTCCATTCAACCATGTCAAGGCGTGGTTGGACGTTCGATGTTCGATGTTAATTCTTCTAATCCCGCCGCTTAAAACAGACTTAGCGATAGCGATTATGGGCTATTCCCCGGCCACGTCCTTGCCGCAATGCTTGCAGACCTTGGCCCGCTTTTTAATGATTTCGGCACAAAACGGGCACTCCCGGGTAAAATTTCGCTCATGTATTTTCGAGATGGCCGCGTCGACTTCCTTTTGAACGAGCTCGTTGCCGAAGCGGGCATTGCGCAAAGGCTCAATGGCTTCCGCTTCACCGATGTCCCCGATCATTTCAGCCGCTTTCTGGCGCACCCGGTTGGGGTGGGACGAATCCAGCAGAATGGTGAGAACGGAGGGGCCGTCTTTTCTGACAAAGCATTCGGCCAGCATGGCGAACCCGTTTTTAATAGCTTCTTTGATGGCTTCCTGCTCGGCCAAGATTTGCTCGTCGATGATTTGTCCCCGGCCGCCCTGGTTGCTGAACACCGGGATCAACTCGTACTGCTCGGTGCCGGGGTAATTCATACAGCGATAGGAAGCGGTATGGGCATAATTTTCCTTCATGTTGTCCCAGCCCTGCTGATACAGGGGGCATTCATCATTGAAGCACAGAAAAAGGAAGGGGGCCCCCCAGCCGAGGCCGTCGCCTACATTCAGCGGGGGCACTTCCCACAGGTTCATTTCCGAGCCGCAGTGGGGGCAGCTTGGTTTGGGCTGGGCCATTATTTTTTCGAGCACTTGTTCACGGGTTTCGAACATTATTATCTCCATTCATATTAACGTCGCCGCTGGTCGCAGGCATCCTGTCTATTCGAAAAAGAAACTGCCTATTTTCGCGCAAAGACGCCAAGATATTTTATATCAGCAGTCATTTCCTCGGCGAGCATTGCGACATTGCGCGAGATAAATTGTAAGTAGTTTCATAATTCATATAACGAATAACAATTAGCGGGCCGACAGGCAGCCCGGTCTACAATTGCCGTAAACCTAAGGCGTCTGCAGACGATTGTCAACAAATGTCAATTTATCTGGTATAATGCCTAGCCCGGATGTTGCACGAAATTGATGAGAACTACTTGTTTTTGTTTCATATCGAAAATTGTGTACAGGAAAAACCCATTGTAACGCATATTTAAAACGAAAAGCTGGCCGGTTCTTTACTTTCATAATG
>Ga0209052_1000136_pt1 | contig 27956 bp, 24 predicted proteins | sample WorMetHEROISLAND_2_FD_187409 | JGI IMG/M metagenome (GOLD analysis project Ga0209052, IMG submission 187409) | Marine gutless worms symbiont microbial communities from Max Planck institute for Marine Microbiology, Germany - Olavius sp. 4 HERON... | ecosystem: Host-associated > Annelida >...
GCTATACCAAAAGCAGTTAACGGATTATGAAAGTACTTGTCTAAGCAGGGAGGGATATTTTTATTCAAAAAAAGAAGGGGTCAAAATTCGGTTGTCGGAGGGGGTCAATTTTGCGTTGACATTCCGATGCATCGTTTATGGTGCTTGAAGGTCCGCCAAGCTTATCAATGAGCGCTGGTATTATTTCACTTGCCGGTTTTCCTGCAAATTCATCGAGGCCAACTAATTCGAGAGCCTGACGAAGACCAACCGTTCCAACTGATGAAATAAAGTCAGCGAGTCTTCGGGCTGTATTTTGTGCGGATCTTCCCGCTCCAATTGCACCGCCGCCCTGTGAAATTGTACGCGCACCACCACCTGTACGGATAAAGTCATTTAATGTGTCTTGAGCAATACGTGGAGAAACTGATCCGCCTCCTGCGGTCTTGGTTACTTTGGTTTTTTAATTCTTCCAATCAGGAGTTGTTGGGGCATCGTAGCCAGCTGAAGTACCCATAGCTTTTAGTTATCCCTTTTTAGTGAGGTTGAGTGCCTTCTGAAGAGCGGTTTTTATCATTGATTTTGTTGATGTAAGCCTTTCAATTACAGGGTCAAATTTATGTCCCAAATCGGATCTATTTTTTAATAATCCGGCCAAATCATAAGCAATTGCAGCGGGGACTGAATTAATCGGCACTTTTGAAAGAACATTAATATAGGATTCAACACTGCCTGGAATATTAGCATTGATGAGTTCCCTTGATGCGTCATAGCCTGGCTTTTCATTAGCATGACGCTTAATATGCGTTTCCAGCAGATCCAGAAAGGATACTCTTTCGTCTTCTTCTAATTCCCTTACGGATTCCACTGCTTTATTAACTTTTGCGGTATTTCCCGAAATAATATCTGATAACGCTAAACGGACGACTGGAGAAATTAACGCAGTCCCCGTGAGAGTGGATTCTAGCCGATCTCTCGCTATCCAGAAATAATCTCGAAGATCAGTGTCGGATAAACTTGGTTCCATTGCCAACCAGCGTTTAATCGGTTTAGTGTTCCATCGTGATTCTGTAATTTTGCCGTCTTCAATTTTTTCAATATCTCCTTCTGCTTCAAGAATAAGCTTTTCCCATTCTTCGATTTGTTTGGGGAAACCATCTTGGCTTTGCTGCCAGTTATATAGATCACGAAATTCTAAAAGGTGAGCATATTCTAAGATCATTAATTTGACCAACGCATCATCTCTGATATTGCTCAGCTTGGCAACTTCAGCAAGCTTTTTTCGAAGTACAAATGCATTGAGAAATCTTTTTATCTGACGCGGATTACCTTTTAGACCTTCCGTTACAAGTGGAGACGCATGGGAGGAAAATGTTAGGCTCCGAGCTAAATCGTCAGGCAAATTATCGTTTCCAATCGCCTTTTCGACATCAGCGTACCCAAACACAGAATACCGGTTTTTTTCTCTGGATTCCTCGCATTTTGCAATGCATTGATTAAAAAGATCGCGGCTAAGTTCTCTCTGGCAAAATAATAGTGTCATATAAGTTTCAACTTCAGCCGGTGACAACCTCGGAAGCCGGTACGGAACTTGAATAAGCTTTTCAAGATAATCTGTTATCAATGTATCAGGTGTTTCAGAATCCTCCTGGCCATGCATTTGGTCTGGAGTGTAGGTGACAGCAATTGCGTGTCGAACAATTCGAGGGTCAGCGCCGATAACAAAAGCCGTGTTATTGACATTTAAGAAAAGCTTGATCGCTTCTAAGTTTTCAATAATTCTTTCTGGAGAACACCGATCAAGATCATCAACCATGATAACGAGTCCCTGGATGTCGCTATCCTCGAGCATTTTAGTAAACCGCTCACGAAATGTTCTTACATCCAACGGGCTTGCAGGTGTATGGTCAGATTTAATTAACTCTTCCCAATTTATTTTCTCCGAATCTACAGATTTATCTTCAGATTGACCATTTGTTTCATCTTTAACACCTTCATGAAGTCCAACTACCGATTTCATTAATGATGGAACAATTGTAGCACCCCCCGAGACATAGGCAGCAATTGCTGGCATTGCCACCTCTTTAAGGCCGAGCCTTGCAACTCGCATCCAATTAACGGACTTCATCAACGAAATTACCTTATTTCTAACTTTCGGGCCAAACCGTTTATGCTCGCCTAATTGAAGCAAGACCGAACTAATAATTGCCGATTTTGCATCATCATATCCTTCGAAAAGCCATCCATTGAAATAAAGACAAGCAATCTTTTCATATTTTGCCTTCTCGAGAGGATCATCATATCTTTCAGGGATCAAGTCTGACTGAAGCATCTTCATGATGCTTGTTTTTCCGCCGCCCCAATCACCAAAAACACCTATCGTGACAGGTAATAGATCTGTGTTTGTTACTACTGATCGAATAAGGTCAACGTGAACCCTGAAACCAATAAGGTCGATATTTGTTTCATTGTCAGACCACATGTTTAATCCTTTTTGAATTTCATATGACGACTTCGGATCACCAGCAGGTAGTACAGCCTCCGAGGACCCAAAGACCCTTACGATAAACCCAACAAGTTTCTCCTGTCAGGTGCATCCCCCTGGATGGGCCTGTCGCTTCGCTCCAGGCCCATCGGGGCGCGGGTGAAAATTGTGCCTCGGGAGTGAAGCGCAGCCCATCAACGCGGTTTGAACAGACACGCTACCGCGTGCTCCTCACCCGCGCCCCGTTAGCCACCATCAGCGTCCAGATACTTAATCAAATCGGGAAATTCGCCTGGTCCCTTTCTATGTTCGTCTTTAAAATAGCGAACGATTGGCTCAAGTTCTCGACCCCATCTCCCGAAATCATATGTAGTAGCACATTCAGGGCGAGTTTCAGGTGGCCTGAAACATCTCCAAATGAATTCGAAAATCGGGGGACCAGGAAGAAACCAAAATTGGTTACCTCTACGAGTTTTTCTCTCTGGTGAAAACAGCAATGCTCGAACGCAAGCGTAACGTGGGCATTCAACAAATGGAGCAGTTTTTGCTCCAGGGCTTGGAGCCAAGATCTCTATAATTGGCTCGATCAACTGCTCACGTTCTTGCACAGTGAAGTATCCCCACCATTCAAGAATCGTGGAAACAGACTCCCGTGAATTGCGCAGAGCATCATTGAACTGGAGTTGTTGCCCTCGGCTCTTTACCTCACCTATGATAAAATCGATACCGTTTTCTCTGATCTCAAGCTCTTCTGCAGAATCAACACCTCTAATAGGTTCTGCACTATATGGAAACCGAACAGCCAAAACATCGAGTTCTGTTTTGTTTTTTCCGTGAACCGGCGAATGCACTATGAATCCGCTGGTAAAGTAACCGTTGAGACGGAGATACAGAGTTACTACTGCCTCTTGTGTTTCTGCTTTATTCATATCCACGATTTCTAAAAATGGCTAACGCCAAGAATCAGCAGACACAAAAAGCCACCGAAAAATTTCTGGTTAGGATTAAAATCGTCTCGGCTTTTTGTGTCTGCTGGATTCTGTTGTTATGCCTTGCCATAGTTTAATTCCAAACGCATAAGTAAATGATGATTTCCAAAATCACAAGACTAGCGCGAAGACATTAAAGTCCATCGATCCGACTGCGAGCGCCTCTCAGCCCACGGTTAAGGGTCATTGTATAGATTATCGTTCTTATTGTCACAGCAGTATTCACTTCGAAATTTAGCAATACTTGCATCAATCGTATTTTTCACAAGATTTTTTCTTGACGTATTGTTTTGGTATCCTTAACAATAATCGATACAATCGGCCAAAGTCAAAATATTTTATAAATTCAATCAAAGGAGGTCCGTCATGAAGATTTCAGAAAGCATTGACCATTTTTACAATTACCAGCGTCTGAATGTGAAAAAAAAATTCGTTGCGAAACTATAAATTCATCCTCAGCAATTTCCAAAACCATTTCGACAACATAGATCTAGCGTCGATCTCATCTGAAGATATCTTGACATTTATGTCCGAAGTTTCAAATGGAACCAAACAGAATACCAAGAAATTACGATTCTCCCTTCTGGCTGCCTTTTTCAATTTCATCAAAAATTCAGTCGATCTTGATTTCCAGAATCCATGCGATAATCAGGCGCTTCGGAAACTATTTAAAGCCGGCAAACCAACCCAATTCAAAATCCTGGAAAAGGAAGTAGTCGATCAGATTATTTTTAATCCCGGAATCCAAGGAATCGTCTCATGCTCGAATTAATGGCCCGAAGTGGAATGAGAGTCGGTGAGGTTCTGAAACTCAGACCAAAGGATATCGAAGACCGGAAGGCCATAATCCGGGATCCCAAAAGCGGAAAAGAGGCGGAGGTTGCTTTCCTGCCCCAGAAAGTTGCAGATCGGCTCAAAAGTTATATCAGTGACGATGGCATCGAAATAGGTGATAGGATTTTTTTAATTACATACGCGGCCGCCCGAATTGTAGTCAAAAAGGCTGGCGATTTGGTTGGGATTCATTTAAAGCCGCATGATTTGCGTAGGCATTCCGCCATATATGCCAGTCGATCTGGCACACCGCTTGAAATCGTGTCAGAGGTTCTGTTGCGGAATTCGAATCTGTCAATGTCAGCAACCCAGCGGTATCTGGGCAAAATCAGTGATGTGGAAGCTATTAGGTGGATCGACAATCTGCACGGATAATGAAACATATGGCCGGGCCAGGGTTTGGCCTCTGTCCGGCTATTTCAAAGAGCCTTTTCCAAAATCAAGTATTGAAATGGTATCCGTAACTACTCAGATCCGTAAATACTTCATTTTCGGATAATTATCCTGGAATCCAGGTTCTTGGAGATTTGGATATCCCAAGGTAAGAAGATCGGTTTAAAGCGGGAAGGCTTAGGCATAAACATGAGTCAAGCATAGATCTCTTTATTTGCTATATCAATACTGCCAAATTTCCCATTTATACGGAATTATTGCACTTATAATATAGCATTTTAGTGCTTTCCGTTGTATAAAATTCTGGATTTTCGTGAAAAAATGTACTATTAATATAGTATGGATGATTCATCGCACCAATCCGGAAAATCAAGGCTGGCCACCGTTATCAACGCGGCGGGCGATGTCATTGATATCGCTGATGTCGAGGCTACTCTTTCTGTTCCCCGGACGCAGGCCTCGAAGCTTCTCTCTCGCTGGAGGGCACAAGGCTGGCTCCGACGCGTCGGGCCGGGGGCCTATGTCCCCGTCCCACTTGCGCTGCGTGACTCCGAACAGGTCATTCAAGACCCATGGGTGCTCATTCCGGCACTCTTCGATCCTGCCTATATCGGCGGACGGACCGCCGCCGAATACTGGGACCTCACTGAACAAATCTTTCGGGACATTATGGTCTACACCACCCGGCCGATTCGGCAAAAGTCCATCGAAAGCCAGGGAGCTTTGTTCTTGCTCAAGCATGTAAAGGAAGACCTGATCTTCGGTATGAAGACCGTTTGGCGCGGCCAGACTCGAGTATTGGTTTCAAATATGCACCGCACTGTCGTCGACATGCTTGATGATCCTACAACAGGTGGCGGTATTCAGCACGTTGCCGATTGTTTTACAAAATACATGCAGCGCAAGGACAGCGAGCCGCGCCTTCTGATTGACTATGCCGACCGCCTCGGTAACGGTGCAGTCTTTAAACGCCTCGGCTTTCTCGCTGAGCGTTATCTGCATGCTGATCTGCTGATTGATGCAGCAAAGCTTCGGCTGACAAAAGGATACGCGAAGCTCGACCCAGCGCTCGACTGCACGAAGCTGGTTACACGCTGGCGCTTGCGAGTACCCAAAAGCTGGATAAAGAAGGGGCGCCCGTGATCGGCAAACCTGAAATCATCCGTATCGCAGGGCAAATCAACCTCAATCCGCACGTCGTTGAGAAGGACTACGCGCTCGGCTGGCTGCTCGCGGGCATCTTTGCTAACGACAAGATTGCCGATAGCTGGGTGTTCAAAGGCGGGACTTGTCTCAAGAAATGCTTCTTTGAAACATACAGGTTCTCCGAGGACCTCGATTTCACGCTCCAGGATGAATCCCATCTCGACGAGGCGTTCCTGAAAGCAGTGTTCGCCGAGATCGGTGAATGGGTCTACGAACAAAGCGGCCTCGAAATGCCTGCGGACCTTCAGGATTTCGATATCTACGACAATCCGCGCGGGAACAAGAACTGCGAAGGCAAGATCAGCTATCGTGGCCCCGTCTCACCAACCGCCGGGGGTTGGCCACGCATCAAGCTCGATCTGACCGCAGATGAGCGCGTCGTTCTCGCACCGGTACGTCTCCCGATATTCCATCCTTACAGCGATGCCCCGGACAATGATATCACTGTGCAAGCCTATGCCTACGAGGAAGCGTTCGGCGAAAAGGTCCGCGCTCTTGCGGAACGGACGCGGCCCCGCGATCTCTACGATGTGATCAACCTTTACCGCAATATGGACGCGCGGCCCACGCCTTCGGTTCTGATAGACGTTCTCCGCCAGAAGTGTGACTTCAGGGGCATCGCGGTCCCAAGGGCCACCGATCTCTATCCGTTTAAAGATGAGCTCGCAGCAGGCTGGAAATATATGCTTCGCCACCAGCTGCCGGCACTGCCCCCTGTGGAATCCTTCTGGGACGTTCTGTCGGAATTTTTTGCGTGGCTGGAAAGTGGGATTGCACCGGAGATCCCGGCCTCTTATGCCAGTGCTCCCGGCGAGAGGATATTGCGGGAGCGCACCCTTCGATTGCCGGTTCGGCCTGTCCTACAGTCGCATCTCGAAGTTATTCGCTTTGCTGCAGCTAATAGGCTATGCGTCGATCTCGATTATCTAGGAAGCACGAGACGCATCGAACCTTACTCTCTCCGGCGTACGAGAGACGAAAACATCATCCTGCATGCCTGGAACGTCGATAAGAACCAGCATCGCAGCTACCGGGTTGACCGGATTCAAGGCGCGCATACCACGAATCAGATCTTTACGCCCCGCTACGCGGTCGAGCTAACACCCTCCGGGCCAGTGTCGATTCCGCCGACCGAGCGCAGATCCTCTTCATCAAGCCGAGGAGGCTACGGCACCCTTGGCATATTGAGCGCGCCGAGCCCGCGGAAACCATCGACACGGAGCAGCACATTCGGTTCATCGGGTTCAATGGGCCCGACATACATCTATCAGTGCGGTACTTGTGGAAAGAAATTCAGGCGGAAAAAACAATCGAACCGACTCAACAAGCACAAGACGCCGGACGGCTGGCCCTGTTCAGGACGAACCGGCTACCTTGTTGACACGAAGTACTGACCCCCTGCCCCCTAGTTCAGCGAGTCAGATTTTGCTTTTTGACTAGCATCGATCAGGCCGCTATTACACCTCAAAAAAAACGTAAGACTGGACCGCGAAAACGCCTGTACGACTCTTGTTCCACCTAAATATCAGCTGCAATAGGTACATGCTGGCCTTAGGGGACATCCTCGGATTTACGGATTTGGTTTCTCCCAAAAGCTTCCCCCCGTGCTCCGCGACGATTTGTCTTCCTCTCAGCGTGGATTCGCTCGCCGTGGAGGCTGCGATGTTCAGTTTCTTCGCTAGCGAGACCGCACTCCCCAATAACCCAGCACGCTTCTAATCTGTAACACTTTTCGCTGCTTCCCGCCAGTCAATAGCTTCTTCAATGCAAGAGCGCATAAACCCGGCACGCGATCCGCCAACCAGTCAATGTTGTACCCCGGAGCACGGATTCTAGACTTTCGATCCAGGTTCTCCTGAGCGGCCTTTTTTACTCTTCCGACGATATCTCCCCGGCCCGGGTTGCGCTCATCGCCCTTCATCCTGTCTTTTCCCTTGCCCATGGCCTTCAAGGCGGACCACCCGCCGGCGCTTCTCGCCGACCCGCCTTCCGTCAAATCGGGCCGGCCTCCCGCTGCAATCCCCTTCTTCACAAATTCCAAATAATGTCTGCGAGCTTTTGCAACCCTGCCCCCAAAAGGCTTAAGGACATAATCGACGCATTTTTCGGGGGGCAGGTCAACTGCCGGGTGCCGTTGACCTCTTTGGATTGTGTGGTTATCTATAATAATTAGAAGCTATCTCGGAACTGGGATTTTGGTTCAAAAATCCGTTTTCGCCTGAAGGCTAGACCGAGATACACGCGGCGGGACCGAGTGTCCACCCCATAGCCGGCTGCCCCGTCGTTTATTCTAGTCAGCGGTGGACCTTTTGAGATCGTTTCTATTTATCCAAAGAATCATTCCCTTCTCGTTCGCTATAAATCAATAAAATTTGACATGAGACGATGGGAACTGAAAATTTCAAACGCAAGCTAGCCGCTATTCTGAGTGCTGATGTTTTAGGTTATAGTCGTCTCATGGGAGATGACGAAGAGGCGACGATTCTTACGCTCACATCACACCGAAAGGCAATGACCACTATCATTCAGGATAATGGCGGCCGCGTTGTGGACTCGCCTGGCGACAACCTGCTTGCTGAGTTTGCAAGTGCGGTCGATGCAGTAAAAGGAGCAGTTGCCATTCAACGGGAATTGAAGGTCAGAAACGCACAGCTGCCGCCCGGCCGCCAAATGGAATATCGTATTGGCATCAATGTGGGGGATGTGGTGATCGAAGGGCAGCGCATCTACGGTGATGGGGTCAATATCGCTGCCCGCCTTGAAAGTCTGGCAGACGGCGGGGGTATCTGCATCTCCGGGACGGCCTATGATCATGTAAAAAATAAGCTGCCACTGGGTTATGAGTATCAAGGCGAACAGACCGTCAAGAACATTTCAGATCCGGTAAGGGTGTATAAAATCGGACTGGGACCCAGTACCGCGATTACTTCTGACAATCAAAGGCAAAAGGGCACCTTCAGCGGGCAGAAAAAGCCTACACTTGCCGTCCTACCGTTTACCAACATGAGCCATGACCCGGAACAGGAATATTTTAGCGACGGAATTACCGAAGATATCATCACGGCACTTTCGCGCATTCGATGGTTTTTCATCATTGCCCGCAATTCTACATTCGCCTATAAAAACCAAGCCGTTGATATACGCAAAGTTGCCAAAGAGCTAGGTGTAAGGTACGTTTTGGAGGGGAGCGTCCGCAAGGCTGGATCCCGTGTTAGAGTCACAGCGCAGTTGATTGACGGCGACACCGGCAATCATGTTTGGGCAAATCGCTATGACCGGGAATTTGACGACGTTTTCGCTGTCCAGGATGAACTTACGGAGACTATCGTGGGTGCCTTGGACCCGGAGCTCGGAAAAGCAGAGCGCGAGCGGGCCAAGACTAAACGACCGGAGAATTTAGACGCATGGGATCTATACCAGCGGGGTCTCTGGCATCTTTATCACTACACCAAAGAAGACATTGAGAACGCTAAGCAGCTCTTTCGTCAAGCAACCAAGCTCGATCCGAACCTGGGAGTAGCGTTCTCGGCAATAGCAGAGGCATTCTACTTTTCCTTGGTTTACGGCCATTCGGATGCACCCGAACATGACCGCGAGGAGGCCCTCGACGTCGCGCGAACTGCGGTCGAATTGGACGGGCAAGATGCGGCCGCCCACTGTACCTTAGGGCGAATTCACTACGCTAGAAAGGAGCACGATCTGGCCATCGGTGAACTTCAAACAGCCCTGGAGCTAAATCCAAGCCTTGCCTGGGCCCACTACGGCATCGGAGCTGCACTGGTGTTCAGCGGTAGATCACGGGAGGCGCTGCCATCTCTGCAGACCGCCGTGCAACTTAGTCCACGGGATCCAAACATGGGATCATTTCTTGTCCGCATGGCAGACGCATATCTGTTCATGCAAAACTATGAAGAGGCTAAAGCATGGGCTAGAAAAGCGTTACAGCAATCGGGCTTCCAATGGTCGCGCTATGCCGTCCTTTTGTCGGCACTTGGCCACCTCGGTTTGCAGGAAGAAGCCGACCGGGTGCTGGACGAGCTGCTTGCGAGTCGCCCCGATTTTTCAGTGGAATTTGTTCAAACCAAACACCTCATCGCAAACGGAGACGATATGGGGCATTATCTTGATGGACTGCGAAAAGCCGGCGTAACTTGATGATTTTCAGAAGTCGCGGTGAGGTTTTTTTTATTGTTAATTATTTGCTGAATTCCACCCTGTGCCGTAATCCCCTGGAAGCGGGCGCTAGTATGGTCGGCCACCGCACTCAGGTGCAACTTCTTTTTACCCGGGTGGCATAGAGGTCCGGACGGAGGTCGCCGAGGTAAGGGTATTCTCCTTTGGCCGCAGTGATGGCACTCACATCGATGTCTGCCACGAGCAGTTCTTCGGTTCGGCCGGCTCTGACCACATCTTTTCCATCAGGACCGGCCACACAGCTGAGCCCGCAATAGTCCAGGTCGCCTTCAGCGCCGCAGCGATTCACATAAGCCACAAACACCTGGTTTTCAAGCGCCCGCGCCGGGACGAGAATGCGGGCGGTGCGGCAGTAGGGCTCCATCAAAGCCGTCGGCACGGCAATCAGCTCGGCGCCGGCCACAGCCAGCATGCGCGCGGCTTCCGGAAATTCGACGTCGTAGCAGATCAGAAACCCGATTTTCAGGCCTTCCAACTCCGCCAGCACCAGTTCGTCTCCGGGCTGAAAGCAGCGGTTTTCCTGGTCGCCGTAAAGATGGGTTTTGCGGCAGTTGGCAAGCATCTTTCCCTGAGCGTCGATCAGGAGGGCGGAATTGTAAATCCCTTCTTGCGACCTTTCAGGGTAGCCGTATAAAAGGGCGATGCCGGTCTTGCGGGCGATTTCCGCTGCTTTTTCAGCGGACGGCCCGGTGTTGGACTCGGCCAGATTGAAAACCGTATCACCGATGTTGTAGCCGGTCAGAAACATTTCCGGGAACATGATCAGCCCGGCGCCCTGCTCGGCCGCGCCCCGGGCTGCCCGCTGCAGGATTGCCAGATTTTTTCCTTTCGATCCCGGTACACCTTCACACTGGTATATCCCAACCTTCATGCGTGTTACCTCCACGGGGGGATGACATCCGGCCCTCATTCCTCCGGGCTGAGCGCCCCCAGCAACCTGGGCAAATCGCCGAAACGACCGATCAAGCCAAAGATCAAGGCCGCCAGCAGCACGAATACCACCGACACCGCGGCCATCACCGGGGTGTAGCCGTATCGCAGGGAGTTGAAAATTTTGATGGGCAGGGTTTCGACCGTGAAGCCGGCCACCATGTAGGCCACGATGTATTCATTCAAACTCAATACAAAGGCGAAGGCATAGCCGGAGATCATATAGGGCCGGATCATGGGAAAGATGACGGTGCCAAAAACCGTTCCGGCGTTGGCCCCCATGGTCTCGGCGGCCTCGACGATTTCATGATCGATGGATTCGAAACCCAGTGAAACGGTCACCAGCGGCAGGGTCACGAAAAAAATGGCATGGGAAATCACGGTGGCCATCATCTGACCGTAAAATCCCACCGTCACCCAGAAGGAAAGAAATCCCAGGGCGGTGATGACCGGCGGCAGGATAAACGGCGAGATCCCCAGGGTAAACAGGGCCCGGGCGTAGAACACCCGGTAGCGCCACAAAAAATAGGCCAGGGGCAGGGCAATCGACAATGCCAGCAGACTGGCGCTAAAGGCGATGGTAAGACTGTTTTTGACCGGAACCAGCCAGCTGTTTTCGGTCAACAGCTCCACATACCAGCGCAGGGACAGGCCATCCGGCGGGAAAAACAGCCTTTTTTTGGCGTTTAACGACACCCCGCAGACGACCACCAGGGGTGCGCTCATCAAAAAAACCACCAGACCGAGAAATATATTGCGCAAACCTTTGCTCATGTTGTCTCGATTTTCTTACCTTTGCCGATCTTCATGGTGATCGCCACCAGCACCAGGCTGACCGACATGAAAAATATGGCCATGGCCGCCGCCAGCGGCATGTTGGTCTGATAAATGGCCGCATCGGTGATCAGGACCGAAAGGGTCCAGTGTTTCGGGCGGCCGAGAATCTGCGGCAGCAGATAGGCCCCGAGGGTGAATACGAACACCATCACAAAGGCCGCAACGACGGCGTTGCGCAGCGATCCCACCACCACCGTAAAAAATGTCCGCACCGGAGACGCACCCAGGGTCCGGGCGGCTTCAGGAAGGGCCGGATCAAGCCGTGACAGCGGGGGGTAGAGCACCAATACGGTGTAGGGAAAGGCCAGATAGCAGATGCCGAAAAGCAGCGCTGCAAAACCCGGATACCACGCCACCGGGCGCTCGATAACACCCAGCCAGGCAAAAAGATTCGACAGTCCGGCCGTGCGCGACAGCAGCAGCGACCAGGCGAAGCCGATGATGACCTCCGACAGCGACAGCACCGACATCAGCAAAACCAGCCACACGACCTGGGCTTTGCGTTTCATGCGGGTGACAAAGTAGGTGAAGGGAAACCCGATCGAGACGCATACCGCCGCGGCCAGGCCGGCGATAAACAGTGAGAACATCAGGGTGCGGCCGAACAGGGCTGTGAATAGATTTTGATAGTTGGCCAGTTCAAAGCCGGGGATGTAAAAACCGCCGGGCTCGCGGTGAAAAAAACTGACCGCCGCCATCAGTCCGAAAGGGACGATGAAAAAGATCCCGAGCATCAGGGCCGGGTACACCAGGGTCAGGTGTGCCCGCCAGCCTTGGGGTTTTTCTCCGGTCATGATCTTAATACCACACAGGCGGCCGGCGGCAGAACCGCCGTGGCTCGATCGCCCTGTTTGACCGCCGGCCGTCCTTTGGGAGTCGATTGACTCACAATTTGAAGCCCGCTGCAGTCCAGATAGATCTCCACGCTGCTGCCGACGTCGCGCACAAAGGCTACCCGGCCGGACAGCCGGTTGTCTCCTTGTTCAACCCCCGGCAGCACATGGATTTCCTCGGGGCGCACCGAAACCGTGACGTTGGCAGCGGGAGCCATGCCGTCCGGCATTTCGGCAATTTCCAAACGCGTGTCAGCAACCGTCACGGTACGATCCCCACTGCTGATGCCGTCCAGGAGATTGCTCATGCCGATGAAATCGGCCACAAAAGTGTCGGCCGGGTGACGATATATCTCAAGGGGCGAATCCATCTGGTGCACGCGGTTGTCCGGTCCCATCACTACCACCAGGTCGGACATGGTCATGGCCTCGCGCTGGTCATGGGTGACCAGGATGGTGGTCACGGCCAGGCGCTGCTGCAGCAGGCGCAGCTCCAGCTGCATGTCTTCGCGCAGTTTGGCATCCAGGGCTGACAGCGGTTCATCGAGTAGAAACAGGCGGGGTTCGATGGCCAGGGCGCGGGCCATGGCCACCCGCTGCCGCTGTCCTCCAGAAAGCTGGGCTATGTGCCGGTCGATCATGCCCGATAATTTCACCAGCTCCAGCAGCTCCTGGGAACGCTTGCGCCGGGTGGCTTTGTCCGCTTTGCGGATGCGCAGGCTATAGCTTACGTTTTCGCCGACCGTCATGTGGGGAAACAGGGCCAGGGATTGAAACACCATGCCGAAATTGCGTTTGTGCGCCGGTGTGTGGGTGATATCTTCATCATCCAGCATGATGCGTCCGCTGCTCGGGTTCTCCAACCCGGCAATCAAACGCAGCAAAGTCGTCTTGCCGCATCCGGATGGACCCAGAAAACAGACGAATTGACCGTCGGGAAGATGCAGATTCACATCCCGAACCGCGACAACCGACCCGAACCTTTTGGTGATGTCCTCGAGGGTTAATCCAGCCATTGGGATTTATTTATGCAATGAGTCTGGTTCTGAAACACGTAAAGAAAAGCAATGGCGCCGCAATCCGGCGCCATTGCTTTCGTTCGCCGGTTGTCCTACTGGGTGAGCATTTCGGTCCACTTCTGATTGACCCAGTCGCTCAACTCGCCGGTGTAAATGTCATAACGTGGAATGATCGGTGGTATGTCACTGGAAACCGCTGCAAATTCCGCTTCCGACAACCCGGTCACATCCCGCCTGACCGTGGGGGCCGTTCCGACCTTGCGCGACATTTTGGCCTGGATCTCCGGGCGGCACATGTAGTCGATAAAAATATAGGCCTCTTTAAGCTTTTTGGATGCTTTGGATACGGCCCAGCTGCCGGAGTCGTAGACGCCGCCCTCCTTGGGAAAGATGGAGCGCACGGGGTGCCCGTCGGCGACCGCCAGCCCGGTAACATCATGGTAATACTGCCCCATGGGAATCTCACCGGACTGCAGGCCCTGCTGGAACTGGCCTTCATCGCGGTACCACAGTTTCACATTGGGTTTGAGTTCGGCCAGCTTGTTCAGAACCTTGAGAATGCCTTCTTTGGAATTGAGAATGTCGTATCCCCCGAAAAAGGTTTTGGCGGTTATCTCCATCAGAAACGAGTTGGAAGCCAGGGCCAGCAGACCGAGAGAGTTCTTTTTGTCCGGCTGCCACATATCCCCCCATGAAGCCGGCGCGGCTTTAAACACTTCGGTGTTGGAGACAAGGGTGATGTACCAGCCTACCGCCCCGATACCGCTGACCCGTCCGTCGGGGTAGCGGTTAATGGACTGGGGCAGGAGGTATTTGGAATTGGGGATTTTCTTCAAATCAAAGGGCGTCCAAAGCTGGGTTCTCTGACCCCTGAGCATCACGGTTTGGGCCATCATGCTGACGTCGGCCGGAGCTTGACCGGCCCGGGCAGCCTGCTCCAGCTGAACCAGCCAGGCCTCGCCGGTGGGCTCGGCCACCGATTCGATCTCAATCCCGGTTTCCTTGGTAAAATCAGGAAAGATGTGCTTGTCGAACGAATCCTTGAAATAGCCCCCGTAGACACCGACTTTCAGGGTGCTGCCCGCAGCCGCCGCAGTCGTGCCGAACACCAGCAAAATCACGCTGACGGTCAATACAACTCCTGTCAGAAAAGCCGGGTGTCGCCGTCCGGTTGGGAAAACCTTGTTTGTTCCTGGCATGATACCTTCCTCCTTTGTTGCGTGGTTGTGAATGGACATTGAGAAGGGCAAAAGGCTTGTGAGTTTAACATATGTCAAATCGGCAATGGGGTGTCAAGTTTGTATTCACCAGCGCCAAGGCCGCGAAAGGATACCGGGGAATTTGACATCCGCCGGGATTTAAAATAGGTTTCTGGAGCCACGGGAAACCCCAGCAAACAAAAAGCGTCTATGCTGGAGCATATAGATACACTTAGCTTTATCAGGCAGGCATGTAATAATTGAAGGTATAGGTTTTTTGCCCATCGTTTCGCCTCTGGCTGAATGGGCAAACAAAAATAATGCCTCTGTGTCCTCTGTGCACTCGGTGGTGAAAAAAATTGCCCCGAATACGTCTCCGTAATTCCGAATAGGAGCACTAAGCTTCGCCTCGGCAGGCCCCGGCATTTATTTACGCCGGAGGAGTAGACGAAAACTTCAACATAGTAGTGACTAAATGGAATGATGATGTGATGGCCTCCGGCTACGCTTACAGGCCGGAGGGTAGAGCCTGCGGATCGGAGAAAAAGATGGAATGTTGAGAATTAAAAGCGGATGAGGGTCATGTTTTATATTCCGACGCCTGTCGTCCCGGTAAAAATAGATCTCATTCCGCTAAACCCAATATTCCAACCCTCCAGTATTCCATCATTCCATCGCATATGTGTGCGGCATGGCCGGGTTTCTCTGCCCTGATCCAAAGCGCCAAGTTCTCAACGTTGCACCAAAGGAGGCTGTCTTTGAAGAAATATACCCCGATAACTCCCCAGCAACTGCCCAAGTTTGCCGGGATCAAAACCTATATGCGCCTGCCCCACCGCCGAACTACCGAGGGAATTGATTTTGTTGTGGCAGGCATTCCCTGGGACGGCGCCACATCGTATCGCACCGGCCAGCGCATGGCGCCCGAAGCCATTCGCCGCGTGTCGGTGACATTGCGGCCCTACAATCCGTCCCTCGATGTCGGTATATTCGAACACTGCTCCGGTGTGGACTACGGCGACCTGCCGGTGATTCCCGGCTACATCGAAGATACCTACGAGAAAATCGAAGGGTCGCTGGCCCCCCTGGTAGAGGCCGGCGTAATCCCCGCCGTGCTGGGCGGCGATCATTCCATTACGCTGCCGGAACTCAGGGCCATCGCCGGGACCCACGGCCCGGTCGCCTTGATCCACTTTGATTCCCACACCGATACCAACGACCAATATTTCGGCAAACCCTACTATCACGGATCTCCTTTTCGCCGGGCGGTAGAGGAAAACCTCATTCTGCCCGGTCAATCGATTCAAGCAGGGATGCGCGGTTCGGTCTATTCGAAGGATGCCTACCGGGATTCCATATCTCTGGGCTACGAGGTCGTCACCATGGCCGAAATTCGCAAGATAGGCATGGACAAGTTGATAAACCGCATCCGGGAGCGGGTCGGGCAAGCCAAAGTATTTGTCACCTTTGACATCGACGTCGTCGATCCGGCCTTTGCGCCCGGCACGGGAACGCCGGAGGTGGGCGGTTTTACCAGTGCAGAGGCTATCGCCTTGATACAGGGCCTGAAGGGATTGGATTTTGTCGGGTTCGATATCGTAGAAGTCCTGCCCGACTGTGATAGCGCGGATCTCACCGCCCTGCTGGCCGCCAACATCATTTACGAATTCCTTTCATTGATTGCACTAACCAAAATGAAATCTGAACTGTAACCGATTTTTGTTTTCTTTTTGCCTGGACTAATGGCTGTAGTATTGATCGGTTGCGGGCCCCAGAGGAGCAGACGGCTGAGTATTTAGAAACGACTCGATCTTTAAAAAATCTATCAGTTTTCTTATTTTCAAAAAAAAAGGTCTCCCCATTAAGATTCTATCGATCATAGCCTGATAAAGGTCATGAGCTTTGGGTCTCGATGGCCTTCCTGACGGCGGCCGACAGTGTCTCCATGTCCGGGATGTTGTCAAAAGCGATCTGTTCGTTGATGACAATGGATGGAACCGCAGGCATTCGCTTGCAGATAGAACCCAGTTCGGCGTGCCGCATCACACCCTCTCTGGAACTGACATCGACCACTTCCCACCGCAAAGCGCCGTTTTCGAATTCGGGAGCTATTTCCTCTAAAATCGCAAGTGCCAGGTCGCATAGCATGCACCCTTTCTTCCTGGCAACGATTTCAACCATTACGCCGGGAGACCCCATCGGCCGACATCCTTTCCCTATTTTTTAGCCTACAACGCCAAATTTGGCCATGTTTTCATTGCTTCGCTTAATGCCTGCCGGATGAATGACCTAGGTAACGATGAACAAAGTCTAGCCCAACGCTGCAAAAGTCGGGGGGCTTCAGAGTCAAGGCGTCTGGGGGTGAAGTCGTAGTTCTTTACTTCGAACCCTCAGCGACGCAGAATCTGAAGCCCTCCGGCTTTCCCGACGTGTTGGATCGTAGCTGAAAGCGAAGACCAAAGGGGAAACAACATGGCAAAATTGATCCCGTCCTTTCCAAAGTCAGATCTGCCTCATGAAAACCGGAACTCAGCAGGATTTGATGATGCCGGGATTAGGAATCACTGCTGCGGAAGGGGCATGCCTTAACACCCGCTGCTCATGGTATCATCCCAATCGCATCGAAATCAATAGGGAGCACCGGTCGCTTACCTGAAGCACAAAGACTTGAAAGACAGGTTGACCCGATCCGAATGGTGTTTATTGTAAATGGTTAAGCCAAACCCGAGCTTTCGTTGGGGATGAAGAAACCAGACCCAATATACAACTATAATTACCTGAAGGGAGGACATTATGGGCAAAGCCATCCGCATGCATGCAACCGGCGGACCGGATGTCATGCGCTGGGAGGACGTCGACCCCGGCGTGCCGGAACCAGGTGAGGCGCTGGTGCGCCACGAGGCCGTGGGATTGAATTTTATTGATGTGTATCACCGCACCGGCCTGTACCCGCTGCCGTCGCTGCCGGCCGTTCCGGGAATGGAAGGCGCCGGTGTGGTCGAGCAGATCGGAGAAGGGGTCGACGAGGTGGCGGTGGGCGATCGGGTGGCCTATGCCGGCATTCCGTCGGGGGCCTACGCCGAGGTGCGGCGGATCCCGGCCCATCGGCTGGTAAAGCTGCCCGCCGGCATCTCCGCTCACCAGGGCGCCGCCATGATGCTCCAGGGCATGACGGCCCGCTATCTCCTGCGGGGAACCTATCCCGTCAAGGCCGGCGACACCATCCTGATTCACGCCGCCGCCGGAGGTGTCGGTTCCATCGTCTGCCAGTGGGCCAAACACCTGGGCGCCACCGTCATCGGAACGGTCGGCTCAAGGCAGAAGGCCGAAATAGCCGGGGCCACAACGGCTGCGAACACCCCATTGTTTACACCGAGGAAGATTTTGCCGCCCGCACCCGGGAAATAACGCACGGTGCCGGTGTCGACGTCGTCTACGACTCGGTGGGCCAGGCGACCTTTATGTCGTCGTTGGACTGCCTCAGACCCATGGGCATGATGGTGTCCTTCGGACAATCCTCGGGACCGGTCCCGCCGGTGGACCTGGGCGTTCTGGCCGCCAAGGGATCGTTGTTTGTGACCCGGCCCAGCCTGATGACCTATACCGCCCATCGATCGGACCTGGTCGCGCATGCCGAGGACCTGTTTGACGTCGTTCAGAGCGGGGCGGTTACAATCGAGGTCAACCAGACCTATCCGCTGGCCGAGGCCGCCCGGGCCCACCAGGACCTGGAAGACCGCAAAACCACCGGATCGACGGTTTTGATTCCATAGGCTCGGGCACTTCCTGAATCCGCAGTTGTGACAGGAGGGAATGCGCTGGATAGAAGTGTTTGAGTGTGAAGTCCGAAATGGTTTCAGGTGTCAGGTGTCGGGTGTCAGCAATGCATTAATTGAGGAATTGCAAAATTAGGGTAGAAGAATTTAGGAATTACTAAAATTCCGTCGATTTTAATTCCTAAATCCCTGAATCCTTAGAGCCCTAAACCCCTCAATCCCTAAATTTCTCAATCCCTTAATTCCTGAAACCTGACACCTGACACCATGACAAATTGGAATATCCTGAAATTAAAAAAGATCCTGCCTGATACAACCTATTATAACCGAATCCATTCAAATAGTTATCGGTTTTCACGCCTTCCCCTGCTGCCTACAAACAGAACCCCGGCAGTTTTTAACAGCGCATCTGCTGTTTTTCCATCAGATCGATTGACAAGCGTTTATTATTCTGTCATAAAGGCCTCTTTATTAATTTTTATCTTGAAAATTGCCGTACAATTTGAGTTAATAAGACTTTGCGCACTGCTGTCGGCGCGCACGGTCTAGGGAAAAAACGATACGGAGGATTCCATAGTATGGCTGAAGAGGCAATCAAACTTGGCGGTAAGAAAAAAAGCTTGTTCATAGACAAGGTTAAGGAAATCCTGCCCGAGGGCGGCAACCTGAACCTTTGTCTGACCTGCGGCGCCTGTTCTTCGGGCTGCCCGGCGACGGGCCTGGAAGACATGGATCCGCGTAAATTTTTACGCATGGCGGCCCTCGGGATGGACGACGAGATCCTGAGTTCGGATTGGGCCTGGATGTGTACCCTGTGCATGCGGTGCATTTATGTCTGCCCGATGAAAATCGACATCCCCCAGCTGGTTTTCAACGTCAGAAAAAACCGGCCGCGGGAAGAGCGGCCCAAGGGCATTGTGGGCTCCTGCGACATGGCCCTCAGAAATGACACCTGCAGCGCCATGGGCGCCGGCGAGGAGGATTTCCAGTTCGTGGTCGAAGACGTGCTCGAGGAGGTGCAGGAACTCCAGCCCGGTTTCGAAGACCTCAAGGCGCCGATCAACAAGCAGGGCGCCGAGTATTTTTTGAATCAAAACTCCCGGGAGCCGGTGACCGAGCCGGATGAGATGGTGCCCCTGTGGAAGATTCTGCACACGGTGGACTGTGACTGGACCTACGGCACCAAAGGCTGGGCCGCCGAAAACTATTGCCTGTTCATGGCTGATCTCGAGAACTGGGAAAAAATTGTGCGAATCAAGGCCAAAGCCGTCGATGACCTGGGCTGCAAGTACTGGCTCAACACCGAGTGAGGGCACGAAATGTTCGCAGTCCGGGTCGGACTGCAAAAGTTCAACATCGAGCACAAATTCGAAATTGCCAGCATCATCACCCTGTACGCCAACTGGATCCGGGAGGGCAAGTTAAAGGTCAGCTCGGATTGGAACAAGGAGCGTCAGATAAAATTCACCGTCCAGGATCCCTGCCAGCTGGTGCGCAAGACTTTCGGCGACCCCATGGCTGAAGACCTGCGCTATGTAACCAAGGCGGTGGTGGGAGAAGAAAATTTTATCGAAATGACCCCCAACCGGTCGAACAACTACTGCTGCGGGGGAGGGGGCGGCTTCCTGCAAAACGGGATGCCCGAAGCCCGCCGGGCGTTCGGCAAGCTCAAGGCCGATCAGATCATGGCCACCGGGGCGACCTACTGCATCACCCCCTGCCACAACTGCCACTCCCAGATACACGACCTGAGCGAATACTTTGAGGGCCACTGGCACAACGTTCATCTATGGACCCTGATCTGCCTGTCGATGGGCATTCTGGGCGAAAACGAGCGCGAATATCTCGGCGACGAGCTCAAGGACGTCGACGTCCTCTACAACCGAGAGGAAGAATAGAAAAATAAGATCTCAATAAAATGCAATAAGAAACCCGATCTTCAAAGAAGATCGGGTTTTTTTACATTTGTAGCTGGGATATGCTGTAATGAGCCCTGCGCCGAAAGCCGTGTGCCGAATGTCAAATGCAGTATTCCGTGCGCCGAAGGCCCCCGCCGAGCGGGATGACACATCTATTTTAAAAAATTAAGGTGTGCCTCGATTGCCATTTCCCATCAACCCTCGGCGGCTTGTTCTTCAACCGGCGCCGGGCGGGCGGCCGCCTTGGTGATCTTGACGGCACACACCTTAAACTCGGGGATGCCCGAAATCGGATCCAGGGCGGCATTGGTCAAGCGGTTGGCGGCCGCTGCGCCGTAATGAAAGGGGATGAACACCGTGCCCGCCACGGCCTTGCCGGATATCTTGATGACAGCCTGAATGCTGCCCCGGCGGGATGAGATTTCGACGACGTCACCGTCTTCGACTTCATATTGGCGGGCGTCCAGCGGTGAAATCTCGACGAAACACTCCGGTGCGATCTCGTTAAGCCCGTCGCTTTTCATGGTCATGGTGCCGGTGTGGTAGTGGTAGAGCAGGCGCCCGGTGGTCATGTGCATGGGAAATTCGTCATCGGCACATTCAGCCGGCGGAATGTAGTCGATGGCGTGAAACGTGCCTTTGCCCTTGGTAAACTGATCCCGGTGCAAAATGGGGGTTCCGGGATGCTCGGCGGTCGGCGCCGGCCAGTGAATGCCTTCGTAGGCGATGCGATCGTAGGTAATGCCGCCGTAAGAGGGCGTCACGCTGGCGATCTCCTCCATGATCTGGCGGGCATTCTCGTAGTTCATGGCGTAGCCCATGCGGGTGGCGATTTCACAGATAATTTTCCAGTCGTCCCAGGCCTCACCGGGCGGGTCCACGGCCTTTCTGACCCGCTGCACCCGGCGGTCCGTGTTGGAGAACGTCCCGTCTTTTTCGGCAAAACAGGCCGAGGGCAATACCACGTCGGCCAGCTGCGCGGTCTCGTTCATAAAAATGTCCTGCACCACCAGAAAGTCCAGGTTCTTGAGGCTCTTCTCGCAGTGATTCAAATCCGCATCCGAAACCAGCGGATTCTCCCCGATGACATACAGGGCTTTGAGCTTGCCCTCATGGGCGGCCGGGATCATATCGGTAATTTTTTGTCCGACCTGGTCCGGCAGCGCTTCAACACCCCAGGCTTGGGCCATTTTCTGATTGGCCGCCGGGTCGGTCACATTCTGGTAGCCGCTGTAGACATTCGGCAGGCCGCCCATGTCGCAGGCCCCCTGAACGTTGTTCTGCCCCCGCAGGGGATTGACCCCGCCGCCTTCGATGCCCAGATTGCCGCACAGCATGGCCAGGTTGGCCAGGGATTTGACGTTGTCCGTTCCGGTAATGTGCTGGGTGATCCCCATGCAGTACAGGATGCTGCCGCGCTCGGCGCCGGCATACATCCGGGCGGCGTCGATGATATCCTGGGCGGGAATACCGGTGATTTCGGCCACATAATCGGGGGTGTATTTTTCGACGGTCTTTTTCACCGCTTCGAACCCCTCGGTGCGGCCGTCGACATACGCCTGGTCGTGCAGGTTTTCCTTGATGATGACGTGCATCAGACCGTTGATCCAGGCCACGTCGGTGCCCAGATTCTGACGCAGCCATTTGTCGGCATAGCGGGTGATCTGGATGCGGCGGGGATCGACGACGATCAGCTTGGCCCCCTTCTGCATGACCGCCCGCTTGACGAAGCTGGACAGCACCGGGTGGTTTTCAGTCGTGTTGGAACCGGTAATCAGAATAACATCAGCTTTTTCGATGCAGTCGATCGTATTGGTCATGGCACCGCTTCCGAACGCTGCGGCCAGACCGGCCACAGTGGAAGAATGTCAGAGACGGGCGCAGTGATCGACGCTGTTGGTTTTGATCACCGCCCGACAGAATTTTTGAGCGATGTAATTCTCCTCGTTGGTGATCCGGGCCGACGTCAGCATTCCGAAGCTGTCCGATCCGTGGGCGCTCTTAATCTCGCCAAACCTGCCGGCCACCAGATCGAGGGCCTCGTCCCAGGAAGCTTCGCGGAACTTCCCGTTTTCTTTAATCAGTGGAGTCGTCAGGCGCTCCGGAGAGGCGATAAAATCATTGCCGAAGCGCCCCTTGACGCAGAGGCTGCCGTAGTTGGGCGTAACGTCCTCAACACCGGTGACTTTGACCACCCGGTTGTCCTTGACATGCAGGTTGACCTGGCAGCCGACGCCGCAATAGCTGCAGGTGGTCCGAACCTTTTCGGTTTCCCAAGGCCGCACCCGGTAGCGGGCATCCTTTTCGACCAGGGCCCCCACCGGGCAAGCCTGCACACATTCTCCGCAGTACACACAGTCGGAATCTCTGTAGGGACGATCGCCGGCGGCCACGATCTTGGTGTCGGCGCCGCGGTATCCGTAGTGGATGGCCTGGTTGACCTGAACTTCGTTGCAGGCCTGTACGCAGCGGCCGCATTGGATACAGCGTGAAAAATCGCGCATGATAAACGGGTTGACCGTCTCCATCGGGTAAGGCGATTCGGTGGGTTCGAAGGCTTCCCCGCTGACCTGATACCGAAATGCCAGATCCTGCAGTTTACAATCTCCCCACACCGGACACAGTTCGGTGGTGTCTTCGACCTGCTGGGATTTCAGCTGGAACTCGGTCCAGTTCGCGCCGGCCGAACCACTGACCGCGCAGTTGTGATTGCCCGAGGACAACAGCAGTTGGATGACCATACGGCGCGCTTCGATCACCTTGGCCGAATCGGTGCGCACGACCATGTTGTTGGCTGCCGGTGCCGCGCAGGAAGCAATCAGACTGCGGGCGCCTTCGACCTCAACGACACAAACACGGCAGGCGCCGGTGGGCATGGCGTTTTTGAGATGACACAGTGTGGGGATGTCGATGCTGTTGCGGCGGGCAATGTCCAGAATGCTCTCGCCGGGTTCAAACGAAAATTCATTCCCATTGATAACAATAAGATTCTGCTCGGCCATAGCGGTGGCGGCCCTCCTTTTTGGGGACTTTTGGAGAAGGTATCTATGTAGCCGATACACCTGGATTTGTCAACGCGGAACTGGGTTTAAGAATGCGGAAGTCGGAATGCGGAATGGGGAAAGCAGGCATCAGAATGGTTTATAGACAACGGCAGGGAGTTCAAGGCATAGAGTGCAGGACGAATGCTGAGTTGATTGCAATTGTCGGGCAGACTGGGTTGTGGGGGTTAGTTGGGCTCTTCGGAATCCCAAATATAAGATCGGGGACCAATGCCCTCTGCCTTCTTTTTTTCGCCTTCCCCATCCCGAATTCAAAACTCCGTTGTTTGGTCTTTCCACATTCCCCATTCCGACTTCCGCATTCAAAAATCCGTCATCCGTCTTCTGTCGTCTGTCCTCTGTCCTCTGTCGTCTGTCTTCTGTCATCCGTCATCTGTCATCTGTCATCCGTCCTCTGTCTTCCGTCATCCGTCTTCTGTCCTCTGTCTTCTGTCCTCTGTCCTCTGTCATCTGTAATCCGACATCTAACTTCCGATTTCTGATTTCGGAATCGGGCGTTCTCCCACAGCTGGTATAGCTGGTATAGATAGGCGCCGCAAAAGGCACCCAAAATGTTGGCAAGGACATCCAGAATGCTGGCATCGCGGTAAGGTACAAAAGACTGGTGAATCTCATCGCTGATGCCGTAAAGTGAAGCTGAAACCGCGCTGAGCAGCATCAGCATTCGCAGGTTGTCTTTGATCCGCAAGGTCTGGTAAGCCCGGTAAAACAATACGCCCAAACCGGCATAAATCACAAAGTGAAATACCTTGTCACTGAATTGGAATTTTGGCAATCGCTGCGGAGAAGGGAGATCGGACTGGACATAAATGATCACGCAGTAAATAATCAGCGGCAGCCAACAAAATAAAAAATTCTTCAATCGCATCGACATAAATTGCTCAAGTTAAGTGTGAATCGATTCTCACAACGCACAGGGTATAGGGTTCAGGTTATAGGGTATAGGGTTTAGGATTTAAGGTTCAAGGTATGAGGCTATCGGTAGAAAAACATAAGTGGCTTTCGGCCTTAGGCCTTCGGCGCAAGGCAAATTCATTACAACGCGTCCTTCCCGCTACTTTTCAACCTCAAGCCACACACCTTATACCCGATACCTTAAACCTTATACCTTTCTGTTTCCCCGTGCGCCGTGTGCCGAAAGCCGAAGGCCATTTACATCCCTGCATCACGCGCCTTCAGCCGGACACCCTGAACCACAGATCCTATGCTTTACAAATAATAGCTTTATCCTTCGCCTAAAGCCGAACACCGAAGGCCGAATGCCGTTGTGTTCGCCGAAGGCGGGCATGGCCTAAAACCCCGTCCGCGGCCGTCTTTTGCCGAAGATGGCCTCGCAGGGGGCGTTTTTAGTGACGTGCTTTTTCAGCTTTTTGCACCACAGCGACTGGAAAGTCCGGCAGCTGCCGTCCAGCGCATCGACTTTGGCAAAATCGGCCCAATCGCACATGAGATCACAAAAAACTATTTTACTGGTAGTGACGCCGGCGTTGGTCGCCATATTCTCAGAACCTTTGTATAGCCTCAATCAATGATCCTGAACCGAATAAAAAATATATTTTTGACAATGATTATCCACTGCTGCAAGATTTTTCAATTCAGCTGAGGTTCACGCCTTGCCCGGGATGGGCTATTTCCCGTCAAAAATATCCAGCGACAGCTCCCGACTGCCGATATGTGCCAGAACCCGATCCAGGAAATCCTGGTGGGAGACACCGTAGGCCACCTTTCCGTCCAGGGTGCGCACGGACAGGTTGCCGGCTTCTTTTTCTTTGTTGCCGATGGTGAGAATCAGCGGAATATACTGCAGCTGAGCCTCCCGCACTTTCTTGTTGAGGCTCTCGGTCCGGCTGTCGATCTCGGCCCGCAGCCCGTTGTTTTTGAGGATGTCCGTCACCTCGCCGGCATAGGGCACCAGATCATCGTTGATCGGCAATACGACCGCCTGAACCGGCGCCATCCACAATGGAAACTTGCCCGCGAAATGCTCGATCAAGATACCCAAAAAGCGTTCGAGAGATCCAAAAACGGTCCGGTGGATCATGATGGGACGATGCTTCTCATTGTCCTTCTCGATATAATACAAATTAAATCGTTCCGGCAGTGACATGTCCAGTTGAATCGTGCCGCACTGCCACGTCCGGCCCAGGGCGTCTTTGATGTGCAGATCGATTTTGGGCCCATAAAATGCACCGTCGCCCTCGTTCAGGGCGTACTCGTGCCCGTAGGCATCCAGGGCGGAGGCCAGGCCGTTGGTGGCCGTTTGCCACTGTTCGTCGGTGCCGATGGACTTTTCCGGTCTCGTAGACAGCTCCAGGTGAAATCCCAGGCCGAAGGCACCGTACATCCGTTCCGACAGATTCAGGATGCCCAGAATCTCTTCTTCGATGTGACGCGGGGTCATGTATAGGTGGGCATCGTCCTGGTGAAAGGCCCTGACCCGGAAAAGTCCCGACAACACGCCGCTGAGTTCGTGCCGGTGGACAAGGCCGAGCTCGGCAACCCGCAGGGGCAGATCACGATAGGAATGGGGCTTGCGGCTGTATATCAACATGCCGCCGGGGCAGTTCATGGGCTTGATGGCATACTCGATGTCATCGATAGCCGATGTATACATGTTTTCGCGATAATTTTCCCAGTGTCCGGACCGCTCCCAGAGAAAACGGTTCAGCATGATCGGAGTCTTGCTCTCCACGTAACCGGCAATGCGGTGCTCCTGCCGCCAGAATTCCAGCAGAGCGTTCCAGATCTCCATCCCTTTGGGGTGAAAAAACGGCATGCCGGGGGCCTCTTCGTGAAAACTGAACAGGTCGAGAGCCTGGCCGATTTTACGGTGGTTGCGCTTTTTGGCCTCTTCGAGAAATTTGAGGTGGTCATTGAGTTCTTTCTTGGTAAAAAAGGCGGTACCGTAGATTCTTTGCAGCTGCGGATTGGAGGGGTCCGCCCGCCAGTAGGTGCCGGAAACCTTGATCAGCTTGATGAATTTGGCGCCACCGGTGTGCGGGATGTGGGGGCCGCGGCACAGATCGGTGAATTCGCCCTGCTCATAAAAAGAGATCGTACCCTCTTCCAGATCCGATATCATTTCGAGCTTATAGGGCTCATCTTTATAAAACTCGAGCGCGTCCGCCTTGGACACTTCCCGGCGCTTAATCGGCAATTTTTCCTTGATTATTTTTTTGATCTCAGCCTCTATTTTCGGGAAATCTTCCTCGGACACCGGGGCCATGTCGATGTCGTAGTAGAATCCATCTTCAACCGCCGGGCCGATCGTCAGCTTGGCGTCGGGATAAATCCTCAATATCGCCTGGGCCATGACATGGGCGGAACTGTGCCGCAGGATCTCCAACGCCTCGGGATCCTGAGACCTGATCAACCGGATCCTGGCATCCCGATCGATGATGGTATTAAGATCTGTCAGGTTGTCATCGAGTTCCATGGCCACGCAGTTGCGCGCCAGCCCCTCCGAAATACCCTGGGCGACATCGAGTCCGCTCGGAGGCGTTTCAAAGGCCTTTATGTTGCCGTCAGGAAATGTTAAGTTTATCATTGCAAGCTCACCGTATTGAAAGTAAAAGAAAAATTATTATTAACTAGCTAACTAAAACTCTATCACGCCGTCGCCGTGAAATCCACAGGATTTAAAGTAATCCACGCAGATTAGGAAAAACCAGCGCACCGGTCAAGGAAAAAAATGAACACAGCTCAGGACAACGGTTACAGCATTATCGACAGTGTCGGCCGGCTCGCACGACTGGTCGGCAAGCTTGAGAAGGAAACCACCATCGGTGTCGATCTGGAAGCGGATTCTATGTATCATTTCCAGGAAAAAGTGTGCCTGATACAAATGGCCACCGACAGCATCAATGTCGTCATCGATCCCCTTGTCATCAAGGATCTGTCGGCCCTAAAACCGATTTTTAAACGCCGTGACATTCAGAAGATTTTTCACGGGGCGGACTATGACGTCCGCTCGTTGTATCGCGACTTCGAGATCGATATCAACAACCTGTTCGACACCGAGCTGGCCTGCCGTTTTTTGGGAGTTCCGGAAACCGGTCTGGAAGCCGTTCTAAAAAATAAGTTCGCCATCACCCTCGATAAGAAATACCAACGCAAAGACTGGTCCAGGCGACCCCTGCCCCGCGAGATGGTCGACTATGCGGCTGAAGATGCCCGCTATTAAAACGTAACAAAATGATGATTGACCCTTAAGCGGATAAGGTTCATTATCTGTCTGATTTTTCTATTAAAATAGAAAAAGGAGGCCGATATGAACCACGATCACCGACTATTTTTAAACC
>Ga0209052_1000137_pt1 | contig 27357 bp, 20 predicted proteins | sample WorMetHEROISLAND_2_FD_187409 | JGI IMG/M metagenome (GOLD analysis project Ga0209052, IMG submission 187409) | Marine gutless worms symbiont microbial communities from Max Planck institute for Marine Microbiology, Germany - Olavius sp. 4 HERON... | ecosystem: Host-associated > Annelida >...
GATGAGGATGGTGTTGGCGCTGGGTACGTCGATGCCGCTCTCGATGATGGTGGTGCACACCAGCAGGTTGAAACGGCGGTGGTAGAAATCCCGCATCACCCGTTCCAGGTCCCGTTCGCGCATCTGGCCGTGGGCGACCTGGATGCGGGCCTCGGGGATCAGAGCCGCGAGCTTTGAGGCCGTGCTGTCGATGGTCCGGACCTGATTGTGGAGGAAGTAGACCTGGCCACCGCGCTTGAGTTCGCGCAGGCAGGCCTCCTGGATCAGGGCGTCGCTCCACTGGCTCATGAAGGTCTTGATGGGGTGGCGCGCCACCGGGGGCGTGGCGATGATGGACAGGTCCCGCAGGCCGGACATGGCCATATTCAGGGTACGCGGGATGGGGGTGGCGGTAAGGGTCAGGATGTCCACCTTGCTGCGCAGGGATTTGAGCTCTTCCTTGTGACGAACCCCGAAGCGGTGCTCCTCATCCACGATGACCAGTCCGAGCTGCTTGAAGACGATGCCTTTCTGCAACAGCTTGTGGGTGCCAACCACGATGTCGATAGTGCCATCGGCCAGGCCCGCGAGAATGCGCTGTTGCTCCCTGGCGGTGCGAAAGCGTGACAGGCTCTCGACCTTGACCGGCCAGTCGGCGAAACGGTCCGAGAAGTTCTCATAGTGCTGCTGGGCGAGCAGGGTGGTGGGCACCAGCACGGCCACCTGCCTGCCGCCCTGCACTGCCGTGAAGGCAGCTCGCATGGCCACCTCGGTCTTGCCGAAGCCGACGTCGCCGCACACCACCCGATCCATGGGCTTGGAATCGGCCATGTCGGCGCGCACGGCTTCGATGGTCCGTTGTTGGTCCGGGGTCTCCTCGAACTCGAAGGCCGCGGCGAAGGCGGCACAGTCCTCCCCGTACGTCGGAAAGGCGAAGCCCTGGCGGGCGGCCCGGCGCGCATAGATGTCCAGGAGTTCGACGGCCACGTCCTGCACCTTCTCCGCAGCCCGGCGTTTGAGCTTCTCCCACTGTCCGCCCCCCAGACGGTGCAGGGGGATGGCCGCCTCGGAGGCGCTGGTGTACCGGGAAATCAGGTGCAGGGAGGCAACCGGGACATAGAACTTGTCGCCCTGGGCGTACTCCAGGGTCAGGAATTCAGTGGTCATGCCGCCGACCTCCAGGGTCCGGAGCCCCAGGTAGCGGCCGACCCCGTGGTCTTCGTGCACCACCGGCGCCCCCAGATGCAGCTCCGTGAGGTTGCGGACCACCGCTTCGCCGTCGCGCTCGGCCCGCTGCCGGCGGCGCGCCTGACGGACCTGGGTGCCGTAGAGCTGGGTCTCGGTGATCAGGGCGAGGTCTTCGTGCTCCAGGAACAGCCCCTGCTCCAGGGGCGCGACCGTCAGTCCCAAGGTCTCGCCGGACGCGACAAACGCCTGCCAATCCGCCACCGGGCGTACTTCGATGTCAAATCCGCGTAGGTTCTCCAGCAACAGCTCACGCCGGCCGGCACTCTCGGCGGTGCACAGCACGCGCCGCCCGGACGCGGCGAGAAACTCCCGCAACGCGCCGGCGGGTTGGGCCGACCGGGCCTGGATCGCCAACGCCGGCAGGGCGCGGGTGGCGAAGTTCACGACCCCGCTGAAACCCTTGCGGCGCTCCGCCACCTCGGCCGCCTGGTGCAGGATGCCAGACATGCGGTTGAGCCGTGCAGCCAGCTCGTCCGTCGTCAGATAGAGCCGATTCGGGGGTAGCAGGGGGCGCTCGAGATCGTGCCGACGTTGTTCGTAGCGGGCGGTCACATCGGCCAGGAAGCGCTCCGCCGTCTCCCGACACTGGACGTCTTCGATCACCAGCGTCCCCGTGGGAAGATAGTCGAACAGGGTCGCGGTCCGGTTGAAGAACAAGGGCAGGTAGTACTCCAGACCACCGGGGACCGAGCCCGCGGAGACCTCGCGGTAGATCAGACTTTGTTTGGGATCGCCCTCAAAGGCGCTGCGGTAGCCCTGGCGGAAGGCGGTGATCCCCTCCTCACTCAAGGGGAACTCACGGGCCGGCAACAACCGGATGAGGGGGACCTGATCCCGGGAACGCTGGCTATCCGGGTCGAAGGTGCGAATGCTCTCCACTTCCTCGTTGAACAGATCGATCCGATAAGGCAGGTCGCTGCCGGCGGGGAAGAGATCGAGCAGAGAGCCACGCACCGCGAACTCGCCGTGGGCGATCACCTGGGACACGCACTGGTAGCCGGCCTGCTCCAGGCGGCGGCGGATGGCATCCAGGTCCAGACAGTCACCGACCGCAAGCACCAGGGAATGGCTATCCACATACTCTCGAGGCGCCAGGCGTTGGAGCAAGGTACCCGTCGGCACCACCAGGATGCCGCGCTTCAGGCCCGGTAGCCGATGCAGAGTCAGCAAGCGCTCAGAGACCAGCTCCGGCAGGGGCGAGAACTGGTCATAGGGAAGAGTTTCCCAGTCCGGGAAATCGAGCACCGGCAGCTCGGAACCGGCCAGGAAGAACCCCAGCTCAGCCTGTAGCCGCGAGGTGGTCTGCACATCCTCCACCACGGCTAGCACCAGCCCTGGCGCCTGTTCAGCAGCCCTGGCGATGGCCAGGGCCCGGCTCGATCCGTACAAGCGGCCCCACAGCAGGCGTTCGCCGACCTTCGCGGGCAAGGATGGCGACAGCGGGGAAACGAGACGGGGAGCGACGGCTGCGGTGGACATCATCGAGATGAGAGATAGATCAAATGGGCAAGGGCTGCAGATTCTCTCATAGCCGCCAATGGGCTTCACCCGGGTTCGAGATATAAGGTTGCAGGTAGTGGTGGCCTTTAACTGGTAGAAGGCAGGTTGGACCGCTGTGCGGCTCGGGAGACCTGGACTCTCAACCACGTTATCATTTGATAATCAACCACTACCAAGGTTGGGTGGTGGCTAATTGTTAATGTAGTTTAGATAACTTTAGAGAGGATTTTCTCTCAGCAAAGCAAGAGTTCTATCTTATATAGTTCCTCTCGATAATTGAATCTAAATTCACATTCTTTCAGGTGCAGATGAAAAATTTTTCGTGGAACATCATTGAATTTTTCAAGCCTTTGTTTGGCATATGACCAGAATGATTCAATGCCATTGATAGGGCAATTACCACGGGCAAATTTATGCTAACCATGATTCACACGGAAATGCTTTTTGTACCCCCTATCCACTAGCCCATCGTGGCCCCTCCAGTCGTCCGAGTGGGTGATGGTGTCATAGGGCTACCTGGCCCCGGATCGCGGCCTGTAACGGCCTCTTAGCGGTGTTCGGGACGATTTCCGTGTAGACTTTACCCGTGGCGTTCCAGAATCCCTAAGACAATCATTTTACCCTCGGCCCCACGCCCTTTTTTCCCATGAACACGGCACCCGCCGAAATAGGATTCATCGACTTCAACTTCGCCGGAGAAGGGCGATGGGGCGTCACAAAGCTAGGCGATTCGGGTCCGTAGTTTGAATAACAACTGATTGATCGTTGGACGCCTTACATCGCTCGGCTCGGCGATTGTCGAGGCCGGTAAATCGTGCACAAAATAGGGTACAATCCATCTGAATTTAGCTTCCGAGAAGTGTAAGCACCTGAAATGCCTGTTTTTTCTTTGCATAACATAACCTTAGCATGCAGTTGCAGTTCTCAAAGTTATCTAGACCCTCAGTTATATTCAAACTATGAACCCAAATCGCCTAGCTTTGTGACGCCTTATCGCCCTTCTCCGGCGAGGTTGAAGTCGATGAATCCTATCGGCGCGCGCCTTGTGTTCGTGGGAAGAAAGGGCACGGGGCCGGGGGTAAAGCGGTTGTCTTCGGGATTTTGGAACGCGCCCGGACAGGCACGGCGTCGAACGCGGCCCAGCGCAGCACGACGCTGGACGTTGGGTTCCGTTTCAACCAAACAGCTCCTCAAATTCTTCATAACCAACTGATTGCTCCTCGGATTCATCAATCACGCATCGCCTCCCGCAAGGCCCGGATGCGGGCCTCGCGAATGCGCTCCGGGATCTTGGCCAGCGCGGGCGCCCCGAAAGCAAGAGCGCGGACGTCCACCGCGCTGGCTACCGCGAAGAGCCGGCGCAGCCGCGCGGCCTGGGGATATACGCGCCCCTGGTAACCTCCGCGGCCCCGGTAATCCGCCTCGAAGGCGATCAACGCCTGCTCGAAACGCTCGGGGCGGCGGAAGGCATCCAGGCCCTCCAACAGATCGAGCACCGTCCCCGGACGCAGCTCATCGACCTTGTGCGCCATGCCATGATAGCGTGCCACTCCCCGCGCCGATTCCCGGAAGCGGCGCGGGGCCTTAAGCCGGTCGCACAGAACTTCGACGAGGGCCAGGCTGCACTGCTCGTGCCCCCGGTGAGCCGGCAGGATATCCGGTGGCGTAGTGCCCTTGCCGAGATCGTGGGTCAGGGCGGCGAATACGGTTTCCGGATTGGCCGTTTCCGGACCGGCGATCTCGGGATCAGAGACCAGGCGGGCGGCCATATCCACGACCAACATGGTATGGACACCCGTGTCGATCTCCGGATGCCATTGCGCCCACTGCGGGACCCCGAATAGGCGATCCAGCTCCGGCATCAGCCTCACCAAGGCGCCAGCTCCGCGCAGGACATCGAAAAAACGCGAAGGCTTAGGCGCCGCGAGCGCCTTGACAAGCTCCTGCCATACCCGCTCCGGGACCAAGGCATCTACCTCGCCCTGGTCCACCATGGACTGCAGCAAGGCCATGGTCTCGTCCGCCACGGTGAAGCCCAGCTCCGCGTAGCGCGCCGCGTATCGGGCCAGCCGCAGCAGACGCACGGGATCCTCGGCAAACGCGGGCGAGACGTGCCGCAGCACCCGGTTCTCCAGATCCGACCGACCGCCATAGTAATCAATGAGATTGCCTTGGGCGTCCTCGGCCAGGGCGTTGATGGTGAGATCCCGACGCTGCAGGTCCTCCTCCAAGGTCACGTCCGGTGTCGCATGGAACACGAACCCTCGGTAGCCGGGTCCGGTCTTGCGCTCGGTGCGGGCCAGGGCATATGCCTCCCTGGTCCGCGGATGCAGAAAGACCGGAAAATCCTTTCCCACCTGACGAAAGCCCCGCGCGATCATGTCCTCCGGGGTAGCACCAACGACGACGAAATCACGGTCGGCGGGGGGCCGTCCGAGCAGCCGGTCTCGCACGGCCCCGCCCACCAGATAGACCTCGACGGCATCCCCCGAACCTTGCGCTATGTTCATATCCCCACCGCCTATCGCTCGATAGCGCTCGATCAGCTTGGATTGGGCGGATGGCCCCTCTGTCTTGTCCCGAAGGCTTCGCCTCCAGGGGGCTGCACATCGGGTCCCGACGGTACGGTCTCCCCTTTCCGGTCGCCTCCGAGCCACCTGGCGACGGTCCCGAAGACACGCTTGATCCCCCGCAACAGCTTGGGGAGCAACCAGATCAGGAGCAGCAGAAAGAGGGCCAGGAGCACCAGAAACAGCACCGGGTGATTGACCGCCGTCAGCAGACCGGCCACGACGCCGAAATCCTCCACGATGGAGGCCGTCCAGTTGGTAAAGGGTTCGGGCGAGGTATTGATGAGCACTCTAGTCCCGGCCTTCGCGGCATGGGAGACCGCGGCCATACCGCCGCCCAGGAGCACCGCCGCGAGCTCGGTGCCGGGGCCCACATCCCCCAGCGTGCCGGCCGCCAACATGGCCCCGGCCGGGATGCGGACAAAGGTGTGCAGGGCATCCCAGACCGTATCCATGCCGGGGACCTTATCGGTGAAGAACTCCACCAGATACATAAAGACGGCGGCGAACATGACCAGCGGATCGGCCAGCACCTCCATGCCCTCCGGGAGCGCCATTCTGCCCGTGGCCCCGAGAAAGCCCAACACCAGGACCGCGGCATAGAGATTGATCCCACTGGCCCAACCGGCGCCCAGCGAGAGGGCGAGTGTCTGCGCCAGATCGTCCACCTAAACATCCTCCCACCAGCTCGTGACCGGTCGGATTATATACCCGATGCATGCGATGGTTCGCCGCAAGGCTACGCTGTCCTTGCTGCGCTTTTCGGTACGGGGCATACATCCCCCGGCAGCCTGTGAAGGCTATCGGCTTCACCGTCGCAATCGGGCCGGCGATTCCTCCTCGTCGCGCCTCGCGCTTGGGCACCATCGACGCACTTCGCTTGCCCGGCTATTCACGGGCATCGGGTATACGCCGAACCCGGTCGGGAATTATTTTGGGATACCTAGCCACGGCCCGCGGTGTTTTCCTCCGCGGCCCAGTACATCATTATCTCCTTATATATTGCGGGTAGAAACGCGCGAGCTTGATGCGCGCATCCTCGGCGGTGAACAGCCAGTCAACGCCGACCTGCTCGGCATTACGCCGCTCGACCCAGGCGGCCGCTTCGCGGCGAAGTGTTTCCAGATCGAGGATGCGCCGGTTCAGACATTGCTTGATTAAAGACACTGAGTTCGATTTCGGCGATGCCTAACCAACTGCCAAGCTTAGGTGTGGGTAGTGATAAATTCTTAACTGATGGCGTGGTTGAGAGTCCAGGCCTACCGGGCCGCACAGCGGTCCAACCTACCTTCCACCATTTAAAGACCACCTCTACCATTAGAAGTATAGGTTGTATTTGGCTTAATTGAGAACGCCCCTAGCGCCCAGCATCGTGTTGCGTTAGGCCGCACTCGACACCATACTTGTCCGGGCGCGGTCCTGGACGATTCGGCGCTGGTTGTGGGAGCCGACGTGTCGGGCTAGAACGCGGTCGCCGTGCTTCGGGATCGGACAGCGCGCCTGATCTAACCTATGCCCAACGCAGGGTCCGCGCGTGCCGGGGTCATGTGGGTGAGCAGGGTGCGTTAAGATGCCGATAGCGGTGCTACCGGAGATCAACGAGCCTTTGGGCATCGCAACGCAACAGGCCCCGGTCTCCCTGACAGCTCTGGATCATTCAGGATTGCTTTTAACCGAACAGCCTCTGAGAACACCTGTTTTCCAGGATGCCTTTATAAAGACACCTGCACGGACAACGCCGGATGGCATCTCCCATTATATGAAGAGGCGCTTGCGCGCCTCTTCTCCTATTCCGCTGTCATGCTACGGATTGGTTCAGTTTACCAATGATAGGCATAAACCCCCGCATACATGAAATAGTGCCTTAGCAGATAGCCGCCAGTCAGGACGAAGATGGCTGAGGCGATGATGGGTGCATGGCTGGCCCAACCCTTGATCACACCTCTGAGTTCCAAGAAGAAGGGGACGATGAGGCCGAACCCGATGAAGCCGATCAACCAACCCATATCGGTGAACAGGATCTCCCACGACATCATTGCCGATTCGGGCCCCCGTTGCAGATAGAAGAAGAAAGAGAAGATGATCACCAGCTCGGTGGAGATCAGGACCAGATCGATACGCTCATAAAGCACCCGGATGTGGTCATCCTTTGCCTCGTGGAGAACGGTGTACATGATCAGCAGCAGGAAGGCCATGGCGGTGGAAAAGGCGGAGACCGTGAACAGCAGCGGTACTCCCGGATTCGCCCACAGGGCCACGGCGGGGAAGGACTGCAGCAGTAGGCCCGTATAGACGGCGACGCCTACCCCATTGACGATCGCCAGCCAGCCGAAGAATCTGCGGTGTTTTTCCGCGATGTCGGCCAGCTTGACCACGATGGACCAGTTCAGGATGCTCTTGAGCACCGGGGTTCTCTGGAGCAGGGGGGTCACCCGGGCATAGGGAATCGCGTAGAGCAAGCCCCAGATCATCATCCAAATGATGAGCTGAACACCCCAGGCGATCCAGGCCATGGGCTGATTGAGGATGACGAACGGGTTCAGCACATGGATCACCGCCATATGATCGAGCAGATGCAGGAACAACGTGGAGGAGCCCAAGGACAGCAGCACGACCCCGGCACCTGCCCCCCATAGCACCAGATTGCGATGGGGCGTGAGGTACATGTCGGTAAGGAAGGTTACCGCCAGAATCGCTGCGCCGAGTCCACCAGTGTACAAGTAGATAGCGAACCACCAGGTCCAGATCTGCTGGGTCTCGTAGGTGATGTTGATATCCATCTCAGCCCCTCCACTTCAGATCGTCGATATAGTAGACATTGGGCTTGGTACCAATGTGAGGCATCAGCGGTCTGGCCACTCCGCTCGCGACCATCTGGGCGACCGGATCATTCGGGTTGTCCAGGTTGCCGAATATCCGTGAAGAACCCACGCAGGTTTCCACGCAGGCGGGCTCTAGCCCCTGCTTGACCCGGTGGTTACAGAAGGAGCACTTATCCACGCTGGGACGGGTGCGACGGAAATCGGAGCCGTAAAACTCCTTGCCCTGCCTCACATCCGCGTAGGTGATATTTACCCGGGCCTTGTAGGGACAGGCCATGGCGCAGGCCTGGCAGCCCATGCACAGATCCTCGTCCACCAGCACAAAGCCTTCGTCCGTTTTATAGGTCGCCCCGGTGGGACAAACGGTCATGCAGGGCGGATTGTCACAGTGGTTGCACAGACGCGGGAAGAAGCTGCGGTGCACGTTGTTGCCCGTACCGATTTCCTGGTCGTGAACATAGGTGCGCCACTTCTCGGTGTCCCACGCAGGCGTCTGATTCTCCACGCCGCAGGCGACCATGCAGGCGTTACAGCCCACGCAGGTGTTGAGGTCGATGACCATTGCGTATTTAGTCATGTTTCATTTCTCCATCCTTATTTCCACAAGGATCAGGCGTGAGCCACTTTGACGGTGAATTCCTGGGATCTGAATCCGGCTACGATCGGTTCTACCAGATGGGGGATCAGCTGGCTGGTGGGGGTGCCGTCTCCGGAGGTTTTAGTCAATGCCTTATTTTCCACGCCGAAGGAGGAGTGGATGAACAAGGCGTCCTTATGTGTCAGGCGGGTGAGGTAGGCGCGGCCCATAACTTCCTGACCGGAGATGTTGTTGGTGAGCTTAATCCGGTCCCCGCTTTTGATACCCAGCATCTTGGCCCGGTCTGGATGTATCCAGACCCCCTTGTAGATGTCGTCCTTGAACTTGTTGATACTGGATAGTAGCCGGTTGTTGCTGTTGGTAGAGGCGTGAGAAACAGTGGGTGACTTGCCGTAGATGAAGAAAAACTCATCTTCCGCCAACGGGTCGAGCACCGACTTGCCTTCCCCTAGATCGGGGGCGATCCAGCCGGCCAACATACTGAAGTTATCCTGGGTGTTGCCGGCGTCGCGCAGATTGCGCATCAGATTGCTGAAGAACTCCACCCGACCGCTGTCAGTGGGAACCGGCAGCTTACGCGGCATCCCCTGATGGGCCAGGATATGGTGCATATCCTCCTCGTGGTAGACCCCCTTCTTACGCAGTACCTGGTCGATATGCTCCGGAGTGGTCCCGATGTGCTCGGCGTAGAGGTCGAAGGACGCCTTCCGGCAGGCGGCGGCGAAGGCTCCTTTCCCTTTTCTATTCTTGTGAGTCTTCCGGGTCTCAGCGTAGTACTTCTTAATATCCGCGACCTTCATCCCCGTGAGCTGTTCCATCAGCTGCAGGAAACCCTCTTGCCCCTCATTGCCGCTGATGATGCCGGTCATCTTGTAGAGGATATCCGCCATCTCCTCAGTGTCGTAGAGGGGATCGATGGCCGCATAGCGGGTGGTCAACGCCCGGTCCTGGTTCGTCCCGTTGCCGTAGAGGGTGGGTTCGTCGCGTTCCAGATAGGTGCTGTTGGGCAGGACTACATCCGCGTAGGGAACCGTGTCCGAGGGCAGCACATCCACGGCGATGACCAGCTCCACGTTCTCGTGACTCAGCGCCTCTTTCCAATAGGTATCGGGGTAATAGTGGCGGACCGGATTGGCCGCGTTAATGAGTAGGGCTCGGGTCCGATAGGGCTCGCCTTTGAATTGCAACTCGCCCTTAATCGACTCGGGTAATCCGGTGTCGGTCATTATCGGTAAAGCGATGCCGGGCCGACCGGCTGCCCGCTCTTGCTGGCTGAAGGCCCAACCCCAGCCGGGCTTACCGTGCCTGAAAAACCGGCCGCTCTCGTCGGAGAAGGCCCCGATGATCAGTTTAGTAAAAGCCGTACCGGCCAGGTTTGCTAGGGGCTCATGCATCTTGCCGACTAAGGCGTCGATGGAGATGCCCAATTTTTCCATGTCCTTATACATGTGGCTCGCCTTGTAGTGCAGCTCGCCGGAGTTTACCCAGCCACCCACGGTGTCGATACCGCCGGTGAGCGCCTGGACCATGGCCTGCACCCGGCGCAACATGGTGACGTTGGCGAAGCGGGCGCCGTGCCAACCCGGGTCCACAATAGCTGGCCGGGTGGTGCCGAACTCGCGGGAGATACGGGCGATGTCCGTGGCCAGTATGCCGGTGATCTTCGCTGCCCACTCTGGGGTGTACTCGGAGAGCGCCTCGAGCTGGGCCTCGAATACCGTCTTGACTCGCTTGCCGTCCACCGTGATAGGTTCCGACAATTTGAGGGCGGGGAGGAAAGTATTCCCCTCGGTGTCCATGAAATTGTTATTACTGAACTTTTCCAATACGTGAACCTTGGAGGAGCCCTCTCCCACCACCATGGGATGGCCTTCCCTGTCCGTGACCATCCGTAGCTCGCCCTGGTCGTCGGTGTAAACCAGAAACGGCATATTAGTGTGACGCTCAACGAATTGGACGTCGTAAAGCTCCTCCTCCATCAGGATTTTCATCAGGGCCAGCATGAAGGCCAGATCGGTCCCCGGACGGATCTGTATCCATTCGTCGGCCTTGGCCGCGGTCTCGGAGTGACGCGGATCTAGGGCAACTACCTTAGCGCCATTTTTAAGCCCTTTTGCGAAACGCACCATGCGGCAGGTAGAGACCGCCCCGATGGAGGCGTTGTTGGCCACGAACAGGATGTATTTGGCGTTATCGTAGTCCGGTAGGACCTCGTCGTGGATGTTGAAGTTACCCGTGACCAGATCTGTGCCAAAGTGTCCGGTCGTCACGCAGTGCTGCATGGGCGAGGCGATGATATTGGGCACCTGGTTGGCCACGGCGAAGGGCACGGCCCAATTCATATAGAAGACACAGGAGGTCCAGCCGCCCACCATAGTCCATTCCCAGGGCTGGATCTGGGCGGATTTCTGCTTCTCCTCGATATACTTCCAGGCCTCCTCCCAGGTCGCTGGCTTGAATGCGTACTCGCCGCGCTTGGTTCCCTCGACGCGGATCATGGGCGTCTTGAGGCGGTCCGTATCATAGGTCTGGCGCAGCCCCGCCTGACCACGGGCGCAGATCTTGCCGCGGTTGAGCGTGGAATTGGGATTGCCGTCGATCTTAGCAATGCGCTTCTCACCCTTGTTGGTGCGGGTAGTGACCCTAACGTTGCACAGAGACGAGCAGAAGTTGCAAATGTTGTAGGTCACCTCCTCCTGCCCTTCTTTCTTATCCTCGGCGAAGGCCTTGCCGACCATGCCGCCGACGGGAGAGAGCAGGCTCAATCCAGCGGTACCGTAGCCGGTGGTTTTCAGGAACGTACGGCGGGAAAGGCGTGGTATCTTCCACCCCATGGGAGATCCTCCTTTTTGGTTGCTGCTGTCCCGGTATGATGACGACCGGGTTTTGTTTTATGTGCGGGGACCTTGAAGAATCCCTTCCTTAAGGATTCCCCGGCCCGACGCTCGCCTGTGCGCGTGTCCTGCCACCCACTGACGGGAGACAGGGCGCGCACAGGCAGACACGGCATTTCGAGCGCCTTCATTTTTATATGCTTACACACGCAGAGAAGACGGTGGAGCATCCCGGCTCCGCATAGCTTCCGGAGTATCCACGAGTGACCCTGTTATACCGATGCCCGCGAATAGCCTGGAAAGCAAGGAGCGATGATCGAGCCCGAGCGCAAGACGCGACGAGGGGGAATAGCCGACCCGATTGCGACGGTGAAGCCGGTAGGCATCCCGGACATACCGGGACGAAAGCCCCGCACCGGAAGGCGAAGCAAGGATGGCGCAGCCTTGCGACGCAACGCCCCTATCGGGCACCAACGGCGTGCTTTGCGGCGAAATATTCACGTGCATTGAGTATGCAACATCCTTTGGGCGACCGGAGACCAGTCTCCAACGGAGCAAGCGTATTAATCTATGTTATTTGGGAGCCCCAAGTCACTGATGCGTGTCAATAGATCGGCTGTCTGACGGGAATGGACCTGGAAACTATAGTGGACCCCGAATTTCGGACCAGTGGCTAAAGTTGGAAGGGTGGTGGTAAATTTTTAACTGATAGCGTGGTTGATCCCGGACCGCACAACGGTCCAACCTACCTTCTACCAGTTAAATACCACCACTACCAGCAAAGGAGAAACGAGCGATGGCAAGCAAGAGAAGACGGCACGCCCTGGAGTTCAAGGGCAAGGTGGCCTTGGAGGCCGCGAAGGGGGAGAAGACCCTGAGCCAGCTCACAAACGAATATGGCGCAGCATCGGTCCAAATCAGCCAGTGGAAATGTCAGTTGCTGGAAGGGATACCAACGGTTTTTGGACGCAAACAGGAGGCGGTGGATGCGGAAGCGCTTACGGCCCCGCTGTATCAGGAAATCGGTCGGCTCAAGATGGAGCTGGACTGGCTGAAGCAGCATCGGTCCAAATCAGCCAGTGGAAATGTCAGTTGCTGGAAGGGATACCAACGGTTTTTGGACGCAAACAGGAGGCGGTGGATGCGGAAGCGCTTACGGCCCCGCTGTATCAGGAAATCGGTCGGCTCAAGATGGAGCTGGACTGGCTGAAGCAGCATCGGTCCAAATCAGCCAGTGGAAATGTCAGTTGCTGGAAGGGATACCAACGGTTTTTGGACGCAAACAGGAGGCGGTGGATGCGGAAGCGCTTACGGCCCCGCTGTATCAGGAAATCGGTCGGCTCAAGATGGAGCTGGACTGGCTGAAAAAGTCGGCGTCTTTCCGTTGAGGAGAAGCGACGATGCATCGAGCCTGGCCATCCCCACTTGAGCCTACGTCGTCAGTGTGCACTTGCTGGGGTTGCCGCGGTCCAGTTGGTACGCTGAGGCAACCACGAAGCACTCGGAGAACCTGTCTTTCGATGCGTCCGATCGACGAGTAATAGCTGCGTACCCCCTATTTATGGCAGTCGACGGATGGACGCTTGGCTCCAAACTCAAGGCCATTCGGTCAACCGCGAGCGGGTTCAACGGCTGATGGGCATCGATGGTCTGGCACCCAAACCTGGCACCAGCCGCAAACTCCCTGGGCATACGATCTACCCCTAACCATCCTGGATCATCAAACTCACCGCAGCCAACCAAATGTAGAGCACCGACATCACGTATTGTCCCGTGCGCCAGGGGCTTATGTACCTAGTCGCCATCATCGACTGGTACAGCCGTTACGTGCTCAGCTGGGTTTTGTCCAATACCCTGGACACGGCGCTCGATCAGGCGTTGGTTCACGCGCAGCCGGACATCTTCAAATACCGACCAGGGCAGTCAGTTCACCAGCCGGGACTTCACCGCTCGTCTCCAGGCGCGGCAGATCCGCAATCGCTTTGTCGCCGTCGTCTAGATTGACATTTACCGCCCGTGTGGCATCCAGCACCACTTTGGTTTTGAATCCCAGTGAATCGGCATCCAGGGCAGTATATTTCACGCAGACATCCAGGGCCAGGCCGGTAATGTATAGCTCGTCTACCCTCTGTTCCTTCAGGTAGTCTCCTAGCCCGGTGTCACCTTATTTGGTTGTTATCGAAAAAACCGCTGTAGCTGTCTACTTCGCGATCCATCCCTTTCTCAAAGACCTTTGCGATGCCTTTGGTGTTCAATCCGGTGACGAGCTCGGCGCCAGTCGTCCCCTGTACGCAATGGACCGGCCACAGGATTTGGGTGATGCCGTTGAGCAGGATGATCTCGCCGGGATTCTTAATTGTGATGAACGGCAAAGCTCTTGTGATCCGGTGGATGCCTCCTGGGTGGCGACTACCAGCTCGAATTTGTCCATGATTTTATTAACTACGGGCACTACCTGATCGCCTTCCGGGACGGGCAAGGCACCGGTTGGCGTAAAGTCGTTCTGAATGTCTACCAGAATCAGCGCTTTCATTGATCCCCTCTCCCCAGCCCTCTCCCGGAGGAAGAGGGAACAGCTTATGGCGTGCCCAACCCACTGCGATTGGCCCTGTTTACACTTAATTTAAACCATCATCCTCCTGTGTTTTGAGTCTTGCCTGCAGAACCAGTTTCGTTTTCAGCTCATTCAGCGAGCTTTCATTACCTACCGGATAGGTGTGCGGGTTCGTCAAGCGCATTACCGCGGGCTGGAAGGAGCTGGTCTTTTCCTGTACTTTCCATTTGATCTCTCCGAGGGTGGGGAGCTCGTATACCAGCTTGCCCTTTCGGTAGATGGGGATCAACAGGTCCTTGTAGCGGGCGTTGGGCCCGATTTTCTTCCGGCGGCTGGTATTCAAGGGGTCGATCAGGGTGCATCCTTCGCTCGTGTCGGTCTTCAGATCGTAAATGACATCTCCGTCACACAGGTTATCCCTGTAGTATCGCCTAACCTGTTGGATTCCGGGTGTGGTTGCCTTTGCCGATTGGTCTGAGACCTTGATTTTGTACGTCCAGTCTCGGCCGGGGGTTCGGATGGCGGAGAGCTTATAGACGCCGTCCATGGCCGGTTGATCGAAGGCCGTTACCAGCTTGGTACCGACCCCCCAGGTGTCGATTCTCGCGTGTCGAGCTTTTAAGTCTTAAGATGGCCGTTTCGTCCAGGTCATTGCTGGCCAGGATGCGCGCGTCTGAAAAGCCGTTTTCATCCAACAAGTCACGGGCCTTTATGCTCAGGTCCGCCAGATCACCGGAGTCCAATCGGATGCCTGATAGCTTGTAGCCTTTTGTCTCCATCTCCTTTCCGACTCGAATCGCTTTTTTAACACCATCGATGGTGGAGTAGGTGTCGACCAGGAGTACGCAGTTATTGGGCATCGCATTGGAATAGGTACGAAAGGCCTCCGTTTCATCGCCAAATGCCATCACCCAGCTATGGGCGATGGTGCCCCTGACCGGAATGCCGAATCGCCTTCCCGCCAATACATTGGAGGTGGCATCACATCCCCCGATATAGGCCGCACGACTTGCCGTCATGGCGCCATCGACCCCCTGGGCCCTGCGAAGGCCGAATTCGAGCACGGGATCTCCCTGGGCCGCCCGACGGATTCTGGCTGCTTTGGTTGCGATCAGCGATGGGAAATTCATCAAATTCAGCAATGGGGTTTCCAGAAGCTGGCTTTGTACGATGGGACCCTGTATGCGAATCATGGGTTCCAGGGGAAAGACGATGGTGCCTTCCGGGACGGCATCCATGCTGCACGTGAATCCCAACTTGCCTAAGATAGATCAAAAACCCTTTTTCAAAAACGGGGTTGCCGTCATTTCCCTGGACCGATGCCAGATATTCCAGATCTTCCGGCTTGAACCGTAATCCATCGATGTAATGGATGACGTTTTCTAGGCCGCAGGAGATAGCGTGATTCCCGTTGAAAGGCGCTCGACGGAAGAAGAGATGAAATACGCTCTCTTTGTCCGCCATACCGGATTTCCAGAATCCATAGGCCATGGTTAGCTGGTAAAAATCGGTCAGCAGCGGGTTGGAGACAGTGTCGATAAGATTAATCATAACAAGCACTTACCCTAGCACGCAGATGCAGAGCTAAAGTTATCTAGCACAAATGCATACAAAAACCGGAAACAAGAACCACGAATCAATACGAAGACAGACACGAATCAACATTCGTGTCGATTCGTGTGAATTCATGGTTCCATGGAGACCTGCTCATTGCGGCAAAAAATAGGGGACCTAATATACATAGGGGTCCAGAAAACTTTAGCACTGCGACTGCGTGCCAAGGTTATGTTATGCAAGAAGAAAACAAGTATTTCAGGCGTTCACACCTTTTGGAAGTTAAATTCAGACGGATTGTACCCTAATTTTGCGCACGATTTACCGGCCTCGAAAATCGCCGAGCCGAGTAATGTAAGCCGTCCGATGATCAAGCAGTTGTTATTCAGACTACGGACCAGAACCGCTCAGCTTTGTGGCGCCTCATCGCCCTTCTCCGGCGAGGTTGAAGTCGATGAATCCTCTTTCAGCGTGCGCCGTGTTTGTGGGAAGAAAGGGCGCGGGGCTGGGGGTAAGACGATTGTCTTCGGGATTCTGGAACGCCACGGGAAAGGCTACACGGAAATCCCGAACGCCGCCAAGAAGCCGCTACAGGCCGCAATCCGGGGCCAGGTTCCTTGACAGCATCATCCACTCGGACGGCTGGAGGGGCCACGATGGGCTGGTGGATAGGGGGTACAAAAAGCATTTCCGTGTGAATCCATGGTCAGCATGAATTTGCCCATGATAATTGCCATTATCAATGGCATTGAACCATTCTGGTCATATGCCAAACGAAGGCTTCAAAATTCAATGGGGTCCCACGAAAAGCTTCTCATCTACACCTGAAAGAAAGAATGTGAATTTAAATTCAATCATCAAGAGGAAAACTCACATATGATAGAATACTTACTCTGCTGAGAGAAAATCCTCTCTTTAAAGTTATCTAGACCCTACATAGCTAGCCGCGACCGGTGGATTTCCCCTTTGCAGACCGGATGAAATCCGAAAGTATGGCAACTCTCCCTTCAATCCACTCCTACCCAAGCCCTCGCCAAAAGCCTAAAAGCTCTGGCTAGCTATATATAAGGTCCCCAAAATAGTTCCTAATGTTATCGGGGCTTCGGAACTGCTGTACTAGAGTCATTTGGTCCCCCCTAACCCCAACCCGCCCTCCAGGGGGGCGAGGGAGCGAACTTGGCACTAGTTTCGATTTTCTTAGTAACACACTTTACCGTCTTGACCGCGCTCTCGGCCGTATGTATGACTTCGAGGGCACGGCCGCCGAGCTTGAGGCTGGTTCCCGGTTCGGGGATAGCTTCCATATGCTCGATGATCAGGCCATTCAGGGTCTTAGGGCCGTCGGTGGGCAGCTTCCAGCGCAGGGTGCGGTTCAGCTCTCGAACACTGATGCTACAGTCGATCAACAGGTTACCGTCCTCGCCGCGGTGGATCTCTCCGATGGTATGCGCCGGGTCCGAGGCGAACTCCCCGACGATCTCTTCGAGCAGGTCGGTCAAGGTAATCAGTCCCTGAAAGTCGCCGTACTCATCTACGACCAGCCCGATCGGCTCTTTCTCCCGCTGGAAATTCAGCAGCTGGTGATAGAGTTGCGTGCCCTTGGGCACGAAGTAGGGTTGACGCCCGATCGCGCGCAGGTGCGTCTTGCCGAGTCCCTTGTCGAGCAGGACGTGCAGGGCGTCGCGTACATGGATGATGCCGATGACGCTGTCGATGTCGCCGTCGAACAGGGGCAGTCGCGTGTAGGCGGCGTTTTTGAGCCGGTTGATGATCTCTTCTTCGGTGTCCCGGAGGTCGATTCCATCGACCTCGTTGCGCGGGATCATGATGTCTTCCACCGTGGCGTTCTCCAGATCCAGGATCGCCACCAGCATGGTGCGGCTGCGCTCCGGGATCATGGCCCCGGCCTCGCTGACCAGGGTGCGCAGCTCTTCCCGCGACAGCACATTGTCTCCCCCGTCCTGGGGCCGCACCCCGAGCGCGCCCAGCAGGCCGTTGGTTATCCAGTTGACGGACCGCACCAGGGGATAGAGGAGCTTCAGGAGCGGCGTGTAGAGGAAGGCGGCGGGGTAGGCGAGGCGCTCGGGGTAGAGGGCGGCGAGGGTCTTGGGCGAGACCTCGGCGAAGATGAGGATGACCAGGGTCAGGAACCCGGTGGCTGCGGCGATCGCTCCTTCACCGCCGATGCGCAGGGCGATGATGGTCGCCAGCGAGGAGGCGAGAATATTGACGAAGTTGTTGCCGAGCAGGATCAGGCCGATCAGGCGATCCGGGCGTTCCAGAAGCGCCCGCGCCAGCATGGCACCTTTGTGGCCCTGCTCCGCCTGGTGCCTGAGGCGATAGCGGTTGAGGGTCATGAGCGCCGTTTCGGAGCCGGAGAAGAAGCCCGAAAGCAGGATCAGAAACAGCAGGAACAAGAAGAGACCGGGGAGCGGGATGGTGTTCAATTCCCGATCCCTATTCGGAACAGGATTCGGTTCGATAGCGCCGGACCCGAATCCGGTCCGACCAGTGGTCCGGTCGGAGGAGGCCGGCCTTCCGCTTCAAGTGGCGCAGGAAGGTACAGGGCTCGGGCAGGCTCTCCCAGACCGTGGGCAGAAAGGTCCCGCGGGCGGCCCCTTCCTCGAGGATCAGGCCGTCCCGACCGGGCTCGATCATCTGCAGCAGCTCTTCCTCGGAGGCAAAAGGAAAGGGGCTGTGGCGGCGTCAATACCGAGATCTCGAGGGCAAGCCGGGCCAGCTCCGGGCGCGCGTCAGGGGCTGAAACCTGGGGTCCCGGAACGCGGCGGCGAAGGCGTTTTCCGCCACGTCCAGTACCAGGGGTTGGACGGCCTCCAGATGGCCGATGCAGCTGCGTAGGTCTCCCCTGGCGTGCAGGGTCACGAAGGTCGTCCATCGCGCCCTGAGGTCGGCGGGATAGTCGGAGGGGACGACCGGCAGCGGACAACCCAGGTCCAACCCGTGCGCGATCGACTCCCTGGCCAGGGCCAAGAGGGTGCGTTGCTGCGACGGATCGAGCGGATCGGGATAAGCCGAAGGTATAGGCACCCGTAACCGACCACTTGGTCACAGGGTCCCGCCGTGTTGCCGAAATTTCGCAGGTCCAGGGTCCGGGCCTCGAGACCGCGGCGCTTCGCCTCGCGCAACAGACCACCCAAGGGGGCATGGCCGCAGGCCTGGGTGGGGGCAATGGCCTCCGGACGCAGGACCTCGATGGCTTGGGTGGTCGCGGCGTCCACGGCCTTGGCCTGCTCATAGTCCAGGTAGTGACTGAGGTCCGAGCTGACCAGGATCAACGTCTCCTCGCTGCCCCACAGGCGCGCGATGACCTGAGCTACCTCTTCGGCAGCGGCGCCGACGACCAGGAAGGGGACGATGTGGAACGCCTCCAGGGACAGCTGCAGAAAGGGCAATTGGACCTCGAGGCAATGCTCGCCCTCGAACGGCGCCTCGTAGCAGCGGACCTGGGGCAGGGGTCGCGGACCTTTGCAAAGGCCTCCTGGTCCACGGGAACGGCCCCCAGCGGGGCGAGAAAGGTCGTGGAGGCACTGTAGGCCAGGCCGGTGAAAGGGACGCGGTGGGAAAGCCCGAGCAGGACGATGCATGACAGCTCCCCGGCGCATGTGGCGAGCCGCGTATAGGCGCTTGCCGGCAACAGGTCCCGAATAGCAGCTCCTGCGCATCCGCCGGATAGAAAGTCCCGGCTACCATTGCCTTCTGACTTTTGTCTCTCTGGTGCTTGTCATCGCTCGTCCTCGTGCCCCAATCGGCCTTGCGCGGGCCTGCATGCCTCATTAGGACGGCTGACAACGCCCCGATTTCCGGTCCGGCCCCGTTGCCGGATCGAATGCGGGTAGCCTGGCCTGAAAAATTCCACTGCCTAATTGGAAGCTGACAGCTTAGTCTATCCCGACAGGCTGAGCAGATCCACCGGACTTTTATCCTGTCTCACCTACATTCCTGTGTCCATCCCCCGCGCGGGGTAAGGCAACAGGTCCCGTCCCCAAAACCGCGCTGTCCAGCGTCATCCGGTGCTGCCCGAAAAGGCGTATAACCGGATTGGAATTAAAACCCTAGTACTTAATCTCGATTAATATTGCAAATTCCTCGGATGAGGCAAACATCAAGTTTAGGTGATTAAGCCTGCAACATAAGCCGAAATAATATACTAATACAGCAGCACTGAAACACCGATAGCATAGAACACTCTTTTTGCCGCAAATGAACGCAAATCGATCGTGGTCGACTTGCCATGATTGACGCGGTAGGCGCGGGCTTGCCCGCGCCTACCTGCCCGGTGGTTACAAGGCGATGTCTTCGGTCTGATTGATACGCGCTCACCCTACCATGATCGTCCGTTCTTGTTCTATTTGCGTCTATTTGTATTCAGTTGCGGCTAAATTTCCGCAAAGTTCCTACTCGCCCAATGTTACCGGTAATTGAGAGCATCTGTACTAGATCCCCTCCTCACCCCAACCCCTCTCCCAGCGGGAGGGTGTCGCAAAAGAGGCACGGCGCGCCGGACCCCTACGATTTGTGGCTCAGAAACGGGGCATCTCGGTATTCCGTATCCTTGCTTTTCAATTAGCTGCAGCGTTCGGAAACGGTAGTCCATACCTGAACACGGGGCGGGCATCACCTTTTACGACACCCTCAGCGGGAGGGGGCTTTTGCAACTCCTTCCCAAGGGGGAATGTAGCACTCCTTACCACCGGATCAGGACTCATTGGCGACGCCATGCGGCACATGGCCCGTCGCTACCAGGGTGCCGGCAGCATCGCAATGCGCGCGTTGATCATCGAAGAAGAAATCGGCATTGAACGCCTTGAGAAAGGGTCCTTTATCGAGACCGCCGAGAAACAGGGACTCGTCGATCCGAATCCCCCACACCCGCAGCGTCTGGATGATCCGCTCGTGGGAGGGTGCCCCGCGGGCGGTAATCAGCGCCGTGCGCAAGGGGGAATCGTCCGCCGGGAACAGGCTTTGGATCTCATGTAGGGCAGCCAGAAAATCCTTGAAGGGCCCCTCCCGGAGTGGCTTGCGGGCAGCGGCACGTTCGGTGGCGTTGAAGACCTCCAGCCCATGCCGACGGTAGACCTGTTCCGCCTCGTCCGAAAAAAGCACCGCATCCCCGTCGAAGGCAATGCGTAGCTGCTGCGTTTCATCATCCCCCGAGAAGCGTGCGAGCGGCAGGATAGTGGCCGCCGCGCACCCAGCATCCAGGGCCATACGCACGTCGTTCGGGTCGGCGGAGAGAAAGAGATGGGTCCCGAAGGCGGAGACATAGCTGTAGGGGCTGCCCCCCCCGGTAAAGGCGGCGCGGGTGATATCGAGTCCGTAATGGCGGATGGAGTTAAAAACCCGTAGACCGGTGTCCGAGCTGTTGCGCGAAAGCAAGATCAGCTCCACCTGACCACGCTCACCGAGGCGCTCGTTGAGCGCCAGAAACTTCTTCGCCATAGGAAAGGCAACCCCAGGCTCCAGCACGTTTTCCTCGTACTCGATCTGATACCGGCAATAGGCCTCCACGCCCTCGGTCTCGAATACCCGGTGGGATGCCCCGAGATCGAACAGCGCCCGGGACGAGATGGCCACTACCAGTCGGACCGGGCCGGAATCGCGGTAGGCCGATTCGTCACCTGAGCTGCTCATACCAGAACCCAGAGCAATTCTGGGTTATTCAGCGCTATTTGGGGGACCGGGATCGGGTTGCGTTGCGACGCTCACAGGCTTGACTGATCGTCTGCTCAAGTCAGTGCCAGCGTCTTAACGCAACCTAATCCACCCACATGACCTCCCGCGCTGTCGACTCGCGCAAACCTTGCGTCGAGTGTAGGTCGGATCAGGCGTACCGTCCGATTCCGAAGTACGGCTACAGACCCAACCGCGCCCCAACCCGACACGCCAACTCCCACAACCAAAGCCGAATCATCTAGGATTGCGCCCGAACAGGTACGGCGTTGAGCGCAGCGTAACGCAACATGACGCCAACAGGCATTTTAACCAGACAGCTTCTCATTCTGTCCTCTTGTTGCTCTCTCTTCAAGATTCACCTCGATCCGCCTAATCAATGCCTGCCACGCCCCACATCGTCGTCGCCTCCTGCCGCGGTCAGATGTTCCACGTCTTCCGCTGAGAGACCGAGCAGCTCGGAAACCTCCGCCACACCAGGTCGGCTCAACAGACGACACACAATCTATGCCTTACCTTTATTCCACACCTCTTTCCTCTCCCTTACTCCCCGGTCTTTTTCCTCACCCCGTTCAAAGCCAAGTGTCGAAAGACGGTAGACGTTCGACATCGATTTCGGTCAGCATAAGTTTGGCCTCCTTAGAACTCGCGCTTGCAGATCCCGGTTCTCTGATTAAGGATCTCTAAGTACCCCGCTTCGCCTTATTTTTCACTTTCAAAGCCCCCAAATATGTCAAGGCAAGGCACAGCGCGCAGGGGATACACTCTCTTGCCAAGCGCTGTAACGCCGCCTTGGCGCATTGGGGGGCTCCCTTCGGGCGCGGCGAAAAGCGGCCATCTACGTTGTTGCGCAAGCTCGAAAGAGGGAGAACTATTCCCGCGCTCGCGCGCCTAGCGTCTGGCCACTTCTCGCCGCGGTAGTGGTAATTCTTTAACTGATAGCGTGGTTGAGAGCCCAGGTTTACCGGGCCACGTAGCGACCCAAGCTACCTTCTACCCGTTAAAGACCACCACTACCATCCTGTTCATTCTGAGCATCCTGTCAATCCTGTACCATATGGACGAAAGCACAAACCATGAAGAATTGCTCAACCCTATCAGCGCACCCGGTAAGTCTCGTATTGAGGAGTCCCCTACACCCGGCCGGGGAAGGTTGCGGACTCGAGCGCTGGATGCACCCTGGCGCCGGAGAACCGACTGACGCTAAGGGTGGATTTCGTAGGGATACTTCAGCGTCAGACCCAATCTATGCGGTTTCCCGAGGTTTCATGGCGACGTTGTAGCTAAGTGCGCCATGAGTGCGCCACGGGAAGTGGTGCCCAGGGCGGGACTCGAACCCGCATGACCGAAGTCGAGGGATTTTAAGTCCCTTGCGTCTACCAATTCCGCCACCCGGGCGGGTGTAGTCAGCGCCGAAAATTCCGGGCGACCAGCCAAACTGTATCCCACAAGAGAGTATCGTAATAAGGAGGACGCCCGACGGGGCTTAGGAATGGACCATCATTTTCGGATTCCGCAACCGATTGAAAATAAAGGAAACAGGAAATCGCAAAGGGGCTAGATAACTTCATAGCACTGAAACTAGCACTGAAACGGCATGCTAAGGCATATGTTATGCGAGGAAAAAACAGGTATTCCAGGCGTTCACACCTTTACGGAAGCTAATTTCAGACGGATTGTACCCTATTTTGCGCACGATTTACCGGCCTCGAAAATCGCCGAGCCGGGTGATGTAAGCCGTCCGACGATCAATTCAGTTGTTATTCAAACTACGAACCCGAATCGCCCAGCTTTGTGACGCCTCATCGCCCTTCTCCGGCGAGGTTGAAGTCGATGAATCCTATTTCGGCGGGCACCGTGTTCATGGGAAAAAAGGGCGCGGGGCTGGAGGTAAAGAGGAAGAACGATTGCCTTCAGGATTCTGGAAATCCACGGGAAAGTCTACACGGAAATCGTCCCACACGCCGCCGAGAAGCCCCTATAGGCCACGATCCCGGGCCAGGCGGCCCTTGACAGCATTATCCACCCGGACGGCTGGAGGGCTACGATGGGCTAGTGGGTAAGGGGTACAAAAAGCATTTCCGTGTGAATCATGGTCAGCATGAATTTGCCCGTGGTAATTGCCATATCGGTAGTGGTAGCCTTCAATTTGGTAGAAGGTAGGTTAGACCGCTGTGCGGACTGGTAGACCTGGACTATCAACCACGCTATCAATTAAAATTGACCACTACTGCCATATCAATAGCATTGAATCGTTCTGGTCATATGCCAAACGAAGGCTTGCAAAATTCAATGGTGCTCCACGAAAAACTTCTCATCTACACCTGAAAGAATGTGAATTTAGATTCAATCCTCGATGAGGAAAACTTATTATGTATTTACTTGCTGAGAGAAAATCTTCTCTGTAAAGTTACCTAAAGATTTCGCGAAAATCTGTTTCCACACCACAATGTCCTACGGAGGGACTTTGCGACACCCTCACACGAGGGAGGGATGTTGGAGGCTGAGGTCGGAATCGAACCGGCGTCCACGGCTTTGCAGGCCGCTGCATAACCACTCTGCCACTCAGCCCAGGATGGGGAAGTATATCGGCGCCCGATCGCTTTGTCATCTTCGGCCTGACCCGTGCCAGGGCGAGCGCGTATAAATCTGTCCGAAAACATGACCGGGGCGGAGTTGTTCGGGGGTCGGCCACGTACAGGCAAGATAACCACCTATCTGGTGGACGCGGGCTGGCCCGCGCCGAATGGGCTACAGGTAGGTTTTTGATATGGAAAGTCAGCCGGCCCTACTCAGGGTCCGTCCACATCGTCCCTCGCCCACCGTCCAGCCACAGGCGCCGGTACAGATAAAGTCGTCCGGCCAGGTCGCGCATGATGAGGCGTCCCTGGTGTTCAGCGAACTCGAATGGCCGGGCCTGCCCATCCAGGGGATTGTACAGGGCTAGACGATTGCCCTGGATCCGCATCAGTCCATCGACCCGCCGGAGCTCCGGGGAATAGATCCGAAACCGCCCTCCCTGGACAATCACCAACTCCCCATCCCGGCCTTCCCAAACGCCTTCCAACCGCGACGGCTTCCAGGCCACCGGCCAATCGCCGCTGCTTTCGCCCGGCGGGCGTATCCGCCAGGTAAATCGTCGCATCAGCTCGCGCATTGTCGCGGCACGCGACCGGCCCGGAACAGGACCGCCCCAAGAAGACGCACCGAAGGCAGGATCCCACCCCGAGGCGCCGAACGGACCCTGGCCAGACCAGGGGTTCGCGAAAACGCCGCCCAGGTCCCGCTGCGCGGGGGCGGAATCGAACAGACCCATGACCTCCACCATCTTAGCCATGGCGTCGGCCATGGCCTCACGTGCGCCCTGCCCCGCCGCTCCCGAGCCGGACACGATCATAAGCAACGGGAGCAGGCACAGCAACCTGAATACGGGGGACCCAACACTCATGGTTCGTGCGCATCCGCCCCCATGAATGCCTCTCCATCTCCTTGATTTAAGAGCCTGTCCAGCATACAATTATTCTACCGCGGAAGCGAGGCGGCTGGTCGGATTTCCCGCTCGCTTCCGTTAAAGACAGGCCCGCTATTCGCCTTAATCTGCCTCGATCCCTCCGGATTCCCCGCTACGAACGCTTAAGCCGGACAGGCTCTGAACCCCCTATACTCTAATGACTACCGTGGTGAAGTCCGACCACTGCTCGATGCGGAAGGCACAGATATCACGCACGGACTCCAACCATAGAACGGCTACGCTTAAGGAACTGGATGGCGAGAAAAAGATTCGCCATGTCCTCTCGAGTTGGTAACATAAGAGCGAACCCTGGACACGGTGAAAGCCGTGCTCCCCAAGAACAGCACCGATTTCCGTATAGGCCTGCGGCATACCTTTCGGGTGATGCCGACGCGTGTTGGCTTACGACCAGGTCGAAAGCCAGGGCGTACATCAGGAAGCCTCCGGATCATCATAAACACCGGTCAGGCGGTACTCGGCTGTTTCGCCGGTTTCTACCAGCATGACTTCAACCATACCAGTCGCTATCATCCAGCTGGTAGAGGGGTTGGCCTACTTCGTACTTGGGCCCGAACGGACCAAAGATCTTGATCTCACCGATCGGGACGGGCGGCGGTGCAACAACGGTCGCCATGATGGTATTTCTCCAAAGAGAAGCCAATTTGGCTGTAGCCGACAAGGACAGCAAAATCCGGTTATAGAAGCTGTCTGGTTGAAACTGAACCTGAATCCGTGAAGTGAAATCAAGGATTTTACTAACCTTATTTTTATCGCTGGTCGCCAGTAAAAACTATGGACTTTAGTCCATAGGGATTTAGTATAGATCTAGATAACTTTAAGAGAAGACTTTCTCTCAGAAAGTAAGCATTCTATCATATTAATTTTTCCTCTCGATAATTGAATCTAAATTCACATTCTTTCAGGTGTAGATGAAAAGCCTTTCGTGGAACACCATCGGATTTTTCAAGCCTTCGTTTGGCATATGATAAGAATGATTCAATGCCATTAATAAGGTAATTACCACAGGTAAATTCATGCTGACCATGATTCACATGGAAATACTTTTTGCACCCCCTATCCACCAGCCCATCGTAGCCCCTCCAGCCGTCCGAGTGGATGAGCTACCGATATACCGATAGCCACGCGGCCCTGGATCGCGGCCTGTAGCGGCTTCTTGGCGGCGTTCGAGACGATTTCCGTGTAGCCCTTCCCGTGGCATTCCAGAATCCCGAAGACAATCGTTTTACCCCCAACCCCGCGCCCTTTCTTCCCACGAACACGGCACCCGCCGAAAGAGGATTCATCGACTTCAACCTCACCGGAGAAGGGCGATGAGGCGTCACAAAGCTGAGCGATTCGGGTCCGTAGTTTAAATAACAACTGATTGATCGTCAGACGGCTTACATCACTCAACTCGGCGATTTTCAAGGCCGGTAAATCGTGCGCAAGTAGTGTATAATCCACCTGAATTTGGCTTCGGAGGTGTGTGAACGCCTGAAATACCTGTTTTTTAACATAACCTTGAAGCATGCAGTTGCAATGCTAAAGTTATCTAGACCCAACCCTAATAACTGGTAGTAAGGTAGGTTGGACCTCTGTGCAACCCGGTAGACCTGGACTATCAACTACGCTACCATTTGATATGGTTTACCACCACCTCGCGGTCTAGGTGAACTTCAGAAGTTCGACAACTCTTCCTTCAATCCGACCCCACCCAAGCCTCCTGCTAGGTATCAATGGCTTCTAAAGATTATAGTCCCTAAATTTTTAGGTGGTCAGCGTATAGAGCGGTTCATTTTGAACCCCTCTTCCCCTATCTGCCCCTGTCCGCCGATAGGCGAGCGTCCATGAGAGACGGTAGGCAGGCAACCCCTCTTTCGGTGGGAGGGTATCGCAAAAGGGGCACGGCACGCCGTGCCCGTACTCAAAACGGAGAATCGCGTATTTCGTATCCTTGGATTTTCAATTACCTGCGGCGCCCGGAGATGGTGGTCCTTACCTGAAAACGGGTCGGGCGTTACCTTAAATTACAGCACCCTTACCGGTGGGAGAGGGTCGTTTGCGACATCTCCAGGAGGGAGCGGGGACAGCTCGCGGCGTGTCCAGCCCGGCACGATCGGCCCTATTTGCATTTATAACTTTGATCGCCGCCCAGAATATCCATATGAAGTAGTGGTGGTATTTAACTGGTAGAAGGTAGGTTGGGCCGCTGTGCAGCCCGGTAGACCTGGAAGATCAACCACGTCATAGTTAAAATTTGCCGCCACCCTCCATGGGAGGTGGCCCTGCCCCCTCCCGTTAAACCCGGGCATGCGGTTTTCCCGGCCGAAAAAGGCGGTGGGTGCTTGACAGTTTAGTGTGAGCCCCTATTATTGGCACTCGAAAACAGTGAGTGCTAACAGCCGGTCTCCGGTATTGGACCTCCGCACTTGCCATTACTAACTGATGAAGGAGATTGCTCCCAATGAATATCCGTCCTTTACACGACCGTGTCGT
>Ga0209052_1000138_pt1 | contig 27285 bp, 20 predicted proteins | sample WorMetHEROISLAND_2_FD_187409 | JGI IMG/M metagenome (GOLD analysis project Ga0209052, IMG submission 187409) | Marine gutless worms symbiont microbial communities from Max Planck institute for Marine Microbiology, Germany - Olavius sp. 4 HERON... | ecosystem: Host-associated > Annelida >...
TAAGTAGTCGGTGTAATCAATTGCTATTTGTGCGTTTGTAAAAATCTTGAAGAAAAAAAACCAGAAATTAGGCGCACAAGGTGAGCCGGTGTCAGTAAGTAAAATTCGATTTGGGCAACAGCCCGTAAAGGCGTCGATATCTATGATGTTCCGGTCCCGTTGTCGCCGGAAGCCCAAAAAGAGGTAAAAGACACCGAGAATGCGGAAGACATTGAGTTAAACAATGCTCCGGATTTGAACCCGACGAGCAAAGATTGGACCAAACATTTTGGAATCGAGGAAGCCTCTATTCTTGTGCTCAATCTAATATCTGGAAATGGATGGCAAGGGTGGCTGGCCATCTACGCATTTGGCATAAATCGATATACGGACGAGCATGCGAAATTTCTCTCCCGGGTGAAAACTCCTTTTTCCATTGCCATGTCAAATGCTTTAAAATACAGGGAAATAAAGGAATTTTCTAAAGATATAGAAAAAGAGAACCAAGAGCTATATCAAGAGTTAATGAAAGCCTCCGGGATGAGGATAGTCGGGTCCGAGTTGGGATTAAAAGAGGTTATGGGGCTGGTTAAAAAGGTTTCCCCCACAGACAGCCCGGTAATCCTGTTAGGAGAAACAGGGACGGGAAAAGATGTGATTGCGAATGCTATTCATCTGTTTTCCAATAGAAAGACAGGTCCGATAATAAAAGTGAACTGCGGCGCTATTGCGAAAGATTTAATCGATTCGGAGTTATTCGGACATGAAAAAGGCGCTTTTACAGGGGCTGCAGCTCAAAAAAGAGGTAAATTTGAACGTGCGAACGGAGGATCCCTTTTTCTCGACGAGGTTGGAGAATTGTCTTTGGATGCTCAGGTTAGACTTATTAGAGCTATTCAATTCAAGGAAATAGAAAGGGTAGGCGGAACCTCGACCGTCAATGTTGACGTTAGAGTCATCGCGGCAACCCACAGGAATCTGGAAAACTTGACCATTTCCGGTGGATTCCGCGAGGATTTATATTATCGATTAAATGTGTTTCCTATTTATATAAAGCCGCTTAGAGAAAGAAAAGAGGATATTCCAGCCCTCGTTCACTATTTTATGGAAAAAAAGTCAAGAGATATGAATTTTTATCCTGCACCAAAGCTATCAAAGCATGCCATGAATCAACTAATGAATTATGACTGGCCTGGAAATGTACGCGAGCTATCCAATATCATAGAAAGAAGCCTTATATTAAATCGCAACGCACCAATATCGTTCGATCATCTAAAAACTTCCGGCCTTACCGCAAGATCCAAAAACGGTCAAAAGACCATTGCGAACGATGAAATCATACCCTTGAATGATATGATCGCAAGGCACATCCAAAATGCGTTGACAAAAACGTCTGGACGGATAGAAGGCCCGAAAGGTGCGGCAAAACTGTTGAAAATTCACCCCAACACATTGAGAAGCAAGATAAAAAAGCTCAATATTAGACGGGATAAATCCTCAAATCATCCTTATAAGCTCTGACGGCTGTGTCTGTTTTGCCGTCCACCAAAAACCCCCGGGCTATGAACCAGTTGATGTAGCTTGCGGATTTTGAAACGAAATAGGTTTCCCCTTCGACTTTGGCTTCAAACCCGCCAACGGGAGGATCGAGATCTTTTTTATAATCGGGAGGAAGGATGAGGTATTTTCCGCCCTGCCTACCGTATATTTCCGCATATATCTGCGCAGCACCCGGTTTAGTCAGAACTTTGGATAGCCAAGATTTCGCGGATGCGCTCCAGTTCACCCGGCTGCTCAAAAGAACGCAGGCGCGCAAATAGGCTTTCAGCCTGCTCTCGTCCCAATTGCGGGACGACAAGACCCATAAATTTCGTCTGCTGGGCCTTCCACGTCATGGGGTTGTTGCGATGGCCAAGGAAACACTCGGTTCTCTCTGCCAATACCGTTCCATCGCTTAAGTGTAAATCGATTTCGGCTTCGATGTTGTCCATTTCAGGAACCGCAGTCGCATTGACGCGGGACGTCAAATCCTTCAGCGCCGGATCATTGAGCGTTTCGTCAGAAAAGTCTCCCGGTGTTAAGCTGTAGCCATGAAGGCCCAACGCAATACAGAAGGGAACGCTGAACTTTCCTTCCAGCGGTGTCATTGGCCGGAGCTTGCCTGCTGTAAACAGAGCATTGGTGTGAACACGTGCCTCCACACGCTCCACCGTGCGGCCATCAAGTCGGCTGGAAAGTGCGCGGGCAGCATCTACCGCCGGATGCGTGGAACGACAGCAGGCATAAGGCTTGAAGCCATCATTACGCAGCCACCAGCTGTCATCGAGATCCAATGTGGGCGGGTTGACCTCGTGGTCTTGTATCAGGGCATCCAATAGGCCGCCTTCCAACTCGAAGAGGCCGTGCGCAGCCGTAAAGCCTGAGGCAGCGAGATCGACCGCCAAGATCCCGTCCATAGCAGCTTTGCCGGCATGAAACGGCTTTGAATCCGTCCCAAAAGAGGCGACGAAACCGGATGCTGTCGTCGCAGCAACGCCCAGCGCATTCGGTATCTGTTGGCGCGGGAGACCCCTCATCACCGCAGTCACCGCAGCGGCACCGACGCGCCCGAAGACGCAGGTTGGATGCAGGCCTTTACGCTGTAGTGTGCGCCCGACACCCGGTTTGCCGCCACCGCCCAGACGAACCATGATTTCAAACCCGGTAATGAAAGCGCTCAGAATTTCTTCCGGGCCGGCGCCACGATCTTCGGCAACTGCCAAGGCTGCCGTAGCGCATACGGCGCTCGGGTGGCCGCCGCCGTCCGGATGGGAATCATCGAAATCGAGGGCGTGGGCCATCGTGCCGTTGACCAGACCAGCAAGGGCCGGCGTTGTGGTCGGCCCCAGAAATATGCGGGCATTGCCCTTTGCGCGCCATGAGAGCGCCGCGGTTCTGGTTGCGGCCACGGCAGGTTCGTTTACGGCGCCAATGGCCACACCAATACAATCAGTCAGAGCAAATTTCGCAAGATCGATCACATCCGCAGGATAGGCTCGTTTGCCGGCCGTGGCGATATAATCCACCAAGGCTTCGCCGCGGGCGGATTGCAACTTGACTTGCCCGGAGGCCCCGCCTTCTGCCATTATTCCCTGTGTGTTCATTTTACCGTTCTCTCAAATAGCCGCAGTATCTCCCAACGACTGCCACAGTACTTGCCTTAGCATTCAGAATTCGGGGGACACCATCCTCAATTATTGACCTATTGTGATCTAGATTGATTCTGCAAAAACCCAATCACATTCTATCGTGATAAAATCTCCCCGGCAGGGATTTCCTAGACAATAATCGATCCGCTTGCGGGTCAGATTCATGATGATCGACAGGCAGGTAACACCTCTTAACGCAGGGGATACGGCCGGATTCTCATGGGCGCACACGGAAAACGGCCGATCCATATGGTCGGAGAGGATCCGGCGAATGGCATGGGTATCAATGTCTCCATTTAAAGCGGCCATTTCTTTCTGAACCCTGCGCAAACGAAGGTAGGTCGAAAGATAAGGGCTTCGCAAAGGTTTCAGGTCGGTAAATTTCATCCCCTGCTGAAGATAATGATTCGTGTGCGTGACAAGTCCGTTTTGGGGCCACAAGACATGATCTTCAACAGGGGAAGTCTCCAGATTGACTGCTTCGCCTTGGGCGGTCGCTATCAGAAAATTTATCGAGTGGGCTCGTGGTGTATTTAAAATATAGCCGACGGCCTGGGCGAAGTAAGATGATTCAAGTACCCGTCTGGTCAAAAAAATCCAGGGAACACCAATACGGGGTTGGTCGGATATCAGGTTATTGACCGACAGACCGATACCGGCGCTGTTCATTCCGATTTTCGCCAACTGTCCGGCTTCTGTAAACGTAATTAAGGATGGGGTGTCCCCGCGGCCGGTAATTTTAAGAATCACCTGGCAATTCACCACATCCTTGTACCAGTCCCAGTTCTGGGCCAGCAGCAGGTCGTTGGCTTTGGTTGATTCGGGCAGGGCGGCCAGGCTTGTGCATTCGAGGCCCAACACCTTCGGATTGTGGAGAATCTCGGATCTTGTATTAAGTAAAAGAATATCCTCGAGGGGGCGGTCGGCGCCCTCGGCGATGCCAACAATTTCTTCCACCAGGTCGGGGGCGAAGGCCTCTGCCCGGGAGAAAAACGGTTTCCCGCGCTCGACGCTCTGATCCCAGGTTTCTTCGGTAACCCTTTTAAAAATCTCCCGGTACACCTCCAGAATCTGCCGTATGGGCTCCCGCGCCGCTTCACCGTAAGCCCGGCCTCTTTGCCGGGGCGATTGCTGGTCGAGTTCTATGATCGGAATCGATTGACTTTTCACTGATGATTAACTCCTTTCGGTTTCTGTAAAAGTCGCCGGTTGAGGAGGTGGAACTAAACGCGAGGAATAAGTCTGTCTGTTGGGTATGTTGTTGACAAGTGCGAAGGCCATGTTATACCATTTTTCGGTAAAATCAAATTCATTTTATTTGCCAGGTCCATTTTCTTTCCCCCCATTAATCCAACCGACAAGGAGGTTATCGATGAAAAGAACGTTTAGATTTTTTCTGGTGGCTGCAGCCGTTGTTGTGTTGTTACCGGGCTGGGCGCTCAGCGCCGATTTGAAAATCGGTTTGGCCGCCGAGCCCAGCTCCATGGATCCTCACTACCACAATCTGACCCCCAACAACATGATGGCCACCTATGTGTTCGACAAGCTGGTCAAGCAGGATCACAAGCAGAACCTTAAACCGGGCCTGGCGGTCTCCTGGGAACCCATCAATGACCTGACCTGGGAATTCAAGCTGCGCGAGGGCGTTAAATTCCACGATGGCTCTGCGTTTACGGCCGAAGATGTCAAATTCACCCTGGAGCGCGGACCCAACGTTCCCAACAGCCCGTCGTCTTTTGCCAGCTACATGAAACACATAACGAAGATCGAGATTGTCGATGATCATACCATCCATCTTTCAACCGCCGATCCCTTTCCCCTGATGCCCACCTACATGTCGACCTTTACCGTCATTTCCAAAAAGCACGGCGAGGGCGCGGCCACCAAGGATTACAACTCGGGCAAGGCCATGGTGGGAACCGGCCCCTTCAAGTTTGTGGAATGGATTCCGGGCGACCGCATCGTCTACACCCGCAACGATGACTACTGGGGGGAAAAGGTAGAATGGGACAAAATCATTGCCAAACCCATATCCAATTCATCCGCCCGGGTGGCTGCGCTTTTGGCCGGTGATGTGGACCTGATTGACTATGTGCCCACGGCCGATGTCGAGAGACTGGAAAAAGACAAAAACCTCACCCTGAACCGGTCGGTCTCCAACCGGGTTATCTACCTGCATATCGACAGCGACCGGGATGTTTCCCCCTTTGTCACGGACATCAACGGGAACGCGATGACCAAAAATCCGCTCAAGGACGCGCGTGTCCGCCGGGCGATTTCAAAGGCGATCAACCGGCCGGGCATCGTTGAGAAAGTAATGGAGGGCAACGCCATTGCCGCCGGCCAGCTTCTGCCCGACGGCTTTTTTGCCATCAGTCCCAATCTGAAACCGGAAAAATACGATCCTGCCGGCGCTAAAAAACTCCTGGCTGAAGCCGGCTGGGGTGACGGATTCGGACTGACGATTCACGGCCCGAACAACCGCTACGTCAACGACGCCAAAATCTGCCAGGCCATTGCCCAGATGCTGACCCGCGTGGGTATCAAAACCAAAGTCGACACCATGCCCAAAAACGTATTCTTTCCGCGGGGCACCAAGCTGGAATTCAGCTTCATGCTGGTGGGCTGGGGCTCGGGCACCGGTGAGCCCTCCTCGCCCCTGCGCGCCTTGCTGCATACCTATGACAAGGCCAGCGGTTACGGGCAGACCAACAGAGGCCGGTTTTCCAACAAGGAATTTGACGCAACCCTGGAAGAGGCCCTGCGCAGTGTGGATCGCGAAAAACACAAGGCTTTGCTGATCAAAGCCACCGAGATCGCCATGCGCGAACTGGGCATCATTCCGCTGCATTATCAGGTCAATATCTGGGGCATGCGCAAAGGGCTGGCCTATAAGGCGCGTACGGACAATTATACGCTGTCCTATGACGTCAGCGGTACCAAATAACCGGGACCAAACCGGCATGGCGGGGTGCTGAAACCCCGCCATGCTCTCGTCAACCATCATCCCTAACCAGTGTCCGTCCGGAAACAGCATCTTTTGGCCCAGGGCGGCGTTTTCGCTTTTTTGCAATAATGGCGCAGCCATTCACGTACTGCGGAATAGCCTTTCTATGCCTCCTATCGGAGCGACTGCTTCGCCGGCGGTTGCAAAAACGCTCAGGCCTTGCCCTGAACCAATCCGCCTCAGGCGGATCCGGACAGGCACCAACTAAAGCATGGTAATCTTGTGATTGTTTTTATCATCCGCCGATGCCTGCAAAGCAGCATGGTTCTGCTGGCCATGTCCCTGCTCGTATTTGTAGGGGTCTACGCCATCGGCAATCCGGTCGACATTTTGATCAATCCGGAGGCAACCCCCCAGGAGTACGAGGCTGCCGTCAAGGCCCTGGGACTCGACAAACCCATGTGGGAGCAATACTGGGTGTTCCTGACCAATGCGCTGCGCGGAAATCTCGGCAACTCGTTCGTTTTCAACGAACCGGCCCTGAAGCTGATTTTGCAGCGCATGCCGGCCACGCTGGAGCTGGCGTTCGGCGCCATGTTTCTGGCTGTGTTTTTCGGCATCCCGCTGGGGATGATTGCCGGTATCAAATCCGAGAGCTGGATCGGCCGCAGTATCATGAGCGGTTCCATCCTGGGCTTCAGCCTGCCCACATTCTGGGTGGGATTGATGCTGATCATGCTTTTTGCGGTCATGCTCGGCTGGCTGCCGGCATCGGGGCGCGGTCAAACCGTCGATCTGTTCGGCGTGCCGGTCAGCTTTCTGACCTGGGACGGTCTGGCTCATATACTGATGCCGGCCTTCAATCTCGGACTTTTCAAGCTGTCTCTGACCATCCGCCTGGCCCGGGCCGGCACCCGTGAAAACCTGCAGCTCGATTATGTCAAGTTCGCCAGGGCCAAAGGGCTTTCCACTGCCCGTGTGATCGGTGTTCACGTTTTGAAAAACATTTTGATTCCGGTGGTAACGGTGCTGGGTCTGGAACTGGGAAACGTGATTGCCTTTGCCGTGGTTACCGAAACCATTTTTGCCTGGCCCGGCATGGGCAAGCTGATCATCGATTCCATCGGCGTCCTTGATCGGCCCATCATCGTTGCTTACCTGCTGATTACGGTGACGATGTTTATCGTCATTAATTTTATCGTGGACGTTCTCTATTCGATTATCGATCCGCGTGTCCGTCTGGGGGACATCAAGGCATGACGACACCTGCCAAAAATACAGTTGAAACCTCTGATTCGGCGTCTGCAGCGGTCCAGACACCGTTTCGCCGGTTTCTATCCGATTTTGCGGAAAGTCGGGTGGCCTTGTTCGGGCTGGCGGTGTTCGCATTGATTGTTTTTATCGCCGTATTTGCGCCGCATATCTCGCCTCAGGATCCTTATGATCTGGCCCAGCTGGATTTTATGGACGGGCGCCTGGAGCCGGGATCCGAAAATGTGACCTACGGCTACACCTACTGGCTGGGCACCGACGACCAGGGACGCGACATGCTCAGCGGCATCTTTTACGGGCTGCGGACAAGCCTGGGCGTCGGTGCCATGAGCGCCTTGCTGGCACTGGTGTTCGGCGGCACCATGGGGCTGATAGCCGCTTATTTCGGCGGAAAGACGGACAGCTTTATCATGCGGGTGGTCGATATCCAGCTCAGTTTTCCTTCGATCCTGATTGCCCTGGTGCTGCTGGCCATTCTGGGACAGGGCGTGGACAAGATTATTATCGCCCTGGTGGCGGCCCAGTGGGCCTATTACGCCAGGACCATCCGCGGCACGGCCCTGGTGGAAAAACGCAAGGAATACATCGAGGCGGCGGCCTGTCTGGCTTTCAGCCATCGGCGCATCGTGTTCAGTCAGCTGCTGCCCAACTGCCTGCCGCCGTTGATCGTGGTCGGCACGGTCCAGGTGGCCCATGCCATCGCCCTTGAAGCCACACTGTCCTTTCTGGGCCTCGGCCTGCCGATTACCGAACCGTCACTGGGGCTGTTGATTTCCAACGGTTTCGAATACATGCTCAGCGGCAAGTACTGGATCAGTTTTTTCCCCGGCGTGGCCCTGCTGATTACCATTGTCAGCATCAATCTGGTCGGCGATCAACTGCGCGATGTATTAAACCCGAGGTTACGCAAATGAATGCTGCTCCGGCTTTGCTGACGATTGAAAACCTGCATACCCACTTTCTCATGAAAAGTGGCGCCGTCAAGGCGGTGGACGATGTCAGCTTCACCATTGATCAGGGCGAAATCATGGGACTGGTCGGAGAGTCCGGTTCGGGCAAATCGGTCACCGGTTTTTCGATCCTCGGGCTGGTAGATCCTCCCGGAAGAATCGTCAGCGGGAAAATATTATTTCACGGCCGGGATATCGTTGCGCTGCCGGAGAGCGAATGGCGGGCCCTGCGCGGGTCGAAGATCGCCATGATTTTCCAGGATCCGATGATGACCCTGAATCCGGTGCTGCGCATCGATACCCAGATGATCGAGGCCATACTGGCCCACGAAAAAGTGGACCGTCAAACCGCACGTCAGCGCGCCCGCGACGCCCTGGGACAGGTTGGCATTGCCTCCGCAGACGAACGCCTGCGGGCATACCCGCACCAGTTTTCCGGGGGGATGCGCCAGCGGGTGGCGATTGCCACAGCCTTGCTGAACAAACCCGATTTGATTATCGCCGATGAACCGACAACCGCGCTGGACGTGACCATTCAGTCCCAGATACTGTTTGAAGCCCAGAAACTTTGCCGGCAGACCGGCACCGCGCTGATCTGGATCACCCACGACTTGACGGTGGTCGCCGGCCTGGCCAGCCGCATATGTGTCATGTATGCCGGGCGGATCGTAGAACAAGGGCAAATCGATGATGTCCTCGATCGGCCGCTGCATCCCTATACCAGAGGTTTGATCGGGTCCGTTCCCAGCCGCAACCGGCACAGCAAAACGCTGTACCAGATTCCCGGAATGACCCCCTCGCTGCTGAACCTGCCGAAAGGGTGCGCCTTTCGCGAGCGCTGTTCCCGGGCTGACGATGCCTGTCTGGCGGCGCCTGATATTACCAGCCCGGTTCCGGGACGCAACATCCGCTGCTTTCATCCCCTGCTGAGGGAGGCATAATGAGCGATTCCACCCAAGCGCCTCCCATCATCGAGCTGAAGAATGTCTCCAAGCGTTTTGTAAAGACCCTGGATCTTTCCGAGAAGATTGCCCGCAGGCTGGGGGTGAATATTCGTGAGGAAATCGTCCACGCGGTGGACAATGTCAACCTGGGCATTCAGCGGGGCGAGGTGGTGGGGCTGGCCGGCGAATCGGGCTGCGGCAAATCGACTTTGGGCAGAATGGTGGCCGGAATACTGCCCCTGAGTGACGGCTCGATTTTTTACAACGGCAACGATGTGTCTCAGTTGAATGCCGAGCAGCACAAAAGCTACATGCTCAACATCCAGATGATTTTCCAGGACCCGTTCGCCTCGCTCAATCCGCGCAAGCGGATTCGCGACACCATTATCGAGGCCCCCCTGGTTCACGGAATCGTCAAGCGCACCGAAGCCGATGCCTTCCTCGACAAAGTCATGCTGCGCTGCGGGCTGGATCCGGTCTACAAGCGGCGATACCCCCACCAGTTTTCAGGCGGGCAGCGGCAGCGGATCGGCATTGCGCGGGCCCTGGCGGTCAATCCCGAATTTATCGTCTGCGACGAGGCGGTTGCCGCCCTGGATGTCTCGATTCAGGCCCAAATCCTCAATCTTTTCATGAAGCTGCGCAAAGAGCTGAATCTGACCTACCTGTTCATCAGTCATGATCTGGGCGTTGTCGAGCATATCAGCGATCGAATATTGATCATGTACCTGGGCAGGGTCGTGGAATCGGCCGGAACCGAAGAACTATTCGCCGCGCCGAACCATCCCTACACCCGGGCGCTTTTAAGCGAGGTCCCGCGTCTGGAAAGCCGGGGCCGGGATTTTGTACCGATCAAGGGAGAGATCCCTTCCCCCCTCGATCCGCCGCCGGGCTGTCATTTCAATCCACGCTGCCCCCATGTCATGGACCGCTGCCGCGAGGAAGTTCCCCTGCTCAAAGAAGTGGGCCCGCAACGGTATTCGGCCTGCCATTTAAACGACAAGAGCTAATCCGAGATCCGCTTTCACCAAGACATTCCGCCTGGAACTAGATAGACAATCTTTGTTACGCAATTAATGATTTTAAAATTTAGAATGCGGAATTTGGATTTAATGTATTCTGTCTATTTTGTAAAAGATAGAGCGAGCCGACTCCGCCATAGCGGCCGAAGGCTATGACGGTTGGGAGCGACTCCGCCAATCCAAAATCTAAAATTTTAGTGAGCGATACGTGGTGGATAACGAAAAATTGTTCCGATAACCACTACAAAACTCCCTTATTTGGATTCGCTGAAATCCCGGGCTGCGTTTTCTCTTAATTCGGGCGAGGTAATAAAATCCAGCGCCGTCATTGCCAGCATCTTAGAGGCATTGAGCAGGGTTTGCCGGGCCCGGTCACTTGTCGTCGCGTCGCGGAATTCGGTGGTGTGGCCCGCTATCCCGGGTTCCACGATGGCAATCCAGGGGTGAACCGAGGGAAGATAATGACTCAGATTGCCCATATCCGAAGACCCCCGGCGGCCGTCATCCGGGTCGATGGAAACTCCCAATGCCTTCAGGTTCGATGCCGCTGCGGCTTCCAGGCTGGGGTTGCGCTTCATGGGGTCGAGCACGGGCGGATTCACCTCGATTTTATATTCGGCGCCGGTCGCCAAAGAAGCGCCCTTACAGCATTGTTCGACCTTTTCGAGCAGCTCGTCGCGATATTCGATACTGCCGGCGCGCACATAAAAAAGCCCCGCACTGTAGTCCGGAATGATATTGGGCGCATCCCCACCATCGGTAATGATGCCGTGGATGCGGCCGTCTGCCCGCATATGCTGCCGGAAGGCATTGATGCTGTTAAATGTCTGAATCAAGGCATCCAGGGCATTGATGCCCTTGTCGGGCGTGCCGGAGGCATGGGCGGAACGGCCGAAAAATTCGATTTTGAATTTAATGCGGCCCAGCATCCCTTTTCCCGTGATCGTCAATGCGCTGGGATGAAACATCATGGAGGCATCCATCTCGTCGAAGACACCGGCTTCAGCCAGCCGAACCTTGCCGCCGCCGCCTTCTTCGGCCGGGGTGCCGACCAGGGCGATTGAACCGGCGGCATCTTTCAATACCCTGCGCAGAGCGATTGCCGCCCCCAGGCCGGCGGCGGCAATCAGGTTGTGACCGCAGCCATGTCCGATTTTGGGCAGGGCGTCATATTCTGCCAGCAGCGCAACCGTGGGCCGCGACGGCGTGCATCCGGCGGGCCGTGCCAGAAATGACGTTTCCACATTGCCGACCCCCCGTTGGACCTCAAATCCGTTGCGCTCCAGAACGCCGCTTAAATGTTCGCAGGCCTTGTACTCCTGATAGGCTGTTTCCGGGTTTTTGAGTAAAAAATCGCTGACGGCAAATAATTCATCTGCCAGAGAATCGATTTCCTGACCAATTTGCAGCTTCTGTTGTTCCACGTATCGCTCCTTTTTTCTTCCTTGAACCGGCAGTTCATTCAATGACCATGGCGGTCTTCCTAATTTTATTCTGTTTCGAACAGGATCTCATAGCTAGTGTACGTCCGGAAATAGTAGGATTTGGTTCAGGACAAGGCTTGAGCGTTTTTGCAACCGAAGGCGTGGCAGTCACTCCGATAGGAGGTATACTGGCCTATTCCGCAAGTACGTGAATGGCTACGCCATTATTGCAAAAAGGCGAAAACGCCGCCCTGGGCCAAAAGATGTTGTTTCCGGACAAACATTAGATAGTTCGTGTCAGAGTGAATAACACGCCTAGTTTCCCGTTTCAAGTGTCAGTATCTCTACGGGAACGCCCCGAATTTACAAACAAGGTTGACCGATGGATAATGGAACACATCTTTGAAAGTCATACTTTTAGGAATCATCGTGACGATAACGCAATTTACCAATATTTCAACAGAATATAATAGTTAATTTTTTTCTAGCGTGTCAAGATTGCAGCGATCTTGATTAATCACTTCATCTTTGAATCCGAGTTGGTTGTGCGAATGAAAGTGAGGGGCGGGAATCTAGACCAATGATGGAATCCGACTTTTTTGGATACTGTCAAGTAGGGTCGGTCGCCGCCTGGCGCGGCGACGTGTCAGCGCGTAATTTAAACGAAGCCTGAAGCTAAAGCGAAGGCGGGTGCCGACCGCATTTCGGAGCCTCATGATAATATAAACTATATATTTATATTTACATGACAGAATAAAACTGATATTCATATTGTCATGCATCAGCGAATATTAAATTTACCGCTCAGTACATCTGAAACATGTTTTCTCTGGGGGCCCCGACAGACCGGGAAAAGCACTTTGCTGAAAGCATTGTACCCTGACGCCAGGCGTTATGATTTGTTGCTTTCAGACCAATACCAGCGACTTCTCCTGCACCCGGGCCTGATTAGAGAGGAATGTTCGGCGGCCAAGCTTGACGCCGAAAATCAGGCTGCCCCCATCATTGTCGATGAAGTTCAGAAAATCCCGATTCTTCTGGATGAAATTCATTGGCTCATTGAAAACAGAAAGCTGCGCTTTATATTGTGCGGTTCGAGTGCACGCAAGATCAAACGGGGCCGGGGGAATTTATTGGGGGGTCGTGCCGTGCGCTACGAGTTGCATCCTCTGGTTTATCCGGAAATTCCGGATTTTTCATTGGAAAGGGCGCTCAACGCCGGTTTGATGCCGAGGCACTACCAAAGCTCGAATCCCCATCAGCTGCTACAGGCCTATGTCGGAGACTACCTGAAAGAGGAAATCGCGGCAGAGGCCCTGACACGGAACATACCGGCTTTCAGCAGATTTTTGCAAGTTGCCGCTTTGACGAACGGCGAATTGACCAATTACAATAACATAGCCTCCGAATGCGGTGTGAGTGCACCGACCGTCAAAGAATACTTTCTGATTCTTGAAGATACCCTCATTGGCCGAATGCTGCCGGCGTTTAGAAAGCGCGCCAAAAGGCGTTTGATTGGCGCCCCGAAATTTTTTTTCTTCGATATCGGCATTGTTGCCCATCTCACACGCCGGGGAAAGGTAGCGCCAGGTTCCGAACTCTTCGGTAGAGCCTTCGAGCATTTCATTTACATGGAGATAACGGCTCATTCAAGCTACTCCGAAATAAATTACCCGATTGCCTACTGGAAAACGGCTTCCGGGTTTGAAGTTGATTTCGTCTTGGGGGATCATGACATTGCCGTAGAGGTCAAAGGCACCGATATGGTCAACAATAAACATTTAAAGGGAATCAGAGCCTTTAAAGAGGAGTATCAGGCCCGGGCCCATATTGTTGTATCCATGGACCTCAACCCCAGAAGAACGACGGATGGAATAGAAATACTTCCGTGGCAGGTTTTTCTGGACCGTCTTTGGGCTAATGAAATTATTACCTGATGATCAATTCTCGGAAAAGAGATTAGAGTATCACATTAGATTTCATAAAGTTGGGATAGCCGACAAGTTTCTTTAATCGCTAATCAACGGGTTGTTGCTCAAAGCCATTGTTAAGCGTTTGGAGAGAAATTGATAGTTTTATCATCCTTCAAGTTATTGATATCATTGATACTGAAATTTTATAAAGTGGGAACTTGGCATTGATTTGCTTTTGGGCAACAGGCCGTCAAGACGTGACACCTATGACACATTAAAAAGCTATTTCAGATAGATTAGGTGCACCAGGTCAATGTCCCCGAGTACATGCAATCATTATCTATCTGATCTCACCCACCGTTGATCATAATTTCCGGGCAACGACGGCAAATTCTGGTGATTTTGAGTGGATGGCTTTGCCGGCAACGTCGGAATAAAGGGCTTCAATTTTAAATCCTTCTTCCTCAAATTCTTGGCTGAGCGTCTCCGGGCTGAAATGCTGGAGCCAATTATACACAGTTCGCGTGCGTTCTTTTTCAATTATGGTGTATTTATCGAGTGTGACTTTAGCGTCGTCATATTTGAATGTATTCAAAAAACCGTAATAATCCTGCTTTGACCAGAACCCGTCAAGCTGCCTGTGTTCGTAAGCGGCAACCTCTTCTCTTTGATCAAAAGCGCTCCAGGAGTACACATCGAGCAAAACTGAACCATCGGCCTTCAAAAGACGGTGAAACTTGCCGAGCATTTTTTTTCGCTGAATCGGGCTCAACGCACAAAAGTCACACATGATCATCGAGATCAGATCAAAGCGTTTTTCGGTCTCGAATTCAAGGTAGTTCCGGCATACATAGGCAATCTCCAAGGCCTTGCGGGCAGCCGTTTCCTTGGCATAGCGTATGGAGCGCTTGGAAAAATCGACTCCCGTGACATCAGCCCTTCGCTCGGCAAGCCGGGTTGTGTACAAACCCGGCCCGCATCCAAAATCAGCAATTGCCGTGTGCCTGCCTATCCCGAAATGAGAAACCATCCATTTTACGGAGCGGTCGATAAAATCCTTGTTCCGGGAGGACAGGTCAACCGACGCATTCAGATGATACTCGAGCATCTTTTGGGAGGTGTGTTCATCAGTCCATAGTTCTTCGGCGGTATAGAACTGAAAGGGTTCCGGGCGCGCATTTATTTCTTTTAGTTCGTTAAACATAATGATTACCTGTTTAAATAACGTGTTAGGCGGGTCTATTTTGCCCCATGCGTTGACAAATACCGGGTTGTTACGGGCGAACATTCGGATCAGTGTAACCGGACAGGCGATTAACGGCTGGAGTCTGAACAGAATCAGATCGCGCAAGCAATCTGAAATCCTCGGCGATCTGTTTCATCTCCCTGCGGGCAGCACCAGCATGACCGAATGGCACGAATCAACAGTAAAATTGCCTCACGGTTCACTGGATTTCAAACCAATGACAATTCCTGTGCTTGATAAAGCCCAGTTTGGACACCAGATTTATCGACTTGTCATTGCCTTTTTCTATGTAGCAAAAAGGAATTTGTTTGGCGCGTCTGACTTCCTTTATCAGAGACAGCGTGATGCTTGTGCCGTATCCTTTTCGCCTGGCCTCTTCTAGAACATGCAAGGAACCCAGCCCACCGTCATCGTGGGTCAACCCCCAGGCCACCAACTTATTTTTCTCATATATTCCTTTACTTATACCTGTTCTGATTCGATCTTGGATATATTCCAACGCGATTTGTTCCTGGTATTCTGAGTTATCATAAACGGTGCCGGCATCTTTCTCCGATAAAGTTGTCGTTTGATGAACCGGTTCCGCTAAATCGACAGCATCGGGCAGGTAAAATTGCGCCATCGACACATTCCACGATACGACTTCATCTTTGAGCAAAACAGGGACCATCCACGCTTCGATAGCTGCGAAGCATTTATCCTGTTCATTCAGCAAACCCCTTACCGCAGCAATCTCACTTTCGCTCGAGCATCCGATATATACCCAGTTGCGATCACTCTTGCCTCTGACGAGCAAAGAATTGCCCGTGCGTTCGATGCCGGTGATATGATTGTTTTCGATAAAGTTAATCAGGTTGACATTACCCAAACGGTCTTTTTTTAAACTTTTCAGAATATCTTTAATTTGTTCCACGATGCGCCTCATCTTCCCGGTTTTCGAATCCGGGGGACACCTTACTTAATTATTGACCGATAATGATCTATGTTGATATCGCAAAAAAGTCGTGCCCAGGATCGCAAGAATAGTGGTGCCCGGCTTTGTGCACCACATTACACAACGCGGCAACCGACGGCAACAGGCTTTTTTCAATACAGAAACAATCGAGGCTTTTCGTAAGCACGAGAGAACCGGCAGGCCTGTGGGCGATAACGGCTTCATCGAAAAAATGGAGAAAGCAACGGGCGGACGTTTGAAGCCAGGCAAACCTGGACCTAAGCCAAGAATTAGTATGGTGTCCCCGGAATTACCTGCACAACCGGTTTCCCCTCCATTGTCGAAGATCCGCCTTTGGCGTGGATGGGAGGGGATCAAGGGGAGGGTGAACAGATAAGATACTAAATCCACATCTATTTTATCACCCCCGCCCTGACCCTCTCCCATCAAGCGGGAAGGAAATGTCAGATTTTACGAAGTTATTGGATCCGCCTCAGGCGGATAAACCCCGCCGCGACTCTATGTCATGCCTTTATTAAGTTTTATATAAGCCTAAGGTACGCCAAAGCCATTACAGCCGTGATTTGGACCCTGAAAAGAGCAGCCCGAGTATGAACCACGACCATAGGGGGTTTGTTTTTTGATAGAACTCGGGCACACAGCTTGGTCCGAAAAAAGAGACAGTCACTTCATCTTCTTGACATTGCACGATAAAATTTAATAATGTAAATGATTATAGACGCAACAATCGGTTTGGTTACCAATGGAACACCGCCACATCAATGTGAAAGATGATGAATGGAATGTGACCGTCGTGCATTCGATCTGGGAGCGCGGCCTGGAAGAAGATATTTGCGCACTCATTCGTGAAGTCAAGACCAACGCCAAGGCAGCGGATGCCGTAAGAAGCGCCATACCGCATTCGAACGTGTATGGGTGGCCCCGGTTCTTCGAGCTGTTCATCGAGAAAATACATGGGAAACAGTGAGGATATTTATTGGCAGCAGTGGCAGAAGCTTATTGAAGCTGCGGCCAACTTTCAGAAACTTCTTACCGGTAGTGTAATGATTGGTGGTAGTGCTGCGGCTCTCCATCTCAAACATCGCTATTCATTCGATGCCGATCATATTTTAAATGATCTAAAACAGAATTATGAAGAAGTCCTTGATTTTCTCGAAGGCAGGAACGATTGGGAAACGGCTCGAATTAATCCACCCAAATTAATATTGGGAAATTTTCAAGGCGTTGAAACCGGCGTCCGTCAGTTAAGACGAACCCGGCCGTTGGAAACAGAGCAGATCCGCATAAAGGGCAAATCGATAACCATACCGGTTGTACCGGAAATGATCCGAACCAAGGGATGGATGATCATTTCCCGCAATGCGACCAGAGATTATATTGATTTTGCAGCCCTTGCCGAGCACCTGGGCCTAAAAAAAGCCGCGGAGGTCTTGAACGATTTTAACGACTTTTATTCGGATCTGATCAGGGGCCGCCGAGCGTCGCCGATTGTTCAGCTAATTCGGCAATTGGCAGAGCCGAAGCCGGGCGATTTCGACCAGATTGATCTTGCCATGTATAGAGGCATCCAACCGCCTTTTGATTCCTGGGATTATATCAGAAAAAAATGCGAAGAAGTTTCTGTGGAATTAGCTGACGGAGTGTAGGACGTAATCCGCTTCTCATCTCAAACCTATAATAATTGTGGATTATAAATATTTCCGTGGTTATTTTTCCGACCGTCTTTGGGCTGATGAAATTATTGCCTGATGATCAATTCTCTGAGAATAGATAAGAATCTCACCGTAGATTTCATAAAGTTTGAATAGCCAACAAGTTTCTTTAATCACTAATCAAGACACGGCACCTGTGACGTACATTTAATAATAAAACTGGCATTCGTATTGTTTGAGAGAGGTACTTGAAAAGTATAGGTAAAATTAATGATTCCTTCGCTATTATACCTGGACCGATATCGGAATGAAGGAACCAGAACCTACAGCCAACACGCGGGATATACGGAGGCTCATGAAAAGTATCGCCCCTACTCGAAGCATTCCCAGTTTGAATTAGCCGTTTTTGAAGTTCCGCGCGATGAAATGCTCATTTATGCGGCCAATCCTTCCCTTGAGCTTAAAACGACCTACCTTGCTGCCGAGGCCGATAAAATCCTTTTTTGCATCCACCCGCAAATCCTTGAACAGAATCGAGACGATCCGTATGTAAAGCGAACACTGTCCATCGGAACGCCCCGTGCAGGTATCGCCGTATCTCCCAGTTCCTCGACAAGAACGCTTTACGTAAGCGATGACACGGCTTCCCATGCCGTCAAGGTGCACTTTCCCTTCAGAATCTCCCGTTACGGACGCAAATTGCGCCAGGAGGTGTTGGCCCAGGCAATCAATATCTCTCTTGAACTCGAACAGGGAATTCACAACCTTGACGATCGTTTCGCCTTTCTGAGGGAGGTGATTGGTGTGGCCCACAAAAATCTGCAGCCCGAATCTGCCCGTGGTGAGAACTGGGGGTATCTCGTTCGGGATATGACGCCGTATCCCTTTGCCGATGTCAAGCGGCATCTTGTCCCCGGTTTTTCGCTTTACGGCAAAGATTTTTTCGATCCCGGCAAACCGCTTTTACTTTTTGACCTTATCGGGGATAAAGACCCCGTAAAGTTCGTCCTGGATAATATCATGCTCCCGATCATCAGGCATTGGGTGGAATGTTTCCGGCACTTTGGCTACCTGCTCGAACCCCACGGGCAAAATGTACTGTTGGAAGTCGGCCAAGATGGAGAAATCAAACGGATCGTCCACCGGGATTTAGGTCTGGGCATCGATATGAATCAGCGCCGCGACCTTGACCTTGCCAATGATCACCTGACTGCATACAACCGCATGGAAAGCAACGAATTTCACAGCATCACCTTCGACAAATTCATGGGGGGCCATTTCTTCGATCGCATCCTGGATTGCTGCCGGGAAAAATACCCGTATTTAAAGGAGGAAGACTTCTGCCGGCCATGCCGCGGTGAGTTTGCCCGGATCTTTCCGGATTATGCCCAGTATCTACCGAAAACGATTCAGTACTTTAGTGAAGAGCGGGATCGATTCGGAAAACCCCTCTTTCAAGATACAGGCATAACGCCCAGGTGGCGGCCATAGAATTCAATAAATGCTTCGATGTGAAATTAATGCCTGATGATCAGTTCTCGGTGAAGGGGGAATATAACGGCCGGCTGTTGAGCCGCGAGAATCGCAGGCATGGGAAGAAAATGGTTTTTTATTTTCTTTTCATGCCGAGAATCGCAGTCGGCTCTAACGCACTTGATAGGCGGAGCGTGAGCGGAGCCTGTCAAGTGGGTTAGAGCGAAGCTCGACAGCCGGCCGATAGGCGGATGGCCGAAGGCCAAGCGAGCTTTAGCTCGCGGTCCGCCTATCAGGAGATTTCATAAGGTTGGGATAGCCAACAAGCTTCTTTAATCATCAATCATGACGCGACACCTGTCACTATTCAACTATTTTTTGCCTTATTTGCTCAATAACAGATTGATCCTCTCATCGACGATGATGCCCTGATCGACAACCGTGGCTCGTTTCAGGACATAATCACTTTCCTCTTTGATGATTTTATCCATATAGGGCGCAGCACCTTCGCTGATCACTTCAGATGCATCAAGGGCCCAGTAGGAGGGGGCATGATTGTTGTTCCAGACAATGATGGGGTTGAACCGGCCCAGTTTGTAAAAGGGGTTGATGTCGGTGTGTGGGATACTGGCTTCGACGCCATCGCTGGTAATATCTATAAACATCGATCCCTCACGCATCTCCTGCAGGTCGGTCAGCACGAGATAATTGCCGAATTCAGGGTTGTAGTACCAGCAGTTGACGACAACATCGAACTCGCCGATTCTGGATTTGAATAATTTCAGGATGGCATCAAAATCTTTCTGAGTCGCATTTTCGGGGTCATCGATCAAATTGGTGCCAAAGACTTCGTAGTTTGTGACACCCTCTTGCTTGAGCCGATCGAAAACCCCGCGGGCAACACGGCCGTCACCCAGGACCGCGATCTTCAGCTTTTGGGGAGATGCTTTGGCAAAAGGCAGGCCCTGGGTAACCCCGATGTAGCCGGCCATCCAGCGGTTTTTATCAAAAACATATTCCTTGTTCGGACCATACATATTCTCCCAGGCAACGGCGGTCATGTTGTGCTTTAGTACCGCACGGGCCATCTCTTTTCTCTCGGGAAGATAGATCCAGCCCATAATGGTCTGCCCGTCACGGAAATGCTTAATATCGGTGATCCAGGGTTTGGGGATGCAAATCACATCTTTGGCAAATGCTTCGGCGCGGGAGACGACCTTTGCGCCCACAGCTTTATAATCTGCATCATCAAAGCCCAGGTGTTTGGCGTATCCCGTCTCAAAGAACAATTTGTCGGGATGGGTGACGCATTCTTTAATATCCTTGGGCAATATTGCGACCCTTGCTTCTTCGGGCATGCTTGTTTTGACAAAGCCTATTTCTTTCACGATGGTTTCCTCTCTCTGGACGAGTTCAATATTTCCTCTTTGCCGTGTTAGAGTTGGATGGTTTGGTGCTGGAATTTGAAGTCAAATTCGGCTTCAAGTTCAGCAAGGATCGGCCGGTATATTTCGGAGAGTGTGGGCATATGCACACCGGCAAGTTTCAATTTTCCTTCGAGGATGCGACGACAGGCAATTGCAGCCGGCAAAGAGACCGCTCTGGACATCGCTGAATCCCCATGCGGAATGCCCTCGACCCGCAGCGTGGACAACCGTTTTTCACGACGTTCACCAAACTGAGCGACAATCTCATCATGCACCAGGACCATGTCCCGTTCTCCGGGGGCATAGGACATCTTTTTCAACATCAGATCAACAAGCACATCAACATTGGTACCCCGGGTGATGCCGACCGGTGTCTCGTCAAAAAGCCCCAACCACTTCAGCCGGTTGAGGATGTCCGATTTGGGATCTTGCTGTAAAAAGGCGGCCACATCTTCCAGGGTTCCATCGCTTTTTCCCACCAGCGAAGTGGTAAACCGACGATAGCTCTGGTTGGAAAAGTCTTTTTGCTGCGTGCCATCAAGCAGATTCAGCGCGACCAGGCTCTTCATCGTGTTGCACCAACCTGTAAAGCGCAGCAATCCTCGGTAGAGGGATGTGTCCTGATCGAGACCAAAATAGGGCAGGTACCGCAGGCAGTGCCGGTTGGGGTAGGTCTCGAAGGTGCCCAATCCCTCGATATCGACCAGCCAGTGATGGGAAAAGAGCTGGTCTGCCGGCACCTCGATCACCTTGCCCTCTTTGAGATAACCGGCCGGCGTCTGGGCGGCCGACATGACCCCCCGCGGGCTCCAGGAGAACTTGTAGCCAAAGGGGTTGCGATTGTATTCAAAAGACGGCAGCCCCGCACCATAGGATGTCAGCGAACGTACTTGGCCGCCCTCCTTGTTGACCGCATCGATCATCTGCTTGGCGCCCATATGGTCAAGACCCGGATCTTCGCCGAGTTCGTTCATAAGAAGGACGTCTTTTTCCCTGGCCTCCTGGTCCAGTGCGGCCATCTCGGGGCTGATGTAGGATGTTGTCACCAGAGGCTTTTGATGGCGCAGACAGGCTTTGGCGACAGGGATATGCATGGTCGGCGGGATCATGCTGACTATCAAATCCATCTCCTGCACCAATTGTTCAAGGGCATCGAGTTGATCGAAGGTCCAACTCACAGCTTTGCCCAGAGAACGCCCCGCAACAATCGCCTCGGCCTTTGAGACTGTTCGGGTCGCCATTACGACCTGGTATTGACAACGATCGATCAAATAATCAGCAAGCGGTTTGGTCACAAATCCAGCGCCAAGAATAGCTACTTTTTTCATGCAATGATCTCCTTTTTTGACAAAATTTTTTCCGTAAGTCCCTTTGGAAGATATTCTGAAATTTTTGTCAGTTTCTCGTCCAAAGACAAGTCTGAGGGTTCAGCCTCCGGAATGAATGCTCCGTCTTTGGCCAACAATTTCACTGCAGAATTTGAAATTTGGAGAGTTAACAGAACTGCATTTGGGACAGAAAATTTCAATCCTATTGCCGCATTCGACACAGACCTTGGCACCTTCAGGATTTTCAAACCGACATTTCGGGCACTGCATATTTGCCCGCCAATAGAAGTTTAAGCAGTTTGAATATCGATAAAAAACCGAGTCTATACAATATTGAAATAGCGTATACAGAATTTTATGTCAAATTACCAACTCGGGAATTCGTGGGACACCATACTTAACAATTGATACAAAAACAATCGCGGCTTTTCGAGAGCACGAGAGAACCGGCAGGCCTTTCGGCGGCAGCGGCTTTATCGAAAAAAGGGAGAAGGTAACGGGCCGGTGTTCAAAGGTAGGCAAACGTGACATTATCGACAGGACATATTGCACCCGAATTGATATGTGGTAAAATAATTTTCAGGCCGTGCGAAGTTATCGGAAGTGATCAGGCGGTATATGTTCCCGTTTTCATATTTAAGCGCCGCCTGGCAGACAGGCTGATGATTTCCAGCTACCTCGACCAGACAACCTGCGGATGTAAAGCCCTGCTCATCAAGCCTGCATATAGATGTTTCCATGTTTTTATAGGTGCCACAGGCACTTTTTCGTTCTCCAATCGGTTTTTCATTTGTTGTGATCGGTCATCCAACAATCAAAGGGCGTGTCAAGAGATAAATACGCCGCATGCCGGAAAAGGCATCCGGTTTTAAGCAATCGAGGTAGCCGGGCTTTCACGTGCATTGAGTTACAAGTTCCTTTAGCCTATCACAACCTAATGGCTCGTATTTGGATAAAGGATTCGGTGAACATGAGGACGATATCATTGATCATTTGGGTGGCGTTGCTCGCAGGTACCATTTCTGCTCCCGTGGTAAACGCTTGCACGATTTGTGCTCCCGACCCGAAAACCACCATTGCCGATGTGCTCAACGAGCGAGAGTCGATTGTCTTTGCGAGAGAAAAGCAAGGTAAACCGTATTTCTTTTCCGTTGTTGAAGTTTTGAAAGGGGCGATGGATGGCGACGAGTTCAAAGCCTTTATTTACTTTATCGACCGGCTAACGCTCAGCAAGAATTTAAAAGATGTTGCCGTATTTGCGAAAAAGGACTCCGGTGATAAGTGGCAGTACATTGCGTATGCGAATGAAGCGTACCAGGCGTTTGTCAAAGAAATTATCTCGCAGGCGGAAAGTTGGAAAAAAATTAAAGGCAGCTCGCGCCGCATTGATTTCTTCGCAGAGCTTCTGACCAACAGCAACCCGAATATCCGCGAGCAAGCCTATCTTGAAGTGAGCAGAGCCCCGTATGCATCAATCAAGCGCATCGCCGGAACCGTACCGCGCCGGCAAATTCATGGGGTCTTGGCCAGCCGGCGCCTTACCGAATGGCATAGCCTATTTATCCTGATGCTTGGGCAAAGCCGGCATCCCGATGATCGTGCCTACATACGAAATACGCTGGAATATTTCGCGCAGCATCAATTTACTCGCAACCTGTCAGCATGGGTGACAGCATTCATTGAGTCCCAACCGAAATCCGGTGTTGAAGAGGTCGAAAAGTTGTATTTCAGCGCCAAAGATAGAACCAAGGATGAGCTTGAAGAGGTAGTGAAAGGCTTTTCCGTGCTAGGATCCGAAGGCGGTATCCCCTTTAAACCGGAAATCCTCGCTCGACGTCGTCGCATCGTAAACAGCTATGCAACTTTGCTCGACAACTACCCGACAATGGCGGGTTCGGTAGCAAGAGATCTGACAAGTTGGAAAATCAGAGCGCTGGAAAAGCGGTTGTCGAGAATTAAAAGTGGTGAGCCGAGTCTCGACCCCACCGCGTCGTTCGCCGTGGATTACTATTTGTCGGCAGCGTCGAAATTCCCTGTTTTCAAAGGGAATCACTGAGTTCGAAAACAGATAGAAAAGAACCGATGTTAGTCGACGCCTACACGCAAATACGCGGTTTATCGAAAGCTGATTTCGGGCGACACCGAATTCGGGGGACACCATACTTATTTCAGTAATACTGGAAATCATTTCGGCAAAAGCCATTGATACAGAAATGATCGAGCTTTTCAAAAGCACGAGAGAACCGGCAGCCCTATGGGCGATAACGGCTTCATCGAAATAATGGAAAAAACAACGGGCCGGCATTTAAAATTAGGCAAACCTGAACCTAAACCAAGGGCCAAGAATTAAGTATGGTGTCCCCGGAATTAGCTAAAAAGTATAGGTAAAATTAATGATTCCTTCGCTATTATACCTGGACAGATATCGCAATGAAGGAATCGTTGGCGAGTAAAAGCGAAACGGTGTTCGGTTTTTCGGCAAATAGGAAAAACCGGGATGGTGGATCGGGGAGTGGAAATAATTCAGTATCCATCCGTATTTGGCAGCACAATGATCAGTACAGACGACCGGACTGATATTCTCACGGTCGGAACGAACATGCTTTAATAACCGGCACTATGCTTTCCAGGATCGGATTTCCGGATAGCCCCAGCATACGGTTGATTGACGAATTGTGCTTATTAAGTAGCTCACAGTTGTCATCCATGGTTCCTGTCGCATTGATATAGTCACGAAGCATTATTCTGCCTGCTGTAATTTCACCGTTGAGGATCATATTGATCGTTTCAGTGATCGGCCCGTTGCGAAATTCAGGATCGGCATTGGCCTTGGCGACAACCAGCATAATTTACCTTTATATTCTCTTTGAGTTCAATACAAAAACGACTGAGGCGCGGATCTCCGCCCTGCAATAATTAAGAGCCGCAGGCATCCGAAGGCTGCTTTAATCTGCCCGGTTGTTCCTCACATTACCGATGTCATGGAGTTCGTCGACAGGCTGGCCGGGCATACCAAGAAAATATGGATTTATGCGCTAAGTATCCCATATAAAAAAATATCACCTGCCAGAATGTCGAAACCATATTCGACCGCCATTTTCCCGGTATGAAAGGAAAAATCGAGGCCGCCGTTTTTGATGAAAACAACCCGTACTGGGAGAATCTCAGGCAAGATTTATCGGATGTACAGAAAACCGGGCGGCTGAACCTGAGTGTTCATATTTAGCGTACCTCAGCAGGTTCGGTCGAAGATGATTATAGGGACATCCTAGACCGCGGATGTCCCCAATGCCCCCATGAGACGAGGAAAGCAGTCGGAAAAATCGATTTCAACATCCTGTGCGGCGATATCAGCAAGTATGGTCCTCGCTGTTTTTATGAAGCCAATCCTGTGCCCGCATCATGGCCTCGTCGATGGATGCCGTCATCACCCGCTGGGCCTGAAAAATATTTTCTTTGCCAATGGCATCAATAATGCCTGTGTGCACCAGAAGTTCAAAAACATGCCGGCCCACCCCTGCCAACAACAGGAGATTGCCGCTCTGCCGTAACTCCCGGCTATAGCGGGCCAGCCATTTGAGGGTCGTGCTGGGCAACGTTTCCATATAGCGCAGAGTCAGAATCACGGCCGCATCCTTCACCCCTCCTTGCCGGGCAGCAAACCGTCCAACAGGGGCACCTCCGCAAAGAATGACAGGTTGTCAAACCGCAGCACGGTAATTTTATTGGAAGGATATGTTTTCGGAGCATCTTTTTCCTCCCAGTGTCCGTCTTCGGTTGGTACCAGGTAGTAGAGACGTACATGATGGGATGAGGCATAAATATAAAGGGCCATGGATAACCCCGCCCCCAGAAAAATTGTGTATTGCAGGGGGATGAACAGGGCCGAGCCAAAAGTCAACAGGCCTGTAGCGGCCGATCCCTTGGAGGTATTCCAGATCAAGCGGGCATCGGGGATCCGGTCTGCAAGCAGTTCCACGGCCACCACTACTAAAATCCCGGCGATAACACTCAGGGGAACCGCCTCGGCCAGGCTCCCCATGAGAACCACAATCAGAATCAACCACAGGCCTGAAAAAACGCTGGCCATCCGGCTTTTAGCTCCGGCACCTACGCTAATGCCGGTGCGCGATAGCGAACCGCCGGTGGGCAGGGACTGAAAAAAACTTCCGACCAGATTGCCCATGCCTTGGCCGATAAAATCGCGCGACTGGCTGGCGCGACTGCCATCCGGATTGGGCACAGCCGTGCCGATTCCGGCTCCCTGGGTCAGCGCCACCAGGGCCACGGACAAGGCCCCAAGGGTCAGCTTGGGCATCATGGCCGGATCCGGCAGCACCACCGCCGGCAGACCGCTGGGGATTTCGGCGATTTTGCTGATCAGTTCCACCGAGGGCAGGTGAAGCAGATTGATCACCATGGTACCCAGGATCAGGGTTATGACGGCCGCGGCTTTTTCGGTTGCAGAAATTTTTTTGAGGACAACCATGGCGATGATCGTACCGAATCCCACCGCCGTCGTAGCCGGATCCCAATGGCTAATGTGCGTAATATGATCGACCATCTTAAACAACTTATTGGTCCCCGATGGCGCGTAACCGGTCAGATCACCCAACTCTCCCACCAAAATCAGTAGCGATGCCCCGGCAACGAAGCCGTTCATGACGGCGTTGGAGACGTAGTTTACCACACTGCCCATCCGCAGCAGGCCCATGAGCAACATGATGGCCCCCACTAGAAAGGTGATAGCAAACAAAGCTGACGGGTGGTGGGTAACATCGATGCCGGCCTGCTGAATGACGCTGCCGGTGCAAATCGCAATGGCACTGGTAAGCGTGCTGACCATCAGGATCGTGCCAGTGGTCAGGCCAGCGACTATCGGCGCCACCATACTGGAATAAAGGCCATAAACCGGATTAACACCCAGTATTTTAGCGTAGGCCATGCCCTCTGGAATGCTGAAAAGACCGGTGGTGAAGCCAGAGGCCAGATCAGAAAAAATGTTTTTGTGATTCATTGAAATGACCTTCGATTGTTAGCAGACCCGACGACGGCATGTGGCGGTAGACATAAAGGTGCGCCTTCCTCAATGATACAGTTTATCGCCAAAATGTCCCATCGGAGTATCAGAATACTTTTATCGTCTTCGGCCAGAGCCGAAACCAAGATTAACAGCCTGTTGCAGCACTAATCAAGCCTTTCAAAAAGTTCTGCGCCTTGGTCGGGCTAAAGACTGTGTACGTCTGAATGCTCATGGTACCCGGGGGCAGGTGGGCTCCAAACACCCTATTAACGCCCGCCACGCCTACTGGTGCTGATGCCATGACGCCCACCTCGTCCATCGACCACCGCTGCGGCCCGTTCTTAAAAACCGCCTGAGCACCGAACTTCCGCGCTAGAGCGTCGAGGTCCAGGTTGTCCCATCAGTCAAGCGGGCACTCGGCCAAAGGAGAGGTGCTATAGATATCGTTACCGGCGTCTCCGTAATTGAAGACGAGCTCGCAGTACTGGTAGCCGCGCGAACCGGAGAGTGTCTGCATCGTGAGCGTCATCACCTTTCCCTGG
>Ga0209052_1000139_pt1 | contig 27274 bp, 20 predicted proteins | sample WorMetHEROISLAND_2_FD_187409 | JGI IMG/M metagenome (GOLD analysis project Ga0209052, IMG submission 187409) | Marine gutless worms symbiont microbial communities from Max Planck institute for Marine Microbiology, Germany - Olavius sp. 4 HERON... | ecosystem: Host-associated > Annelida >...
TTGACGGTTGGATTTTCCGGGAGCTTTTTGTTCACGAGCCATTATCTATCTCAAAATGTGACTCCACTATAAGAGCAGTCACGCAAACGGCGTCAATAGGAAAATGTTATTTTCGTATATAATCCCCCTTTTTTAAACTCGCTGAAAGTAGGATTATATTTGAAGTATAAACATTGATTCTTCACGAACATCTAAAACCGATCAATTAAATTGAGGTTCGGCGAATAAGAGGGTAAAAACAATAACTCGATGCCGAGTAAATTCGCTAACTTTTGAACGACCTTGCAATACTGATAACGAGCATTATCCATGGGTCTGGATAACTTTAGAGAGGATTTTCTCTCAGCAGAATAAATATTCTATCATATAAATTTTTCTCTCGATGATTGAATTTAACTTCACATTCTTTCATGTGTAGATAAAAAGTTTTTCGTGGAACACCATTGAATTTTACAAATTCTCGTTTGGCATATGACCAGAATGATTCAATGCCATTGATAGGGCAATTGCCACGGGCAAATCCATGCTGACCATGATTCACGCGGAAATGCTTTTCGTACCCCCTATCCACTAGCCCATCGTAGTCCCTCCAGCCGTCCGGGTGGATTATGCGGTCAAGGACCACCTGGCCCCGGATTGCGGCCTGTAGCGGCGTTCGGGACGATTTCCGTGTAGCCCTTCCCGTGGCGTTCCAGAGTCCCGAAGACAATCGTTTTACCCCCGGCCCCGTGCCCTTTCTTCCTCCGAACACGGCGCCCGCCGAAACTAGGATCCATCGACTTCAACCTCGCCGGAGAAGGGCGATGGGGCATCACAAAGCTGGGCGATTCGGGTCCGTAGTTTGAATAACAACTGCTTGATCGTCGGACGGCTTACATCACTCAACTCGGTGATTTTCGAGGCCGGTAGATCGTGCGCAAAATAGTGTATAATCCATCCGAATTTGGCGTTCGGAGATGTGTGAATGCCTGAGGAGCCTGTTTTTTCCTTGCATAACATAATGTTATGCATGCGGTTGCAGTGCTAAAGTTATCTGGGCCATCAATAGGTATCGTTAATCTACCTTCTACCAGTTAAAGACCACCACTACCCACACCCAAACTTGGCAGTGGTTAGACATCGCCGAAATCGAACTCAGCGTCTTTACCAAGCAATGTCTGAACTGGCGCATCCCCGATCTGGAAACACTCCGCCGTGATAGCAACCGCCTGGGCTGAGCGGTGTAATGCCGAGCAGGTCGGCGTCGACTGGGCTGTTCACCGCCGAGGATGCGCGCATCAATCTCACGCGTTTCTACCCACAATATAGGGAAAGACCCACTGGTAGCTGGCGATGAGGGTTCCTTGACGACCCCGCATCTTTAACAAAAACCCATGCTTTGTTGGTCTGAGGTAAAGCCTCGCTAAGCATTACTGCGGGAATACGGGTTCTTGTGCCTTCTTCGGATCGCCTTGCTGAGCGGTCCGATCGGGTCCGCCCCCTGCCTTGCAGAACCATCAAAAGGCGGATAGTAGCGCGGGTTCACCGCAGCAATTCCCGCACCGGTCGGAAGGAGCGTCGGTGCGGCGCGCAGGGTCTGAGTTCGCGCAGGGCGGCCAGGTGGGCCCGGGTCGGATAGCCCTTATGGCGGGCGAGGCCATAGCCGGGGAACTTGTCGTCCAGTATCCGCATCTCGCGGTCGCGGGCGACCTTGGCCAGGATGGAGGCGGCGCTGATGACGGCAACCGTGGCGTCGCCCTTGACGACCATTTCTACCGGACATGTCAGCTGGGGAGGGCGGTTGCCGTCCACTAAAGCGCGTTGCGGGGTGACGCTTAGGTTCTCTACCGCCCGCTGCATGGCGAGCAGGGATGCCTGCAGGATGTTGATGCGGTCGATTTCTTCGACCGTGGCGAAAGCTACGGCGAAGGCCAGGGCCTTATCCCGGATCTCTTGATCGAGTGTCTCGCGCTGGTCCGGCGTTAGGCGCTTGGAGTCGGCGAGGCCGTGGATTGGCCGCTCGGGGTCCAGGACGACGGCTGCGGCCACTACCGGTCCCGCCAGAGGCCCGCGTCCCGTTTCGTCTACACCGGCGATGAGGGCCGCTTCGCTCACGGCCTGCCCTCGTTGACCAGCTCCAGGACCGCGGCGGCAGCTTGGCGGCCGGCGTTGCGCCGCAGCCGACCATGGACTTCCCGGTATACCGATCGTATCTCGCTTACCCGGGCCCGATCTCTGAGGAGACCAAGCACGGCAGCTCCCAGCAGGTCCGCCCGACAACGGTCTTGAATAAACTCCGGTGCTAGCTCACGGCCTACCAACAGGTTGGCCATAGCGGCATAGGGGACTTTCACCAGGTTCAGGCCGGATAGAAGGTGGTAGGTCATCGGGCTCATCCGATAGCCGACCACCATCGGACGGTTGATCAACAGGGCCTCCAGGGTTGCGGTTCCCGATGCGGTGAGTACGCAGTCGGCGGCGGCGATCACATCCCGGCCCTGGTCGTCCACCAGGGTGATCGGCAGCTTGGGGGCCGCTTGCCGCAGAGTCGCCGTGAAGCACTCGCGCAGAGTCGGCGTCACCAGGGGGACTACGAAGCGGAGTCCAGGATGTCGCTCAAGACACCAGCGGGCGGTCTGCAGGAAGGGTCCCGCGAGCAGCTTCATCTCGCTCATGCGGCTGCCTGGGAGCAGGGCCAGGACTCGTCCGTCCGGCGGGATCCCGAGCCGGGCCCGGGCCGACCTGGGATCGGGTTGGGTTGGGATCTCGTCCGCAAGGGGGTGGCCGATATAACGGGTAGGTACGCCCTGTTCGCGCAGGAGCTTTTCTTCGAAGGGAAAGATGCTCAGCATCAGGTCCACGGAACGGCGGATGGTCTTCACGCGTCCGGCGCGCCAGGCCCAGATGGTGGGGCTGACCAGGTGGGCGGTGGGGATGCCGGCCTGGCGCAGGCGCCGTTCGAGTCCCAGGTTGAAGTCGGGGGCATCCACGCCGATGAAGACGTCGGGCCGCCAGGCGAGCAGAGATCGGGCTAAATCTCGGCGGATGCGCAGGAGCGCGCCGAGGTGCCGCAGGATTTCCGTCAGCCCCATGACCGAGAGTCGCTCCATGGGCACCAGGCTCTCACAGCCGGCGGCCTGCATCCGGGGTCCGGCGACGCCGAGCAGACGCGCGTCCGGCACCTGAGCCTTAAGCGCACGCAGGACGATGGCCCCCAGCCGGTCACCCGAGGGTTCATTGGCGATAATGCCTATTTTCATGCTGCAGTGCCGCAAGGGTGGGGCGTATGGATTTTTGAATCGCGAAGGCTCAAGGGGTAAAGATTTAATGAAACTATAGTTGCCGGCTGTGGAGTAGTCCAGGTCTGATTGAGTATAGGAAAAGTGATAACGGCATCTTTGCTTTCGGGCTAGGTGCGGATTATTGCTGGGAATGGTAATTAATCGGCGTCTTTTCAGGTTCATACCCGACGATGTCTTTGTGCAATAGGGATTGAAGTCCAAAAGCATCCAAGATGCTTTAGGTCATAGTCCTCATGTGGTTCGCCTCCCGTTCGATTGGCATCGGTTCAATCGTCGAGCTTGCTCCGCACCTTGCTGTAGCCTTGCTGCGATAGCTGATAGTGATAAATTTTAACTGATAATGTAGTTGATAGTCCAAATCTACCGGGCTGCACAGCAGCCTAATCTACCTTCTACCAGTTAGATACCACCACTACCTGATAGCTTTTTACTCATCAGGGCTTGTCTGTCGATGGAGAAAGGCTCGACCAGTCCACAGTTTCGTCCCAGTAGTCCAGATGCCAGTCTTCGTTGTATTCTGGGTGTTCCAGCACGGCATCCCACGCCGGTTCCGTCTCGTCGGCCAGGAACCGAGCGACCTTATTGCTCGGCGGACAGGTCTGAGCGCGCCAGGATACCCGGGAATGGCTCGAAAGTCGGGAAACAGGGGCTCATATCGACCATCGCCTGTACAAAGCCGACGATAGCCGTCAAGGTCTTGATCCCGTGTAAATGTGCCTCGCAGATCGCTGCCCGCGCGAAGAGCGCGCGTACTCCGCGTGGCATGGGGGCGTAAAAGCCGTGCGCGGCGAGGACCCCATCAGCGAGATCGCGGGCAACGGCTTCCGTGTCCGATGCGAGCATCGCATCGATCTGTTCTTGTGGAATGACTAGGACCATTTTGATTTTTTGGGTGGTTGCATACGATTAAAGGGAATCCGGCCCGGTGGCAGCAGCGGAGATCGGCATAGTGTTACGGCCGCCGGGACGGAATTTTAAGGAGTCGGAAAGAGCCACGGCAGAGCCTCTCCGCCGTCTCAACGTGTGATACTGCGGGATCGGTCGGCGAGGAAGTCAGCAAGCTGATCCACCCGGGCATTGCCCAGGGCACGCATCGCCGCTACAGCGTCTTCCAGCCTGCGGTCGGACAGATATAGGATGCGGTAGGCGTTTTTGAGCTGCTGGATGGTTGCGTCGTCGATCTTGCGTCGCCGCAGCCCTTCGGTATTGATGCCGCGGGGCTGGGCCGGATGGCCGGCGATGATCACATAGGGCGGGATATCTTTGGTGACGACCGAGCCCATGGCACAAAAACAATGGGCCCCGATCCGGCAGAATTGGTGGACGATGGTGAAGCCCCCGAGGATGGCCCAGTCCTGCACTAGGACGTGACCGGCCAGGGAGGCGGCGTTGGCCATGGTCACTTGGTTGCCGATCCGACAATCATGGGCGATATGGCTGTAGGCCATGAAGAGATTGTAGTTGCCGATGCGGGTTATCCCTGCGTCCTGCACGGTGCCCCGGTGCAGGGTCGCGTACTCGCGGATTACATTGCCGTCGCCGATTGCCAGGAAGGTCTCTTCACCACCGTACTTGGTATCCTGGGGGTCTTCGCCTACCGAGGCGAACTGAAAAATCCGATTATCGGCCCCGATGCGCGTCGGTCCGCGGATTACCACATGGGGACCGATGCTGGTGCGGCCCCCCACCTGTACCCGCGGACCGATGACGGTATAGGGCCCTACCGCGACGCCGGAATCCAGCTCGGCGGTCGCATCGATGACCGCGGTGGGGTGGATCGAGGTCAAAGGTCCCGGGCCGTACACATGATGTCAGCGGTAGCGGCTATCTCACCCTCCACATGGGCCTTGCCGCCGAAGCGCCAGATCCCCTGGCGTACTTTGTTGAGGTGCACTTCGAGGGTCAGCCGATCGCCGGGCTCCACGATGCGTTTGAAGCGCGCCCTGTCGATCCCGACGAAGTAGTACAGGGCCTTCTCCCCCACTTCGTCCGGACGCGACTTCATGGCAAGCAGACCGGTGGCCTGGGCCAGGGCCTCGATGATCAGAACCCCCGGCATGACCGGTCGCGTGGGGAAATGACCGGCGAAGAAAGGCTCATTGCAGGTCACGTTCTTAAATGCAATCAGATATTGGTCCTCCTCGTAGCCGACCACCCGGTCGATCAACAGGAAAGGATAGCGGTGCGGCAACAGGCTCAACACCTTATGGATATCCATTGTGCTCAATGCTACCTCCGACGTTCCCGAAACCGGCTGCTGTCCATGGACCGGCAGACACCGATCCCGATTTTATTCGGGCTCCTGTTGCAGCTCGGTGTTGGTTTGATCTCGTTTTTCTTCCAAGTCCTTCAGGCGTCGGGCAAATTCGTCGAGATGCCGGAATCTGGCCAGGTTACGCCGCCACTGGGCATTCGGCATGGCCGGAATGCCGCTGCTGTAGCTTCCGGGCTTGGTGAAAGAGCGGGTAACCATGGCCATCCCGGTGAAGTGGACGTCGTTCCCGATCGTCAGGTGCCCTGCTATACCTACGGCCCCGGCAATGGTGCAATTACTCCCGATCCTGGTGGAGCCGGAAATCCCGGAGCAGGCCGCTATCGCGGTATTTTCTCCAATGCTGCAGTTGTGTCCGATCTGGATGAGGTTATCTAGCTTCGCCCCGTCGGCGATCAGCGTATCCTCGAGGGCGCCCCGATCAATCGTGGTATTGGCTCCGATCTCCACGTCATCGCCCAACTGCACGCCTCCCAGTTGGGGGATGCGCACCCAGCGTTTGCCGTCCTTCGCGAAGCCGAAGCCCTCGCGTCCGATGACCGCGCCGGGCTGTATCAACACCCGCTTCCCGACGCGTGCCCCCGCGCATAAGGTGACCCGCGCAACCAACCGACTATCCGCGTCGATACGGCATCCGGAACCTACAATGCTGCCCGGTCCCACAAAGACCCGCGGTCCGATTTCAGCGTCTTCCTCCACCACTGCCACGGCGCCGATCCAGGCGGACGGATCGACGCGGGCACCCTGGGCCACCACCGCGCTCGGATGGCGCCCCCCGGTCACGGCGGGTTCGGGATGCAGCAGCCGCGCCGCCCGGGCATAGGTGAGGTAGGGATTCGCGCTTACCAGGGCCGTAACCGGGCAGAGGGGTACATCCGGCTCCGTCAGGATCACCGCCGCGGCGCCGGTCGCCCTCAGCTCGGCCTGGTACCTGCGGTCCCCGAAGAAGCATAGACTGGCATCGTCGGCCCGTTCGAGGGTCTCGACCCGTTGCACATACCGCTCGCCGTCCCCGCGCAGCTCGACACCGAGACGGTTCGCCAGCTCCTGAAGCCTGATCGCCACTGTGCTGCAAGCCTGAGGCTTGGATCGAAGACTTTTATTTTGCCTCGAACTTCTCTTTCAAGCGCGCGATGACCTGGTCGGAGATATCGATGCGTTTGCTGACATAGACCAGACCTTCGCTGAGGATCAGATCGATCTTTTCCTCGCGTGCCAGCTCTGCCACCACCTCCTCGACCTGCTGAGCCAGCTTGGTACGCAGCTCGTTCTGGCGCAGGGAAAAATCTTCGCCAAATTCGGCTTGGGCGTACTTGATCTTACGCCTCCGGTTGCGGATGTCGGTCTGCAGGCGTTGCAGCTCCTCTTCGTCCATCAGGGCCGCATCGCGCTCGAGCTTATGCTGCAGCTCGGTAAGCAGCTTTTGCTGCTCGGCGAGCTTCCGCTCCCGATCGCTGACCTCCTGCTCCAGCTGCGCGCGTGCAGCCTCATATTGGGGGGATTGTTCGACGATGCGGGTGGGATCGATTACCGCGATGACATGGTCGGCGGCAGGCAGCGGCCCCCCCGCGAGATAGAGGCCGAGACAAATCAGTGCCCTAACGGATTTGTTCATTGGTCGCCCCCTCCGGTCAGAATGTTTGCCCGACACTGAATTGGAACATCTGGGTTTTATCCTCGGCCTTGCCGTTGAATGGACGGGCGATGCTGGCCGACAGGGCGCCGACGGGCGACAGCCAGGTAAGGGACAGGCCGGCGGAATAGCGGATGTCGCTCAGACTGAATCCCCCGGGCGTCACCAGCCTCTGGCCGGAGTGCTTCGGATTGCTCGTGGTCCATACGTTGCCGAAATCGAAAAAGGTCCCCAGACGCAGGGTCTTGGCAAACTCACCCTCGACGGGCGACGGCGCGAATAGCTTTATGCTGCCGACCATCTTTATGTTACCGCCCGATGAGTTCTCATCAAGAGCGGTTTCCCGTGGGCCCAGGGTGTTTTCCTTCCAACCTCTGACCGATCCTGGACCGCCGGCGAAAAAATGTTCGAAGAAGGGAAGCTCCTCGGTGCTACCGAATCCGTCACCATAACCCAGCTCCGCATCCAGGGATAAAATAAAGTGTCTGACCAGGGGGATGTACCGGCGGTGCGTATAGGTCAAACGGAAAAACTGCAGATCGCTGCCCGGCACTGATACCTCCGCCCGCAAGGATTGGAAATTCCCCTTGGTGGGGAAGATCGCCTGATCGCGCGAGTCGTTCGTATAGCTCGCGGTCAGCAGAATATCGTCGAACTGATCATCATGCCCGGTCTTGAAGCCCTGCGCTAACAGGGAGTTTTCCGCTTTGAACTTGGTGTACCGGTAACGAATGCCGAGCCCCGCGCGGCTGGTCTCCGTAATCGGCAGACCAAAATTCATGCCGGCGACACCAGTATCCGTGAGGTAATCGATGCTGTTCAGCTTCTCGTGATTCGTTTCTCGGTAGGAGAGATCGAAGCCCTGACTGATGCCGTCTATCGTATAGTAGGGGTTGGTATAGGCGAGGCGGTAATTGCGGTTAGAGCGGCTGTTGTTGAAGGCGAAGGAAACCCGCTTGCCGGTCCCCAGGAAGTTGTTTTGGGTGATGCTGGTGTTGAAGATGATGCCCTGGGACTGAGAATAGCCGATACCGGCGAGTAGATTGCCCGAGTCCTTCTCGACGACCGACAGGTTTATATCTACCTGGTCCGCCGAGCCGGGAACCGCCGGTGTCTCCACGTTCACCTCCTTGAAATAGCTCAACCGTTGGAGGTGCTCCCGGGATTGTCTGACCAGCTCCGACGAGAACCAGGCTGCCTCCAGCTGTCTGATCTCGCGGCGCAGCACCTCGTCGCGCGTTCGGGTATTGCCCTTGGCGTTGACGCGCCGGACATAGGTGCGTTTGCCCGGATCCACGAAGAAGGTCACCGCGACCTGCCTGGTCTTCTCATTGATCTCGGGGATGGTGTTGACGTTGGCGAAGGCGTAGCCTTCGTTACCCAGCTTTTTGGAGATGCGCTCCGCGCTTTCAACCATGATCTTGCGGGAGAAGACATCCCCGCGGCGGATGTGGATCAAGGGGAAGAGTTGTTTGACCGGCACCGACGGCTCCCCAGCCAGCTTCATGTCGCTGACCTTGTAGACGTCGCCCTCATTAATGCTAATGGTGATATAGATATCTTGCTTGTCGGCGCTGATGAAGACCTGGGTCGACTTGACCTCGAACCTGATGTACCCACGGTCGAGATAGAAGGAGCGCAGGGTCTCCAGATCCCCACTGAGCTTCTGCTTGGAGTACTGATCGTTCTTGGAATAGAAGGAATACCACCTGGTGCGGCTGAGCTTGAACAGATCGAGCAATTTCTGCTCCTCGAAATCCTGGTTACCGATGATATTGATCTGTTTGATGCGGCCCGTCAGGCCCTCGATGATGTCGATGGACACGGCAACCCGGTTGCGTTGGAGCGGCGACACCGTGGACTGAATCTCGACCCCGTACCTCCCCAGGGCATAGTATTGGCGCTCGAGCTCCCGCTCGATCCGATCTAAGAGCGAGCGGTTGAACGTCCGGCCCTCCGCAAGCCCGATATCTTTGAGCCCCTCCTTCAGTGCCTTGGTATCGATGCTCTTGTTTCCCAACAGGTTGATTTCGGCAACGGCCGGCCGTTCCCGTACCCACACCACCAACACCGTCCCATCCCGTTCTACCCGCACGTCATCGAAAAATCCCGTTGCGTAGAGGGTCCGGATGATGCCCGCGGTGACAGCGTCCGTCGTCGTGTCCCCCACCTGAACGGGGAGGTAATTGAAGATGGTACCGGCGGCAATGCGCTGCAGTCCTTCCACGCGGATATCGGAGATGCGGAACCGGTCCGCGATCCCGGATGTGGTCATTGCCAGCAAGGCGATAAATAACGTCAGCCGGAGTGGTACCCCCCCCGACCGGTCTGCTCTTTTCTGTGTGCTCAAATGTGATCCCCTCGGTACCTGCAATAGGGCACTCCGACGCGATGTTTCCCAAGATGAATTAGTATACCCGTCATCCATGGATTATGCGGAGCTTGTTCCTATGCTCCGGTGTGGGGCAGGTCGAGTATGGATCGAGAAACTGTTTGGTTAAAACGGAACCCGACGTTCAGCGTCGCGTTGCATTACGCTGCGTTCGACGCGGCGTTCCATTCACTCAAGGACGTGCCGAATTACGGAGAGCGGCGCTGAACCATACGTTCGTGCAAATCGCCGATGGGACAGGATTAACGAGATTAACGGGATGATTTTTAGGCGATGTTAAATCTTTAACTGATAGCGTGGTTGAGAGTCCAGGTCTACCGGGCTGCGTGGCGACCCAACCTACCTTTCTACCAGTTAAAGACTATCACTACCGATTTTTGAATCGAAAAACCCCGTCAATCCTGCGAATCCCGTTAATCTTGTCCGATTGGCGGGTTGCCTCTGAAATAAGGCAACAGCCCTAACCCAGCAGGCGTGAGATGTCGACGTAGAAGGCGAGGGTCATGAGCGCCGCCAGCAGAGCCAGCCCGACCCGCTGTCCCCGCAATTGCGCCTGCTCGGAGAGTGGGCTGCCCTTGATGGCCTCGATGGCGAAATAGAGCAAGTATCCCCCGTCTAGGATCGGAATGGGCAACAGGTTGAGTACGCCCAGACTGATGCTGACCACCGCCAGAAACTTGACGAAGTGGCCCAGGCCGTAACTCGCGGTTTTGCCCGCGGTCTCGGCGATGGCGATCGGCCCGCCCAGGTTCTCCACGGACGCCTTGCCGATCAGCATGCGCCAGGTAACCCGCAGCATGAGCAGGCTCATATCCGCGGTCTTGCCGACGGCCATGCTCAGCGCCGCCACGGGCCCGAGCCGTACCTCCGTTCGATACGCGTCGAACAGCTGAGGCGGCACCTGCACCGCGGCGCCGATGCGTCCGATCTCCCGGTCGCCCAGCTGCACGGCGTGGGGGACCACCAGGCGTTCATGCCGTTCGGAGCCACGTTCGATTTCTAGCCGCAACGGCCGACCGGGATGGGCCTGCACCGCCTCGACCAGCTCGCCCCAGTGGGCGACCGACTCGCCATTGACACGGCGCACGAGGTCGCCGGGGCGCAGACCCGCCCGCATGGCCGGAGCGCCCGGGATCAGCTCACCGATGCGGGTCGGCAAAATGGGGCGTACAGGCGACAAGCCCAGACTCGAGAGCAACACCGGATCGTCGGGCAACCCGGCCAGTGCATCTCCGTTCAGTACCCGCACCAGCTCCAGGTCGCTCTCATCGCGCACGCGAACCGCAAGATCCGCGCCGTTCAGGCCCTCCGCCATCAGGGCGAAGAGCGCCGCTTCCCAGGTCGGCGTCGGCCGGTCGGCAATCGCTAGCAGCTCATCCCCGGGTGCGAAACGGGCCTCGGCCGCGACGGACCCCGGGGCGACCGCCCCCACCACTGCCCGGGTGCCCACGTCACCCGTTACGAAAATGGTCCAGTAAGCGAGCACGGCAAACAGGAAGTTGAAGAAAGGTCCCGCGGTTACGATGATGGAGCGCTTCCAGAGCGGCTGACGGTTGAAGGCGAGGTACTGCTGCGCCGCGGGTACGGGTCCTTCGTGCTCGTCCAGCATCTTTACGTAGCCGCCGAGGGGAATGATAGCCAGCACATATTCGGTACCGTCGCGGGGGCTGACGTAGCGCAGCAAGGATCTGCCGAAGCCGATGGAAAAGCGCAGCACCTTAACCCCGAGCTTGCGGGCGGCCCAGAAATGCCCGAACTCGTGGACCGCGATGAGGATCGCTAGGGCGACAATGAACCAACCGACCGTGTAGATCAGTTCCAGCATGGATTTATTCGGCGACCCCGCCGAGGCTTTGTTCCGCGACCCGCCGCGCTCGCTGGTCCGCGTCCAACAGCTGTTCGACCTCCCACCCCTCGATACTCTCTCTCGGGAGTTGCTGCAGGGTCTTATCGACCACGACTGGGATGTCTATGAATCCGATCCGCCGCTTCAGGAATGCGTCCACCGCCACCTCATTGGCCGCGTTGAGAATAACCGGGCAGGTACCGCCCTGAGTCGCGGCCCTGTATGCCAGACCCAGGCAGGGAAAACGCTTCGGATCCGCCGGCCGGAAGTCGAGTCTTTGGACCTCCAGCAGATCGAGGGCGGCAACGCCGGAATCTATCCGTTCGGGCCATGCCAGGGCGTGGGCGATGGGCGTGCGCATGTCCGGATTCCCGAGCTGCGCCAGCACCGAGCCATCCCGATACCGCACCAGGGAATGGATCACACTCTGGGGATGCACCAGGATCCGGACCCGGCCGGGATGGGTGCCGAACAGCCAGCAGGCCTCGATGAGCTCCAGGCCCTTGTTCATCATGGTTGCCGAGTCCACCGAGATCTTGCGTCCCATATCCCAGTTCGGATGGGCACAGGCCGCTTCGGGCGTGACCTCCGCCAACTCCTCCAGGGGCGTATCCCGGAAGGGCCCGCCGGAAGCGGTAAGTAGAATTTGTTCCACACCCAAGTGTTCAATGCCGCGTCCGCCGTGAACCCCCCCGGGAAGACACTGAAACACGGCATTGTGCTCACTGTCGATGGGCAAAACCCCAGCGCCGTTGTCCGCCACGGTCTGCATCAGGAGCGGGCCTGCGACTACCAGGGCCTCCTTGTTGGCCAACAGCAGGCGCTTGCCCGCGCGGGCGGCCGCCAGGGTGGGCAGGAGACCGGCGGTGCCGACAATCGCCGCCATGACATAGTCGACCTGGGGTAAGGCCGCCACGGACTCCAGGGCCGCTGTCCCCGCGAGCACCTCCGGCGGCCCCGCCATGCCCGACAGCAGCAGCCGGAGCTCGCCCGCCGCCACCGGGTCCGCCATAACCGCGTACTCGGGCCGGTGACGGCGACATTGCACGGCCATGCCTGCAGCACCCCGGTTGGCGGTCAAGGCGACGATGCGAAATTGCTCCCGATGGCGCTCGAGCACATCCAGGGTGCTACCGCCGATGGAGCCGGTGGAGCCGAGTAGGGTGATGCCGATCATCCTATTCATCCGGCTTTGACCGCGGCGAAAAGGTTGGTGCTTGGTACAGCATGTACTGTCCGGAAAAAACTGGGTGATACTACCCTCGGATTTCACTCCGACATGACCTTGCTTGGTGGTCTGATCAGGCATGCCACTGGCATAGCGATTTGTCTCGTACCGAACGATTCGGATCTAGCGGATATACCCCGCCTACGACAGCGGATTCGATCCACGCTCATTCATGTGGAGAACCTCATCGAGACGGTTGGCGGTCAGGACCCGTTCGGACCAAGTGAGCAGGGTCTGCTCGCGGGCCTGCTCGATCCGTTGCTGTACCGCGTCGGGTAAGGCGCCGAATTTCAGCTGGAGCAATCGCTCCAGTACTTAAACCCCGCCTTGATGTCAGCCCTGCTGCACACCCTGTTGCATGCCCTGCTGGATACCTTGCTGTATGCCCTCCTCGCGGAAGCGTTCGGCAAATCGGCTCTATGGTCTTGGCCTCATCGGGATAGTCGCGTTGGTATTCGACACGCTCATTATCGTCAAGCGCTGCGTAGATGTCGATGAAATCCAGGTACTTGAGCTGTTTCTCAGGGTCAGGTTCCAGCCCGGTCAGCCCCTGCACCGCCTGAGCATAGACCTCGGCCTTGTTCCCTGCGGGATACCGCATGTTGGGTAGGTTCAGCCGCGCCACCAGGTTGTCGCTGTGGCGGTAGTGCTCGTAGGACAGCTCGCCCAGGGCGCAGCGCAGGTAGTGGAAGTCGAGGTAAGTATGCCGGTCTCCGCTCAACCGTTGCCTCACACCACGCGCCTGGCGCAGGAAGATGACTACCGGGACTACGCGGTCGGTTTCCATCAGCTCGGCCAGATCCAGACAAAACGGGCCAGGCGGTAGATGGAGAAGCGCCGCGCGTCGCTCTCTTTAATTCGAGCACAAATTAGGAGGGCTTCGCGCCGTCCGTCGGGCCATTCCACTCTCAGCTACTCCTGGCGCATGGGTGTAATCCGCGCGCCGCCCATGGCATCGGCTTCGGCCGCGGTGAAGAAGGCCAGTGCCTGGCGCGGACAGTCGAGGAGGAGGTTTTTGAAGTTCTGGTCTTGGGACATGGGTTCTCCCAGGAAGAAATGGGCAATGCCTGTCTATGGATTTTATCCGGGGTACAAGTCAATGCTATGGTGGTGGCTAATTATTAAAATGTATAGTGATTATTTGCAAATTTAACCAAAGATTTTTTAGTCATGATTCTTGAAAAGAAAGTACATGTTTGTAGCAAATGTCATAGTAAAGCAGTGATCAAAAACGGCAAGAATACGTGTGGGAACCAGCAATATCATTGTAAAACCCGTGGTGCCTATGGCATACTTGAACCTCATGATCGCTACACGGAGGAAGAGAAAGAGCGTATTATAAATAGCTTATCAAGAACGATGGAGCATGCGTGGGATCTGACGGAGTCATGGAATCTGTCGCCAAACAGTAAGCGCCTGGTAAAGAAAAAGCAGAGCAGTTTCCATCCCTTGAGGCGACGCTGACACCTATCGATCCCGAGCAAACACCGGTGTTGGCTCTTGATGAACTCTGTTCCTTTTATTGGGAAGCGTATTAAGCTGTTATTCCGAATGAGCAGCATTTTCCTGTCGGTAAAGAAACGGGAGAAACATCCCAGGTTGGGCGCTGGAATAATAATTTTCGGTAGCACTTAGCGCACTTCGTGCGCAAGACGCTCTCTTTTTCCAGATATCTCATTATGCATGAGATCTGTTTAAAGCTTTTCCTGTATCGCTATAATACGGAGTTATTGCCAACTATTGATTATGTGGTGGTGGTAAATTTTAATTGATAGCCCTGGTTGTAGTCCGGGTCTATCGGTCCGCACGGCGGCCCAACCTACCTTTTACCAGTTAAAGGCCACCACTACCGATTATGTTACCATTTATAAATTAGTCGATACCCGATGCGGTTCGCGTGGGGAGAATGTGCTCCGACCAGCAAATTCGGACCCACCGCGCTCACCATATATCTACGCCCTTTTCCCAATCTACCCGATTCATTTCCATGCCAGGATCTTGTTTTTGCTGTGGGTATTTTTCGGTTGCCCCGAGGACGCGCCTGACTCGACCTATTCGGCTGCGATATACTAACCTTCCCGGATTTGCAACGAATCGCCATGAACACCTCCGGAAATTCCCCGTCCCCCATTTCCCGGCTGTGGCATTGGTTGCACGAGAACAAAACCTGGGTGTTCTCAGGGATCGGGATTGCCGTACCCATTGCGCTTATCATTTGATTGGTTACCGGTCCAACCACCGAGGAAGATAGCACCGGCTCGGCCATTGTCAGGACCGGTATCGCCAATACCGGTTCGTAGACTCATGAAAGCTGAGGTCAAGATTACCGGCAATGATGCCTCCTTGCCCAAGAACACCACAGTAATTGCCAATACCGGAAGGTGGTGGTATTTAAATGGTAGAAAGTAAATTGGGCTGCTGTGCGGCTCGGTAGACCTGGACCCTCAGTCACGATATCATTTATAAATTTACCACTACCTATTTTTGTGGAGGCACGGCACGCGTTGGGGCACGGCGCGCCGTGCCCCCGCTCATGGATGACGGAGTTCTCAACGATCCTATCTGTAATTAAAACAACGAAAAATCTTGTTAATCCTATACCATTGAGCGAAAGCACGAACCGTTAAGAATTGCTCAACCTTTGCCATTTATCTCCCGGCCTTTATCCGATTAGCGACATTACCAACGATACGCTTAGTATGTTCAACGCCAGGCGGTTTGCAAACAACAGTTATTCGCATACCATGCGAATAATCGACTGCATTGCGGTTGCAGTGGTAAAGTCGAGGTGACGACCTGGCGGCAGGGACCATCGACCACACGACTCTGTCCCGATTGGTCGAGGCCGGCGCGGTTCGTGATGTCCAGATCGTGGGCCGTCCCGGCGGCTAGGCCGTGATGATCCGCATCCGGGATGCACGAACGACCACTGGCCGCGCAGCATAGTCGCCAGGTATGGCTATTCCGCAGGTTTGAGACGCTGGTTGCTTATCTGAAGGGAATCGGCATCGCCCGCTTCGAGGTGGACGCGGCGAACTTCGGCCCGGATCCCTCCAGGATCCGCCCGCCGGCCCGACCGCTCCGAGGCGTTGAAGCGTGCCCGTGAGGCCGTTGCCTATGATGCCTGGTTCCGCGAGCAGGTCCAGGCCGCCATTGATAATCCCCGTCCGAGCATCCCACACGCCGAAGTGATGGCCGCCGTGCAAACCGTGATCGACGACGCCAAGACCAAAAAGAGAACCGATGCCGGCTGCCCTGACGCTTGAATGGCGGCCGCAGGCCCGCACCGCCCTTTTGGCAATCGTGACCTATATCGCCGAAGACAACCCGGACGCCGCGCAGGGGCCCAAGGACGAGATCGAGGCGAAAGCCAAGGCGTTGCTTACCCATCCCAAGCTCTACAAGTCCAGCCGCGTCGAGGGCACGCGGGAACTGGTGGTCCGCCCGAACTATGTCCTGGTGTACTGGGAGGACAGCCGGGCTGTAACCATTTTGCGCATGCTCCACGCGGCGCAGCAGTGGCCGCCGGCCTCGCGTCGGCAATGGTGACAGGTCTCGGATCCGGCTCTCGGCTTCCAGGCCGGGGAGCTCGTGCCAGGGTAGTGGTTACTCAGCGTATCGTTAGTGGTAGTGGTGGTATTTAACTGTTATGAGGTGGGTTGGGCCGCTACGTAGCCCGGTAGACCTGGACTCTCAGTCACGTTATCAGTTAAAATTCACCACTACCACCTCGTCTTTTTAGGAGGAGCACAGAAATAACCCGCTCTCGATAGCCCTTGAACAGGCTCTTGGCGCGGGCGGAGACGAAACGCAGGGCCGTCCGAATACGGCGTCAAGTCATTTTAGGAGCCCCCTGGCGCAACGCGCAGTGCGCGCCGTGGCGGATGCAGGACGAACGCGGACCGCCGAAGGCAAAGGCCGTCGCCAGCTTTTTCGCGTCTGAAATTCGGATGGGACCCAACATGGGTTTGTCCTTCCCAGGCTATTAACCCCGCTCTGAGGTTTCCTCAGACTTGGTATCGGTTCGAGACGGCGTGAGATCCGAGTCCAGGCCGGCGCCGGAGGGGTTAGTGAAGCGATCGTTGAGCGTTTGTACGTAGAGATCGGCGTCTTGTCTCACCTTGTGCAGGCGGCGCCTGGCGCGTGCATTCCAACCGACCGGGGTGCGCGCGAAGATGGTGCGCCAGGATCGGGTGTTGCGGGCGAAGGCGCGGGTCAGGTTAGCGCACAGGCCCTCCTCCTCGGCCCGGGTGGTCAATGACCGGGCGACGGATTTCGCGGCCAGGGACCGGATTCCGAAGTGGGTCGCCACGATCGAGCCGAGGACCACCACGATCAGGGTCGGCATCATCCAGGATGAGTCCATGGTATTCTGGAGGAAGGCCAGTCCGTCGCCCCGGAAGATCCAGGTCAGAAAGGCGATCAGCGCCAGACCCAGGACAATCCCGTCACCCCACAGGGTGCGTCTACGCCAGCGGTCGATTGCCTGCCGGAGAAAGGGTACGGTGCGTTCTTCGATATCCTTGGCGGTCCTGTCTACGGTGCTGACGATGCGGTAGGCGCGTTCGACCTCTACCTTGTGCATACGACGGTGAATTTCCCCGAGATCCTGATCCCGCTTCTCCTCATACCGGGCGCGCTTGGCCGCGTCCTCGATGAAGGTAGCGGCGTCCGGGTTGTAGATGGTGTAGAAACGCCCGGCGGTCAGGCCCTCCTCGCCGATGGCCCGCTGCCAGGCGGCGACCACGTCCTCGGGGTTGTCCTCCCGCGCCGTGGTGTCGAGCTGGTTGAGGATGTACAGGAACTTGCCGGCGTCCGGCCGCTTGATGGTGTCGGCGACCAGGTGGCGCAGGGTGTCGCGCATGGCCCCCGGCTCCGGGTGACGGGCATCGAAGAACACCAGCACCAGATCGGACAGGCCGATGATGTGATCGGTGATGCGCAGCGTCGCCGTGCGCTGGGCATCGGCATCGAAGCCCGGAGAGTCGATGAGGATCCTGCCCCGCAGCCGTTCGCTGGGGCTGGCCTTGAGCTGCAGGTAGGTGTCGATGCGCTCGCCTTCGCCTTCGGACACCAGCTCGAGGTCCTTGGAGATCTGATAGAGGGGAAAGCGCGGGTCCGAATCGAGGGCGACCCCCGGCAAGGCGTGGTCGGTCGACTCGCGGCTGTAGCAAATAACGGTGAAGCGGTCGTCCACCGCCTGGTTGCCCGTCCGCTGCAGCTTGCTGCCCAGGAAGTGGTTGAGGAAGGTGGATTTGCCGGCGGAGAAGGTCCCAAGCACCGAGATCAGGGGCCACCAGGGGATTTGGGTCGCGTAAGATTGGTCCTTCTCGAGGAGACCCATGCCGGAGGCGACCCGATCCAGGGAGCGGAAGCTCTGAACCGTGCCGAGAAGCACCGGATTTTCCAACTCCAGATGGGCTTCCAGGTTCTTCAGTCGTTGCTCGACAGCGTTTGTGGAAGGATACATCGCATGACTCCTCATGGCTTCGAAGCGCGGCCGGGGCAAGGTGTCTCGAGTAAAGGTGGACTAGCACCGACTACCTGCTGTTCATGCGGATGGTATACTTAAACAGCGTCCGAGCGATAGCCCGCTCGCGTCGGTGCCAGGGCAACCGACTTGACACCAAATATAAAACAGCTTTGATGCCAGTATAAACAGCTGAGTTAAGAGGCGGAATCGAGGAGGCCGGTCGGGTTTCCCGTCAGGGTAGTGGTAAATTTTTAACTGATAGCGTGGTTGATAGTCCAGGTCTCCCGGGTCGCACAGCGGCCCAACCTACCTTTTGCCAGTTAAAAACCACCATTATCATTTTATGATACTTCTTTGAGTGTATATTCATTGCGATCGCTTCGGTGTAATGTGTATCCACCTTGTACTCTAATGTAACAGCAAGGTCCCAGACCTCTCTTTTTATTCTGGTCGCTAGTAAAAACTGTGGATTTCATCCCAAGGGCTTTAGTATTTTTTGGCTAAGACATGAAGAAACACGCGACACATGCGGTTTACGATCTGGAGGTTCGTCATCTCTTATCCGCCTAGGTTGTCGGTTAGTGAAATCATGAAGTGATAGTGGTGGTATTTAACTGGCAGGAGGTAGATTGGGTCGCTACGCAGACCGGTAGACCTGGACTCTCCATCATGCCATCAGTTAATAATTCACTACTACCCATAAATTACTTAACTAGGGAGAACATTGCGCAAACTACAACAAGAATTCCCGCATTTTGAAGAGGCAGTATTGGGGGCGTCACTTTGGGCCATTGGGTATGGTGTTTTCAGTTCAGGGTGTATTACAGACGATATGATCAGAGAGTATATAAAGAGGCACCGAGAACATCAGGGGCATTAATGATGATGATTCTCCAGTCGAGTGCGCCTCGACTTTCAGTCCTTTCGAGCTGACTTCAGTCCGAGGTTTTCAGTCGGCTTTAGCCGAAACAGCGACTTTCAGTCGCTCCCCAGCGCTATGGACTTTCAGTCCATAGTGGTTGATCGTCGAGGTGCAGAAGGCAAAACAGAAGGCCCTTCACAGCATCATCTGCTCGGACGGTTGGAGGGGCTACGATGAGCTGGTGGATAGAGGGGGTACAAAAAGCATTTCCGTGTGAATTATGGTCAGCGTGAATCTGCCCGTGGTAATTGCCATTATCAATGGCATTGAACCATTCTGATCATATGCCAAACGTAAAGCTTGCAAAATTTAATGGTGTTCCACGAGAAACTTTCCATCTACACCTGTAAAGAATAATTTAGATCAATCCTCGATGAGGACTTAATTATGAGAGAAGGTGGTGGTATCTAACTGGCAGAAGGTTAGGTTGGGTCGCTGTGCGGTCTGATAGACCTGGACTATCAATCACGCTACCAGTTAAAAATTTACCACTACCTTGTAAGGTTTTAACTCGATCACTGACGGTAGGGTATTTTTCAAGGCGGTCCTACATTCATCCCGGACGATCAGCATCTCGATTCGGGTTTGAGCGCAGGGGCCAATGCAGGTTGACGGGACGGCCGTTTTTGCTTGATCACTTGCGCAAGTCCTCGTGGCCGAGTGCGCTCGTCTCTCGGGGTAACGCCGGGTCGTGCTGATGCTTAGACATGAAATACTTTTTCCAACTAGTGTGGCTCGAAATTCCTCCACGCATGAAATCAGCCACTCGGATTTAAATGTCAACACACCCTTAAGAGGCCGAATTCCAGCCTATACAAGCGGTTGTCGGTTTCCATTAGGCACTTGATTTTCATACACTAATCTTGCCCATGCTTGCAGGCATCGATCAATTTAGCGATAATTCTCATTTTGTTGCATCAGTTCAGGTTATTCGGGTAGCAAGACATATGGGATCACCGATGGTTCGCGGATTGCTGGCGGCGGGTTTGGTGTCGGCGGCACAGGTCGTTGCGGCGGCGCCTCCGGGCGGCGAGTTCGTGGTGAAGCAGGCCGAGGGGGCCCCCACCGTCTCGGTGGGCGGGACCGTGATCCCTTATAAGGAGGTAACCTTCGCCGCCCAGCTACCGGGAAGGATCAAATACCTTGCCGGTATTGAGGGCGACGCCTTCACGGAGAGCGACCTCCTCGTCTCCCTCGATGACCGCGAGCTACTCGCCAACCGCCAGGCCCTGCTGGCCCAGATGCAAAGCGCCGATGCCGCGTTGCGCAACGCCGGCATGCAGTACAATCGCGAGATATTCGCGCCGCGCTCCCGCACCCCCCCAGGGGGCATGGGCATTCCGAACTTGTTCGACCAGATGTTTACCCGGCCCATGGAGGATTTCATGGGGGAGCGCTCCCGGGGTGCGGAGTTGTCCGCGGACCTTTACGCCTCCGGTACCCAGATCGAGCAGGCGCGCAGCACCCTTATGCGATTGCAGGCGGAGCTGCAGGCGTTGGATTCCAAGTTGCGCGATGCCCGCAGCATCGCACCCTTCGACGGCGTCATCGTCAAGAAATTCATCGAGGTCGGCGATACGGTGCAGCCTGGTCAACCGCTGCTCAATTACGCCGATGTCCAGTACCTGCAGGTCGAGGTGGATGTCCCAGCGCGACTGCGGCCGGGTTTGCGCGAGGGCCTCATGATCCATGCCGAGCTCGATGTGAACCACCAGCGGGTGCCGGTCCGGGTGGCTCAGATTTTCCCGATGGCGGATCCCCAACGGCATACGGTCAAGATCAAGCTCGATCTGCCCCAGGGCGTGTCCGAGCCGGGGATGTATGCCAAGGTGCTGGTACCGGATTTCCAGGCCCCCGCGCGCGCCAACCTGGTCATCCCCGGGTCGGCGATCCGCTACAACGGCAGCCTGCCGGGGGTCTATGTGCTCGATGAGCAGCGCAATGCCGAGCTGCGCCTCGTCCGGGTCGGGGAGCCGATTCCGGGCGGCCTGATCACCGTGCTCAGTGGTCTGCGCCCGGATGAGCGCATCCTGGCGAACCCGCCGCCGGGGGTCGCCGCTGGTTGGTCCACCCAGCAACAACGGCAGCCCGACGTAGGGCGTTGATGCGGGTCAGGTACCGTGCCGGCTCCACACCGGCGCCCTGGAGCTGATCCGCCTTTTGAGGATATCCATTCACGCCGGGATTCCCAGGTCGGGGTGTGCGCCATGCCCCCGGGCGGGCGGCATTGTTCTGTCCAGCTTCGTTGTTTCTCTCCTACCCCGCGTTTCCACCCGGCAGGTTGCGGATCTGCTCGTGAGGCCGCGTGGTCGGACGGCTTGGCCGCCACGCCTTGTGAGCGGGCGCGACGGGCGTTCCTCGGTTTGTGAAAACCCACAGATAACATGGGCATAGTGAACGATGACTGAAGACGAGACCCTAACGAGTCCCGAGGGTCGGAAACCCAAATACACGGAAGAAAGCCTCGGAATCGCCGGGCGCACGGCGCGATTCTTCATCCGCTCCCCCCTGTCGCCCCTGTTCTATATCTCGATGCTTCTAATGGGCCTGCTTGGTCTGGTGATGACGCCCCGCCAGGAGGATCCCCAGATCTCGGTGCCCATGATCGACATCATGGTGCAATATCCGGGCGCCTCCGCGCAGCAGGTGTCGAACCTGGCGATGCAACCACTCGAGCGCATCATGAGCGAGATTCCGGGGGTCAAGCACGTTTACTCGGCATCCCAACGCAACATGGGACTGGTCACCGTCGAGTTCGACGTGGGAGAGCAGATGGGTCCGTCGTTGGTGAAGGTGAACGATAAGCTCGCCTCCAACATGGACAAGAGTCCACCGGGGGTCATGCCGCCCCTGGTCAAGAGCAAGGGCATCGACGACGTGCCCATCGTCACCCTTACCCTGTGGTCGAAGGATCTGGACCAGGACGGCCAGCCGGACGTAGACGACGGGCAGCTGCGTCTCCTCGCCCAGGACGTGCTCCAGGCGGTCAAGGAGGTTAAAAACACGGGCAATGCCTTTATCGTAGGTGGCCGCCGCGAGCAGGTGACGGTGGACGTCTACCCCGAGCGCCTGTCCGGCTACGACATCAGCCTGGATCAGGTCGCCCAGACTCTCAAGACCGCCAACGCCGAGACCACGGCCGGCGGGGTGGAGTCGAGCGGTGCCCATTTTTCGGTGACTACTGGTTCTTTCCTCAAGAACGCCGATGAGATCAATCGGCTGGTGGTGGGGACCCACCAGAATGTTCCCATTTATGTGCGCGACGTGGCACGGGTCGTCCAGGGTCCGGAGGACGCCACCCAGCTGGTGGCCTACTACACGGGACCGGCCACACCGGGAGATCTGAAGGCCGACGGGGTGCCCGCGGTCACCCTCGCCATCGCCAAAAAGGAGCTGACCAACGGGGTCACCGTCGCCAACGCCATTATCGAGCGCGTGGAGCAGATCAAGGGCGAGCGCATCCCCAACAATGTGGAGGTCAGCATTACCCGCAACTATGGGAAGACCGCGGACGACAAGGTTTCGGACCTAATCAAGAAGCTGTTCATCGCCACCTTCTTCGTCTTCCTGTTGGTCTGGGGGGCGTTCCGGGCCCTACGGCCGGCTATCGTGGTGCTGCTGGTCATCCCGGTGGTCCTGCTCATGACCATCTTCACCGCCTGGGTCTGGGAGTACACCATCGACCGGGTGAGCCTGTTCGCCCTCATCTTCTCCATTGGCATCCTGGTGGATGACGCCATCGTGGTGATCGAGAATATCTACCGGCGCTGGTTGGAGGAGGGGCGCACCGACAACGAGACCGCGGTGGACGCGGTACGCGAGGTGGGCAACCCGACCATTCTCGCCACCTTCACCGTCATCGCCGCCCTGCTGCCCATGGGTTTCGTCAGCGGCATGATGGGACCCTACATGGAGCCGATCCCGGCTCTGGGCTCGGTGGCTATGTTCATCTCCCTGTTCGCCGCCTTCGTATTCACCCCCTACTTTGCATTGTCCAAGTGGCTGCGGCCCTCCATGCACTACCTGGAGACGGCCGAAAAACGCGAGCATAAGGGGGCGGAGCGGCTCGAGAAGGGCTTCCGCAAAATCTTGACCCCCCTCATCGAGAGTAAGCACAAGCGGACCCTTTTCCGCCTCGTGCTCTGGGGTGTATTTCTCTTCACCTGCGCCTTCTTCTACTTCAAGTGGGTCCCGGTGAAGATGTTGCCCCTGGATAACAAGCCGGAGTTCTCGGTCGTGATCGACATGCCGGAGGGCACGGCCCTGCCAGTCACCGCCAACCTCGCGCAGCGCATGGCGGAAACGCTGCGCGCCCTGCCGGAGGTAACGGCCATCCAGCTCTACGCGGGCACGGCCCGGCCCTTCGATTTCAACGGCATGGTGCGACACTACTATATGCGGTCCGACCCCTGGCAGGGCGAGCTCCAGGTGCAGCTGCTGCATAAGAACGACCGCGCCAGGAGCAGTCACGAGCTAGCGGTCACGGCCCGGAAGATGCTGGAGCCGCTGGCCGCGGAGGCCGGTGCCAACATCGCCGTCGTCGAAATGCCACCGGGGCCGCCGGTACTGCAGTCGGTAGTGGCGGAAATCCATGGTCCGACACCGGAGATCCGCCGCCGGTTCGCCCGTGATATGACCGAATTCTTCGCCCAGGCCGAAAGTGCCCGCGATGTGGATAACTACCTGCGCGCGACCTACGACTATTGGCGCTTCGACGTGGATACCGAAAAGGCGGTGCGCCGCGGCATCTCCGTCGATACCATCAATCGCAACTTAGCCATGGCCTTGGGCGGGGCGCCTATTGGAGACGTCAAGCAGAAGGCAGGCCATGAGCCCATCGAGATCGTCGTACAGGTCCCGTTGGCGGAGCGTTCCCAGATCGAACGCCTGGGTGATCTGCCGATCCAATCCAACGGCGGCTTCACCATCCCGCTACGAGAGCTTGGGGCCTTCCAGCGTGTGCCCGAAGAGGCCGTCATCTACCGCAAGGATCTGCGCGCGGTCGAGTTCGTGGTGGCCGACGTGGGCGGTACCCTGGCCGCGCCCGTCTATGCCATGTTCCAGATCCAAGACGCGATGGATACCGCCGGTTACCTAGCCCCGGACGGCTCGGTCCCGCAGGCCTACTGGCTCGGCCCTCCGCCCAACGACCGGTATTCGTCCTGGGAGTGGGGCGGCGAGTGGACGGTCACCTATGAGACCTTCCGGGACATGGGCGCCGCCTTCATGGTGGCTCTGGTGCTCATCTACATCCTGGTAGTCTGGGAGTTCGGAAACTTCCGGATCCCCCTGGTCATCATGGTGCCCATCCCCCTGACCCTCCTGGGGATCATCCCGGCCCACCTGATTATGTTCGAGCTCGGGCTGGGGGGGGAGTTCACCGCCACCTCAATGATCGGCTGGATCGCCCTGGCCGGCATCATCGTGCGTAACTCGATCCTGCTCGTAGACTTCTCGATCCACGAGGTACAGAAGGGAGTACCCGTAGCCGAGGCCGTCATCCGGGCCTGTAAGACCCGTACCCGCCCCATTGTTATCACCGCCCTGGCCCTGGTAGCGGGTTCCAGCGTCATCTTTACCGATCCGATCTTCCAGGGCATGGCAATCTCGCTGGCCTCTGGCGTGCTGGTCTCGACCCTGCTCACGCTCATTGTGATCCCCCTGGGTTGCGTCGCCGCCAGCAAGGACCTGTGCGAGGTAGCGGCGGCGACCGCGCCGGCCGGTGCACAGGTACCTTGCGCAACGGCAGGGACCAGGGAGGAGCCGAAGAGCGAGAAGGAACCCGAGCAGGAGAAGCCCCGGACCGGCATCCTGCTCAAGGTCTGGGGCTACCTGGCGGAAGTGATCATCATCGGTTTCTACCTGGTCCGCGGGCTCTTTCTGTTGTTGTACGATTTTCTGAAGGGATTGGTGAAAAAGAAGAAACCCACGCCTAAACCGTCGGCCCCACCGGCGGTGCCGGACGTGGGTGATGGGGACCTGTCAGGCGGTTCCGGCGCCCCCTCGACTGCACCGGTTTCGGGATCCGGCGACGCGCTGGCGGGCAAGGACACGCCAGCGACCGAGCAGGCACCGAGCGAACCCGCGGAAACGGCCTCGGTGCCGTGGGCTGAAGAAACGGACGCACCAGCCGCCCGGGAAGGGACAACCTATACCAGGGCACGGAAGGATGCCGTAACCACCGAACGGGAGTCACGGCGAGGCACGCCGGAAATCCGCGCGGAGCAAGCTGGTACTCCGGGTACACCCCAGGCAACACCCGCGGTCGAAGCCAAGCCGATGGTGGAAGACGCGGCTCCCGATACAGTGGAGGAAAGGGCTCTAAAACCGCGCACCGACCCGGCCGCGACGGCGGGACAGGACGCATCGGCGACACGGAAAGAGGCAACCGGCCAAGAAGCGGTCGCCGACGACACCCAGAAACAGCGCACCGCCACGGAGAAACCGGCGCCAAGGAAGGCTGCGGTTAAGTCGACAACGGCGGCAAAACCGGCGTCGATCCGCAAAAAGCCCAAGCGGCGTGGCATACGCCTTAAAGCGGATGATGGCCAGGGAACGAGCTTCGACTAATATACCCGTTGCACGAGCCGAAATATTCACGTGCAACGGGTATATTGGGACTTTCATTCGTCCTGCGCGGTGAGCGGTAGGGCTACCAATGGTACCGAATTGACGCCTTCCATACCGATGAACGAGGGTGAAACCAAGATGAAGACCGTGATGATGACGATTCGGCGCTCGCTGGCCGTCGGGCTGTTGGCGGCGGTATCCGGCGCGGTGCTCGCCGGCATCGAATTCTCTGCCGAGATGTCCCAGCGTGGACCCCAGGGAGAGCTATCCTCCGGCAAGCTGTTCGCGGGCGATAAACGGATGCGCACCGAGATGTCCCACCAGGGACAACGGATCATTCGGATAACCGATGAAGGCCGCGGTGTTGAATGGATGCTGTTTCCGGACCGGAAAAAGTACATGGAGCAGACACCGGGCAGATCGGGAGGCGCAATGCCGAGTGCGCAAGTGATCCCGGCCGAGGATCCCTGTAGCGGTATGCCGAGATTGACCTGCCGGCGGCTCGGGGAAGAAGTGATCAGCGGGCGCACGGCCGTCAAATGGGAGATGGTCACCTCCCATCGGGAACGGACCATGAAGAGCATCCAGTGGATCGATAAGGAGCGGGGCATTCCCCTGCGTCAGGAGCTGTTTGACGGGCAGACTACGGCGCTCAAGTTCATTGCCACGGAGAAGCTGAACGGACGCCAGGTCGAGAAGTGGGAGATGGTGGCGACCATGCCCGGCCGGCCGAAGGTGCGAACCTTACAGTGGTTCGATCCCGAACTCAAGATCGCCGTGCGTCAGGAGTTCCCCGGAAGTGTGGTCAGCGAGCTCAAGAACATCCGCATCGGCAAGCAGCCCGACGACCTGTTCAAGATTCCTGCCGGTTATGAGCGTATGACCGTCCCACAAGTGGCGCCGGGGCGGCGATTGGAACCACCACGGCAGGGACCACCGGGATCACAGCCATAGGGCGCGGCAATCGACCCCTGACCTAGGGGGTTGCAGCAGCCTAGCCCAGATCCGGCAGTATAGCTTTTGGCTCCAGAATCGTTTGAACCACGGAGACACAGAGGACGCAGAGGAAAGCTTCTCTCGTCCTCTCGTGAAGCTGTTTGGTTAAAAGCAAAGGGGATTATATACAAAAATAACATTTTCCTATTGACGCCGTTTGCGTGACTGCTCTTAGTAGTGGAGTCACATTTTGAGATAGATAATGGCTCGTGAACAAAAAGCCCCCGGAAAATCCAACCGTCAAGGCATCAGCTTAACCAAGCTGATGAGCATGTTTCCAGACGATGCGGCGGCTGAAAAATGGTTTGAGGCACAACGCTAGCCGGAGGGGGCCCCGCTGTCCCGTATGCAATTCCGATAATGTTCAATCCAATATCAAGGGGATTATATACCAAAATAACATTGGCAAACTCATTCTGTCTGCGCCTTGAGCTTACGCACCGTCACATTCCCCATGACGTTCTTCGCCAGGCTTTCCGGTGTTGCATCAATTCGTATGTCTGCCTCAAGCTCCGTCTTCTTCGGATTGCAATCTTGGTGTTTTACTTCGACGACAGATTTTTGTGATCTAGAATCCATGGCCACTCTTTTCACGGCAGCACACCGATTAAGACCAATGGAACGGCTGGCACGCCCCGCCCTTGCCGGATAATATTTAGTA
>Ga0209052_1000140_pt1 | contig 27212 bp, 20 predicted proteins | sample WorMetHEROISLAND_2_FD_187409 | JGI IMG/M metagenome (GOLD analysis project Ga0209052, IMG submission 187409) | Marine gutless worms symbiont microbial communities from Max Planck institute for Marine Microbiology, Germany - Olavius sp. 4 HERON... | ecosystem: Host-associated > Annelida >...
CCCTGTCAACGCTTCAGCCATGGCATTGCTGCCACCGCCGCATGACTCGGGGCCGGTGTGGTTCGCTAAACCTTCACCGTATGGCTCTTTCATCCACTGCACCTTGCCGGTTTTAACCGGCGCTCTCGGGACATTCTATTTTCTCCCTATTTCTAACATCATGCCGCAAATGAGCATCACCCTCTAAAAATACGTTTTCTCTGCGTACATTTTTTTACAAAATCAAACAGATTTCCCACAGACCCTCGATTCAAAATGATGATAGAAGCGGACAGCATTCAGATGCTATCTGTGGAGCGTGTTGAGTCCAAATTAAAGCACAAATAGCCAGTCACAAGATAGAAAAAAAGATCATGAATACATTCTTTTTGGAGTTTCTGATTAAAGAGCGGCAGCAGCAAATATTAGATGAATTCGTACGAGTTCACATAGCTCGAGCTGCCAGTAATTCCAAGGAAGGATTTATTAAAAAAATGATCCTGAGGCCGAGAGAAATATTAATTGCCATGGGAACCTGCTTAAAAGAGCACCGTCGCCAATCTGCCAAACCGGCATTGAGTGAGCATGATGCTTGTTTGACAGAGTGACCAGCAATCCGAAACCATCAAAGCCAAAGAGTTATCGTCACAATAGTAGAAATCAATGACAGAAGGAAAAAGGGTAGTCCATGAAAGATTTGAACCATAGAACGGCCAAACGTCCGGTGCAAAACATTTTTTTTCGAATCCTCGTGTGCATCCTCGTTCTGGCAGCCGGAATCTTCGGCATGAGCAGATTGGCCGCCTTGAAAAAACCACCGGTCGCAGCTAAAAACGAGGAGCAGGCCCTGCGGGTGGAGGCGGTACGGGTGCATCCAGCTGACGTTCCGGTGGTCATTACCGGGTACGGAGAAGTGCAGGCTCTTAAAGCGGTGGTTATCTCTCCGGAAGTATCCGGAATTCTTGTAGAGGTTCATCCTCGTTTGGATGCCGGCGAGATCATTCCCAGAGGAGAGACATTATTCAGAGTTGACACCCGCAACTATGATGCGGCCAAAAAGGAAGCTCAGGCCACGGTGATGCAATGGGAAAACGCTATCAAACGTCTGGAGAAACAGTCTGCTTTCGATCAACGGCGCCTTAAGACTCTGGCACGCAACCAGAAGCTGACCGAACTGGAATTCAAGCGTTTGCGGAGTCTTTATCAGAAAGACAAGGTGGGTACCCGGTCTGGCGTGGAAAAAGCCGAGCAGGCCTTCAACGCCGCCGTAGACCAAGTAGCCCAGATGAAACAAACCCTGGTCCTTTACCCCATCCATATCAAGGAAGCCCAAAGCAGTCTGGCATCGGCTCAGGCCCGGTTGGCGGTGGCCAAGGTCAATCTCGCCCGCTGTGCGGTGGCGGTCGATTTCGATGCCCGGGTAAAATCTGTATCCATCGAGAGGGGGCAGTATGTAGCTGCAGGCCTGCAGGTCCTGACCCTGGCCGATGATTCCATTTTAGAGATCCGCATTGCCTTAGACAGCCGGGATGCTCGCCAGTGGCTGCAATTCATTGGCAGCCGCGACCCAGGCGGCATGGCTTGGTTCACCGGATTAGAGCCGGTTACCTGCAATATTCGATGGACCGAAGACAGCGATAGCCATACCTGGCAGGGTCGGCTGCACCGCGTGGTCCGCTTCGACCAGCAAACCCGCACCATAACCGTGGCTGTGCGAATCGATTCCTCCGCGGCCGTCAACGGCTCGGATTGCCTACCCCTAGTGGAGGGTATGTTCTGCGCCGTGGACATCCCCGGCAAGACCCTGCCAAATGTCTACAGCCTGCCCAGCTGGGCGGTAAGCTATAATAATACCGTCTATGCGATCCATGACAGCCGCCTGAAAACCGTACCCGTCAAAGTGGCCCGGGTGGAGGGAGACACCACTATCGTTTCACAAGGGCTGCAGCCGGGAGATTTGGTGGTGTCCACCCGGTTGGCCGATCCCCTGGAAAACACTCTCCTGGAAATCTCCATCCAGAAACACCAGGGAGGTCCGTCATGAAAGGGATCATGGCCGCTTTCGCCAATAACACCGTCTTTGCCAATATCTTGTTGGTGCTGATTTTTCTGGCCGGCGGAATTGCTGCTGTGTCCATGACCCGGGAAAATTTTCCCGAGTTTTCAGTCGATATCATTACCGTTTCAGTGGCCTACCCGGGCGCCGACCCCGAAGAGGTGGAGGAAGGCATCAGCCGCAAGATCGAAGAAGCCCTGGAATGATTGGAAGGCATCAAACAGTACACTACCCGGTCCCGTGAAAATGAGGGCATCGCCATCATCGAGGTTAAGGAAAACTATGAAATCAATGATGTTCTCGACCGGGTACGATCCAAAGTGGATACTATTTCCACTTTTCCGAAGGATGCCGAGAAGCCGGTGATCGCCGAGATTACGTTCAAGGACTCGGTGATGGTTCTGTCCCTTTCAGGCGATATGAGCGAGCGCCGTATCAAGGAGTGGGCTGAACGCATCAAGGATGAGATTCAGCAAATCCAGGAAATTTCACAGGTGACGGTTTTCGGGGCCCGCGACTACGAAATCGCCATTGAGGTGTCCGAAGAGCGGCTGCGAGAATACGGCCTGACCTTTACCAACGTTGTTGAAGCAGTTCGCCGGAGCAATCTTAACCTGGCCGGCGGCACCATCCGCACACGGGGTGAAGAGATCCGTGTGCGCACCGTGGGTCGGAAGTATACGGGTAAAGAATTGTCTCAAATCGTCGTACTGGCCCGACCCGAAGGTGACATCATCACGCTGGACCGATTGGCCGTAATCAATGACGGTTTTACCGAAGATCCCGTGAGAGCCTTGATAAACGGCGAACCATCAGTTCTGCTGATCACCTACAAGACCGAAGAGGAGGATGCTCTGGCCATCTCCGAGGCGATGCAAAAATTCGCGGCCGACCGACAACGCCAATTGCCTCCAGGCGCCAATCTCAAGATCCTTTACGATAATACCGAAATGCTCCGGGCCCGCATTAACCTGCTACTGAAGAATGCGGCCATCGGTCTGGTGATTGTTTTTTTGGTCTTGTGGCTGTTTCTTAATAGTCGATTGTCTTTCTGGTGCGGTATGGGCATTCCTATATCGATTACAGGAGCCTTGGCCATCGTGTGGGCTCGGAGCGGTACCATCAACATGGTATCCCTTCTCGGGTTTATTCTGGTGCTGGGCATCGTGGTGGACGATGCCGTCGTGGTGGGCGAAGCCATCTATGTGAAGCGCAAACGCGGCCTGCCGCCGTTGAAAGCCGCTGTGGAGGGTGTTTGCGAAGTGGGCATGCCGGTGACGGCAGCAGTGCTTACCACCATAGTGGGCTTTTTGCCCCTGGCCTATGTGGGCGGTGTCATGGGAAAATTTATCGCCATTCTCCCCCTGGTGGTCATCTCTTGTCTGGCTATTTCTCTGGTGGAATGCCTGGTTCTGCTGCCGGCCCATTTGAGCCATCTGCCGGACCCCAAGATAAACTACCGCAAACTCAACTCCGTTAGCCGCACAGCGGAACAGCTTAACGGTGTGATCTCCCGATGCATGGAATGGTTCGTGGCCCGTGTCTATACATCATTTTTAAGCAAAGCCCTGTACTGGCGCGATATCTCTTTTTGCATTGCCATCGCCGTCCTCTTTTTGACCGTGGGACTGGTACGCGGCGGATTTGTCAAGTTTGAAGTCCTGCCAGAAATCGATGGATTCATCATGACGGCCACCGTTGAATTCCCCGAGGGAACCCCATCGGAGGTCACCGAGGAGGCCTTGGGCCTGGTGGATGCGGCCCTCCTGCGACTGGCCGAAAAAGCCGTAACCCGTACCGGAGAGCCGTTATTGGAGGATCGCCTGTTGCTGGTGGGTCAAACTCTAGAGGATGACCCGCGCCAGGGACCAAATCTGGGATCGGCCCAAGCCCTCCTGCTGCCCTCGGAACGCCGCGGAATCCACTCCAAGAACCTGATGGTGGCATGGGAGAAGGAAATCGGCTCCATTCCGGGGATCAAATCCTTAATTATAGAGGGACATAAAGCCGGTCCACCGGGAGCGCCCATCGAGGTATGGCTCCAGGGCCACGAAATGGGTGAGATCCTGGCCGGTGCCGACGAATTGATGAAATGGCTGGCCAAATTCGACGGTGTTTACCAAATCCGTTCGGACTATGCCCCGGGTAAGAACGAGATGCGGCTTAGCCTCAAACCCGAGGCACGCACCCTGGGGCTGACCGTGGATGACCTGGCGCGGCAGGTTTATGCCGGATATTATGGCGACGAAGCTTTGCGCCTGCAACGCGGCCGGGACGATATCCGAGTTAAGGTTCGCTACACCACAGGTGAACGCCGACATATCTCCTCCCTCCAGCAGGTGCACATTCGCACACCCCAGGGATATGAGGTGCCACTATTGTCTGTGGCCGATGTTACTTTTTCCCCGGGCTATGCCACCATCACACGCACCGATGGCATGCGGCGGGTGGCGGTCAGTGCCGACGTGGACACCAGCCGGGCCAATGCCAACGAAATTTTCGCCGAGTTCAAGTCTGATTTTCTCAAGAAAATCCGAAGCCGTTATCCCGGATTGCATGTGGCGTTGCAAGGAGAGCAGAAAAAAACGCGCGAATCCCTGTCGAGTCTATTGATCGGGTATCCCCTCGCTATGGTGGGCATGTTTATCATCATCGCCACCATTTTCCGCTCTTACGTCCAACCCTTGGTCATTATGTTTACGGTTCCCTTTGGCATCATCGGTGCAGTATTCGGCCACTTGTTGCTGGGTTACGACCTGACGATGATGAGTCTTTTCGGTATTGTGGCCCTCACCGGCGTGGTCGTCAACGACGCCATCGTGCTCATCGAAAGGATCAACGAAAACCTTGCCGAGGGTATGGCATTTTTCGAGTCAATCATTAAAGGTGGCGCGCGGCGATTCCGGGCCATTTTTCTCACCACAATCAGCACCGCAGGTGGGCTGCTACCCTTGATTGCCGAAAAGGATTTGCAAGCTAAGTTTCTGATTCCCATGGCACTGTCTCTGGCTGCAGGCGTTATTTTCGCCACGGTGCTGACATTGGTGCTTGTTCCCAGTATGCTGGCGATTATAAGCGATCTAAGGCTGCTGCTGCACAGGCTGCGTCACGGTACCTGGCCCAAACGTGTTGACGTGGAGCCCGCCCGGAATCGGAAGAGGAACTATGATATGGCAGCTTCTGATGTACACCAACCGACCCTGATATCGTCCGTTAAAATGGAAGGCATCGCAAAAAGTTGAATATTATCCCTGTAATGTATAATCATGAGAAAACCGAAGTGTGGCAAACCATTCGGATCGGCATCATTCTCGGTTTCACGTTCTTTTTCAGTACACTCGTACCGTTTTTATCAACGTCCGTCGCCGTTACGGCAACCTTACTGGCAGCGGACGAGCACGGCAATTGGGCCCAGAAATCCATTGACTGGACCACCATTGACGAGCTGGATCTAAAAACCGCAGCCCGTATCGCGCTGGCTGACAACCCGACTCTGGCGGCGGCTGCAGCAAGGATTCGCCAAGCCGTCGAACGTATGAATCAGGCGGAGGCGGACTACTGGCCCCGACTGGATCTGACAGCTTCGGGCGCAAGAGTGTGGCAATCCGATAATGATCTGGAGACCAACCGAGCCATGGCCCGGCTGTTTGATCCGGCGGCCGAGGTGGATGACCCGGAAGACCGATACCATACGGGCCTGGTGGCCTCCTGGAAGGTGTTTGACGGTTTTGCCAGAAAATTCGCCAATGCCTCGGCTCGCTATGGCCGGGATCAAAGCAAAGCCGCGTTCGATGACAGCCGACGGCTGCTTTTAGCTTCGGTGGCGAGTGCCTATTTTGTGGCCCAACTCATCCGTGAAAATGTGGATATCGCCCGGGCCGACGAGGAGTTTAACCGGCGCCAGCTTATTGAAGCCAAAGCACGCAGCCGAATGGGAACAGGGTCTTTGAGCGACGAACTTAATTTTAAAATCCGCATTAACGATGCCCGGGCTGTCCGAATCCAGGCTGAACGAAACTATGAAGCGGCAATTTACGCACTGGCAGCCCTGTTGGGTCGGCAGGAGGCCAACTTTCCCCGGACAGTAAAGTTGGCCCCTTTGGAAGATGAAACCAAAAATGAACTGACCAAGCCAGATACCAAAGAGCTCATTGCATACGCGCATAAGAACCGGCCGGATATCCGCCAAAGTGAGCTTGGCATCCGGCAGGCGAACGCTCAGGTGGGGCTTGCCCGCTCCCAATTTTACCCCAGTTTGAATCTATCGGCCGGCATTGACGGGGCCCACACTGAAAATCTTCGACTGGAAGAAGATGATTTTAGCGCCTCTGTGAGGTTGAGTCTTTCTTTCAATCTCTTTTCTGGAGGGGCTGATCGAGCTCGGGTCAAAGAAGCCGAGGCCCAGGCAGAGGAGTTGAAAAGAAGTTTGGAAAACTTGAGAATCACTGTCACCTCCGAGGTAAGGGATTCGCTTGCGCAACTCTTATCCGCCCAGGCGCAGCTTCGCCTGCAGCGGATCAACGTCGAGCTAGTACAAACCAATCGGGATTTGGTAGACAAAGAGTATGGCGCTGGCCAAGCTTCCTTAGTGCGCCTCAATGAAGCCCAGCGGGACCTCGTCACGGCACAGAGCCGTTTGGCTCTGGCGCTGGCCACTATGCGCCAGGCATGGTTCAACCTGGAGACCGATACCGGGCACATTCTGGAGATTCTGGCTGATACGTATAAATGACAATGGCGCTACTGCACCCTACACATGCCGTCTTGTTCAATCAAACAGTAAACTTGGTGTCGAAACTTGGTGTCAAATCTTCATTAGTGCTTATACTTTGACAACCTAACTTAAATTCCGCCCTATCGAAATGGCTCTTCCCTCGAGCAGAGTTGCCGGTTTCATAAGCTCCCGGTTCTTCAATTCAGCGACAAGCCGCGATTTGCCGATACCTGCCTCTCCAATAATGTTTACAACTGAACCCTCCCCGTTGATGACCTTCATCACCTGAAGTTCCAACATGTTGAGTTCTCTTTGCCTTCCTACCATTTCGGAGTAGATCATTCTTTCAGAGCCCAAACGCGGGCGGTACACATCCTTTTTCGCGGACAGAAGCTTAAAGACAGGGATCCCCTCCTTTTTGCCCTTTACCGCCTTTTCCCATAGGGCTTCAAAATGGAAGAGCTCCTTTGTCATCTGGAATGTTTCTTGGGTGACAAATGTCGTCCCCGGTTCTGCCAGTCCTTCCATCCGAGAGGCTAAATTGACAGTATCGCCCACTGCCTTGAACTCGACTCGCAGGTCGCTACCCAGAGCACCCACGACCACGGGACCCGTGTGTATCCCAATCCGCATCTTAACCGGCATCAATGCCTTTTTTGGGGCGTTGAATTTGGCGATCTCATGGTGGATGGACAAAGCAGACCAAAGAGACCGCTGTGGTGTGTCTTCCAGGGCAATGGGAGCTCCAAAAAGGGCCATGATCCCGTCACCGGTCATCTCATTTACCATGCCTTCATATTCATGCACCTTTTGAATCAGGATCTCGTAGACCGGATCCATAAGGTCGTAAGCCTCTTCCGGGCCTATTCCCTCGACCAGGGAGGTAAAGCCCGCCATATCACAGAACATTACCGTAACCTGCTTGCGTTCGCCCTCAATTATACCTCTTTGAAATAGGATTTTTTTCGTTAATCCTTCGGGAAGGTATTTTTTAATTTTTGCTAATTTTTGATCAGAGGAGAGTTCTTTGAGGGCTAGTTCAGGAGGTCGACTCAGCTGAGATCCGCATTGTTCACAAAATTTGCTCTCAGGAGTGTTAAGATTATTGCATTTTGAACAAGTAATTTCCAATTCATTGCCACACTCACTGCAAAACTTTGCCCCATTACGAATCTCCAACTGACACTTCGGGCATTCCATTTTGATGCCACCCATTTTTATTCCTATGGAGCCATTGCCCAACCTGATAACGGAAGCTACCCATCCTGTCAATATTCGTTTTACCAATTAGATGTCCACTTTGTGACAGTGATGGAACATTTGACCGGATAACGGCGCCTGGAAAAGGGGAGGGCGTTGAACGAAAAAGAGCTCGATTTTGTTGTTGGGGTGATCCTGGGGTGGATCGCAATTATCCATGGATTCGATTGAAGAAGATTCCGTTGATTTCGGTGACTGAGTGAAAGAGTTGAAGGGAACAAAGGGTTTTTCCACTTTTTGCAGGTAAATTCACGCAACTATTTAGTCAGAAACTCCCTGTAATATTAATAACTATCCGATTTATCATGATAATTCATTTTGCTGTCGGGAGCCTTTCAGGCCGGCAACAGGGGCCCATAGCCTCTTGGGGACGCCAGACTATTTCAGGGGGTTACGATAATTCAATCGCAACCCCTTTTGATTTTAGCTAGCCTATAACTAGCCTTTGAATCCTTTTTCCTCGTGAGAACCGTCGCAGACCGGTTTCTTCTTGGATGCTCCGCAGCGGCAAAGGGTGAAATGATCGGCATCGGGTAAAAGAGCATCGGAGTCCTGATCGTCGATCAAAGTGATTTCCCCCTGGCAATTGAGGGGTCCGTCTTTTTCCACCACGATTCTGGTTGCGCTGAAATAATTTTTGTAATGTTCGTTGCCGATGATGTAGCTCAGGGCCCCGGAAGGACAATTTTTAATGGTGGCAATGATATCCTCGACCGGCGCCGCGTCGGGTTCATACTTGGGTTCGTCGTGGGTGCCGAAAACAGCCTCGAGCTCGCCGCAGTAGCCGGCCCCCATGCAAAGGTAGCGGTCGAATACGATGGTGATGTCCTTGCCCCGGTAGTATTCAAGCTCCGGTTTGCTCGAGTCTTCGCGTTGCCCGACGAAATTGACCGTTGCGTGCGTCCCGTCGCAATGCGGTTTCATGCCGGATTCTCCACATCGGCATAAAGAGCAAACCCTTGGGGTCGTAATCATTTTACCGTCGCTGCCGACAAGCTCGGTATCGACCGCCATAAGCGGGCTGTATTGGCTGAAAATAATCAGGCTTTTTTTCATTTTAACCCCCTTTTGTCTATACATAGGTTTTATTAGTCGCAGAAAACCTGGTTCTCCCTCTGGGCTGTAGGCCCGACGGGCCGGAAGCCGGGCCAGGCCAGAGACAATCGGCTATACCGGGAATCCCGCTGCGAAGCGGGACCGGAATGATGGAATTCTGGAATGTTGGAATGTTGAAAATCCGCCGGAGGAGGACTGGGTTTAGCGAAATGGGATCTATGTTTAATAAGGATGGCACGGATCAGAATATAAAATCAGACCATCATCCGCTTTCGATTCCCAATATTGCATTCCTCCTCCGGCGGATCTGCGATATTCCAACATTCCATTATTCCATTCGGAGTCTAAGGTAACCTCCACCCCTCTGGGTTGAAATCAAAGCCGGGCCCTCTAGGCTCGGATTCTTTACTGATCGGCATAACGACGCCCTTTTACGTCAGCGGTTTCAACATATACAGCATATCACTTTCCCGGGACGGATATGGCGTCATGATGCTCTGCCGGTAGAGGGCTTCAACGGAAATACTGTTTAGCATGGCCAGTCGGATTGTGTTGATGATTCCCGCGGCATTGTCCGATAGGATGTGAGCACCGAGAAACTGTCCGTCAGTGCCGGCAAGGATTTTATATCCCGCGTGGGACATACCAATCCGACGGTAAGTCGGCCAGGCGAGGTTTTTCCCAACGCTCTTCACATAAGGTATGGCCTCACGCTTTAACGCATCTTCAGTGTATCCTACCATGGCATATTGGGGATAGGTGAACAGGATGGCTGGAACCGCTGAATAATCCATCTCCGACCGGACGCGGTTGTCGGCTGCACCCACAATCGAATCGGCGGCAACCATGGCCTCGTAATCGGCCACCCGGGCGAGTTGAATGGTTGCCGCGCAATCGCCGATGGCGTATATGTGTGGTTGGGTCGTCTGCATCCTGCTGTTCACCTTGATGCCTGCAGGCACGTGGTCGATACCCGCCCGGCCGAGGTCCAAGTCTTCAATATCGGCGACCCGACCGGCACCGTTAACAACCACGTCGGCCATGTATGATATTCCGTCTCCGGTATTCACTTTAAACCCTCCGGCATCCGGCTCGATTGCATCAATTTTTATGCCGGTATGGACGGCAATTCCTTCAGCTTCCGTAGCATCCACCAGCAAGGATACCATCTCTGAATCAAAAGGTCCGAGCGGTCTGGGTGCAACCTCCAGAATGGTGGTTTGCCGGGAAGCCCCGCCGCCTAAACGGGCCACAAAATGGGCGAATTCAAAAGAGATGAATCCACCGCCGATAAAAACAAACCGATCAGGAAGTGAGGCCAGTTCCAGGAACTGATCGCTGGTAATCGCATGCTCGATGCCTTGGATGGGAAGGGCCATGGGTTCAGCGCCGCTGGCGATTACAAAAAATCTGGCTGAAATTTTACGACCATCAACCGCCAGTGTTTTTTCATCTAAAAAACGGGAAACCCCTGATATAAATTGGATACCCGCCTTTTCAAAGCCGGTTATGGTGCTGCCCGGCACTTTCAGGGTGAAATTGTTCTTTTCTCTCAGAAAATCAGCCCAGGCAACCTCAGGGATGGAAAGGATACCTTTGTCTTGCATGTGATGTAATTTGGCGATGACCTCAGCACCTTCATAAAACCATTTTTTGGCCTGGCATCCGGAAAGTGCACATGTGCCGCCAGGTTTAGTGCTCTTTTCCACGACGGCGACCCTTAGTCCTTTAGCATTTAGTTCATAGGCAGCCGTTTGCCCTGCCGTCCCGCTGCCTATTACGACAACATCGTATTCATTCATAAAAATACCCCATTGGTTGAAAACATTATTTTTGATCAAGCGCTATTGTTGACCTCGCATTTTCACCTTTCATATAAACTGACAGTAATTATAATTTTGATTTATAGTTCCCAGGCATTATTTTTAATCAATAATTATTTCAAACCGAAAAGCCATTCAATATTGGCAACAGGAATCACTCTTCGTACTTGGCTTGGCCTTTTCAGAAGGGTCGGTATCGACTGGTTCAGCGATGTTAATGAATTTAGGGCAGGCGCTGCAAAAAATCAACATCTTATCGATTTTACTGGGAGCAGTCTGATCACATTTCCGTAACTCACTATCCTTAATAATATACTTTCTACTGGACGCAGCTCTTGTTGATAGGGCAATGAACCAGTAATACGGGGTTGATGAATGCGGCCTAAAATAAAGCATTATCTCTTCTTTTCTTTTCTCGGGTTTTTTATGTTTTCATCTCCGGTTTCACTATGTGCTTCTGATGCCGCTCGCTACGGCAATCCATCCAGTCTGGTCGTTGGCAACCATTTGATTCAATACATTTCATCAGAACAGAATGACCACCAGGCCTCTGCGACCATAACCTTCCATTCCCGCTGGGAAATCTACGAAGTCCTTTTAGGAACCTTTATGATAATTATCGGTCTGGTGGCCGTGGCACTTGCCGTATATCGGTGGAAAGCAAACGATCTGTCGTTAATCTCTTTTGGCATATTTAGCTTCTTTTACGGCGCACGATCCAGTGCGGTTCAGTTTCTGGTGGACGCTCCCCTTATGTTTTGGGAGTATTGGCGTTGGTTTCTTACCTATCTCACCCCTCTTCCGGTTTGGATTTTTTTTGAGCAATTTATCGGCAAGGGCTGGAAATCATCAATTCGACGGCTCTGGCAGATTCAAATTATTTTCGTGGTTGCGGCAGTTTCGGTGGGCCTGATTCTGCGTTCCCCCGGTGCAGCGAATGAGGCCAACAATGTTATGGCGATTGTCGGCATACTGGTGGTAGTCATCAACTTTTTCCAACCCGGCTTGAAGATGATCAGGGAATTGCTGGTTTTAAAGTACGGCGGGCTGGTCTGGGCCATCACGGCGCTGTACGAAAATATTATCCCATTGTTGACAGCCGGCTACAATGTCGTGAGCTTCGAACCCTTTGGCCAACTCGTATTTTTAGGTTGCCTTGTATATGTCGTTGCATACAGATTTTCCCGGAATGAAAGAGATTTGCTCGCCATAGGCCATGAACTGGAAACTGCCCGCCAGATTCAAGCGTTTATTCTTCCCCGAAAAACAGTGGATATTAAGGGCCTAAAATTAGCCGCCCAATATTTACCCATGGCATCAGTGGCTGGAGATTTCTATGATTTTATTAAAGTGGACGAAAAACGTTTGGGCATTCTGGTTGCCGATGTTTCCGGTCATGGCGTGCCGGCATCTCTCATCGGTTCCATGGTCAAGATTGCTTTTTCATCCCTGCTATCTAATGCGAGTAACCCGGCCCAGGTTCTTTCAGGCATTAATCAGATCTTGTGCGGCAAACTCGAAAGTGATTTTGTCACTGCCGGCTACCTGTTTATTGATACGGAAAATCAAATTGCCGCCTATGCCGGAGCGGGACATCCACCTTTGTTTTTGTGGAGGGGATCGGAGCAAAAAATCTATGAGTATCGGCAAAAGGGGATTATACTAGGCCAGTTCGAAGATACCCGATATCGAAATATCGAGCTCAACCTTATGGCAGGTGATCGATTTATTCTGTATACAGATGGAGTTATCGAATCAGCCAATTCTGCCGGTGACTTCTTTGGCTGGAGCCGCTTCAAAGAATTTATAGCATCCCATGGGAACCTTGCTGCTGAGAATTTTGCGGATGCATTAATTCAGCATATCTCCAGTTGGTCAGGAAAGCATTTGGATGATGCTTTAGATGATGATTTGACCTTGATTGTGGCCGATTTTAAAACCGGCTGAAATGATATTGTTTTAGGAAATACGGCTTCTTAGCAGCAGCGGGTATCCCTAAGAAATCTTACGCATGATAACCCCAATCGGGCACGTCGAGCAGTAAAAGCATTGAATGGGGACGCCATCTTTAGCTGATAAGCTGCCAGGATTTCCGGCGGTTTTTCTTACGCCGCTATAAGCAGCTTTTGGCAAGCATCGAAAACTTTTTGGGGATCGTCGCTTGAATTTGTAACCTTTCGATTCCGGTGGTCTCATTACCTTAATAAGTTCGGCCCACGGATCCGGGTGGGGTTGTCAGATGAGTCGGTCGATCATATAACGGCCGGCCACCACCCGACTCACTGTAATAATCCCGTAACAAATTGATATTAATATTAATCAACGTGGTTAAGGAGGTCAGCCATGGATCGCGATAGTTGTATGATGGAAAGAGCTTCAAATTTCAGTGTAGGGATCGTTCTACTGGTCGTCGGGATCCTCTTCGGAATAACCAGTTTCATGCTTTTGCCCATAATCGGTTTGCTGATCGCAGCTCCGATTGTGGTGCTGGCGATAATCTTTTTGAGCGCCCGCCGCAGCGAAGCGTGTGCTCTTATTTCCGAAAAGGCCAAAAAAATCGTTCCCCTATGATGGACTGCTCGATCTTTTGCCAATTCAGCCAACCTGGGAGTGCTTGCTGCCAATCTACGCTATCGGAAAGTAACTTGGATGACGTTAAGAGCAACACTTAACGACCATCAGCACTGCTGCAATACGATGAATATGATGCTGCGGCAGATATTCAAATTCCTCTTCCGATTTTGACAATCAGGTTTAATGTTCTCTTAATATCTGATTCAGTGGTCCGCGGATTGATGGTGCAAAGCCGCAGTACGGTTCGGTTATTTAGCTCCGTTGTGCTGACCATGGCGCTGCCGTCGGCAGATATGCGCGCGGCAATCGCTGACTGGACATCATCTCTATTGCCGAATCGAAAACAAACGATGGCCATCTGCGCTTTTGTTACGAGATTCAATTCGTCAGACGCTTCAATCATTTCTTCAGCGAAACCGGCCAAGTCGAATCCCCTTGTAATGGCATTGGATAGTCCTTTTTTTCCAAAAACAGAAAAGCTGAGCCACACCTTGAAAGCTTTAAAGCTGCGCGTCAATTGGGGGCCATAATCACAAAAGTTTGGTTGATCCCCAGTGCCTTCCACATCTTGAAGATATTCGGGCAGGATTCGGAACGTATCGATCAGCTTTGCGCGGTCGTTTACCATGAGAACAGCGGCTTCGTAGGGCTGGAACAACCATTTGTGAGGATCTATTGAAATCGAGTCTGCCCAACCGATATCACGCATACGGTAACATTCCCGTTCAGAAAAGATAGCGGCGGCGCCATAGGCACCATCTATGTGGAACCACAATCCATGTTGATCGGCAATTTGTCTTAAATCCGAAAACGAATCAATGGCACCGGTGTTGGTCGTGCCGGCACTGGCCACAACTAAAAATGGTTTCTTGCCTGATTGGATATCTAACGCGATTTGCCGGTTAAGCGCGTGCAGATCCATTTTGAAGTCTGCTGTTGTCGGAATGATGCGTTGGTTGTCGTTCTGAATTCCAATTATATGAAGGCCTCGTTTGATAGAAGAATGAGCTTGGTCGGAATAGTATGCGATTCCATCTGCAAGGGTGCCCTGCAGCCTGTCGTCTCTGGCGGTGCACATTGCCGTCATGTTCGCAATGGAGCCCCCGCTGACAAACAGTCCTCCCGCCGATTTGGACAGCCCCAACGCATCTCGAAACCACGCCAGGACGGTTAATTCGATCTTCGCACAACTTGAAGCCTCTATCCAGGTGCCGTTGAATATATTGAAAGCTGAAATAAGTGCATCGGCGAGTACGGAAACGAAATTACCGGGGCTGGGCACGAAAGCAAAAAATCGCGGGTGATCAAGGTGCATGATGTTCGTTAGAACGTCGGATTCGATGAAAGACAGCATTTCGGAAATCGTGGAACCATTCTCGGGGAAGGCCGCATTAATGATCTTATCCAATGCTTTGCGTGTTTTGTTGCGCGTAACGGGTTTTTGTTGAAGCTCGGTGAAATGGTTCAGAATCATATTGGACACACGATTGAGAGATTCGTGCATCTCTTCATGTGATAGTGTGAATTTCGATCGATCCATATTAATATCCCTTCCTGCTTCAAGCGGGTAATCCGGAACAACATCTGGGTAATCAACAAGATCGTTTCATAGCGGCATTCTGCTGTCCCAGTGTTCACATTCGGCTTCAAGCATATGCATGTGATGCACAGTCCCCATTTTTATCAGCTGTTAAGCGCCAAGACAATGGAGATCTATATTGAAAAGGGATATTGCCGACTGTGCTCCGGCGGAGCAGATCACGGGTTGATGAATAATTTTTCGAAATGCCAAGGGCTTTATTGAAGCCCGTCTTGTGCTGTCGGCCTGATTGAATGTCGATCTGGGGATTGGGCGAAAAAAGGTTGGAACCCGGTCATTGGGCTTAAGAACAATTGTTCACAAAATTGAAGCAGGATATGCTATATGAAATAATCTGGAACAATCGGCATCTTGTCAATCGAACCATATCAGCCGGTTTCAGAGCTGTTATTCCAACCTGGTATAGTCATACAACTTACTTAAAGCTGCAACCGATCGGGAGGTTTATCATGAAAAATATCATCCACGCCGTGATACTGCTGACCTTCCTGGCAGTGATCCCCCTTGCGGCGTCAGCGGATCCGCTGACCGCCTATCAAGGTAGAGGGCTGTATGTTTCCTACTGCCAGTTATGTCATGGACCCAGCGGCAAGGGGGACGGTCCCCTTGCAAAGGCGATGGAGATCAGCCGGGTGGATCTGACCGTTACCGTGCGCGCTAGAAGTGACACCTTCCTCAAAAGGGTCATCTCCGGCAGAGGTCGGCAAACCATAACCGGTCGTGACCGCCACAACCTGCTGAGTGATGCCATGCCGGAGTGGAAGGAAATCTTCAGTGATTCCCAGCTCGAGTCCTTGATCGCATATCTGCGCTTTTTGAGAAACACCAAGCATGATCTGATGGGGGATCCTGAGGTCGGTCAAAAACGCTATCAGCAGTATTGCCAGGTCTGTCACGGCCTGGAAGGCGAGGGCGATGGTATCATGACGCAACTCATCGGAATCATACCGATAGATCTCACCAACTCAGACGAGACCAACCGCCGCGACAATGTCGATCTGGTAAAGAACATTCTTGATGGTAAAGGTAAGTATATGCCGGCGTGGCGCGGCATCCTCAGTCAAAGTGATGTCGAGGCACTGGTCAGCTATATTCGACTTCTCTCCCACTGAGCTAAAAAAATGAAAGTTCTAGCCTCAAAGAGCCACTGGAGCCACCTCCGCCGGTCTTTTGCAAACTTTAGCAGAAACTCTCTCTTATCCAATTGTGGTTTATCCCTGTATTCCAATCGACTATATCCGGTAAGGCGCGCGGCCGACCATCAGAAGCGCTCGACTGTAACACCTGTTGCACCGGCTGTAACAGGCAGGATTAGATCATTGTTTTCAAGGGCAATCGGCAAGGTGCTGATTTCTTTATTGTTTTTGCTTGGCCCGATCCCCTTCCCCCTTTGCCTGCGATCCGGGTGTTACACCACCCTGTTACACTCTGCTTTATTTCGCCCACGCCCTGAACAGGCCGTAGCTTTATAACCATCTAATATTTCACGTTTATTCCACTTTTTATTCAGGCAAGCTGCTTGGCATGATTATTGATAGGCCGAAAATGGAACGGATTCATTTCCGTCCGGCATGGGATATCACAGCAGCAAGGCTGAATAGCCATAGCCCTCATTTATACATTTTTACGATTGAATGACAGCCCAGAATAAGCGTTCTAGGAAATAGCTCTAACAATTGGGGTGTTCTTACCCCTATAATTTGACGGTTTCTACATTTATTTCTGATAGGAGCTCCGTTACCTTTTCGACCAACTCGGCATTGGAAAAGGGTTTGGTGATATAGGTGTCGGCCCCGAGGACCATTCTCCTGGCGATTTCGACCTCGCGTTTTTTGGCGGTAAGGAAAATGATCTTGATGTTCCGGTGTTTTGGATCCAGACGGACAATCTCGCAGACGTGATATCCATCGATACCGGGCAGCATGATATCCAGCAGGGCCAAATCGGGATTATACTTGTGAATAATTTCCAGCGCGTCTTCACCATTGTCGGCAACGATCACGCTGTGTCCCTGCTGTTCCATCAGGAACTGGATCGGAATGACGATGCTGGGCTCGTCATCTACAATAAGGATTTCTCTGGCCGTGATCACCCCGTGGCCGCAACACTGCTGGTGGGCGATTTCATGTGGGCTGGTCATGATTAGATCCTCCTCTTTCAGATCGGATGCCAAATACCTGATCACACAGACACGCAAACATGAAAATCACGGTTTCGGGAGTGGATCCATTTTGGTTTTTGATCCTTGTCCGGGTCCGTGATGATCGTTCTTTGCCCGACTTCGGCCTGTGAAGGTCTGGATTTCTTCAATTGTTCTTTCAGGTACTTTAAGTGCTTGCGGATTCCGCGTTCCTGATTGGATTCATTGCTGAACAGGCGTTTCAGGATACCGGGCGGATTGTCAATCTTCGGATCCAGCTGCAGGCATTTCTCATAATCGGCGATGGCCTGTTCATATTTTTCCAAATGACTGTATGCAATGGCACGGTTGGCATAGGCATTGGCCAGACTAGGATCGATGCTGGTGGCCTTATCATAATCGGCAATGGCGTCATTGTAGCGGGCCATAATATTCAAGGTATTACCCCGGCCCAGATAGCCGCCGGCGGCCTGGGGGTCGATTTTGATGGCCCGATTGAAATCCTCCAGGGCGTTTTCCAGTTTGCCCCGGTTTAAACTGGAGGCCCCATCCAGAATAGCATCCTCATAGGCTGACACGCCCAGTCCGCAGCCAGTTAATGCCAGCGCACTCAAAAATAGAATCACAGTTAATTTTTTCATATTCTAATGCTCACAGAGAATAGAGATTCATAGGGGTTAAAGCCGGGAGGCTGCCCGACGCCTCCCGGCTTAAGTGGGATTGAGCAGACAAATCCCAATCCTATATCTTTATTTGGTTGCTTCCTGCACGACCGGCTTGTCTTCATAGATGTCGTGTTTGAGCACTTCAACATCGGATGTAATGTTGGTGGACATCTCGAGTTTGTAAGCCAGGAACCACATCATGAAGATACCCAGGACCCAGAAAAGCAGCTGCCAGATCCAAATCGACGGCATTCCCATAAACCAGGTGGCCGGTTTGAGAGGATCACCGAAAATAGTATTGCCGATCACACAGCCGGGGCCAATGGCAAAGAAAAACCACGCAACAGTGATTATCCAGCCCCATTTGATCAGGTGTCGTTTTTCGGGGGCGAGCGAAGCATGCGCTCGCAGGAAACTATGGTATTCCATCTTGCGGGCACGCTCTTTGGCATCCGGCTGGGTAAACGCGCTGACCAGAATGGCGATGGGCAGGTTGAAGAGAATGCCCCATCCGCAGGCATAGATAGTCAACGGGCTGTAACCCCAGGGCAGACCGAGATCAAACCGGAAGGTCACAAAAACCGCAATCATGCCGCATATCAGTCCTGTGACCACACCCTGGCGGGTCAGCCACGGCCAGTAAAGCGTGCCGATCAGCGACGGGTACATCATGAATCCGTACGAGGTCGCGAATGCGCCCAACATGACGATCGCGCCCGGGACGATGGTTGCGAAGATCAGCGCCGACCCGACCACGAAGCACACGGTGATCCGGCCCCAGTGGGTCTGTTGGACTTCGGTCATGTCTTTTTTGATAAAACTTTTGACGATGTCGCGGGTCAGCATACCGCTGGCCGTGGACATGTAGGCGGCCCCGGTGGATTGCATGGCCGCCAATGCACAAATGGCAAGCAGCCCGACCAGGAAGGGTACCGTATCCTTCATCAGGTGAATCAGGTATGGTACGAGGTTGTTGCCGCCGCTGGCCATAAGATCGTCAAGGGGCAGGATGGTGCCATCGCCGTTTGCAGCAGGCATCAGGCCCAGTACCCAACCGCCCATGCTCTGCAGGGTTGTGAAGACAAACAGGGCGAGACCGATGCCAAGGGTGGAGGCCCACACCTGCTGCAGCGGGAAGGGTCTGGGATTTTTGTTGGCGAATGCCCACATCGAGAAGGCCGGGGAGGCATGAATGCCCATCAGGGCGAACATGTAGGTCAGGATCATTACACCGGTCCAGGTGCCCCCCTGGGCCCGGTCCCCGGCCGAAACGAACTGAATCACGCCCGGCACGGCCACTTTGTTTGTAAACCCGTCGGGCGTCAGGTTGATGATGCTTTCCTTGTTGGCGAGAAAGGCCTTCACCGCCCCGGGTTGGGCCCAGGTCGGCGGTTCGGCGCCGGCCCTGTGGATCCAGGCAACGACATCCCCGAATTTGGCGGTCAGCTCGCCAAAGCCGCCGGCGGATTTAGCGGCGATTATTCCGATAGCGATAATCCCGCCCCAGAGCAGGATACACTGGGCGGTGTCCACGTATGCAACCGACCTCAGTCCCCCCAGGGCCACATAAAGGAGGACGACGATCGCAAGCATCCACATGCCGACGTTAACTGAAAACATACCGTCGGTCAGCACGTTGAACAAAATGCCGGATGCGCGCAGCTGAATTCCCAGATACGGTATACTGAAGAACAGCGCGACGATAACGGTCAGAATCCGCATGGCTTCAGAGTTGAAGTATTGGTGATACATCTCGCCCGGGGTGACAAACCCGTACCGTTTGCCCATCAGCCATTGGCGCTTGAGGAAGAAAACGCCCGTGATGGGGATCGTCAGCACATAGAACGATGCATATCCATATGGGAGGCCGTCCCTGAACATGAGGGCCGGGTGACCGACAAAGGTCCAACCGCTGAATGATGTGGCGGTAGCGGCCAGCACGAAGACCCAGATGTTCAGTTTCCTGCCGGCGATAAAGTAATCGGTGCCCTTTTTGGCCTGCAGGTAGCCGCGTACGCCGATGGTAATGCAGTATCCCCAATAAAGAAGGACAAAGAAGAATAGCCAGTATACATGAGCGCCCATTCTCATCTCCTTTCGAGTAAAGTTAGATAGCTCTTGTTAAAAATACTTCCTTCGCCAGGTTTTTGCCTTGCATCACCTCCTTTTGTTTTCAGGTGCCGATCAGACAGCGGTGCAGGCATGCAGGATACTGGTTGTCGGGACCGCCGAAACCAGAAGCTGGTTTTTCCTGTTTCCTTGCACACGGCATCGGATATCCTCTGATCCAGGCTTGCAGTCTCCCGATAAGGCCAGGAACCCAAAAGCCTGCCTTTGCTGCCCAGCAGCACCTATCATTGGCGTTATGTACGTAATTATAGATCTATCTAAAGTACAAATATACTGATGTCAAGTATTTTTGTACCGCAGCGGGGAAATTGGCGGGCTATGGATATAAGATTAGGATGACGAGAAACGGGATAAAAAACCTCCGGACTCACTGACAATCAAAGACTTAGAATTTATTTATTCTTCGCATCCGGTTGTTCGTACAAGTTAGGTCTAACGATTGTTTTGCTCTAGGGGCCGTTGCATCCTCGAAGTTGGCGGCACATTCTGTGCCATAATTCTCACCGGTCACCTTAGAGCTCGGCCCTTGGGTTTGGCCGTCAGGGCAAGCGCTTTTCTGCATGCCCGAGGCGAATCCTCAAACAGTGTCAAATTAGGAATTCGGGCGGCCCGCGCTGTACATATAGATACAGGTAGATTGCAAGGATTTTTGCAAAAAACAGCCATATTTGTTAGACTTAGAAATGATGTTCGTAAATATCAAAAACATCGCAAAATGGCCAAATCAGGCCTGAACACAGCCAATTTTGAATTTAACGCCGTAATTGACAAGCTTCCAACCTGGTCCGACACCGGTTCTTCAGTTCGCTGCCGGGATACCGACCTGGCCGGTCCCGGTTTGCAATTTCAAAACCTCATTTTTTAAAAGTCCTACCATCGTCTATGGCTCTATTCGGGCGAAAACCAAGTCCTTATTTATCGGATCCGGATGTCCTGCTGATGCTGGAGTTTCGAAACGGCAGCAGGTCTGCCTTTGAAACCCTGATGAAAAAATATTATTCTCGGATTCTGAATTTTATTTATCGATTTGTCGCCAACAAGGAAATCGCCGAGGATTTGACCCAGGAAGTTTTTCTGCGTGTCTTTAGATTTGGTCACCGCTATAAGCCCAAATCAAAATTTCAAACATGGCTGTACACCATTGCGAAAAATATCTGCTTGAATGAATTGAGAAAAAACAAAGACTTCGTCGCATCCCTGGATGAGCCGGTGACAGCCGGAAACGAGGACCAGCAATTGCAGATCGACGATCCCAGGAGGTGCGCTGCGGACGAGGAATTAATTCGCAACGAAAAGGCCATGGTTATTCGGCAGGCCATCAACGAATTGCCTGAAAATCAGCGCCTTGCGGTTATTTTAAGGCGCTACGACGATTTCTCCTATGTTGAAATCGCCGAAACGCTGGGGGTGTCAGACAAAGCAGTGAAATCGCTGCTAAGCCGCGCCAAGGTCAATTTGAGAGGTCGATTAGCCGGGCTGGCTAGCTCTTCCGGGAATGGTGAACACCTCAATTGAGTTAAAAATCTATTGTGAGTTAGGCGTTATTGGTTTGAAAGGACTCAACCTTGTCCAATAACGATTAACAAATAACAAGTAACACCGAATTGAGCATTTCTTGCTTAATTCGGGTAATTTTTTCAGGAACTTTTTTAGTTGCGGCGGGTTTAATAAAAAGGAGCCGTAGTCATGGATTGCAGCGAGATTATAAAACTTATCCCGTTATATCTGGATGGGGAATTGGAAGCGGATGAGCATCTGCACGTTCAATCGCATCTGGACGCCTGCACCGAATGCCGCAGGGAGGCTCGCGCCATACAGGCCACCTGGGAAATGATCGATGAGTTGGACGACATCCAGCCGGATCCTAATTTCCAGACCCGTTTTTGGTCCAGGGTTGCGAACCAGACTTCCTGGCAGGAAAAATTTTTAAACGATATCAAAGACTTAATTTTTGACCGGCGTCTGGTGCCCGCTCTGGCTGCCGCAGGCCTGATCTTGTGTGTATCCTCCGTAGCCACCTACAAATACATACAAACATCGAGTTCCGATGGTTTTATGGCCGAGTTCAGTGATGCCGACCTGGATATGATGGACAACATCGATCTTGCGGAGAATTTTGATCTGATACGCAACATTGATCTGATATCGGATCTGGAAATTATTGAAGAGCTGGATGATATGGATGCCTCGTAATGAGTGCAGTGCCGCGCTACACTAAGTGCTCCTATTCGTAATTTCATTGACGTATTCGGGGTAGTATTTTTTCACCACTGTGGTGAGATCAAATTATGGTCATGTCCTCAATAATTACACCTTGTCGTCTTTATGAATGTAGGTACTAAGGAAGATTTATGCTTCTGAGGAGATTGATAACCGCCCTGATAATGATGTTGATGACGCACGCCTTTCCGCTTGTCCATGCGCAGGACGATGACCTATCCACCGAGGATCAGGAAATAATCGAAAATTTGGAAATTCTCGAAGCATTGGATTTTCTAGAAGAAGATCTCGAAGTAATTCAACATATTGATGAATTCGGAGACGATGATGAACTTTAAATCAATAGCAGGGGCGATGCTGTCATTCGTACTGGTTTGTTTCATCAGCTTAACCGTGGGAGCGGTTCCCGCGGCCGCAAACGCCGTCTATCAGCCGAGCGCCCCCGGATTGAACCCACTGAAAAATGAAATCGATGATACTATGCCGGTTGAACGATTATTGGCACAGAACAGCTACGATCGAGAGGCCGCCCGCGAGAAATGGAATAATCTGACACCGGAGCAAAAGCAAGCGCTCAGAGAAAGGTACAGAAGATGGAAGAATTTGAGCCCTGAAAGAAAAGCTGCCGTTCGAGAAAAATATAATAGATTTAAGAACCTGAGTCCGGAACAACAGCAAAGAGTCAGACGCAACTGGAAGCGTTTTAAAAACCTGAGTGAAGAAGAACGCCGGGTTATAAGAAAAAGGCATCGACATTGGCAGAGTCTGGGCGAAGAAGAAAAGCAGCGTTTGAAAAAAAGATGGCGTCGTTATCGCGAAATGAGCCCCGAAGAGCGGCAACGGCTGCAGAAGAAAAGAAGAAAGTGGCAATACCTTTCACCGGAAGAAAAGCGCAACGCGCGGGAGCAATATAGGAAAAGGCGACGCCACCAATAGAAGTGTCAGTAAAGAAAGGGACAGATAAAACAAAAAAAACATATTTGAACAGGACCATCGCGCTTGCCGATAACCTGCTGATATGGCAGCCTCAATCAGGAAAAATACGATTGAGGCTTTTTTTTGCGAAACTTTTTGAATCATGCCGGGTTTAACTGTCTGAAACGCGCCCTAAGGAAAATAATTTTAATAAAGGAGATCGAGACATGAAAAAGATTATTATCTTAGCGGCGGCATTCGTTTTGATGGCATCGGGAGTATGGGCGGAGGATCAGCAGATCGACGCCAACGGGGACGGCACGATCAACATGGACCAAAGAGCAGCATTCAGGCAACGGCTGCTGAATCGATTTGATGGCAATAATGACGGCAGACTTGATCGCAATGAAAGGCGGCAGGCACGCAGACATTTTGATCGCGCCGAAGATCGCTGGGATCGCAGGGAGGATCAATTCGATCGTCGGGAAGACCGCTGGGATCGCCGGGAAGATCGTTGGGATCGGCGCGAGGACGTGCGGGACCGGCGCGAAGACAGATGGGACCGCCGGGAAGATGTGCGTGATCGGCGTGAAGATGTCTGGGACCGCAGGGATGATAAAAGAAAGGCCCATCGACTGAGCAATTTAGAAGAGCGCCTGGCGAACACCGATGATCCGAGACAAAAGAGCGCCTTGAAAGACGCATCTCCCGTTTGCAAAAGAATATCCGCAGAGATAAAGCCGAGGATCGCTGGGACCGCCGGGAAGACCGTTGGGATCGCCGGGAAGATAAACTCGATCGAGCGGAAGACCGCTGGGATCGCCGGGAAGATCGCTGGGACCGGCGCGAGGACGTGCGTGATCGGCGTGAGGACCGCCGGGATCGTCGAGAAGACATGCGCGAATTTAAAAGAGACCGCAATCAGCGTGGAACCCATGCGGCACGCCATGGGGGCAGGGCCCGTCGTCGTTAGGGTTTCGGTCTGCAGCCAGGTGAGCATGACCGAGACAAAATGCGGCCTCAAACGCGATACCATACGGACCATCAAACATAGAATTTGAAAAACCGGCAGCCGGAATTTTAGGGCTGCCGGTTTTTTTAACTGACCGCCTTGATCCTAAAACCCTTCGCAATGTGATTGCGTACGAAACAAACCATTAAAGCGCCGGGGATAATGGAAAGGACAGTCATCGCCATCACCAGGCCGATATCGGTTCTAAAGGTGAATAATGTTGAGATAGCCATACTGATCGGTTTGCCACTGGTCACCGTCAACACGCGGGCAAAGACGATCTCCACCCATGAGAACATAAAACAAAAAAACGCGCTAACGGCAATGCCCGGTGCCATTAACGGAATCATTATTCTGGCAAAAAACCGAACGAAAGAGTGCCCGTCGATAAAGGCGATTTCATCGATTTCTCTGGGGATGGCGGAGAAGAAGCTTTCCAGCACCCAGATAGAAATGGGCACATTAAAGGCACAATGTGCCAAGGCGATACCCAGCGGCCTGTTTACAAGATCTATTTGTAAAAATATTAAGAATACAGGAAGGACCATGACGACCGGCGGCGTCATTCGCAGTGCTAAAAAGCCAAAAAAAAGATGCTTATCCCCCCCAAAGGAATAGCGCGAAAAAGCATATGCGGCCAGAAGCGCAACCGGGATGGTAATGCAGACGTTTAATGTTACATAAGCGATGGAGTTGATAATGGCACCTGTCAAAACAGGATTTTGAAAAACGTGAACGTAATTGGACCAGGTAAATTCGCCGATGGGTACGGCTTCGCCCCTCAAGGTCGAATGGAGACTGACAGACACCAGGGGCAGCAACGGCAGGAAGAGGAAGGCAATATAGACGGTTGTCGGCAGCCATCTAAAATGCAGGCGCTTTTTTAACAGCAGTCCGGTTGCTTTTGGCTTGCCAACCAGTTGGGGGATAGCAATATTGAACAAAAAAACCAAGGGCGCACATAGCGCCACACTCGCCACGGTAACGATACAGCTGAGGATGAAAATTACGAGGCTCGAATCAGAGATGCTTTCCAAGATCCATTTTGCCAGGGGCGGATTGATGTAGTGGTAAAAAATGCCGTTTAAAAACATAAGCAGCATGGTGTTTTGACCCAGCCAGACAATGGTTTTTTGAGCACGGGTCATTGCGGCGATCAACATAATGAGGCTGCAGCCGGCAATGGCGGTTAGGGGGAAGAGCAGGAAATGGCCGTGCGAGGCGAAAACCAGGACCACAGCGTCGTACTGATGAAAATTAAAGGGTCCCTTATTTAATTGGTAGGTAAAGAAAACGACTAAAAAGGCGATCACCGCTGCAGGCGCCAGTATTTTAGCCGACACCTTTTCGACTAAAAAACGCCGGCGGTTGAGAAAAACGCCCAACAGATAAAAAGAGTACAAGGTGATGGCCTCATGGATGAAAAAATAGTTCCAGCCGACAATACGGTCCTTCAGTGGGTTAAAAATATCGAGTCTTAAATTCAGCCAATACCCCACCGCATAAAAAATCACGGCGGCAATCAGTATCCTTGCATTGGAGTTTTTCAAAAAGCGAAACACGCTGTAATGGACGATCTCCAAGCCGATGATCAGCAACAGGAACCAGGAGGGGATACAGAAGGAGGGGAGACCGAAAGCGGTCAAGACTGTCCCTCTGAAATATCCTACCAGGGTGGGCAGGGGTAGGCCGAAGAATTTGCCCTGGAAAAAAAGAGGCGGAATCATCATTATCAGAGTTAAAAATATGAACGGCAAAAGGCGGGTGGCAAAACAGTTGCTTATAAATTGGCCGATATTCCATTCCACAACATCTTCTTTGGAGACATATCCTGCCAGGACAACAAACAGCGGTAGATGAAAGGCGTAGACAAATTTATACAGGCTGCTCCCGGCCGGGTTTTCCAGCAGCATGAACTCCTCGACAAAGTGACCAAAAAAGATCAGCGCGATCGCGTAGAAACGTGCGATATCAATGGCAGGAATTCTATTTGTTTTTGATCCGTCACCCATAGATCCATACCCGATTTAGCTTATATATTTGATGGGTCGGGCAGTTTTTCATTCCCTGCTCTGTCCGGCCGGGGCGAGCGCATACCCCGGCCGGACACCGCCTCAGATAGTGCAGGGCTGCTAACTGCCGGCGCAGACTATTGGGGAGAAACGCCCCGACCCATCGGATGTTTACGAGAATCCCGAGCGGCCAGTGCTTTTTTGAATGCCCAGGATAGGACCAATATAATCAAAAAATAGATGACGGCCCTGGCCGATGCCGGGCCGTAATCCTGCGAAATAACCTCCTGACCCAATTCCATCGCCAAAAACGTGGTCGTACTGCGCGGGCCGCCGGCATTCAGGCGGAAGGGCTCGATAAAGACCATGAAGCTGTCGATAAAACGCAGCAGCAGCGCGATAATCAACACCTCTCTCATTTTCGGAAGTTCTATGTAACGAAAGACATGCCAGCGGGAGGCCCCATCAATAGCGGCAGCCTGGTAGAAGGCCGAAGGGATGGTCGTTAGGCTGGAAAAGCATAGTAAAACGACAAGGCTTGTCCAATGCCAGACATCCATCAGCACGATGGCCGCCCATGTCGGCAAGGCCTTCAGCGTCCAACCTGTGCCGAACGCCAGGGCTAGAAATACATGCCAGATCATGGCAATCATATTCCAGGGGACCAATAGCGGCAGTGACATACAAACCAAACAAACCGCATTTAGCACGCCCTTTTTGGGTATCGTCAAAGCAATGGCGATGCCCAGCGGAATTTCAATGCTCAAAACGATTGTTGAAAAAAGCAGGCTGCGACCAAAGGTCTCCCAGAATCGGGTGGAGCCCAAGACGTCTCGATACCAATCCAGGCCGACCCACACCTTGGTTTTCAGATGGAAAATGTCATAAAATGAATAAGCTGCAATCATCAGCAATGGCAGTACGGCGACAAATCCTAACGAATAAGGATAGATTGTGAGAGCGAAGCGAACCACAATCTTATCCTGTAGTTGGACAAGCCCGATATGGGAAGCACGGATCCTATATATAAGCAAATATATTTTTTGGGCGCAGGAG
>Ga0209052_1000141_pt1 | contig 27154 bp, 21 predicted proteins | sample WorMetHEROISLAND_2_FD_187409 | JGI IMG/M metagenome (GOLD analysis project Ga0209052, IMG submission 187409) | Marine gutless worms symbiont microbial communities from Max Planck institute for Marine Microbiology, Germany - Olavius sp. 4 HERON... | ecosystem: Host-associated > Annelida >...
TTTAGGAGTTTTAATAACAAATATTACAAATAATATCAATATGATAATCGTTTTTTAGCAACTATTTTGATAGAAAACGACCTATAGTTCGTTGCCATGAGCAACGCTGATGGACGGGGTTATTGGACAGCCTGTCAAAGCCTTCCCTATCGGTGTATATTCCCACGGCAGGTTGATCTCGGCACCTACCCAGCTTGGCCCGATCGTAAATCCGGATACAATCGTTGATTTGCGAAAGGAGCTTGAAGAGGGGCATATCATTCCCTTTGATGACCGCTACGTATACCGAACCATGGTGGTTTACACCGGCGTCGACATCAACGAGATCAGTAACATCAATCCGCTAAAGGAAACGTTCACAGCGGATTTCTACTTATGGTTCAGACACAAAGGAGACCTCGACTACGATAATATAGAATTTCTGAATGCCGTCGATGATTTGAGCCTCAGAGATGAACCGATTTTGGAAATGACTGCCCCGGATATTGCCTACCGGGTATATCGTATCAAAGCTGATTTTAATGAGGAGTTTGATTTTCGTGACTACCCGTTTGACTCGCAATCATTGAGCTTGCGCCTGAGACATAAAATATTCAACAGTGAGCGTCTCGTATTTGTTACCGACGATATCGGGATGCAGCGTTTCGGCGGTAAAACCCCCGCAGAGCGTTTAACGCAATTTTTAGGCTTCAGCGAGGAGGGGCCATGGCATCTGCAGGACATCATGGTTTATTCGGATATCGGTGCGGCCGATTCGACGCTCGGCAACCCGGGCATGTTTCATGCACAAGCGGACACGGCCATTAGGTACTCGCGCTTCAATGTGGTCACGGAAATTCAAAGAAATGCGATCAGCTATGTGCTCAAGAATCTAATTCCATTGTTTATCGTCATCCTGCTGGGGTACATCATGCTCTTTGTAACTCCTGAAGGGCCGCCATTCGTTGCGCGAATGAGCCTCGGGGTGATAGCCCTGCTGACAGCGGTTTTTTTGAGATTGGAAGCCGCCGGCCAGTTATCGAATATCGGATATCTTGTTGCCCTGGATCATATGTATTTTGCCGTCTACCTTCTCATCCTGTCAGGGATTGTTATAACAGTGGCAAAGCACAGAGCGCTTCGCCGTGGGAAAAATACACTGGCGAAGCGACTCGACTATTTCGGACGGTTATTTCAACCGATATATATCCTGGTTGGGATTGGAATATTCATATACATATATTAGCTTACGAACGAAGTATTACCTTCGACATCGAATTGATGTCCGGAAAAGACACTTGGAAGTAAGTCGGAGATTTTTGAGATGATAGAGATATGTAAAATTCAAACTACCAGAGGTTTCTGAAATGCAGCTGCTGGCATGGAGATCGTCGATAAAGCCAAAAACCGTCGACGAATTACAAAAAAGCGTCGGACCAAGCCTGCTGTTTTCGTTCTTTATTTTGCTCTGCTCTTGTCTTTCGCAGCAAAATGTTACCGCGGATTCTCTGTCAGCAACCCCGAATGAAGACCGAGGGCGTATTGTTTGCCTTGAGCCTGATGCGGCCTTAGCCGAAATCGTCAATCCTCATGATTCAACCTGCTATGACTGGGAAGGCAGCGTCATACCCTGCGACTTTAAACGCCAGTATGCCGAACTGCTGTTCGATAAACCCATCCCCAACCCCCGGTTTGCAGACAATCAGGACGGTACGGTGACCGACAAACTAACCGGGCTCATCTGGCTCAAAAACACGAAATGCTATGAAATGATGGATTGGGCGAGTGCCCGGTTGGCGGTAAAAGGTTTGAAGGCCGGAGACTGCGGCCCGGAACCCGCGCTGATTCTATCAGATGGATCGTCAGCCGGCGACTGGTGTATGCCCACCATGCATGAACTCAGCGCATTGATCGATTACAGCAGGCGAAATCCGGCTCTGCCGCCCGGTCAAATGTTTTCGGAGTTCCACCCCGGTTACTATTGGTCGGCAACCCTGCTTGATTATCATCCCCAAAACGCATGGATTGTGTATCTCGAATCCGGTACGACCTGTTACGAGACCATCAGCAACCGGGCCGGTCATATCTGGCCCGTCCGGCGGCCAAAAAGATAAACCGGCTTTTTATGATTCCATCCTTTTCCAACCGTGAGAATCAAGTGGATCACGCAGGTTATCGGCCGGAGAATGCGTTCTGCCGGCCTCAGGGATTCTGTATCTCTCTTTCGCTGATTCCCATCAGATAAAGCAGTCCGTCTAACCCCACGCTGGAAATCGATTGCTCGGAATTGGCCTTGACGACCGGTTTGGCGTGATAGGCAATCCCCAGGCCGGCGATGCTGATCATCGGCAAATCATTGGCCCCGTCGCCCACGGCGATGGTCTGCTGCAGGCTGATGTTCTCCACCGTGGCGATGGTTTTGAGGATCTCCGCTTTTTTGGGCCCGTCGATGATATCCCCGCTCACATTTCCGGTGACCTTGCCGTTTTCGACCTCGAGCACGTTGGCAAAGACATAGTCCAGCCCGAGCTTGTTCTGCAGGTGTTCACCAAAGAAGTCGAAGCCGCCCGAAATGATGCCGATCTTGTAACCCAGTTTTTTTAATGTCTGGATCACACGACCCGCTCCCTCGGCCAATGCCAGGTTTTCGGCGATTTCCTTCAATATCCCGGCGTCGAGGCCTTTTAGCAGCGCTACGCGTCGCCGGAAGCTTTCTTTAAAATCCAGTTCGCCGGCCATGGCCGAGGCGGTAATGCGTGCCACCTGGTCGCCCACGCCGGCGCGCTCGGCCAGCACATTGATCACTTCGCCATGGACCAGGGTGGAATCCATGTCAAAGACCACCAGGCGGCGGGCATGACGATAGATATCGTCGACGTGAAAGGAGATGTCGATACCGGTTTCCATGGAAATATCCAGCAGGCTGCCGCGCAATTTGGCTGGATTATCAAGAGTACCCGAAACAGTCAGCTGCACACAGGCTTTGGGAAATGACTCCGGTGCGTCCAGAAACACCCGGCCAGAGAGTCTGGTGATGACATCGATATTCAGCCGGTGGGCGGCGATGGCGGCGGTGACTTTCGACAGCTGAGCAGCCGTCAGCTTGGGACCTAAAAGGGTGATGATGCGGCGCTCCCGGCCATAGGCCGCAGCCCAGCCGGTGTAGCTTTTCTCATCAATGGCCGAAAAACGGATCTGGACACCCAACTCGTGGGCTTTGAACAACAGATCCTTGAGGATCGAAGACGATGAGTGTACCGCGGGGATCTCCACCAGAATACCCAGGGAAAGGTAGTCGTGAATGACCGCCTGGCCGATGTCCAGAATGGCAACCTCATACTGGGCCAGAATGTTGGTCAGGCTGGAAGTCAGGCCCGGACGGTCCTGTCCGGTTATGTTGATCAGAATGATTTCCTGCATCAGGTGCTACCTTTCGCGGTGTTGTTGCATTTGGATCGACAGCTTAAAAAACTATAATTAGCGATTCTCAAATCTGTGTTTCTGTTATTTCAATTTTGGTGTCAGGTGTCAGGAGTCAAGAATTTCGGGATTAAGATATTTAGGAATTGAGGAATTCATTTATTGATGGCTCTTTTCGACAGACTACCCAGTATACCTAAATTCCTAAATTCACAATTCCTCAATTATAAGGGATACTGACACCTTATATGAAACTACATCAAAAGCGAACCGCAGAACCGCAGAATATCGAATGTCGAATTTCGAAGGGTGGTTTCGCTTCAGGCTTGGGGCTTCGCTCTTCGAGCTACGACCCCACAGGTCGCCTTCGGCTACGTCCCGACAGGTCGCTCAATCTTTTATTAGAAATAGACAGAATACATTATTCGATGTTCGATGTTGGACGTTCGATGTTCGATGTTCTTTAGTTTCTTTCCCGATCAGACTGGACGCTTGCGGCCAGCGGCCGCGCTGACACCTGAAACCTGACACCCGAAACCTGTAACCGTTTAAGCTATATCCTCGGCACCCAAGCCAAGCCGGAGGTTATATTGCAAGCCGGCGAAAAATCTTGTTCACTTCCCGGTTGCCTGAGTCAAGAACTCCAGCACCAGTTTTTTAAACACCTGCGGGGCTTCGGCTGGAATGCTGTGACCGATTCCGTTCAATTTTTCGTGGCGGGCCTTGCAGAGATTTGCCAGTTGTCCGGCATCCTCCGGGCTGACGAGGCCATCTTCCGACCCGGATAGGATTAGGGCCGGACCTTTGAATTCATCGGGCAGCCGCGTCGGCGGCGGATACTGCAATATGGCCTCCAACTGGGCCAGCAATGCTTCTGTGGTATTGCGCTTGGCCAGGGCAGCAACGAACATGCCCATTGTTTTGTTATGATGCCTTAAAAAGCCGCTGCCAAAAACGGTCGGCAGGGCGGCCCAGGCCATTGCTTCCAGTCCAGAGAGCTGCAGTATCTTCAGCCATGACTGGACCGCTATCCGGGATCGATAGCTGGTCCGGACACCCAGGCTGCAGATTACCAAGCGATCAACCATGTTGGGGGAATCTGCCGCCACGGCCAGTGCTACCCGTGCGCCATGGCTTAAACCCACCAGGTGGGCGGTTTTTATTCCCAAATGCGCGTACAGTTCCTGCAGATCGGAGACATGGCGATCCAGGTTGAGCGGCAACTTTCCAATAGCGCTTTGGCCCTGCGCCCTGGCATCGTAGAACAGCAGCCGAAAATGCCTCGAGAAGGCCGGCACATGGGCGCCCCAGTAAAGTGTGGTCTGGGTCGTGCCGTTTAAAAAAATAACGACCGGTTGGGATGTGTCAATATTGTGGCGCTGGTAATAAATCTTGCAGCCGTCCAGGGTGGTGAAATAGGGCATGGTTCAGCTAAACCTTCGCATATGGAGAGGCGGTTATGAGTTATTTTAGTGTGCATTTTGTCTATCAATCAAATGTTCACCTTCTCTTTAGCTGAAAGCCTATAGTTCATGGCTGCTAGCTGATAGGCTGAAGGACAATATCCTTTTTACTATGAGCTATGACCACTAGGCTATGAGCTTTATTTGAGTCCCCGATATATCCGTGCTACCCGGCCGGTGAGGGTCGACACGATTTCATAGTTGATCGTGTTTAATTCTGCGGCCAAATCGTCGGCGGTGATGGATTTATCTGCCTGTCGCCCGAAGACAATTACCTCGTCCTCAAGCGCAGCTTCCCCAACGCCGCCGACATCGAGCATGGTTAGATCCATGCAAATCCGGCCGATGATGGGTACTTTGTGGCCGTTAACCAGCATGTGGCCCCGGTTGGAAAGCAGACGGCTGAACCCATCTGCATAACCCACCGGCACTGTGGCGATTGTGGTGGGTTTCGGCGTTTGATAGGTAATGCCGTAGCTGACGTTAAAACCGGCCGGGACTTTTTTTAATTGGATGATTCTGCTTTTCAGGGTCATGACCGGCTTGAGGGCAACCCTGTTTTTATCCACTTCGGCGGATGGATACAGGCCATAAGTGGCAATGCCGGGGCGGACCATGTCCAGGTGAGATTCGGGCAAGTTGATCAATGCGCCGCTGTTGGCGGCATGCTTTAGCGGCAGATCGAGACCTCTGCGGCCCAAAATGTCGATAAAGTCCCTAAATACTTCCAGCTGCGTCCTGGCATATGATTTGTCGGCGTCGTCCGCGGTTGCAAAATGGGTGAAAATGCCTCCCACCGTTAGTCCGGGGAGACAGCTTATGGATTCGATCGCTTCTACTGTATCCTTGGGCGGAGAATTATGGCTTCCATCGTTATTGTTTGAATTCAACAGCACCCCGAGTCTGCCCATGCCGCTGTCTACTTTGATGTGAACGCAAATTTTAGTGCCCTTCTTTACGGCGTATTCGGATAAAACCCTGGCGGCTTTATAGGAGTAAACGGTTTGTATGAGATCGTATTTAATAAGGGTTTCGGCCTGTTCCGGCGGCGTATACCCAAAAATCAAAATCGGAGCGTCAAGGCCGGCCGCTCGTAGTTGAACGGCTTCATTGATTCTGGCCACTCCCAGATATTCAGCACCATTTTGAAGCGCCACCCGCGCTACCTCGAGGGCGCCGTGACCGTATCCATCGGCTTTGACCACCGCCATCAGGCGGGCGTCTTTGTCGGTGATCCGTCTCAGCTCGGTGATGTTGTGAGCGTAAGCGTTTAAGTCAATTTCCGCCCAGGTTAAATGTCTTTCCAAATTTAGCCCTCGAAAAATCTTTGAAAAATGCTTGTATCAAAATTGATGTATCCGTAAAAAGTCAAATAGGCTCGCTCCGATGCCCCTTTTCGGGGGTTTCGATACCAGCGGCTAAATTCCAAGAACTCGTCGCAAGCTCCTCAAACAGCTTGTCCGCCTCAGGCGGATTAACGCCGCCGGTGTCGAAACCCTTTCCCCGAAAATGGGCAATGTCGCTCCCCAATCCGACTTTTTACGGGGCTATCAAAATTCAATGTCCCAATTATAATATACAAATCACAAATTACAAATCCCAAATAAATCACGATGACACTTCTATTCTATTATTTTCGGTGTGCCTCGTGCGCCGAAAGCCTTGCGCCGAAAGCCTTGCGCCGAATGCCGCTTTTCATCCGGCAAGAATCGTGTGTGTGGCTTTGGCAGTATTTAGGCCCACTTACTTATGGCCTTTTGTGTAATTATGCCTTTACCTTTTGGAACAGGTCCTGGGCATGGTAGGAACTGCGGACAAAGGGGCCGCTGGCGACCTCGGCGAAGCCCATTGTGAGTGCCGTTTCACGCCAGCTTTCAAATTCTTGCGGCGGGATGAAACGCTCCACAGCCAAATGGTTTTTGGAAGGCTGCAAAAACTGTCCCAGGGTGAGGATGCGGCAGCCGGCCTGGCGCATATCCTCCAGCGTGCGGATTATTTCTTCGGAGGACTCTCCCAAACCGAGCATGAGGCCTGATTTGGTCGGCAGGTCGGAATTGTACTCGCCGGCCCTGCGGAGCAATTTGAGGGATCGGTGGTAGTCGGCCTGGGGCCGCACGCTCGGATACAGGCGCGCCACCGTTTCCATATTGTGGTTCAACACGTCCGGTTCAGCTTTCAAAACCGCATGGAGCGCCTCCCGGCTTCCCTGAAAATCCGGAATCAGAACCTCGACGCAGGCATCCGGAATGCGTCGGCGAACGGCTTTGATGGTCGCGGCGAAAACCCCGGCCCCGCCGTCAACGAGGTCATCGCGGGTGACGGAGGTGATAACCACATACTTCAGCCCCATATTGCCGGCAACCCGGGCTACCCGGTCCGGCTCTCGCGGATCGGGGGGTTCCAGGCCGCCTTCCGGCACGGCGCAAAACCGGCAGCTGCGCGTGCACCGCGATCCCATAATCAAAAAGGTTGCTGTTTTACGCGAAAAGCACTCCCAAATATTCGGGCATTTGGCCTCCTGACAGACGGTATGGAGGCGGTCCTGGCCGATCATGCCTTTGACATTCTCAAAAGCAGGTCCCCTGGGCAGGCTCCGTTTCAGCCATGCGGGCTTTTGAATCAGTACCGTGGATTTTGATGAATGGGTCATTTCGAACGAACCTCACGGATTTGCTGCTGCAAATCAGGATAGCTGATGTCGGCGAGCGCCAGATTCAGAGTTGAGTTGAATTCTTCTTTTACTGCCCGGCAAATCGCCTTCATCGGAATTTCCCGGCCGAGTTCCCGCTTGACGGATGTCATCGAAACCCCCTGCAGGCCGCAGGGCTGGATCCAGGAAAACGGCTCCAGGTCAACATTGACATTCAGGGACAGACCGTGGAAGCTGACGCCTTTACGCAAGGCAATCCCAATGCTGCCCATCTTGTGCGGTCCTATCCAGATGCCGGGATTGGCGGGATCGCGGCGGGCCTCCAGTCCCCGGGCGTTGACCGTTTGCAGCATGATGTCTTCGAGCGCCGCCACAAAATCTTTGACGCCCAACCGGCGGGCTTCCAGATCAAATATGGTATACACCACCAACTGCCCGGGACCGTGGTAGGTTATGTAACCGCCCCGTTCCACCTGGACGACGGCGATGCCGGCCTGCTCCAGAAATGACTGTGCAACCTGCAGATATTCGCGGCCGCCCCGGCGTCCAAGAGTAAAGACAGCCGGGTGTTCCAGCAGCAGGATGATGTCCCGGTCGATGGATCCATCCAGCCTGGCGGCCACAAGCTCTGACTGCAGCTTCCAGGCCTGGTTGTAATCCATCACGCCCAGGTGGACGGAGAAACAAGGGGCGGGTTGCGGGTTGCGTGTTGCGCGTTGCGGGTTGCGTGTTGCGCGTTGCGTGTTGCGTGTTGCGGGTTGCGTGTTGCGCGTTGCGGGTTTCGGGTTGCGAGGTGCGTGTTTCGGGTTGCGAGTTGCGCGTTGCGGGTTACGGATTGCGGATTGCGAGTTGCGGGTTGCGGGTTGCGGGGTACCGGGTGCGCGTTGCGGGTTACTGGTTGGCTGGATCTGATTTGAAGATACGGATTGATCTTTAAAACCGTCAGTTAATACCGTGGTTGTTACGCTCGGTTTTTTGGCAGTATTTGTACCCATTGCTTTTACAATTTTCACTTTTCGATCCGGATTCTCACCAACCGATGTCGAATTCAAACTGTTCATGCTGTCGGCAGCGGTTGATATTGGTATGCACTATCTACCAGAAAAATAAGACGCAACATTGAACTCGCAACCCGTATCTAGCGAGATGCAATCCTCTCCCCGCAAATCGTAACTCGCCCTCACATCCCGTATCCCGCAACTCTTAACGCGCAACTCGTACCCCGCACCCAACAACTCGCACCCTGCATGCCGTAACCCGCACCCCGTACCTCGTACCTCGTAATCCGCACCTCGCAACTCGCGACTCGCACCCCGTACCTCGTACCTCGTAACACGCACCCCGCAACCCGCAACGCGTAACCCGCACCCCGCAACCCGTAACCCGCACCCCGCACCCCGCAACCCGTAACACGCACCCCGCAACCCGCAACGCGCAACACGCAACGCGCCTACCCCGTCAGGCAGGGCTTTCTGGCGGCCGTGGTCTCATCCAGCCTTCTTCGGCGGCAGTTTCGGGGGGCCTCGGTCAAAAGCTGCGGGTTGTCGGACGCTTCCTTGGAAATGGCCTTGAGGGATTGGATAAATAGATCGATGTCCTCTTTTGATTCCGTTTCGGTCGGCTCGATCATTATCGCTCCCGGCACGACCAGCGGAAAATAGATCGTCGGGGGATGAAAGCCGTAGTCCATCAGCCGTTTGACGATGTCCAGGGTGGTAACCTTGTGCGCCTGCTGGCGCGAATCCGTAAACACACACTCGTGCATGCAGGGTCGGTCATAGGCCAGTTCGAAGGTGTCCTTCAGCTGCTCCTTGATATAATTGGCGTTCAGCACCGCCAGCTGGCTGACTTTTTTCAGGTTTTGCGCGCCGAGGCTCATGATATAACTGTAGGCTTTGACCAGAACACCGACGTTGCCGTGGAAAGCATGCAGCTTCCCAATGGACTCCGGAAAATCTTCCGACAGCAGATAGCGGCCGTTTTTCAGAACGACCCGGGGTACCGGCAAAAACGGCTCCAGGTGTTTCAAGACACAAACCGGCCCCGCGCCCGGGCCGCCCCCGCCGTGAGGCGTGGAAAAGGTTTTGTGCAGGTTTAAATGGAGCACATCGATGCCGATGGCTCCCATGTCGGCAATCCCCATAACCGCATTCATGTTGGCCCCGTCGCCGTAGACCAGACCGCCTTTGGCGTGCACGATAGCGGAAATTTCCTTGAGATTTTCTTCGAAAAGCCCCAGGGTGTTGGGATTTGTAACCATGATACCGGCACATTCCTGATCCATGACGGCCGCCACATCTTGCGGGGACAACACCCCTTTTTCGTTGGATGCGATCGGCACCGGCGTGTAGCCGCAAAGGGCCGCGCTTGCCGGGTTGGTCCCGTGGGCGGTGTCCGGAACGATGATTTTCGACCGGGGCCTGCCCTTGCTTTGGTGGTAGGCGAAAAAAAGCAGCATACCGGCCAGCTCCCCGTGGGCGCCGGCAGCCGGCTGAAGAGAGGCGGCATCCATGCCGGTGATTTGCACCAGGAAGCGCTCGAGGTCGTACATCAACCTGAGGATGCCCTGGGAGAGATCCGGCGGAAGCATGGGGTGGGCCGCGGCAAAGCCGGGCTGGGCCGCCTGCCTTTCATTGGTTTTGGGATTATATTTCATCGTGCAGGAGCCCAGCGGGTACATACCGCTGTCCACCGCGAAATTCCACTGCGACAGGCGGGTGTAATGGCGGACGACATCCACCTCGCTCAGGTCCGGAAAATCAGGTCCGTCGCCGATCAGATTTTCGTCCACCGGAGATGATTCCACATCCCAATGCGGCAGGGAGAAACCGGATCGGCCCTTTTTCCCTTTTTCCCAGAGCAGCGGTTCATTCAGTATCAGACCGGTTGTTCCTGGAAACTCTTTCATAGTTCATCTCCTATGACTCTTTTAACCAGCTCATCCATATCTTCCTTGGTGATTGTTTCGGTGACGCACAGCAGATAATGGTCGGCCAGCTCAGGATAATAGCATTCCAGCGGCAGTCCGGCGATGATCTTGTCGGCTGCGAGTCGCTGGTAGGTTTTTTCAAAGCCGCCGGGGAATTTGACCACGAACTCGTTAAAGGTCGCCTGCCCGAATGGCACGGTTAGTCCGGCTGCGCGCAGCCCATTTTTCAGGTACTCGCACTTGTCGTAGTTTAAGCGGGCCAGGGAGCGCATGCCCGAACCACCGAGGGAGGCCATGTACATGGCTGCTGCCAGGGCACACAGACTGTGGTTGGTGCAGATGTTGGAGGTGGCCTTCTCCCGGCGGATGTGCTGTTCACGGGTGGCCAGGGTCAGCACAAAGCCGCGTTTGCCTTCGACGTCCGTGGTTTGCCCCACCAGACGCCCCGGCATGTTGCGCACGTATTTCATCCGGGTTGCGAACATCCCCAGGGCCGGGCCGCCGAATGAGCGCGGGATTCCCAGGCTCTGTCCTTCACCGCAGGCGATATCGGCCCCCTGGCTGCCGGGGTTTTTATACATCCCGTAGGCCAGCGGTTCGCTGAAGGCGACGATGAAAAGCGTTTTTTCCTCCCGGGTCCTGTCTCCGATGGTTTCCAGATTTTCCAGGCAGCCGAAAAAATTAGGTGACTGCACGATCACAGCCGCCAGCTCATCCATACTGTCCAGCGCGGAGAGATCGGTCGTACCGTCGGGCATGAACGGCAATTCTAATATCTCATAATCGGTGGGGGTCAGGTAGGTTGCCAGCACACGGCGGTAGTGGGGGTGGATCAGGCGGGACACCGCGATCTTTTTGCGTCGCGTTATTCGCACCGCCATCAAGGCCGCTTCGGCCAGCGCCGAGGCGCCGTCGTATTGGGAGGCATTGGCCACCTCCATGCCGAGCAGCCTGGCCGTCAGGGTCTGGTACTCGAATATGGCCTGCAGGGTGCCCTGGCTCATCTCGGGTTGATAAGGCGTATAGGAAGTGACAAATTCGGAGCGGCTCAATAGATGATTGACGGACACCGGAATAAAGTGTTCGTAGCTGCCGGCACCCATAAACACCTTGTACTCGGGCGAGACGGCCATGCTCCCGCAGAGATTGTCGACGTGGCGGTTTAATTCCCACTCGGTCAACGCATCCGGCAGTTCGAGTTCGCTTCGGCGACGGCAGTCAGCCGGGATGGTGCTGAAAAGATCTTGCAAGGAACCTGCGCCCACCGTCTTGAGCATGTCACTGATGTCTTCAGGTGTGTGCGGAAAATAACGCATTTTGCTTATCCTTTCAAAGTTGATATATAGGCGTTTTTGTCCATTAAGGCATCCAGCTCGGATTTCTCGTCGAGTTTGACCTCGTCCATCCAGCCTTCCGTGTAGGGGGTGTTGTTGACCAACTCGGGCGCGTCTTCCAGCGCTTCGTTGATGGCGACCACCTCACCACTCACAGGCATGTAAAGCTCCGAAACCGCCTTGACCGACTCGACCGTGCCGAATTCTTCACCCTTGGCAAAGGAATCACCGACTTCGGGCAATTCGACAAAAACAATGTCTCCCAGCTGGTCCTGGGCATAGTCGGTGATTCCCAGTTTGGCGGTTTCGCCGCCGGCCTTTACCCACTCATGACTTTCAGAATAGCCGACATCGTCCGGGAAATTAAGTTCAGCAATTTCTTTCATGATCCCTCCTTTTACTTTGACGAGTTAAGATTGGCGTATCAATTAGGGCAAAGAGAAACCACAGATCTAATTCTGTATTCATTCTTTTTAGCCACCAATCTTCACGCATATATTGTTTCATTCTGAGTGGTCTAGTCAGAATGAAAACTAATCATACGTGAACATTCGGAAGCATTTGGAAGCCCTCGGAAGCTCTATTGTCAAGTCGAGGCTGACAGTTTTTGCCGGGCTGACGCATTTAGTGCTGAGTTGGATGCAATCGATCACTTGTGGGATTTTTATGCTATAGTTTTTCTATAGCACAAAAGTCCCCCGATATTCGAATAAAATTTGGCCTGATCCCGGTAATCCCGCGATTCCGATTTGCCCCGGGATGCCGGCGGCAATATACTGATACCTTTGGCACCCCCAAAGGTGAATCGGCAGGAAGTGTGGCCACGATTCTTTGCAGGATGAATGGATTAGCATTGAAAATTTTTTTTCCATATGTTACAAAGCCAATCGTTTTTGCAGTTCAATTCGGATGGGTAAATATCGAGTTTATAACCACATTTTTTGGGATCCAAAAAAAGGAGGCTAAAGATGAAGACCAAACTGATTGCAGTGTCCATCGTTTTATGTTTTGCTCTGGCGCTGGGCTTCACCGCCTGCGGCCCCAAAGGGCCGGAAACCGTCAAGATCGGTATCAACGCGCCGTTGACCGGTGATATCCCCAAGGTGGGGGAGGGCACCAAGTTCGCAGCCCAGATGTGGCTGGAAGATATCAACGCGGCCGGTGGCATTGAAGTCGGCGGCAAGAAATACAAGGTCGAGCTGGTTATCGAAGACAATGAGTCCAAGGCCGAATCGGCCGTCAAGGCCAACGTCAAGCTGATTACCGAAGATGAAGTCCTGGCGATTGTCGGTCCCCAGTCTTCCAAGCAGGCCGTGCCGGCCGGCGGCAAGGCCAACGAACTGGGCACGCCCATGGTCAGCCCCTGGTCGACCAATCCCAACACGACCAAGGACCGTCCTTTTGTATTCCGTGGCTGTTTTCTGGATCCCTTTCAGGGCCCGGTTATTGCCAAATTCGCCAAAAAGGAATTCGGCTTTACCAAAGCAGCCGTGCTTTACGACGTGGCCAGCGACTACCCCAAGGGCCTGGCTGAATTCTTTAAAGCCGCCTGGGAAGATCTGAACGGTCCCGGTTCGGTGGTGGCCTACGAGAGTTTTACCACCAAGGATGCCGACTTCAGTTCCCAGCTAACCAAAATCAACAATTCCGGGGCCGAGTTCCTTTTCACCCCTCAGTATTACAATGAGGTCGCCCTGATCGTCCAGCAGGCCCACCAGTTGGGATGGGACAAACCCATCGTGGGCAGCGACAGTTGGGGATCGGCTGAGACCGTCAAATTGTGCGGCAAGGACTGCTACGGCTTGTTCTTCAGCACCCACTATGCGGCCGCCGGCGCCAAAGGCGCAACCAAGGCATTCATCGACCGCTACAAAGCCGCGCACGGATATGTGCCGGACGATGTGGGTGCTTTGACCTGGGATGCCATGCGCATCGTGCAAAAAGCCGTCGAAGGTGCCGGGGAACTGACCGGCGACATCAAAAAAGACCGCCAGTCCGTTCGAAATGCTCTGGCGTCCATCAAGGACTTTGACGGCATCACCGGCGGCATGACGTTTACCGAAGAGGGCGATCCGATCAAATGTGCTGTTGTCGTGCGCATCAGCGATGCCGGTGAATTTGAGTTCTACCAATCGGTCTGCCCGTAAGATTTAACACCGGCCGGTTTTATCAGATGCACCCGGCAACACCAAACCTGTCGGCAGATACGTCAATTCGTGATTGTAACATAAAGACGGGCCAGGGCGTTTAGCCCTGCGCCCGGCTTTTAATCTGATGATCCGAAATTCCAGGATTTTTCCCGAGCCTGATTACATCATCTGGTTTTCACCCCGGTATCCCGTACCCGGTTTGCACCGAGAGGCGAGCGATCCATTGCCACCCTCAGAGGATTAGCACCTCCAGGGACAGTGTCAAACCCGAGTCAAGGGCCGGTGCGGCTGGTTGCGGCGCATTCCGATCCGGGGAGGGGGAACAAGGAGAACTTCAATGGTTTTTTTTCAAAACCTGGTCAACGCCTTGCAGTGGGGCAGCTTTTATGCCTTGATTGCCTTGGGCTATTCGATGGTTTACAGCATCTTGATGCTCTTTAACTTCGCCCACGGCGATATTTTTATGGTCGGCGCCTATATCGGCTTTGGCGTTTCAACCGCCTTAATTGCGCTGACCGCCATGGGTGCCTTTGCGTTGCCCGGTTGGTTTATTCTGGTGCTGACAATCATCTTTTCCATGTTTCTGACCTCCTTTGTCGGCATGATCGTCGAACGGGTCGGCTACCGTCCCCTGCGGGAAGCGCCCCGGGCATCTGCCGCCATTACCGGATTGATGATCGGCATCATCCTGGAAACCGGCAACCTGGCCCTGCTGGGGGCGGAACGCGTCAAGTTTCCTTCATTGATCGAAACCACGACCTACCACCTCGGCGGGGTGGTGGTGACCAACAAAAAAATTATGATCGTTCTGGTCTCCATCGCCCTGGCCTTCGCCCTGCATCAGTTTATCCGCCGAACCCGCTACGGCATGGCGATGCGGGCCATGGCCTTTGACTATGTCGTTGTACCGCTGATGGGGGTGCCGTTGAACCGGATTGCCACCCTCACTTTTGCTCTGGGTTCGGGCCTGGCCGCTGCCGCCGGTATCCTATTCGGAGTGGCCTATCCGGTGCTGGACCCCTACATGGGAATTCTTATCGGCTGGAAAGCCTTTGTGGCCGCCATCCTGGGGGGACGGGGCTCGGTAGTGGGCGCCACCCTGGCCGGATTCCTTCTCGGTTTTATCGAGATGTTCGTGCCGATGATCTTTCCATCGACACTGCGTGATTTTATCGCCTACTCCATTGTTTTGCTGATTCTGGTTTTCAGGCCCCACGGATTTTTTGGCGAACCCTACAGTGCGCGGCTGAGGCTCTAATCCGAAACCGGCGTTGGCGGACTATTGAAGATTGATCCGCCGAAGGCGGAGTGGATGTCGCTTCGCTCCGTCATATTATGATCGTTTTATCGATATTTAGTTGGGTTACATAGAATTGACTCGCATCGAGATAACTTTAGATATTCCATAACTTGAAGATACTGGCATCAATTGAGATCCGAGGACTTGATATGGATGTGACAAATGACAATTCACCGGCAACCAGCAAAACCCTGGCGGTCAGATGGCGGCAATACAGTTCCGGGATCCCCCTGCTCGGGTGGCTCATCGGCGCGCTGGTGGCGGTCTTACTGGAACAGATAATCGGCACTCCTTTGGCCCGGGGGATTTGGCTGCCGAAGGTCCCCGTGCTGTTTGGCTGCGTTATCATGCTCAAAAAGCCCTTGCTGATACCCAGTGCGATGGCCTATGTGGCGCTGATTTACATTTTGCCCATCGGCGTGATTGCGCGTCTGAGCGCGGCCGCCATGAACCGGCTGGCGGCCAAACTGGTCGAAACCAGGCTGATCGTTGCGGTTCTCGTCCATATCCTGCTGCTTTACGCGATTCTTCATATCTGGACCGGTATGAGCGACTACCGCCTGCTGGTGGTCAAGCTTACCCTGATTGCGGTAATGCTCACCCTGAGCCTGAACGTCATCAACGGCTACATGGGCGAGTTTTCATGCTCCCACCCGGGATTCATGGCCCTGGGTGCCTATGCCGCTTCGGTCTTCACGGTGGTGTTTTTTACCAATGACCGCCTTTTTGGCGACGCCCTGCTGCCCCCGGCAATCGGGCCGTTCTTTTTCCCGGTTGCCCTGATTCTGGGTGGCCTGGCCGCATCCCTGGGTGCGCTGGTGGTGGCGATCCCCTCGTTTCGGACCCGGGGTGACTATCTGGCCATCATCTCCCTGGCCTTTATGTTCATCGTCAAAAGTCTCATCGAAAACATGGAAACGGTGGGCGGCCCCCGCGGTCTGGGCAGCCAGCCGGATTGGGCCAACCTGCCGGTGGTGTTCACCGTCGCGATGCTGTGCATCTGGATCATCAACAATTTTGTGCGCTCCACCATGGGCAAGGCCCTCAATGCGGTCCGCGACAACGAAATGGCCGCAGATGCCATGACCGTCAACACCCGCCGCACCAAGATGCTGGCCTTTATGTTCGGGGCATTCTGGGCCGGCGTCGCCGGCGGTCTTTTCGCCCACGTGCTGCGCTACGTCAATCCCGGGACCTTCGGTCTGCAGAAACTGGCCGAAGTGTTGGCCATGGTCTATTTTGGCGGCTTGAATTCAATCTATGGCTCGATCGTGGGTGCCTGCGGGATCAGTCTGCTGGGTGAAGCCCTGCGGCCGCTGGAACTCTATAAGTGGATCATTATCCCGCTGCTGCTCATATTGGTGATGATTTTCCGGCCCACCGGATTGGTCGCTTTTAAGGAGCTCGATGTCAAAGCGTTGGTCCAACCGAAAAATCAGTAATTTTAGTGAGCGCAATGCGCTTGCTAAAATTGCTGATTGTTATTGGTTATTTGTTAATAGTTAATGGTTTCAAAGGAATATCGTCGATTTTTATAATTCACTGATGGTGGGATCATAAGACTTACCTGCTATTTAGCCCGAATAACGATTAAACAATAGCGGATAACTCCAAATCGAGGAGATTTGGCATGCCATTGCTTCAAATCGATAAAATGACGCACTATTTTGGCGGCCTGCGAGCCGTCTACAATTATGACCTGCAGATCGATCCCGGGCAAATCCGAGGTTTGATCGGGCCCAACGGCGCCGGTAAGACCACGATTTTCAACCTTATCACCGGCATCTACCAGCCGACCGAGGGCAGGGTATCCCTGGCAGGCACCAGATTAAACGGCCGCTCCCCCCACGAGATCGCCTCGCTGGGAATCGGCCGGACCTTTCAGAACATGTTGCTGTGGCGCCACATGACCGTTTTGGAGCACGTCAAAATGGCCCGCTATTCCAAGCTTACCTACGGGCTGGTGGGGGCTTTCTTCGGGACGGCCAAACGCCACCGCGAAGAAGCGCAGAGCGAAGAAAAAGCCTATTACCTGCTGAAAATGATGGGTGTCGACCAGTTTGCCGATCAAATCGTGACCAATCTGCCCTATGGTGCCCAGCGCAGGGTGGAAATGGCGCGGGCCCTGGCCATGGAGCCCAAGGTCCTCTTTCTGGATGAACCCACAGCCGGTATGAATCCCGAAGAACTGGTCCAGATGATGGATATCGTCCGACAGGTTCACGCTGAACTGGGGTTGGCCATATTTTTGATCGAGCACCGCATGAAAGTGGTTATGGAGCTTTGCGAGCGCATCCAGACCCTTGTTTTCGGCGAGGTGATCGCCGAAGGGACTCCCGATGAAATCCAGAATAATCCCAAAGTGATCGATGCCTATTTGGGCAAGGAGGCGGTGGCATAATGTTTTTAGCAGTTGAGGATTTGAAAGTGTCCTACGGCAATATCAAAGCGTTGCACGGGCTAAATTTTCAGATTGAAGAGGGCGAAATTGTCTGCATTATCGGGGCCAACGGCGCCGGCAAAAGCACCACCCTGAAAGCAATTTCCCGGATGGTAGCGGTTGACGCCGGCACGAGAATGACGTTTCAGGGCCATGACCTGCTGGAATTTGCCGCCGACAAAGTCGTCAGCAAGCTGGGGATATCCCATGTGCCGGAAGGCCGACGGCTGTTTGAAAACCTGACGGTGACCGAGAACCTCAAACTGGCCACCTTCGCCAGAAGGGACACCGACCAAATTCAGCAGGATGTCAAACGGGTGTTTTCCATATTCCCCCGCCTGGAGGAACGCCATAACCAAAAATCCGGCACGCTCTCCGGCGGCGAGCAGCAAATGCTGGCGGTGGGCCGGGCCTATATGAGCGGGCGCAAAGTCATGCTGCTCGACGAACCCTCCATGGGACTCGCTCCCCTGTTGATGATGAGCATGTTCGAGGCGCTAAAAGAAATCAATCAGGAGGGCACCACCATCTTGCTGGTGGAGCAGAATGCCAGATTGGCGCTGCAATTCGCCCAACGCGGCTACGTGCTCGAAAACGGCAATCTGGTGCTGGAAGGGCCCTCCGATGAACTGCTTGAAAATCCGGAGGTGAAAAAGGCCTATCTCGGAGGGTGATGGATTTTGGATTTTTGATTTGAGATTGTGGATTTTAGATTTCGGATTGTCTCGATTTCTGAATCTACGATTCAAGAAAACACGAGGTGGATTTTTTGCTAATGGCAAGCTCACCTAATCCAAGTAGGGGCGGGGTTCATCCCCGCCAGTAGCAGCAATCGCAATGATTTGCTGGCGGGGATGAACCCCGCCACTACAAGAAAAGGATCGTCGTCCAAACGCAATTTGTCCATAAGGTATTTGCGGTAATTTCCGGGACACAACACCAGGCGGATCGTGCGGAACAACCTTGACCAATCCGCAATCCCAAATCCCAAATCAAAAGACCCGTAACACGGCGTACAAATAAAAAAAGGGCATCCCCTCGTACATTGAAGGGATGCCCTTTTGTTTGGCTTTTATTACTTCGTGCTTAGGACACAGTGACGTTTACCGCAGCAGGCCCCTTGGGACCCTGCTCGATGTCAAAGGTAACGGCATCGCCGTCATAAAGGGTTTTGAAACCGGTTGCATTGATACCGGTATGATGCACAAATACATCCGGTCCGCTTTCCTGCTCGATAAAACCGTAGCCTTTGCTGCTGTTAAACCATTTTACAATTCCATTTGCCATGGTAGCAATCTCCTTTCATGTAATTCTCATAGCTTCAGACTTCCGGAGTGCCACTTGGATAAATGGAACCTGCCTTTAGAACGAAACCGTCCGCCAATTAAGAACGGGCCTTTATTGATTGAGAGTATAGTAACACCTTTTGGGCTAAAATCAAGTCAGTAGCCGGGTTTTCTGCCATTTTTTTTTATAATTCATAGCTTGCAATATATAACACATTGTGGCAGAAATGATAGACAGGGGGCGACGCCATGGATAATAAAGTCTATATTGTTCGATGCCGGGATTATGACGAAACCGGTAAGAAGCTTGCATCCCTGATAGACATGATGGGCGGGATGAGCCGCTTCGCCCGAAAAGGCGAGAGCATTGTACTCAAAGCCAATTTGCTGCGCGCAGCCCGTCCGGAGCAGGCGGTCTGCACCCATCCTGCCGTGGTGGCTGCGGTGGGTGAACTGGCCCGCACAGCCGGTGCCCGACCGGTTGTCGCCGACTCGCCGGGCGGGGGCTACCGCTACAATAACAAAACGCTGGAAAAGATTTATCGCGCCAGCGGGATGCTGCAGGCCGCCGCTCAGGCCGGCATCGAGGTCAGCCGGGATACGACTTCCCGGCCCGTATCCTACGCCGACGGAATGCTGACCAAGCATTTCGACATCATTACACCGGTATTTGAAGCCGATGCCGTTTTTAACCTCTGCAAAATGAAGACCCACCTGTTCACCGTCATGTCCGGTGCGGTCAAAAACCTTTTTGGTGTGATTCCCGGATTGATCAAAACCGGCTACCATGCCAAACTCCACGATACGACCCGGTTTGCGGGCATGCTGCTGGATCTGGCCGGCTATATTGCGCCCCGTTTGACGATCATGGACGCCGTTGTGGCCATGGAAGGCGACGGTCCGGGTGCCGGAGATCCACGCCAGGTCGGCCTGCTGCTGGGTTCTGAAAACCCTCTGGCGCTGGATGTGGTCGCCGCTGAAATAATGGGTATCGACCGCAGGTCAAATCCGCTTATTCTGGAGGCTGAACGCCGGGCCCTCAAACCCAGCCGTGTGGACGACATAGAAATCATCGGCCCCGATCTGGCGGATGTGAAGGTTGCGGATTTCAAACGGTCGCAGGTGTCTGCCGGAAGCTTAGGCCTGGATACGATGCCGTGGTACCAAAGAATTCTTGAACCGGTGTTTAAAAATGCGTTTACGGTCCGGCCCAGGGTAATTTGGGATCGATGCATCGCCTGCGGGACATGTATCGAAGGCTGCCCCGTTGAAGCGGTAAGCTTTGCAAAGGAGAGAGCTTACATCGATGACGACAAATGCATCCGCTGCTACTGCTGTCATGAATTGTGCCCGGAGGAGGCCATCGGATTGTTCAGCAGCTGGCTGTATCAGCTGCTGAAACCCGCCTAGTCTCATCGCCCCGATCTCATTTTTAAGGCTCGCATTTTTCTATTCGTACAGGATTTGCAGATCTGACAATATTCAGCGAAAACTGAAGATCAACCAACTGTGTTGTGTTTCGGGTATCGAAGCAATTTTAAATCCTTTTTTACATCAATATTAGTTCTGATCGACTTCAGATGAATAGTGTTTCAGAATTTGCGCTGATTCGGTAAAACCATTGTACTCAGCCTTCATTAATGCTGTAACCCCATCCTCCATTTGCGCATTCACATCAGCTCCATGTTCGAACAGAATTCGTATTGCGTCGGTTTGACCATTTGACGCCGCCAGCATCAAGGCAGTACACCCCTTAACGTCATTCATGCTTAAGGTTGCATTCACATCCGCTCCATATTCAATCAATAGCTGCATTATTTCGGCGTAGCCTCTAAATGATGCCATCATCAAAGGCGTCATATTCTTATATTGTTTGAAATCGAGACCAAAATTTACATCGGCGCCATAATCTATTAAAATTTGAACGATCTCAGTGTGGCCAAATAATATCGCGCTCATCAGTACTGTTTCACCATCTGCGTAAACAGTATTTACATCGGCGCCTTTTTCGAGCAAATCCCGGACTAATCTGACGTTGCCTTCTGCTACCGCACTATCTAAACCTTTTTGTTTATCAGTACAGGAGCTCAAAAAAACAAGCATTGTTAAGCTCGTTACGCAAGTTAGAATAACCAATGCAGAATGTTTTATAGGTTGCATTATGATTTGCACCCCTTCTCGTTGTAAGACCTACTTAATTGCGTTGTCTATCATTACCTTGATTAATTAGACCACTTCAGGGGGAGATTTATCCATGAACCGGCGTAGGGTAAGCGTGACCGTTTCTTATGGTGAGCAAAAACCATGCCGGGGCCATACATTTCTAAATTTACCAAATAGCCTATATAAACAGCTGGTTAACAGTAATGATGCCTACTGTAAATTATGCTTTGTGACGGTTTTTTGACGATAATTGCAGGTGGTTACGAATTTTGTCCGGCGGGAATTCTCTGGGGTCTTCTCTTTCAAGGATGAATGCAGATACTAAGCTATCTGCGACATTTAAGCATGCTGACAAGGAGATAAATTCTCTATTCTGAAAACATCGTGGATTTTATCGAAATGTATCTTATTGAGGGAACATAACCAACCGGACAAAAACCTGCATGATCATATTGATGAAAATGACCAATACAGCAAATGTTTCTAAAAAATAATATGATACGCTTCTCGGCGTATAAGTATGCTCGTTTTCAAGATTTTCAAATCTGGAGATATGGTTTAGAAAACCCTCGAACCCGCCTTCTGGTTCAGTGTTCAGCACTATCTCGTTCCCTTTTTCATTGATCGAGTATTCATCGACAAAAATGTTATGCTTATTGCTTTTTCGTAGTACCTCTGTCTCCAGTGTGGTTAGCGGATTGTTCAAAATAATTTTAAAAACATCGTCCTCATACTCTTCTTTCATTGATACCCAAATCCTGCCACCGGCGGAAACCGAACCAACCTTTTTAACAGTTTCCATTCTTATGTCAGAAATTCTGGACCAATCAAGAAAGGTACGCTTTCTATTAAAAAAAATACCATGGAAAATTGTCAAACCCTCATTGTCCATTTCAGCGTATTTAAACAGGGAATTCAATAAAGGAATTAGACCGACTGCAAGAAAATACCAATTAAAAAAAAGGATATGATGATCTACAATCCATGCCAGAAAGGACAGGAGCCCACCAATAATCCAGGTGATCCTCCACGTTCTTCTTGAATTATGGATAATCACCCTGCCACGCAACTTGTATAACCTATCACGAATAATTGAAGCCGATACGGACAAGATCAGAATTGACAGGCATATAATAAGACCGATTTTAAAAATGACTCTTTTATTGGAGGCAGCTGCAATTTCCGAAAGCTTGTATAACAAAACGGTATATAGCTGGAAACTCGCATACATCCCGAGTACTAAGAGTAAAACAAGGAACATATACTTGATAGGCTGATGTTTTTTTCTTTGGCTTGTTTGCATTTAATTAATGACCAATCTCTGAATCACCAGTGGGTTTTGAGCACCAGCGGAACACACGTCTGAGGTGCGTGCAGGTGAGCAAAGAGATTGCTAATATTTATATTTTCTATCTTTTAGTTTTATAAACCTTGAAAGTATGAAGCCGGCAACAATACCCAAAAAGCAAAACACTGTGATAGTAAATCCAAAATTGAATTTTTGATCTGGGAATAGACCGTTGCCTTTACGCGCTATGAAAACAAGACCTGATAGTATGCCAATTTCTGCGCAAATAAAAACCGATAAGAATCTATATTTTTTTTGTCTGTTTTGCTCGTAATATGAATCAAATTTTGTAATCAACGGGGGAATAAAAACGGAGGAAAGGAAACCAACTAATATTAAACCACCGATTAACAAAAAGAAATTCATAAATCCATATGCTTTAGCTGCAAAAGCAGTAACAGAGAGAATCAAAAGGGAGCATATAATATAAAAAAGCTGGATATCCTTTCTTGATACCATTCGGCAGTTCCCAGGGAAGATGGTCGAATAGGGAATATTTATTGATGAATCGAGTTAGATCAGGAGATACAACTTCATCAGAGATTATTAGGCCTGACAACTTTTCCTTTCTAAATAAGAAAACATGTGTTTTCCCATAAAAAAGACCTGTTCCATATTTATCTAAATCAAACCGAGCGACCGGGAATCCAAAAACCCTAATGAACTCATTCTCCCTTTTTCTGCAATTCGAAAGCTGTCAAATGCTATGATGATAAAATTCGAGTATCACAGAGATTTGGGGACTGTCAAATACTGGAAGGCATTGTGCGCTGCCGGCAGCCAACAATCTGATAGAAAAGAAAAAATGCGGTTTCGAGGTTTAAAAGCAGAAGTCTGAGGATTTTGCCAAGCTTGTAATAGCGGATTTTAGGAACTAAAAAAGCTAACCTAATTTGCTTTAGACATTCTGCTCGGATTTGTTTTATGTACGTGTGGACACAACTCAACTAATTGGAGTTGGTCTCCTCGGCTTCCGGCGCTTTGGGGGGCGGCTTGATCGGATCCTTCATGATCCGGTCAACCTGACTGCCGGCCAATTCGAACGGGTATTGACTGCCCGAAGACACGGCCGGGTAATCTGTGTCTTTTTCGGCGGATTTGGCGAAGATCGACAGGCTGTGCTCCTGGGGGCCCTTCAGGCGGAGGGTGAACAGCGGTGAGGTGAAATCGTCCTTGGCGCTACCGTCGATAAATTTTTCGCAGCGCAGGTCGGAAACGGTGTCGATAATTTCCTTCACAACGGCTTCATCGACCGGTCGGCCGTCGGCGGCCTGCCACGATGGTTTTACCGCTTCCTGGGCCGCCTCTTTCGGCTTTTCAGCCTGCGCATCTTCGACCACCACCGGTGCTTGGGTCCTGTTCAGCGTCAGGGACTGCTGCGCCTTGGTGATCTGAATCTGCTGGATGTCGGCGGCGCTTAAGGTCAGCACCTGTTTATCCCTGAGGCCGTCGACGTCGTAATCGAAATGATTTCTAAAATGTCCTCGGGCGTGGAATACTCTGTCATCACCGGCCCTTTTGACGAATGTGTGGCGAAAGGAAGAGGCGGTTTTACCCAGGTCGACATCACGGACCAGGGGTCCTGCCGTCCAGGCCTTGAGATTGATTTTTTTGTCCTCACCAAGGTCATAGAGGGTGTAGTTTTTAGACTCTGATACCAGCACGGTCAAGGTGAGGGTTTCGACAGCTTCGAGCATGTCCTTGACCCTGTCTGCATCGGCCGGGTAATCTTGGGGGGCGATATACCATTTCTCGTCCTTTTTATTGAGACTGATAACGGTTTTGCCTTTGGTAAGCTGCAGTTTTGAGATCTCCTTGCCGTCAACCGGTGGGATATCGGGCAGTTGATACTGGGTGCGATCCGAAGTGCGCATCACCAGGTAGGCAGACAATGCGATGATAACAAGGGCCAGGATGATGTATTCTTTTTTCAATTTCATTTCTCAATTCCGCTGATTTTCGAGTTGCTTTTTCCTAGTTCGTGAGTCCTTGAAGTATATCGTCAAATGGTTCAGGAGTACGTTCACCGGGAGAACGGACTGACGGCCTTGCCCTCTGCATTGTTGCCGCCAAGGGCCGCATTCAGGGTAGTAAAATCGAGTTCGACTCTCTGCTTTTGCAGGGCAGCGTCACCCGGGCGCTGATCCGTGGCGCTTGTTAACCTTTGAACCTTCCAACCCTGAACCTCTGAACTTTTTTTACTACCGGTCAAACATCATCTCGATCTGTTTTTTGCGGGAATGGCGCCGGAACCAGACGCCGAGACCGAAAACGATGACCAGCACCGGCAGGCCTGCAATGTTCAAGGTTTTAACAAAAGTCTTGACGGCCGCCTGGGTGTCCTCGACCGGGTTGAAACGCTGGACCTTGGCGCGCATGACGGCAATGTCCTCCCGTCCGTTCAGATAATCTATTGTATTCAGGATAAAAGTGGCGTTGGCGCCTCTGCCGCCGGCATCCATAACGTTGTCTCTGAGCATGTCGGAGGAGGCCATTACAAATATTTTACCGGGTTTGCCCCGGGCCAGAAATTGTCCCTGGTGTGCGATCTGTGACAGATCGACGCCGTCACCTTTATCCTCGGTGGATTCGGCGGCCTCGGGCTCGGCCTTGTTTTCCTCGTTCTTTTCATCCTTGATTTCTTTGACCGGCAGGGGCTTGCCGGCGAAATAGCTCGGGAATTCGCCTTCGACGAGATAGGCCAGCGGGTAGCTCTGCATCTCTTCGGATGACTTCGGTGGCTGGATGAACATGGGATTCAAATTGATGCGGTCGCGCATTTGCCAGGATTTTTCCGAAGACGCAAACAGCCTGTGGGCTGTCAAGGAATTCTGGGATATGCGTTCCGAATCCAGTTCCAGGGGGGATATTTTCAGCGCCACCAGCCGTTTGATGTTCTTCATGAAATCGAGGTCCTGGTTCAGGAAACGATCCTTGATCAAGGGAGCAAAATAAATCGCCCGCTCGCCGCCGCCGAACTGGGCCGGCATTTCCTGGCGGTAGCTGTTTTGGTCCATGACATAAGCTTTCTGAATGCGGATGCCATAGTGAGCCAGCAGCTTCTCGAGCCCGGTGTCCAGCGGAATGTAAACGGTCTGCTGTCCCAGGCTCATGCCCTGTGGGCCGCCGGGACTCATTTCATTGAATCGATCCACCACCAAGGCCAGACTTTTACCCTGCATCAAAAACTGGTCGATCTGCAGCAGCTCGAAGTCCGAAAAATTTTCCGTCGGCCGCGCGATAATCAGGGTGTTTACGCTTGCCGGTATGTTCTCGTCTTTTAATCTGATGTTTTTCAGGGTGTAGTTCTGCGAGATCAACTCGCGAAAGTTGCCGGCCGGCTCCTCGGCCGGCGGGCGACCCGGCGCTCCCGGCGGCATGCCGGCCAGGTTTAAGGTGCCGTGGTCGGCCAGGTAGCCGATGTCCTCATTGATGTCGATGAGACGCTCGATGCTGTTGTTGAGGCTTTCTTCCAGGGCGGCCGGTTCGGCCAATTGGTATTGAGGACCGATAATCGGTAACCGCAGGACTTGCATGAGCGGTACGGCCACCAGGTTCGCGCCGTATTCCATGACCAGTCCGATGACACCTTTGCCCGCCGGCACCCGGCCCTTGGCAAGCGTCGGCCAGGAGAGCATCATGATGTTGTATTTTTTGGCGAGTCCGTTGAGATCCTTGTCCGCGGAGGGATTCAGAAACTCGTACTCAAGCTTGTTGTAATTTGTTCGATTCAGGCGTTTAACGATGTCTTCGATCTCAGCGGGCATGCTGGCGAGGTCTCTCACCCCCATATGTGGCGCGACGGCTTCAAGCGAAGACGATAGAAATAGCCGCACTTTGATCTTATCAGGCAGGCTCAGCAGGGCGCTGATCTTGTTGTTCATTTTTTGAACGGCGGTGGTCAGTTGATATTCCAGACCCTCGGTCGTGGTAATTGCCGGAACCTGCTCGATTAAATCCCCATGAATCAAGACCAGGCCCATGTAAGCTTTCTGAAATTTAACCTCATCCTTGTCGACGACCTGGATTTGAATGGGTTGGATCCCGTAGTTGTTGGCTATTTTCTGGTTTTCACGGGCATCGTCGGTGAGCTCGCCTTCTTCGGCACTGACATTGTAAAAGCGGTAGTTAAAAAATTTGTTACCGTAAATGGCGTATTCTTCGAATAGGTCATGAAGGTAGCGCTCGATGTTGTTATAGGGGGGTGGTAGATCTTTGGTAAAAAATACTTTAATGCTCAAAGGTTCGGGCAAGGTCGCTACCACCCTTTGGCTGGCGTCGGAAATGGAGTAGATCTTGTTGGCCGTCAAATCTGCTCTGAAAAACAGCGTGATGCCGGCGACATTTGCCAGGACGACAACTACGAGGTAGATGATGAATTTAAAATATGGGCCTGATCTTTTCCCGGAAGCCATAAGGGTCTCCTTGATGTATGTGCGATTTGCGATTTCTGGTTTTAATATACCCGCACATCTTCTTGATTAAGTCATAAGGTTTCGGGTGTCAGTTTTCAGGTGTCAGCATCCCTCATAATTGAGGGATTGTGAATTTAGGGATTTAGGCATACTGTACTACTAATGTGTAAATTCTTTAAATTTTATTAAGCAAATTAAGCTGCAAGGGCTGAAATCCTTTTAATTGGAATATGTTGCGTTTGAATGACTGCGGTTACAATTTGACGTCCCTTGTCTG